>LNFM01005194.1_pt1 | contig 22898 bp, 20 predicted proteins | sample 596031 | NCBI WGS metagenome assembly LNFM01 (sample SAMN04254537, study PRJNA301005) | activated carbon metagenome | isolation source: dual media filters at the Ann Arbor, Michigan drinking water treatment plant | place: USA: Ann Arbor | reverse complement strand
CCCGTCGATCATCCTGTTCTGCTGTATCGGCATCTACTCGATCAACAATGCCCCGATCGACGTGATGATGGTCGCGGTGTTCGGACTGTTCGGATACTTCCTGATCAAGTTCGGTCTGGAACCCGCACCGTTGCTGCTCGGTTTTGTTCTCGGACGCCTCATGGAAGAAAAACTGCGTCAGGCGCTCGTGATCTCGCGCGGTAGCATGATGACCTTCATCGAGCGCCCGCTCAGCGGCACGCTTCTGCTGCTAGCCGTCCTTGTCCTCGTCATTGCGATCCTGCCCAACATCCGCGGCAAGCGCGAGCAAGCATTCGCCGGCGATTGATCCCGCCAACGGCAAAACGACCGCACGAAAAGAGCCCCGCGCTGCACACCGCAGCCGGGGCTTTTTGTCGATCGTTTGCGTTCTCGGGCGACGAGCCGGCTCGTCCCTTTTCAGTCAGGCGCCGTCATGGTCGCCCCGGATCGGCGTCCGGTAGAAATTCGGAAGGACCAACTACGGCTCTATACAATCTGCGCCGTGTCGCGGATCGGCTAGCCGAACCGCTTGATGAAAAATGCTCTGCTCAAGCGCTGGAACATCTAGCAAATACGGCACCAGCCGACCGCTTACGCCTTCCCCGCCGACTTCGACGACTGAGGCACCGGCAGCCCCAGCTCGGCCATCACGTCAGCGGTATGCTCGCCCAGCAGCGGCGGCGGCTGCATCGGCTGATCCGCCCGCGTACCGTCGAACCACATCGGCCTCCTGATCACGCGGACCTTCCCCTTCACCGGATGCTCCAACACCTGGAACGAGCCGAGGTGCTTGACCTGTTCGTCCTCGGGAACTTCCGTCACGTCTAGGATCGGGGCGAACGGCACGTCTGCCTCTTCGAGCAGCGCCATCCAGTGCGCGCGGGGCATGGTCCTGATCGTCTCGCCCATGACTTCGGCGATGAGATCGTAGTTCTCGATCCGCAGCATCCGGCTCCCCACGCGCGGGTCCTTGGCGAACTCCTCCAGCCCCAGGGCCGCTATGAACCCTTCCCAGAACTGCGGCTGCGACGACAGATGGATGCACAGCAACGTGCCGTCTCCGCACACCACGGCATAGGACTGCGAATTGCGCGCGCTCGTGTACGGATCGGACACAACGCCGAGAAATTCGTGGTAGCCGAACGGATCGGGCATCAGCGCCAGCGTCGCGTCGATCATATTGATCTCGACCCTCCGCGCGCGCCCGGTCCGCTCCCGCTCGAGCAAGGCTGAGAGAATACCGCTCGCAGCATACGCGCCGCAGACGTTGTCGGATATCGTCGGCCCCGTGATCCGCGGCTTGTCGGGATCGACGAACAGGCTCGACATCCCCACGAGCGCTTGCGCCACCGCATTGTACGAAGGCCGCATCGCGTAAGGTCCATCCGGACCGAACCCGGTGATCGAGCAATGGATCAGGCGCGGATTGATGGCCTTCAGCGCATCGGGCGTCAGGCCGAGCCGCTCAAGCACACCGGGCCGGTAGTTGTCGAGCAACACATCGGCTCTTTGCAAAAGCGCGCTCAGCGCTGCCTTGCCGTCCTTTGCCCGCAGGTCCAGCGCCACGCTGCGCTTGTTGCGATTGTATGAGCAGAAATGCGCGCTGTAATCGCGGCTCGGCCCGAAACTGCGAAACGGGTCACCGCCATTCGGGTTCTCGACCTTGATCACTTCCGCGCCCATGTCCGCGAGCATCATGCCTGCCGAGGAGGCCGTGATCATGGTCGACAATTCGACGACCTTGATGCCGGTAAGTGGTCCTGGGAGCATCGAATGTCACTCGCTGGAAGACATAGAGAAAGTAGGCATCAGGAACTCGGGCAGCAGGGATAGGCCATCCCGAGTTCCTGATGCCAATTGCCTTACTTCTTCTTCGTTTCGTCGGTCAGCATCGTGCCGAGCTTGAAGGGCGCCATGACCGGCTTGTAGGCCTTCTTGTCGAGGAACTGCGACAGGCCCGTCTCGTATGACTTCTCCTGATCGCCGACCTTGATCGCCTTGCCCTTCTCGGCGAGGTAGTCGTAGGCCTGACCGAAGTCCATCGTGCGCACGTGGCGGATCGCCTGCTTGGTCGCCCGCAGCACGCGCGGGCTCTTGAGCATCAGCTTGCGCGCGAGGTTCTCGGTCTCCGCGACCAGCTTCTCGTGCGGCACTGCGAGATTGATGAAGCCGACACGTGCGGCTTCGACGCCGTCGAAGGGCTCGCCCAGGCAGGCATACCAGAGCGCGTGGCGATAGATCACCGCGTCGGCGACGACCTTGGAGACGAGCGCGCCGGGCAGGATGCCCCAGTTCACCTCCGACAGCGAGAACGTCGCGTTTTCAGCGGCAACGACGAAATCCGTCGCCAGCAACTGCATGAAAGCGCCGCCCACGCAGTAACCTTCGATCATGCAGATCGTCGGCTTGTCATAGTTGTAGAGCCGCTCCCAACGCCAGCGGTTGGCTTCCTCGCGTGCCTTGCGGCCCTGGCGCGGCTTGCCCTCGTTCTCTCGGAAGAACTCCTTGAGATCCTGGCCAGCGGAGAAATTGCCGCCCGCGCCTCGTAGAATCACGACCTTCGTGTCGGGATCGTCCTCGAGCACGAACAGCGCGTGATCCATCTCCTCGTGCAGCGCCGGGCTCATGGCGTTGCGCTTTTCCGGCCGGTTCAGCGTCAACCAGGTGATACCGTCCTGCTTGTCGATCTTGATGTACTTGTAACTGCGCTCCGGCATCTGTTTCCGCTCCTCGGTTTCGTGTTTTTGAAAAGCCGTTTCATTGTTGGCCGAAGAAAGTCTAGTGGCTATCCCGATCGAACGGAACCCCTCAAGCGCTTCATCCGCCCTGAGCCCTGCCGCAGCTGCATTGGGGGGCTGCCGCCGCCGTCGAGCGCACATCACAAGTTGCTTTCGATCTGCCGGACCGGACCGCCCGGCCCGACCGAGGGGTCTACCGGACGTCCGATGGACAGCACCCCCACCCTTGTCTAGATCTGTAGGGCCGAGCGAGTACACGAGTTGCTGGAACGGCAGCACCAATCTGGCCCCGGCAGAGCCGGAACACCTGCAACGGGCCCTGGGGGGATCACCATGAGCGCAACAATTTCGCCATTGGAGCGGGCATTCAGCCCTCTGGGGGCAGCAGTTGTCGCAGCAGGCGGTGCGATTGCCGGTGGCATTGTCTACATCAGCTTCTCGGGCGTTCTGCTCGGCCTGATCTGCGCACTGGCCATTCTCGGAATTGTCGCGAGCATCCTCGACGCGATCGGCTTGTTTCCGGAAGTAGCGCCTGCCGCCACTTTTCGATCAACTTCGTCGACATCATCAGCAGCAGCCCTCGTCTCAAAGGAGAGTTCCATGGCCGAAATCGTCAGCACCCAGCCTGCCGGCGCGCCGATTGCAGCCGAAAAGATCGAACCTACGGAAACCGAAGCCCAGTTGCTGAACTCCGGCCGCTTCGCCGAGTACCACTTGGCCAAGGCTACGCGATTGTTCGACGCCAAGAACTATAAGGAAGCAGCATATCAGGCAGCAGCGAGCCTCGCTCACGGCGATCTCCCTGCGGCCAAGACCATCCGCCAAACGGCGTTGGCTGCCCTGAAGTGACCGACTGAATATCTGTACCGATACAACGCCGAGCGCGGGTCACAGCACCCGCGCTTTTTCTTTTCCGGCTTTCACCACGAAGGCATCGCGCGCTAAGTTGGCGGGACAGCTTCTCTGCCGGGCAGCTGCACGAGATTTGCGGCCCGGCGTCAAATCGGGTCCAGCACCGACAGAACGACCAGAATGAAAGGACTTGCCATGCCCACCGATCCGTCTTCCAAGCCGGCACGCCAGAAAGGTCCGCTCGTCTGGCTCGACATGGACCAGAAGGAGCTTGACGACGCCTACGATCAGGCCGTCTACGCGCCCAACCAGATGAAGGTCCAGACTCGCCGCGACGTTTCCACCGCGCGCGCCCGCGAAGCGCTCGGCACACCGCAACGCCTGAAATACGGCTCACCCGAGATCGAAGGTCTCGACCTCTTCCGCACGAAGACGCCCGACGCCCCCGTGGTCGTCTACATCCATGGCGGCGCCTGGCGGCGCGGCGTTTCCGCCGACAACCACACGCCCGCCGAAATGTTCGTCAATGCCGGCGCGCATTACCTCGCAGCCGACTTCAGCAACATCGACGATCACGCAGGCGACCTGATCCCGATGGTCGATCAAGTCCGGCGCGCCGTAGCCTGGACCTGGAAAAACGCCCGTGAATTCGGCGGGAACCCGAAGAAACTCTACGTCATCGGTCACTCGTCGGGCGCACACCTGACCGGCTGCATCATCACGACCGACTGGGCGAAAGACTACGGCGTGCCCGCCGACATCATCGTCGGCGCGCTAACCTGCTCGGGCATGTACGATCTCACACCGGTTCGGCTGTCGAAGCGTTCCGAATACGTGAAGTTCACGGATGCGACGGTCGAGAAGCTCTCGGCCATACGCCACCTCGATCGGATCAACATGCCTTTGGTCGTCGGTTACGGCACGGACGAAACGCCGGAGTTCCAGAGGCAGGCCCGCGAGTTCTCCGCGGCATTGAAGGCGGCCGGCAAGCCGCACGAGTTGGTCGTTGGGCCCGGGTACAATCACTTCGAGATCTGCGAGACGATCGCCAATCCCTACGGCCTCATCGGCCGCCGCGTGCTGAAAATGATGGGCCTAGGCGCCGGCTGACTGCGCTGAACATTCGACCGTTTCTGAAGCCGGAAAGTCCCGCGCGATTGCGTCGGCCGTTGCGCGGGACGATTTTGCCCCCCTACAAAACGCCGCTGGCCTGCCGAAGCCCGTTCAGCGAACGTCGGAGCAGAGCCCCCGTCAGGTACCAACGCCTGTCGCCACTTCGCCGTGGCGTACGGTCTGGATTGCGATGGTCATGATTACCGCCGACACCATGAACACGCCGAGAAACCACGCCTGCCACATCCCCCAGGAGAACGCAGCCATCACCGCGGCCGTGGTCACCGCCGCCGCAGCGTAGGGCTGAGCCCGCAGGGGAAGGCGAGACAGACCTGCGATCAGCGCCAATCCCGCCGCGCACAGCAACAACGCTCCGAAGGCGCCGAGCTCGTACCACGTCTGCAGATAGACATTGTGGGCGTGCGGCCCGGACCGCCACTCGTAGTTGGTCCCCGGCAGCGGCGCGACGCGCGGTCCCCGACGCGCATCGATCAGCTTGGTCGACGCCGCTCCGACGCCCGTCAGCGGCCTCAGCCGAACCTGCTCGGCCGTGTAAGCCCACAGCACGATCCTGTGCCGCGCACTGTTGGGCAGCCACGTCGCACTGTGGAGTTGCGCGCCGCTCGACGCCCAACTCACGAGCGGCACCACGAGCAGCGTCGCGATCAACCATCCCGCCGCTACGACGCCCAGGCCGACCTTCGGCCGAAAGAAGGCGACCGCGAATACGATCGATCCCGCCGCCACCGCGATGATCGATGTCTCGTGCACCGACATGGCCATCGCGACGAAGGCGAGCGCTGCCACCGCAACCACCGCCATCCGCTTTCGAGCACCGTCGGCCATCACGATCGCGATGAGGAGAACCGGCCACGACGCCAGCACCATTGCCGCCATGTTACGGTTCGAGATGTAGCCGGCCAGGCTGATGTCGCCGTCAGGATTTGTGACCAGTTTTCCGACCGGCATCGTGAAGGGCAGGGTGCGGAAAAACGTTCGCTTGAGCAGATGATCCGTCATCTCCTCGACGATCAGATAGAAAACGCCGGCCGCGAAAGTGACGAGCACCGCCACAGCGATCCGGCGCAGCGCCACAGGTTCAGCGTGCCGCACAAGCGTCTGCACCGACACGGTGGCGAGCGTGAAACCGATCAGCATCAAGCTCTTGCCGAGCGCTTCTTTCTGATCGGCAGCCCAACCCAGCGAAACGAGGCCCCAGCCTCCCAGAGCTGCAACCAGGACCGCTGCGAGCGGTAGCCGCAGCAATTCCCTGAAGCCGACGGCGAAACCCGTTGCAGCCCCCATGGCCAGAGCGAGCAGGCCGAGAGCCCCCGGAGACGCCCGCGGCGTGAACAGGAAAACTGCGACAGCGAAGGCAGCGAGACCCGCGCCCCACGCAGCGTTTCTCTCCGCGATGCCGCCAGCGGCTGCAGTAGACGCAATTGACATCGGCCCCTCCGGCGCTGAACCAACCCTACCCAGGCCGCAGCCTCGCCTCATCCACAAGCCTCATCCATATGTCCCCGAATACCACGGCGCAAGCCGGGTCGCAGCAGAGGCGCCACACGAAGCCCCGAAACCACCTCGACCAGACGTCCCGCTTGCAGCTTACAGCCGCGCGTGCTGATCTCGGCTTCGAACCCGCATTTCGAGAAGCATTGCGCCGCCGGCTCTGCCGGGCCCATGGCGAGCGAGGCCGCACGGTATGGAAGCCGCATTCCTTGGCACACCCGATACGAGCGTCTGGCTCTTCATCGGTCTGAGCGCTGCGTCCTTCTTCACGGCCTACTTCAGCATCGTTGCGGGCACCGCCGGCGGTCTCATGCTGCTCGTGGTCATGGCGGCGTTCTATCCCCCTGCCGTGCTGATCCCCATGCACACCTTGATCCAGCTCGGTACCGGCATTTCCCGCGTGCTCGCGATGCGCCAGTGGCTCCTGTACGACACAATCCTGCCCTTCACGATCGGTTGCGCGGGCGGTGCGGCATTGGGCGCCAAACTGTTCGTCAACTTACCACAATCGTTACTGATGGGTGGCCTCGGTGCATTCGTGATGCTGATAACATGGGCGCCTCAGCTCGGCCGCTTCGGCCCCGAGCGCGGCCGCTTCGCGCTGCTCGGCTTCGTCGTCACCGTCCTCGGCGTCTTCGTCAGCGCGACCGGGACGCTCGTCGGACCGTTCGTCGCCAGCGCCAGCCCCGACCGCCGCAACCACGTCGCCACCATGTCCGCGCTCATGGCGATCACACACATCGCCAAGATGGCGGCGTTTCTCTGGGTCGGATTTGCGCTCGGTGCTTACGTGCCGCTGATCGCCGCCATGATAACGACCGGCGTGCTCGGCAACTACCTCGGCGAGCGCGCGCTCAATTCTATTCGCGAAGACTGGTTCCGTATCGGCTTCAAGCTCGTGATGACGGTGCTCGCGCTTCGCCTGATCTGGGTGGCGCTGAAAGACCTGATGCCAGCTCTATGATCCCGGCTAGATCTTCTGGTCGCCCGCCTTATTCTCACCGGCCTTCGGCTCCACCGGCATCGGCAACACCGGTTTGGCGACCCCACAGATCGTCCGCAGCGCCTGCCACTCCTGCGCGCTCATCGCCGGCTCGACTTTCCAGGCCGGACGCGCCGCAGCCGCCTTCGCCCGCTCCTCAGATTCCGGGTGTGTACGGAACAACCCCCACTCGCCCTTACCCGACTTGCGCTCGATCTCGCCGATCCGCTTGAAGAAATCGATCAGTCCCCCCGACGAGATCTGCGCCTTTTCCAAAAGGCTCAGTCCGCGCGCGTCGGCCTCGCGTTCGGCCACCCGCGTATAGCTGAGCTGAGTTAGCCCGAGCCCGATGTTGGCGAGTGTGCCGCCACCGCCGGTCATCAACTCCAGCACCGCCGTCAACCCGACGATGCGAACGATGGCCGTCTCAGGGTGCAACTCGAGACCATGCCCCATCTCGTGCGCCAGAACGCCCGCGACTTCTTCCGGGCTCTTCGCCTGGGTGATGATCTGACGTGTCAGCACGATCTGCTCGCCTGGCACAGCGAACGCGTTCAGCAGCCCCCAGTCGACGACCCGCACGCGAAAGCGCGTCTTCGTCCCCGACGCCTCCGACAGCCGGCCCACGAGCCTGTCGAGCGCCGCGCGCCCCGCTGGTTCGGTGCATTCTTTTCGACCCTCGACCATCGAGGCCAATACCTTGTCACCGACCGACGCCCGCGCACTGTAAGGCAGCATCCCCGCGACCCAGCGCGCTGGCGAAAGATTGGCGGCCCAGCCCGCGGCGATGGCCAGCACGACAACGCCCGCCGCCATCATCCAGGGCCGCGCCGAGCGCCACCCATAAGAGCGCGAAGTCACCTGGGGTGCGAGGCTCCGGAGCGCCTCGACGAACGGCGCCCCCGCCACGAACAGCGAAGCCCCCGGCATGTATGCATACGTCACCAGCGCATCCGCGGCCCCCTTCGCGAGCGGCGTAGCCGTGCCCAGTGCTCCATAGGGCCAGACCAGCGCCTGCGGAGCATCGGAAAATCCGATTTCCAGCCCGCGCTCGGTGAGCCGAACCTCGGCCGGCGACGACTGCGCCGTCTTGCCGTCGCTGTAGCGACCGGAATACGTGGTCGTCTGAGACGTCGTCGAAGGGTCAGAATGCATCGATGTCGAACGCCTGTGCGAGTCCTTCTCCGCGGCCTTCGTGCGCCGCACCTTGCAAGATCTGATCGAGCGATGCGCTGCCACTCATGACGAGCCGTTCGACGAAATAGCGGGCCGAGCGAGCCTGCGCGACCGGCGCCAACAACCCGAGCGTCAGCACCACCATCAACGTATTCGTCAGTGCGAGCCAGATCAGACTGCGCCCCGTCGCCGTACCCGAGAACTGTACGTTCTCGAACGACGTGTGTGCCGCGAAGTGGTTCATCATCCGCGCACGGTACCACGCACTCACCACGGCGAACATCAGGAAGCCGAGGATCAAACCGCCGTAGATGACCGCGACGAGCTTGAACACCAACGCAGGGTCCATCGTCTTGCCAGCCTGCGATTGTATCCCGAGATCCATGACGAACCTCCAGATCAGAAATCCAGTCACGCCGAGAATGGCAACCGTACTGCACCACAAGGCCGCGAAAGGAGCATAGAGCGGACCCGCCGAAGCATTGAACGCGAACGGCCGGTTGCCGAACTTGAGACCGTTGGTGATGAGCCCTTGCAGCTTGGCGGCCCGCCACGGCCCCGCCCAGCCCAAAGTCACGGCGAGTACGATGCCCGTCCAGAAATATGTCCACCCATATTTCCAGCTGTCGCCGTCGAGGCCGCCGCGAATACCGCGCCACAGCGTCCGCGACATCCGATAGCGGACCGCGCGATGCATACCCACACCGACGAGATAGAAGAAGGCCACGGTGAATATCATCTGCACGACATCGGCACCTCTCACGCCGAACTGCGCGATCGCTGCGATCGTTACCAGCAGCGTCGGGATTGAAAGGATGAGCAACACCAGCAGGAAGCCCAAGAACATTTCCTTGCCCGTACCGGTATATTGCAGCGGCTCGCCATTGATCCGGATCGACGACCAGATCCGCCGGCGAACCTCCGTCTTGCCCCAGAAATGATAGATGCCGAGCGTGAGGATACGCAGCAGGAAGTTCTTGAAGCTCAAAGCGATCATGCCGGGCGGTTGCGACCACGAGAGGCTAACCGCCTCCTGGCCCGCGGCCCCAGGACCTCCCCCGACGAAAGGCAGACCGTTAACAGGCGCAGCGTCGTTGCTCATGCGATCACCTCGGGGGCTGCCCAAATCGAAATCAATGGCTCGAATGATAGAATACGACGAGTGTTACCAACTTGCCCCTTGTGGCCCAACCTCGGATGCAGCCCAGCATGCAACCGCCGATCCCGCGCCCTTCTATGTCCCTGCCCAAAACGTATCGCGATACCTATCCAGGCAACTATGGCGGACTTGGGCGCGAAAACATCCGACGCCTCAATAATTCCTCGACCTACCCGCTTTGCGGTCGTTATCGGCTGCTAACAGAGGCTCGGCCGCAAAGGTCCGATTAACCTTTTCCGGTGTTGTGGCCGACACGCCACGCCGACCGAACGCGATGCCTCTTTTGAGCCACAAACCGGGATCAGATGAATGCGCGGTGAATTCGGAATCGCCGACTTTGAAGACAAGGCGCTTCCGAGCGATGCGGGCACGTCGACGTCTATTCCCGGCCGGCAAGCCGTCGTTCGATCGATCGCCGATCGAAAGATGTGCACACGGCCAGTCTTCGGTTGCCGCATCGTACCTTCATCGGGCGATGCGAACGCGGCTGCGGGAATCCTGGCTGCGAGATTTCGGCGGCGCTGGTCGAGTGGGCGGTTCGAGCGAGAGTGAGTGTTCGCCCTACCAACGGTTCGAGAGTCATCGGGCTCCAGAGGAAGCGGGAAAGGAATAGCAGTCATGGCGATATCTAAGTCGCCCCTAAGAGCCGGGCTAGCCGGCCTGCTGGCACTGCTCGTCGCACATGCGGCTCCCGCATCCGCGCAACAGCAGCAGAAGAAGACCAGCTTCAAGTCGCCGGAAGCGGCGTATGAGCAGGGTATGAGCCAATGGAAAAGTGGCTACGTCGAGCTTGCAATTCCCGCGCTCCGCCACGCAGCCGACCATGAGGTGTTCCTCGCGCAGTTCTATCTTGCGCGTATCCTCGCCGACAGCGGCACGCCCTACACCGATCACGTCGCCGCGTATCAGCTCTATCGCAAACTCGCTCTCGATCACGCCAACATCGATCCGGAAGACGACAAGCGGAAGGTGTTCGTCGCCCGCTCGCTCACCGCCTTGGCCGGCTACGTCCGCCGGGGCCTGCCGCAGGCCGACGTCCGTCCCGATCCCGCCCGCGCTGTCGAATACCTTCGACATGCGGCCCAGTTCTTCAATGACGAGGAAGCCCAATTCGAACTCGCCCGCATCTATTTGCAGGGCGATGGCATCCGGCAGGACACGCGGGCCGGACTGCATTGGCTTTCGGCACTCACCCAACGTGGACATGCAGGCGCCCAAGCCTTCCTCGCCGACATTTACTGGCGCGGACGGTACAGCGTGCTGCGCGATCCCACCCGCGCCTTCGCCCTCATCAGCGTCGCCGTCGAGCATGCCCCCGAAAGCGAGCGCGTCTGGATCGAAGACATCTACCAGAACATCTATTGCGGCGCGCCCGCCGGCACCCGGACGCAGGCACAAGGTATGGTCGCGGATTGGCGCCAGAAGTACGGACGCACGACGCACGGAGGCTCGCGCTCTGCCCTCGGTGCACTCGTGCCGCAGGCCGCCCGCAGCTGCAGCAACGGCGAGGCTGTCCCCGCCCCTCGCACGCTTCTCGACCAGACACCGCCGCTCGCCACGACGTCTCCGGCCAACCGGACGATGCCGGCTTCGGGCCCGAGCGGCGCCCCCAACGGCATGCTCGACATCGGCACCACCGGCAACGCTTTCACGCCGCGCTGAAATCCTCCGAAGCCGATCGGCAGAGGCGCCGCTGGCGGCCCATGCGCTCGCTTGGTAATCAACTCCCCGCTGTGCATTTCGCACCGCGGCGGCTTCGTCGTATTCAGGCGGCCCTATCCATTCCGAGGACTTTACGATGGCCAGAGCGACAGCCAAGGGCGGCGCACGCAGCAAATCCCCTGCCCCCGCGCATAAACCCAGCGACAATCCCGCCGACCTCACGGCCGCCGCAGCAGCGGCAGCGATCGCGCGGCGCGACTTGTCGAGCGAGGAACTGGTCACCGCCTGCATCGCCCGCATCGATCAGCTCGAGCCTGAAGTGAAGGCGTGGGCCTTCATCGACCGCGACCACGCCCTCGAGCAGGCGCGCGCCGCCGATGCATGGTCGCGCGAAGGCAAAGGCCTGGGCATCCTCCACGGCGTGCCCGTCGGCATCAAGGACGTGATCGACACCGCCGACATGCCGACCGAGGCGAATTCGCGCCTGTTCACGGACTATCGCCCCCGCCACGATGCGAGCTGCGTCGCCGCATTGCGGGCAGCCGGCGCGGTCATCATGGGCAAGACCGTGACGACCGAGCTTGCCAGCTCGACGCCCGGCGCCACCAGAAATCCCCGCAATCTCGCGCACACGCCGGGCGGCTCGTCGTCTGGATCTGCCGCAGCCGTCGCGTGCGGCATGATCCCGCTCGCCCTCGGCACGCAGACGGCCGGCTCCGTGATTCGCCCGGCGTCGTTCTGCGGCGTCTACGCGATCAAGCCGACGTTCGGCCTCGTCTCGCGGCGCGGCGTGCTGCTGCAGTCACACACGCTCGACACCGTCGGCCTCTATGCGCGCTGTATCGAAGATCTGGCACTCCTCGCCGACGCGACAGCCGTGCACGACAGCGAGGACCCCGTGAGCATTTCAGCCGCCCGACCGCGATTGGCTGCGATCGCGGCGAGCGAGCCGCCGCTGCCTCCCGTCTTCGCTTATGTGCGCACGCCGGCTTGGGATCAGACATCGCCGGTGCTCCGCGCAGCCTTCGATGAACTGATCACCAAGCTCGGCGCGCGCGTCGAGGAGATCGAGTTGCCGTCCCTTTCCCTGGCGACCGAATGCCAGCGCATCGTCCAGTCCGCCGAGAACGCTGCCTACTACGGCCTCTTTCGCGAGAAGAAGCCTGAGCTGGTAAGCGACGGCCTGACCGAGCGCCTGAAATCGGGCGCGCAGATCGCCGCGCAGGACTACATCCGCGCCGTCAACATGCGCGATCAGCTCTACAGCGGCGTCGAGGACCTGCTCACGCACTATAGCGCGATCCTCGCGCCATCCTCGCTGGGTCCCGCGCCGAAGGGTCTCTCCAACACCGGCGATCCCGTGATGAACGGCCTGTGGACCTATCTCGGCACCCCCACCGTCAACCTGCCGCTGCTCGAAGCCGACGGCCTGCCGATCGGCGTGCAGCTGGTCGGCTCCCGCCGCGACGACGGCCGCCTCCTCCGCAACGCCCGCTGGCTCGCCCGCCACCTCGCCGGGGATGTATAATGAACGCGGGCTGACGGTCCGTCTTGCGCATGCGCGACTTCGACCGAACGGCATGTGTAGGCCCGTCGCCGGTGAGCGCTGCGGTTGCCCCTCCCCCTCGAAGGGGCAGGATAGAACGTCCCGGGTTTAGTGCGTCCTTCAATGAGCAGCTACGAACGCTGGGACGGACTAAATCCGATGACGTTCTTGGTGGGGGTGTTTGGCTCCGACAAGATCGACACGCCGTCGTGCAGCCACACTCGACACGGTCGTCGACATCGGCCAGCGGAACACCGTGGTACGAGCCTCGTCGTCTCAGCGAATCTACCGAGACGACGATGCCCAGCTACCATTCGAGGCCACTCACCCCACCGCCTCCGGCACCTTCCGATGCTTCGTCGCCTGCTCGTAGGCGTAGGCGAGGCGGAGCATCTTGGCGTCGTCGTAGGGTCGGCCGAGGAACGTGATGCCCGCCGGCAGCTTCGAGCGCGTGAAACCAGCCGGCACTACCACCGATGGTACGAATACGAGGAACGTGTTGATGTGCGGCGCGCCCTTCTGGTCGACGTAGGGCGGGTTGACGCCATGCTCGATCAGTGTCGGCGTATGCTCGACCGCTTTGTGCACGATCGCATCGAGCTTGTGATCCGCCATGACCGCGAGCATCCGGATCATCAGCATTTCACGCGCTTCGAGATATGCACGCCGCTTCACCGGGTCGTGCTTCGTCGTCCAGCGCAGATTGACGCCTTGCAACACTTTCTCGAACTTCGGCGACGCCAACACATCCGCCCGCGTCTTGTAGGGCGAATTGGCACTTCCCTTCACGTATTCCTCGAACGACGCTTCCTCCTCCTCGGCGCTGCCGTGCCGCGTTGCGAGAAGCGCATTCAAATCCGGAATCACGATCGGATCGACGATCGTAGCACCAGCCTTCGCGAGATCGGCGACCGCCTTGTCGAACACTTCCGTCACCTGGGCGAAGTCGTCGCTACCGGTCTCGGCGTGATAGCCCATGCTCTCGCGCAGAATGCCGATACGCGCACCTTTCAATGCGCCCTTGTCGAGCACCGCCGCGTAGCTTTCCGGCGCGTTGCCGACGCCGCGCGCGGTGACGGGATCGATCGGATCGTAACCCACCATCCCGTCGAGCAGGCGCGCCGCGTCCTTCACCGTCCGGCACATCGGACCGAGCGAGCCGTGGATCGAAGGCCACCCCGCATAGACGCCACCGCGGCTGACGAGCCCCGCCGTCGGCCGCATACCGACGACGCCGTTCCAGATCGACGGCCGGCGGATCGACGCGAACCCTTCCTGCCCGATCGCGACCGTGCAGAAGTTCGACGACACCGCAGCCCCCGATCCGCCGGATGATCCACCAGCCGTTCGCTCGAGGTCGTAGACGCATCGCGTCGAGCCGAACAGCGACCCGTGCGTATCGCCGGCCCCCATCTCGCCCAGCGTCGACTTGCCCAGGAAGATCGCGCCCGCCTTCTTCAGCCGCGCAACGACCGTACAATCACGGCCGGGCATATGCCCCTCGAACAGCACCGATCCCATCGTCGTCGGCATGCCCAGGACGTCGGCCTGATCCTTCATGAGGATGGGAATGCCGTGGAACGGCCCGACCAGCCCGCCCTTCTTGAAGGCAGCATCGAGCTTGTCGGCTTCTTCCAGCGCCTGAGGATTTAGCGAGATGATAGAATTGATCTTCGGCCCGGCCTTGTCGTACGCCGCAATCCGGTCGAGGTAACTCTGCACGAGTTGCCGCGCCGTCAGCGTGCCCGCCTGGAACGCAGCGTGAATTTCTTCGATCGTTGTCTCGACGACGTTGAATTTGGGTGGACTGGCCATGGGACCCCTCGTGAGCGTGAAGTTTTCAGATCAATCGTACGGCGCTGTCATAGGCTTCGACAACACCTTCCTGCGCAGCCCAATTCTTCGCCACCTGCCTCATCGACGGGCATCCCGGTAGAGACCGCTGAAATGACGTTTCGTTTCTGCGGTGGACGGCGCGGCCTGCCCCCAAAATACGCTGAATTATCGTACCACCCGCTGGCCGAACGTCCTGACGTCCTGTTCGTAGTCCCGAAAGGCCGACGCCAAGCCGCGTCGGTATCGAGTACCGCATCTGGCGCCGCACGAAATTCGCCGATCGTTCCCCCCACAAAATAATCATCTGCGACGAAAAAACAGGCTTCACCATCCATTCGAGGGTCGGCGGGTCGGCGGGTCGGCGGCGAAAGCGATCGAGAGCTGAAGGCGGGACAAGCGGTCGTCATTTTCCCGATCGATCTCCGGATCGGGGCTTTCCCCGGAGCCATGGCTTCTCTCCCCGCGTGCTCCAGCGCCACCTTCCGGCTCCAGACCCAACCCCACTCCGGCAGCTACACGGCATTCGCGATGACGTTCGCGGCTTCTTCCCATCCCCTTGCGATCGGGAAATAAACCAGAAAATCCGTTGACCTACGATCGATTGGACGCCAGCGTTCCGATGGAATATGAACTGACGAACACCCCACACCTCGCGCGCCCGCGCGTGGTCCTCGTTCCGCCCACTCCAAGGAGGCCCCCGTGAACCTCGTATCCATGGCCCTGCAATATCTCACGCCGGTCCTGGTTGGGAAGTTGGCGTCCAGCCTCGGTATCAATTCGACGATTGCCAACACGATCGTGCGTGCTGCCGTTCCCGTGATCCTGGGTGCAATCCTCGGCAAGACGGCCAAGCCGCAAGGCGCCCGCGATCTGTTCGACGTCCTCGCCAAGCAGGATACAGGCCTTCTCGGACGTCTCAGTTCCGTCCTCGGCGGCCCACAACAGAAGACGATCGCCGATCAGGGCTCGAACGTCCTGGGCTCGATGCTCGGTACCTCGTCGCTCGGCTCACTCGTCGACGCCGTCTCCAAGTATGCCAACGTCAACACGGCCGCGACGTCCGGTATCGTGGGCATGCTCGCGCCGATCGTGCTGGGAACGCTCAGCCAGCAGCAGAAGAGCGCCAACCTCGACGCCGGTGGAGTGGTCAAACTGCTCGGCGACCAGAAAGCCAATATCGCCGCTGCGATACCAGCCGACCTCACGCGCTTGCTGGCGGGCTCCGGACTGCTCGACGCCGTTACCCCGAAGACCACCGACGTGACAGCCACCCAGGCCCCGCCTGCTAAGCCGTTCAACGGCTGGCCCTGGGCAGCACTCGTCGCCGCGGCAAGTCTGCTGTGGGGCTCCTGGTTCGGCGGCGATCCCGCTCCATGGGCCGCAGTGCCGGCGCCACCGCGCCTGATGGCGGGATCGACCGACGTCTCAGGCGAATTCGACACCGCACTGAAGTCCTTGCATGGACTGATGTCGACCATCAAGGACAAGGCTTCCGCCGAGGCCGCGGCCCCCCAGCTCCGTCTCGCCCAGACACGGATCGACCAACTCGACAACGCCGCAAAGCAACTGCCCGCCGACAGCAAACGCATTCTCGCAGGCTATTTGGCGTCGTGGCTGCCGGTGATGACGCCGATCATGACGTCGCTGCTGGCGAACACCAGCGCCGGCCCGGTCGTCAAGCCGATGCTCGACGCCATGCGGACCAAGCTCGAAGCCCTCGCCAGGGGCTGATCGCACGGCGAATTCCGGGAGTTGTTACGAATTGCGTCGGCCGGCGCTGGTCACCGGTGCCGGCCGTGTCGTATATGCTGGTTCCATGACGACAACCTTGGAAGACAGCGCGGCACGCGCGGCTCTCGCCGCTGCCATCGCTAACCGCATCGGCGCATCGGCCGTTGCCATCACATCCGCCACCAGGCTCGCAGGCGGTGCCGTCCAGGAGAACTGGCGCATCGACACGACGGTAGAAGGCGGGCCACGCGCGGGCACCCACACCTGGGTCGTGCGCACCGACGCCCGGGCGCTCATCCCTTTGAGCCTCGACCGCGAGACCGAGGCGAAAGTCCTCGCCGCCGCTCATCTGGCTGGTGTGAAAGTCGCCGAGCCCATCGCGACATCCGGCGAAGATGGCGCACTCGGAAAATCGTATGTCGTCCAGAACTGGATCGAAGGCACCGCACAGGCCCGCCGCATCGTTCGCGATCCCACCCTTCCAGAGCACGGCCCTCCCCTCGCCCGCGAACTCGCCGCCGAACTCGCCCGCATCCACGGGATCGCACCGCCGTGCCACGGTCTGGCCGCCCTCCCGTTGCCCTTGCTGACCCCGGCACGAGCAGAAGTCGCGCGCCTGCGTGCGGCGTTGACCAAGGCCGGCGAGCCCCGCCCCGCGCTCGAGTACATCCTCTACTGGCTCGACCAGCACGCGCCCCCTGTACGCCAGCTCGCCCTTGTCCACGGCGATTTCCGCACCGGCAACTACATGGTCCGCGATGGCCGGCTGACCGGCATCCTCGACTGGGAATTCGCACATTGGGGCGATCCGGACGAGGACATCGGCTGGCTCACCGCACGGTGCTGGCGCTTTGGCAACGACGACCTGGAAACGGGCGGCATCGCACCGCTCGGCGTATTTCTCGATGCCTACGCGGCAGCTTCTGGCCGCCAGGTTCACCTTGATGCCGTCCGCTATTGGCAGATCATGGGGGCTGCGAAATGGGCCACCGTCGCCGTGCTGCAGGGCGACCGCTTCCGCCTCGGCGGTGAAGCCAGCCTCGAGCTCGCTCTCACCGGCCTTATGCCGGCCGAGATGGAACACGACGCGCTGACCGACGTTCTCGCCTGGGGCCGCGCCCCGAAGGGAGGCCCCAAATGGCAATGAGACGCATAGCTCCCGATAGTCTTTTGGAATTGGCGTTGGCAACCCTGCGGGACGAGTTGCTTCCAGCGCTTCCCGCGGATAAGCGCTACGCCGCCGCGATGATCGCCAATGCGCTCGAGATCTCCCGCCGGGAGATCGCCACCGACGTCGACCAGCCCCTCTGGAAGCTGCTCGACGAATACTACGACGACGGCGACGGCACGCCCAAGAAACTCGCCACCGACATCCGCTCCGGCATCGTCGGCGAATCCACGAGGCCCGGTGTCGGCAAACACCTGCTCGCAATCCTCGAATCCGAACTCGCGATCACGAACCCGAAGTTCTTGGAGACGCGTCGTCGGCCGGCCTGACGTCGCATCCTCTCACGAGATATCTGCGAGCACCTTGTCCCCGGCCGACAAGGGCTTTTCGGTATTCCAGAAACGTGCCCGAAGGCGCGGCGCGAGCCACCACGACAGAGGTAGCGATAGCGCGACCGAGATCGCAATCATCGCTGGAAACAGCTCGACCGCTCGTGTCCGCAGGGGGGTGGCGAGGATAACGATGGCGCCTATGCCGAAAAGTACGGCCTGCACCATCATGAACACCAGCGCTGCAATCGCCAATCTCGTCGACATCTGGACACCAAGGTCGGAGCTCTGCCCCGGTCAACGGTGTGGCCACGTCCGAAGTTCCATCTCCGCTGTCTAACGGCGATGATGAGGCGCCAGCCCCTTCCAGAACCAACCGATGTTTCCCCGCGTCCACTCCCCCGAACCTATGGTCCCCGGCCGAGCGAGAGCCAGGGCCTTCTCACGCAAAGGCAGTGCACCTGCTGCGAGAACGAGAGCCGAGAGGAATGCGCGCCATACGCGCGCAGCACCCCGCTAGCACTTACACCCGCTCCACGATGCTCAACCCGCCGACACGGTCGATCAGGTAGAACAACCCACGGTCGTCGACCGTGATGTCGTTGCTCGACACGCGCGATGCGCCCTTCGCGGGGTCGGGCATGTACCAGGCGACTTCGCGCGGCGCTTGGGGATTGCCGATGTCGATGATCCGCATGCCCTGCGCGAACCACGCGAACGGGATCTCGTTGCCGGTCACCTTCTCGCAGGGCTGATGGCACGCCGTCATCGTCGGCGACGGTTTGCCCACGATACCCTCGACCTGGAAGCTCGACACCGGCACGGGATTGCGCTCGTCCGTGATGTCGACCATCCACATGAAGGCGGCCGTGTCGGTCTCTTGGCGGAACACGTCCTCGTCCGCGACCAGCAGATACTTGCGCCCGTTGATCTCATGCGGGATCGGCAGCGCCGTGTGGGTCGGACACACGAACGGCGGCGACCAGTCGAGACCCGACACGAATTTTGGCTTCGACATGTCCTCGATGTCGAGGATCGCGAACCCGCCGAGCCAGCAGCTCGTGTAGAGCCGGTTGCCCATCCGCAGCGGATGGTGGCAGCGGTGAGCCGTCTTGTCCCACGTCGGCTTCTCGCCGCCCGCGATGTGCTGACCGGGTAGCCACCACCGGCCGACCTCGGTCGGCTTCGCCGGATCCTTCAGATCCATGATCATCATGATATTGCCGACGTAGCCTTCCTGCGTCGGCGACATGTAGGCGTAGCGGCCGTCGAAATCGAAGCGGTGCACGCCCACGCCACCCGACGACGACCACTTCGTGATGAGCTTCGGCTTGGCCGGCGTCGAGACGTCATAGATACCGATGCCGCCCTGCCAACCCGGCGGAATCGGATTGGTATCGACGTGATTGAGCTCGTGATTGACGATCATCAGGCCGTTGCCCACGCGCACCTTGTGGCTGTGCGTGCCGAGAGGCATGTCGAGCGTGGCGAGCAGCTTGGGGTTCTTCGGGTCGCGCACGTCCACTACAGAAGTTCCGTGTGGCGCCTTCATGTGCGCGATATAGGCGATCCCATTCTCGACCACGACTTGGCCCCCGCCGGCGCAATCGTAATAGCCGGCCTGTCGCAGGCCCTTCCCTGATGGCATGAGCGTCTCCCTCTCACCGGCGCCGTGCCGGCCGTCAGGGAAACATACATGCGCCCGGAGCCGACGCCACAAAAAGCTGCTCCGCCAAGGCATACCAGCCCGGCGGAGCGAAGAGACTTCGATGCGGCGACGGACTACTGTCCCGCAGTCCCAGGCCACTTCTGGCGCGAACCGGCCACTGGCCGAAGTGCTGGAAAAAGGGGCGCCACACGCAAAGGAAAAACTACCTTCTGCGGCCGTTCTCGAACACGCGGGCCCAATACTCTTCGGTGTCGCACTTGTTGCGGAAGTTGAGCTGGCTGGAAGGTGTGCCCGTGTCGCGCTTGCACAGCCCGTTGTGGTCGACCGAGTGGGCGCGGCCATAAAACCGCTTCCCCGTGTGCTTCACTTCCGCCTTCCGGATGCCGCGCTGCTGCGCCGACGCATCCGTCGGAGCGAGTGCGATGATCGAAACGGTGGCAGCGAGGGCGGCGAACAGGATTTTCATGGCTAAGTCTCCCGAGGCTTGGTTTTGTCGAGCCCGGCAGCGGAAACAGCGCCGGACATACACACAACTTACGCCTCCGGACGGGGACGCGCTGTTCCCCGCGTGACACCCACCCAGTGAGCCCCGGAGAATGTGACCCAGCCCCCAAAAGCTCCGCCACTGTTCTGACAGGCGTCGCCTACACCAACGTCTCTACTCAGTCGGGGGCCTCAACGATCTGCGCTGGTGCCGCGATCGATGATCCGCGCCCAAAATTCTTCGACATCGCATTTGTTGCGGAAATCGAGCTGGCTTTCCGGCGTGCCGGTGTCGCGCTGGCAGAGCCCGTTCGAGGCAACCGAAGCCGGCCGCCGGGCGACGCGATACCCGCCCGCCTTAGCTACCTTTGATTTTGCCACCCGGCTCTTTCCGGCGGCGTCGGCCGGGGCCGGCGCAAAAAGGGACGCCGCGAACATGGCAACAGCTCCAGCCACGAATACCTTGATCATCGGGAAACTCCTTTGAAGTTGTATCTTCGAATTTTACCGGCGACCGAAGCCACCGCGCTCCTGCCGACGCCAGAACTCTTCCGTGTCGCAGATATTGCGGAAGTTCAGTTGTCCCGTGGGAGTGCCCGAATCGCGCTGACAGAGCCCGTTCGGCCCGACCGAAGCCGGCCGGCGCTTGTACACATACCCTTGGATCGCCTTCGACTTCTTCTTGCTGTAGCCACCGCTACGCGCTTCGGCATCCGCTGGCGCCAGCCAGATCGACGAGAGAGCGAGTACAAGCGTAGTGACGAGAACTTTCATCACGAATTGCCTCCGATACGTTGCCAGTGGCTGCACGCGGCCCCCACCAGTTCAACGCCGCGACCGCAGCTGTCGCAACTAAACAATAAGTGAGGCCGTCGGTTCCGTCTGTTCCAACCGGAACAGCGACAGAAATATTGTCGGCGCGCGCCCGTCCAGCGTCAGAGCGCTGCCTGCATGCCGCGCACGAAATCCATCAGCCCCAACTGCCGCTCCCGTTTCAGGCGTTCGGCGGTGAGGATAGAGGTGAGATCCCTGCTCGACTGATCGAGATCGGCGTTGATGATGACATAGTCGTATTCCGGCCAATGGCTGATTTCCGCCGACGCGGCCGCCATCCGCCTTGCCACGACGTCGGCACTGTCCTGCCCCCGCGCCGAAAGCCGCACCTCCAGATCCCGAGCCGAAGGCGGCAGGATGAACACGCGGACGAGATCGTGCGGCAGCTTCTCGACGAGCTGCTGCGCGCCCTGCCAGTCGATATCGAACAGCACGTCCCGCCCAGCCTCGATGGCTGCTTCCACCGGCCCCAGCGGGGTGCCGTAGAAGTTATCGAACACCTTCGCCCACTCGAGCAGCTCTCCCGCTTCCCGCATCGCGTGGAACCGCGCGGCGTCGACGAAACGATAATCCTTTCCGTCGACTTCGCCGGGCCGCGGCGCGCGCGTCGTCACCGAAACCGACATGGCGATCTCCGTGTCCGCAGCGAGAAGGCGCCGCGACAGCGTGGTCTTGCCCGCGCCTGACGGCGACGACAGCACGAGTAACAGACCGCGGCGATGCACTGATTTCGAGGATGTGTCGGTCATGGATCGAGGTTCTGAATTGGAGGGCGATGCTCGTGAGCGATTCTCTCGGACCAATCCCTATTCGATATTCTGCACCTGCTCACGAAGCTGATCGATCACGGCCTTGAGCCCGAGGCCGCTGCGAGTGATCTCTGGCGCGTTGGCCTTCGAGCACAGCGTGTTGGCTTCGCGGTTGAACTCCTGCGCGAGGAATTCTAGCTTTCGCCCCACCGGCTCGGCTGCCACCAGAAGCTCCCGCGCCGCCGCAACGTGGGCGCCGAGCCGCTTCACCTCTTCCTCGATGTCCGCCCGGGTGGAGATCAGCGCCGCCTCCTGGTGTAGCCGCGCGGCATCGAGTTGCGGCGAAGCATCGACCAGCCTGGCGACCTGCTCGGCGAGCCGCGCACGCATCGCCTCGACGCTGCGCGCCGGAGAATTCGCCGCCGTCGCGACCAGCGCCTCGATCTGCGCGAGTTGATCCGAGAGAATATCGCCCAGCCGCCGCCCTTCCGTCGCCCGTGCGGCGACGAGACCGTCCACCGCCGCTTCGAAACTGGCGACCGCGGGCTTGAACAGCGCCTCGTTGCCGGCCTCCTCCTCTGGTTCGGCCACTTCGAGCACCCCACGGATCGCAAGTAGTGCCTCCAGCGGCGGACGTATCGCTCCGGTCAATGCGACAGCCCGATCGGCCGCGGCAACCGCCTGCATGAGTGCTGCTTCGTTGAGCCGGATCGCCGCCGCGCTTGCGTCCCGCTGCATCGACAGGGTCGCATTCACGCTGCCGCGCACGAGTCGCTTTTGTGCAGCTTCCCGCAACTTGGGCTCGATCTGATCGAACCCCGGCGGCAGGCGGAAGCGGAGGTCGAGCCCGCGCCCGTTCACGCTCCGGAGCTCCCAATGCCAGCGCAGAGCGGCGTGACAACCCTCCGTCCGCGCAAAGCCGGTCATGCTCTTGATGTTCATCGGGCTCCGGTCCGGCTGCCTCGTGGATTCGCTCGGACGATGTGTAGCCGCCAAGCCCCGGACCAACAAGCCGGACCAGCAAGCCACCCGGACCAGAAAGAACGGGCCGAAGCCGTGTCAAGCAAACAGCGCCTTGACCTCCTCGGGGATCGGGAATGGCTTGAGCTTGCCCGTCTCGGCATCCCGCCCCACCAGCACGCGCCGCTCGGAACATTCGATGGCCGTGTCGTCCCCCCGCTTCAACCGGTAGTCGATATCGAAGCTGGTCCGGCCGAACTTGACGATTTCGGTCTCTATGACGACGGTTTCGCCATAGGTGGAAGGCTTCATGAACCGCGCCTTCGTTTCCAGCAACGGCCACCCCGTGAGACCGTACTTCGCCAGCAGATCCTTCTT
>LNFM01005331.1_pt1 | contig 22906 bp, 27 predicted proteins | sample 596031 | NCBI WGS metagenome assembly LNFM01 (sample SAMN04254537, study PRJNA301005) | activated carbon metagenome | isolation source: dual media filters at the Ann Arbor, Michigan drinking water treatment plant | place: USA: Ann Arbor | reverse complement strand
GTGACTCAGAGGACGCTTGACCAAGCGCGACATTGCACCGTATCTGTGCGACAATGAACGCTATGGTATTTCAGTCTGCCTATTCACAGATTTCAACCGCTGAGCGACACTTTGTCGATCGGATCGTTGACGCATTGGCTGAAGCGGCGCGAATTGCCGGTCAATCCATTCGATATGCGCTCGGCAAGCCACTACCTGCTGCACTGCGCTCACGTGACACACATGGACGGCTCGACCGACCACTTGTCCAAGCTGCTATTTCGGAGAAAGTGCTCCAACGCGCCGATGCTGATGAGATCACAGCGGAACGATGGATTCGTGAAGTCATCGCAATCGCAACGTTCGATCTGACTGATTATTTCACGACCGACGCAATGGGCATTCCGGTGCTCGACGTTGAGGGACTTCGATCAGCTGAACAATCTGGCGCAATCAAACAGATTGACGTTGAGATGACGGACAACCTGACCCGTTCGAACAAGGTCAAGATGAAAGTCGTCGCACACGTGTGGGGCGCATATCTCGGTCTGGACGATGGTGAGAACCCGCATCGCCGCGCCGACCGCGCCGCACAAGACATGCCTGCTATCACGGAAAGCACCACAGCAACCGAAGCAGGTGAAGCATATGCACGATTGATCGGAGATGATGCATGACGACAATAGCGACAGACGGCAAGACTATAGCATCGGATCGCCTTGTGACAGGTGACGGCGTGCAGCACTGCAATATCACTAAAATACGGCAGTTTGACAACGGTGATATAATGGGCATGACCGGCACAGCGTTCGACATGGACACGTTTGCTGAGTGGTACATCAGTGACCGCAGCGAGTTGCCGGATCTGTCCGATCACACTGAAGTGCTGGTGCTTGAGCACACCGGCACAATCAGGTGCTTTAACCAGCGCGGTCATTCGTTCATTCATGACGCACCTGCCGCACTCGGTTCAGGTGCCGCATTGGCGTATGGTGCAATGGCAGCAGGTGCGTCACCGGCAGAAGCGGTTCGCATCGCATCAGAGCGTGACATCTACAGCGGTGGCGGTGTCGATGTGTTACCATGACACACGCGCTACCTGACCTATTCGAACCACCTGAGCAGACAGTCACCAAGGTCAAACCGTGGCGCCCACGACCTCTCACACATGAGGAGTGGCCCCCCAACTATCGTGGAGTATTCGCTTGGCGCATTGAGACACTTGCATCACTGCGAGCCAACCCACGTGCTCTGCTCGACGCCGACGCATATTATCGCACGCGACCCGCACAATGGATCAACGACTGGTGTGACACTTACAACCCGCGCAAGCAGGAAAACAAGTGGATGCCGTTCGTGTTCTTCAAGCGTCAGTCCGATCTTATCGAGTTCTTCGAGCACCTGCGCACGGCTGGTGAAAGTGGTCTGATTGAGAAAGCACGTGACATGGGTGCCACGTGGCTCGCCTGTGCGTATAGCGTCTGGTGCCTGCGTTACATTCCTGAAGACTCGACCGGCTGGGGATCGCGCAAACAGGATCTCGTGGACAAGTTGGGTGACGCCGACAGCATTTTCGAAAAGATGCGGTTGATCATTCGTCGCTTGCCAATCGAGTTCCGACCACAATGGTCAACCGCATTGATGAAAATCGTCAATGAAGGCAACGGCTCAACTATTACAGGTGAGAGCGGTGACAACATCGGTCGCGGTGGTCGTAAGTCTCGTTACTTCAAGGATGAAGCTGCTCACTATGAACGACCTGAACTGATCGAAGCTGCGCTCGGTGATAACACCGATGTCCAGATCGACATCAGCAGTGTGAACGGGTTGGGCAACGTGTTTCATCGCCGCCGTGAGTCAGGTGAGGTGTGGTCACCCGGTGCAGTGATCCCTAAAGGCATCCCGCGCGTGTTCATCATGGACTGGCGCGATCATCCTGAGAAAACACAGGCGTGGTACGACCAGCGCAAGGCCAAGGCAGAGCGCGAGGGGATGCAACACGTCTTCGCGCAGGAAGTCGATCGAAACTACTCAGCGGCGGTCGAGAACACGATCATCGCTTACGAATGGATCACCGCATCACTTGACGCACACCTGCACATTCCATCGCTTGCTGCAATCAGCAACAGCGAAGACTGGATGGCCGGTCTCGACGTGTACGATGCTGGTGCGGATAAAAACGCGTTGGCGATCCGGCAGGGGTTCATCTTGCGCCACGCGCGCGATTGGGGCGACCGCGACCCAGGCGTAGCAACCCGCACCGTGTTGGCCGACCTGCGCGAGCGGCGCTTGCAGGGCATCGAGTTGCAGTATGACCCTATTGGCATCGGTTCAGCGGTCAAGTCGGAGTGGAACCGGCTGGTCGAAGCGGGTGTGATCGACCCTGACGAGTTTCAGTTGGTGCCGTGGAACGCTGGGGCCGGTGTCATCCGTCCGTTCGAGCGTGTCATCCCCGGCGATGATAATAGTCCGCTAAACCGTGACTTTTATCACAACTTCAAGGCTCAGGCATGGTGGGCATTGCGCACTCGGTTCTATAAGACGTGGCGCGCTCGGACGCAGGGTGAGTTGTACGAAGGGCACGAGTTGATCAGCATCGACAGCACGATCCCGTGCCTACACCAGTTGATGAAAGAGTTGGCCCAACCGACCCACGGTCGCAGCACCGCCAGCCTCAAGATGCTGGTGCAGAAGGCACCACCCGGTACAAGGTCGCCAAACTTGGGTGATGCGACCGTGCAGTGTTTTTTTCCTGCGAGTGCTGCGAACGGTGGGCTTCAGGTGGGGTCATACAGTGGGTAGTTGCACCATGCGCTGCAATCGGTTATCCACGCGGGCATGAACATGCACCGTCTCTCAGCCATCGCATATGCCTCACAGCCGTCCGGTGGTATGCCGGTCGATGAGATGGAGAAGCGCAGCGTCGATAGCGAGTTCATGCTGAAATACTGGGAGAAGGTCGAAGACGTTCTCGATGGTATCGAGGGTATGACCGATCCGGCGCGGGTTCACAAATATCTGCCGATGTTCCGCAACGAGGAAACTGAAGATTATCAGTTCCGCGTCCAGTGCGCTGTCATGACCAACGTGTACAGTGACATCGCTGAATCGTTGGCCGGTAAACCGTTCGAACAACCCGTACTGCTGGTGTCCGACCAAACCGACGCGACCGAAGACACCGAAGAATCGGGCATCCCTGAAGCGATCAAAGAATTCGTTTACAATGTGGACGGCACCGGCAGCGACCTGACCAGCTTTGCCGCGCAGACGTTCTTCAACGGCGTGAACAATGCGATCGACTGGATCATGGTCGATTACAGCAAGCGCGATGAGCGCGTGGTGACTGTGGCCGATGTGCGTGAGCGCGGGTTGCGCCCGTACTGGACGCACATTCTCGCTCGCAACATTCTCGACGTGCGCTCCAAGATGATTGGGCGTGACGAAGTGCTCACCTACGTCAAGATTATGGAACCGGGCGATCCCGACCACATTCGTGAGTTGATCCGAACAGACATCGACGGGGTAACTGAGGTCATCTGGCTGCTCTGGCAGAAGGTGACCAACTCGACCACCAAGGCCAAGGAATACGTGATCGTTGATCGCGGCGACATTTCCATCGGTGAAATCCCGATGGTGCCGTTTTACACGGGTCGCCGTGAGGGTCGGCGCTGGCGCTTCACACCGCCCATGCGCGCGGCTGTCGAATTGCAGATCCACATGTTCACCCAAGAGAGCGGACTTGAGCACGCGGCCAAGCTGACCGCATACCCTATGCTGGCCGCGAATGGGATCAAGCCGCCGACAGGTCGAGACGGCAAACCTGAGACGAAGGTTGCGGTTGGCCCGAACCGGGTGCTTTGGTCGCTGCCGAGCGAACACGGTGCGCCTGCTGGGTCGTGGGCCTATGTCGAGCCGAACGCCGAAAGCCTCAAGTTCCTCGAATCGCGCATCGAAGCCACTGAGCGTCGTCTGCGTGAACTGGGTCGTCAGCCGCTCACCGCGTCGAGCAGCAACATCACGGTGATCACCGCAGCGGTGGCAGCTGGCAAAGCCAAGAGTGCGGTCAAGGCTTGGGCACTCATGCTGTCCAACGCGCTTGAGAACGCGCTGCTGATGACCGCGAAGTGGATGGTGATCGATTATGACCCTACCGTGCACGTGTTCGCTGAGTTCGACGACTGGATGGAAGGCGAAGATCTCGATGCGCTGGACAAGGCGCGCGAGCGCGGCGACATCAGCCACGAGACTTACACCGACGAGTTGAAACGGCGCGGTGTGCTGTCAAGCAACTTCACCATCGAGCGTGAGCGGATGCGTTTGACTGCCGATCAACCCGGCGACGGTGAGGACATGGCTGAGACCCCTTGATCTCACCCTTTCCATGCGGTAAGTCAGGCTCACCTATTCCAAACGAAGGAACCACGATGCGAACCCTGAAGCAGATGCTCACTCTGAGCACGGCCCTGTCGGCGCTTGCTTACGACAACGAACCAGGTTGGAAAACCGACGACAGCGGCGCGCTGGTGCTCGACGGCAGTGGTAACCCAATCATGGTGGACGCCGCAGGCAAGGAAACCCCCATCGCATCGGGCTACATTCAACGCATTAACAGCGAGAGCGCGTCCCATCGCCGCGCCAAGACCGAAGCTGAAGCGAAACTCGCCAAGTTTGGTGACCTTGATCCCGACGCAGCACGTGACGCAATCGAGAAGACCAAGGATATTGATCTGACCAAGATGGTCGAGAAGGGTGAACTTGATCGCGTCAAGGCAGCGGTCGTGACGCAGTACGAGCAGCAAGCTGAAGCACTCAATCAGCGGCTCGCACAGGCCGAACAGGCACGTGATGCACTGCTGCGCACCAATGCGTTCAACAGCAGCAAGTTTCTCAACGAACGGCTTGCAGTACCGCAAGACTTCGTGACTGCTCTGTATCAGGATCGCTTCAAGATCGAAGACGGCACAATCACCCCCCTGACCAAGAACGGCGACCCGGTTTATAACAGTCGGGGTGAAGTCGCATCGGTTGACGAGGCGTTCGAGATGTTTCTCAGCGAACGACCCGACAAGGACACACTGTTGCGTGCACCGGCACAAGGCGGATCGGGCAGCGGTGGTGCAGGCGGTGGTCGCGGCGGCAGCAACACGATCAGTCGTGCAGCATTCGATGCACTTTCGCCTGCCGACCGGGCTACAGCGGGCACGAAGGTCGCAAAGGGCGAACTCAAGGTCGTTTAAGCGAATCCTCACTTCGGTGAGTTGATCCAATGCGGCGAGGGTGGTCACGGACTCTTGCCGCATTGTTGTATGTGCGCTTGACACGCATCACAGCACGGGTGTAACACCTGTCTTGCGCCGCAGATCGTGATGATCGGGCCACTGGCCGCAGTTCGAGATGAACGGGCAATCCCCAACATCTCAAAACTGTGAGGCTTATCATGTCCAACATGAAGCAGATTCTTCTTGCGCGCAGTGCACCGATGATCGGTCACATGCCCGCTTACGCCAACGATCTCACTGCCATCATCGGTGACATCTGGACTGCGATGGACGTTGTGTCGCGCGAACTGGTCGGCTACGTTCCGTCCGTGATGATGGCTGCTGGCGTCACGCCTGCTGCTGTTGGTCAGACGGTCGAATATCCGATTGCTCCTGCGCAGACCGCCAGCGACATCGTTCCGGCCATGACGCCACCTTCGAACAACGACAACACCTTCCAGATCGGCACCATGCAGATCACCAAGGCCCGTGCTGTCAAGTTCAACTTCCTCGGTGAAGAACAGCGTTCGCTCAATGCCGGTTCGGGGCCGAACTACCTGTCGGCACAGGGCATGATCGTTGCGCAGGGTCTCCGCACCCTCACCAACGAAGTCGAAGGCGATCTGGCCGACACCGCTCGTCGCGCTGCATCGCGTGCATTCGGCACCCCCGGCACCACGCCGTTCGGTTCCGCAGTGGACAACCTTGGTGATCTGGCTCAGATCCGCAAGATCCTTGACGATAACGGCGCACCGGCAACCGGTCGTTCGTTCGTCATGAACACTGCAACCGGTGCCAACCTGCGTTCGACCAAGAACCTGTCGCGCGTCAACGAAGCCGGTGATCAGATGAACCTGCGTCAGGGTGAACTGATGGACATCTTCGGCATGTCGCTGAAGGAAACCGGTCAGTCGCGCAGTCAGACCAAGGGCACTGCCGCTGGTGCAACGACCAACGCTGCCGGTTACGCCATTGGTGCAACTGTCATCACTCTCGCATCTGCCGGTACGGGCACGATTGTTCAGGGTGACTACGCAACGTTCGCTGGCGACCCGAACAAGTATCTCGTGCGCACCGGCGACACCGATGTGTCGAACGGTGGTACGATCACTCTGGCACTGCCAGGTCTGCGTCAGGCCATCCCGGCTGGCGCGACTGCGATCACTCTCAGCAACAGCTACGCAGTGGCCGGTGTTGGGTTCTCGCAGGATGCGATCCACCTCGCCGCTCGCCCGCCTGCCCGTCCTCAGAACGGTGACTTGGCGATCGACGTGATGATGGTGACCGACCCACGTAGCGGGCTGACTTTCGAGTTCGCCATCTACCCCGGTTACCGCATGATGTACGGTGAAATTGGTCTTGCTTGGGGCACCCACGCTTCAAAAACGGAGCACATCGCGCTCTTGCAGGGATGATTCGGTCTTGTAAGACTTGACATCCCACTAAATGAAGGCCACCTTGCTGATGTAAAGCAAGGTGGCCTTTTTCATGGATCAAGAAACTTGGGTTCGCATCAAACCATTCGTTCGTCGATGGCAAAACATGATGGATCGCTGTTACGATCCTGAATGTTCCGCATTTAGGAATTACGGTGGTCGAGGCATAAAAGTCTGTCCTGAATGGCACGACCCCTATGTTTATGTCTCGCAGTTGCCATCAGGATATTTCCCGAAAGCGCACCTAGATAGAATCGACAATGATGGCGATTATGAGCCATCGAATGTCAGGTGGCTCACAGCTCGTGAAAATCATCAGAACCGACGCACCAGCAAGCCGATAACATATAATGGTAGAACTCAAACCCTGTCCGCATGGGCGCGCGAACTAGGTGTCAGCCGTGCAATGTTAGACGCTCGTTTGAGCGATCATGGTTGGGCGGTTGAGAAAGCGTTTAGCACCCCATCAATGGGGCCACATGAGCGCATGAAAATAGCGCGCGAAACTCGCTTGGATCGAATGAAGCAAGAACGTGGTTTATCCGACGATCAACCTTACGTCACAAAAAGGTCACTGATACCAAAACGTGTCGAGCGTCGTGTTGAGTATCAGGGAGCGATGCACACGATTAACCAGTTGTCCGAAAGAACCGGCGTTACATCGAAGAAACTCCGAAAACGCATTTTGGAGCGCGGCTGGGACGTTGAGCGAGCCATTGAAGCGGGCTGACATTCAGGGTGGCGGGGCCGTTTTCATTATGGTAAGGTTTGCTCCTCATCCACACGAGGACAGACCATGAAGCGCATCACTCTCACCGCTCTTGCCGCCATCGCGTATATCGACGGCATCATCCCGACAGTCACGGTCAGCCGCGACGGAGTTGCCGTCCGCATCAACGAATGCGACTTCGACCCTGAAACGATGGAACTGTTCGATGCACCGGCAGAACCGCAGCCTGAGACGCCGCCTGCCGTGCCTCCGGCACCAGACGTGTCTGCCACCATCGCACCGGCACCAGTGCTGCTCGTCATGAAGCAGGCGGGCAAGTTCTTCATCTGTGATGCGCTTGGCAACAAGGTCGAAGGTGAAGCGGCCACCGCACTCGGCATCCTCGACACCGGTTATACCACTGAAGCGAAGGCTCAGGCTGCACTGGCTGCGATCAAACCTGAAGCCTAGCACAACCTGCACGAGCATGATATGAGGGCGGTGGGCGATCCTGCCGCCCTTTTGCTATGGAGCGATAGGTGATCGAGTTTTACGGCACATCAGCGGGGTTCGAAGCCTATCACACCGCACGTGGGCGCAACACGTCCGAATATACCGGGGACGAAATCGACGTGGCCCTGCTGGTCGCATCGGAATGGCTCGATGGTGCGTTCGGTTATCGCTGGCCTGGGTACAAGGTTGGCGACCGCGTGCAGCAGATCCGCGATTGGCCGCGCAGCTGGGTGCAGGATCGTGAGGGCTACCCGGTTGACGCTTCGTTCGTTCCTGCCGAGATCGAGCAGGCAACCTACGAAGCGACATTGCGCCACCTGCAAAGCCCGACCGCGCTTCAGGTGGACTACACTCCCAACCGCTACAAGCGTGTGTCGATCGAGGGTTCGGTAAGCGCCGAATACCTATCGTTGAGCGCGCAGCAGGTGCAGACGCAGTTCCCGATCATCGGGCAGATCCTCGCACCAATTCTCGAAGGGAACGGTGGTGTTTCGTCCATCTCATCTGGCATCGTCCGCGCATAAAAAAACCCCCGCGTCACCGGGGGGGATGACGCGGGGGCAGTGCGCAGCGAGAGGGGGATTACTTGCTGCGGATGATGAGAACGGACGCACCTTCATGCGGAGTGCCGACGAGCGACTTGGCGAGATCAGCATCGACATCGACCGCATAAAATTCGCGGGTCTGGACGACCGTAACCTTGCCTTCAGCGTCCTTCAGTTCGCTCTTGTAGCGCTTGTTGGCGCTGGCGAGCGGGCCAGTCATTTCACGGCGGGTCTTGTTGAGAACAGAGAAACAGGTGTTCACTTCGAGCGCGTCAAACGGGTAATTCGCTTTGCCGCCGCCAGCACGGGCGGGCTTGGCCGGAAGCGGAATGTTGATCGCACCAGTTGCGATAATCGGTTCGGCTTTGGGGGTCTTGGCGGCTTTCGGTGCCGCAGTCTTGGTTTTGGTATCGATCACGATGTTTCTACTGTCTTGGGTTGATTCGCTGTGACGAGTGGTTCATAGCATAACTTACAGGGTGGTCAAGTTCTATGTCAATTTACGATGATCTGCGTTCCGTATCGTCCGAATTGCACGCTGAGTTTCGTCAGGGCGTGATTCAGTATGTGCCTGTAACGGTTGCAGCAGGTGCTCGACCAGACGCACCCGGCGCGTCGGTCAAGGGTACACCTGTCACGCTCAATTCGGTCGCTCGCCCGGTGAGCACGAAGTATGTTGACAGCACCAGCGTGGTGATGACTGACAAACAGTTGAGCCTACCGAATGACGGTGTGACACCTGTTCCGCAGTTGGGTCACTGCATCCGCATTGACGGTGTGGATCACAAAATCATCATGCTGATGGCTCGACCCGCTGCGGGCACGCCGATCACATGGACGGCGATTGTAAGGAAGTAACGTGACTGAGCGCCAACTCAAAGAGATGCTTGAGAAGTTCGCACCGCTTGTGCGCGATGCGATCCTTGCTGGCATCCGTGAAATTCGTGACGGTGCAGTGTTGGCACAACTGATTGAGTTGATCGAACGTGGCGACGAGAATGCTGTGCTGCGTGCTCTCGGTTACAACCCCGCTGTGTTCAATGCGTACTACGTTGTCATGATGCAGACGTTTGAGGCTGGTGGTTTGGCGTTAATCGCAGGGCTACCTCGTTATGCTACAGGCTCAGACGGAGTTAGAACCGTGATGAGATTTAATGTGCGTGACAGAGAAGCCGAAGCATGGCTGCAACAGCGGTCAAGCGGTCTTGTGGTTGAGATCGAAAATGATGTGCGGCAATCCGTCCGAGACACGTTGCAGCGTGGGCTTGAGCAGGGTCGTAACCCACGCAATGTCGCACTTGATCTGGTTGGTCGGTTTAATCGTGAGACTGGTCGCCGTGAAGGTGGTGCGGTTGGTTTGAACAGCAACCAACTGACTTGGGTGAACAGCGTTCGACAGAAGTTGCTGACGCTCGACGAATCATATTTTGAGATGGGTCTGCGTTACACGCGCGGCGACGGTGAGGTGCGCCGTGCAATTGAAAGCGGTAAACCTCTGTCACCTGAGACGGTTGATCGGCTTGTGGGTCGATACCGTGAGAACGCGCTGCGCTATCGTGGTGAGACCATCGCTCGAACCGAAGCACTTGCTGCATTGAACCGTAGCGAATATGAGGCGACCAAGCAGGCACTCGCTCAGTCAGACTTGCCACCGTCAGCCGCGCGCAAGATTTGGGACAGTGCCGGGGATGGTCGCGTTCGAGACTCGCACCGTGACATGGACGGTCAATCGGTTGGGATCGACGAGCCGTTCGTGTCGCCTGTGACCGGCGCTCTAATGATGCACCCGCACGACGCATCGCTTGGCGCACCGAGCCGTGAAACGGTCGGTTGCCGGTGCCGGGTGCGCTACAAGATCGACTTCGCTCATGGGGTGGCGTGATGAAGCAAACACTGGTTGCTGACATTGAGGCTTTCGTCAAAGAGAGCGAAGCAAGGATGCTTGCGGTCGTTCGTCTCAGTCTCGACGACATGATCAACGACATGCAGACACCGACTGCCAAGGGTGGTCGGATGCGCGTTGACACGGGCTTCCTGCGCGCATCAGGTCGGGGAAGTCTTGAGGGTTTCCCTGCTGGGCCGAACCAGAAGCCTGCTGGTGCGCAGACAGGGCAGTACACGGGGCACCTCGACACTTATGACGGCAGCGCGCTCAACGCCGTCCTGCTGAACATGAAACTCGACGACACGTTCTATTGGGGCTGGGTCGCTGCATACGCACCGACGCGCGAAGTTTATGACGGATTCATGGACACGGCGATTCAAAACTGGCAAGGCTACATCAACGCCAACTCCGAACAGTTCAGAGGCCGCTGATGCTCAACGAAACCGAAATTATTGCAGCGTTGCAGCAAGCGGTCACAGCAGCGGTTGCTGACAGCAACGCACCGACTTTGCCCGTGAAATACCTGATGGTAGGTGGGCCGGATGGAGCGGCGTTCGTCACGCCTGCTGACATGAAGTATCTCGAACTGGTGTGGTTGCCCAACAATCGGGTCGGTGATTTCAGGGGCAACGAGAAGAACCACCGGGGCATTCTGCGACTCGTGCTTCACTGGCCCAATGATGGTGGCGGGATATATGCACCGGCTGCTACACTCGCTTCGATTTGCGCGTTCTTCTGGAACGGTCAACTCTTGAACGGTGTGCAGATTTATGGCACACCAGATCCAACAGGGATCATCGAGCAAGGCAGTGAGGTTTTGCTACCTGTTTCGATTTTGTATCAATCCTATCGAGTTCAGACGACGAGTGCAGAAACGATCGGGGGTAGCAACCTCCAAGTCATTGCACCTGTGACTGGCGATACGAGTGACGGCTTGAACATGACGGGTGGCCGCATTCACGTGGACATCGACGAACTACCGATAGCACCAGGGGCGTAATTATGGCACTGCAAGGTTCTGACAGCCTGATGATTTCACGTGGCGGCGTCCTTTACAAGACGCTCGCCAGCGACATTCTCAGCTATGTCGAAAGTCAGATTGGCACCTCGCAGTATCGTGTCGCTGACATCACTGCTCGAAATGCGCTCAACGGTTCGATGAGCACGGGCGACCGTGTGATGGTCGATGACGCAACCGGCGATGCGACCGTGGCGACCGGTTGGGCGCTCTATCAGTGGTTGTCGAGCGGCGTATGGCGTAAGATTGCCGAACAGGAATCGCTCGACATTACGGTGGGTGGTGCAACCAACCTGTCCTATTCACCCGGCGCAACCAACGGTGTTGTGACTAGCGACACGGGCACTGACGCTACCATTCCGGCTGCGGACGGGACGAATGCCGGTCTGCTGCTCCCGGTACAATTCACCAAGTTGGGCAACCTCACGATCACGGCACCGACCGATCTGGATGCTATTCGCAGCGCATCACACGCTGCGGTAACTCTTGCAGGTAGCGCGAGCACCAACCCGCTCACGCTTACCGGCCAGCAGGTCGGCTTTAGCATCGCTAACCTGACAAGCGCCCCGTAATGCCCGCTCTCGGAACAGACATTGCACTGATTGAGCGTGAGGGTGTTCTGCACAAGGCCACGCTGTCCGAGATTGCTGCGCTTGGTGGCCCAATGGTTACGGTCGGCACTTCACCGCCAGCTTCACCCGCTGTAGGTGACTTCTGGGTTGATACGAACTGAGGTGATGACATGACCATTGCGACCCGCGACCAGCTTATCAACGCGATGGCGAACAACTCGTCTCGTATCATCATTGACAAGGCTTCGATGGCAAACGCCGTGACAGGTGCTTTTCAGTCGCTTTGGCGAGCGAATGGGCAACCGGGTCAAGGTGCGATTCCAACCGCCGCCGCAACATGCGACAACACTCTTGTCGGAGCATTGCAGTTCGCTCAACAAACCCTGCCTGCTACAAGTTACCTTGCGGTACTAGAAAGCATGTGCTCCAACGCTTCGACCACGATTGAAATTCATGATCGCATAATGCACATGGCCGGACTGTCAGGTATCGTCGCCACGAGTCAAACTGTCAATCTTGACGTTCATGCCAATATCGGGCTGGATAATATCGCTGCAAGGATTGGTGATACCAATTATTCAGATGTCCAGTGGTGGTTGGAGGTCTATACAGACATGGGTGCAACCGCAGCGAACGCTACGATAAGTGTCACTTACAATGATGGTACGACAGGCAATCTCTCGGTGCAAGCGGTTGGCGGAACATTGCGTGCAGGTCGAATGCTGCCGCTTAACAACCTTGTTCCGGCTGCGCAGTCAGGCAAGTTTATTCGAGCGATAAACTCTGTCATTCACACCACGACTGGCACCGCAGGAAACTATGGCTTCACCGCTACTAGGTATCGTTGCGCTCTGTTTCAACCCGTCGCAAACGCTCGATTCACAGCAGATTGGGCCGCGTTGGGTCTGCCCGAGATAGCGAACGAAAGCTGCTTATTCCCTGTTCAAGTTGCTGGTGCGACTAGCACTGGTGCGGTTCGGGCCACTGGCAAAATAATTCATGGCTGACAGGTTCGGGCAATTCGATAATAACCTGCTGGGCGGTTCCGACGCTTGGGATGACGGAGTTGTCGGACAGATCTTGCTGGCTGATTACTTTGAGCCTATCAGCACCTTTGGCCGAGTAAAAATGTGGACAGGCACCGCATGGGTCTCAGTCAGAGCATGGACAGGCACCGCATGGGTCTCAGTCAGAGCATGGACAGGCACCGCATGGGTCTGATCTGCCGCCAAGCAGGTCTTGCCAACAGACGCATATTGTGCCAAGTCTGCGCGGACGCTTACCAGTCGTATCTTGAAGGGGCTTGAGCCATGAATAAAACCGTCCTCGCCGCGCCGATCGCACTGGTCGGCACCGCCTATTTCAACACCAACGCAGGCAGCAAGCTCTATGTTGCCGCAGCGCCTCAACCCACCGATCTGACTGCGGTTGAATTCGCCGCTCTGACTTGGGTTCTTGTAGGCGGCGTTGGTTCGGTCGGTGAAACCGGCGACAGCACCAACGTTCTCAGCTACGACACTTGGGACGATGAAGTGGTGCAGAAGGCCAAGGGTCTGACTGACGCCGGTTCGCCTGAAATCGAAGTCGCGCGCGATCCGTCCGATGCGGGGCAGGACATTCTGCGCACCGCAGCACAGACCAACTTCTACTACGCGTTCAAGATCGAAGGGACTGACGTTCCCAACAGCAACCCGATGAGCAAGCCGACCATCCGCTACAACCGTGGTTTGGTCGCTGGGCCGCGTGAACCGAATGGTCGTAACGAAGACTTCGATCTGGAAATCTTCACTTTCGGTCTCGTGCAGAAGCAGATTAAGGTCGATCCGGTCGCTGTACCGTAAGCGACTTACCACCTTGACAGTTTGAGGGTGTCGGCGCATTGGTGTCGGCACCCTTTTCTGTTGGAGCAACACGCATGGAACTGACGAACCTCAAGCCGACTGACCGCACCATTGAGATCACCAGCCCGCTGTCTGGTCAGCCGCTCGGTTTGCGTGTGCGCATCATGTCGCTCGAAGATGATCGTCTGAAGCGTATCAAGCGCCAGTTCACCGACGAAAGCCTCAAGTTGCAGGCCAAGGGTAAAGCGATCAAGGCGGATGAGGTGGAGCGCAACGCGCACATGCTCATGTTTGCCGGTACGCTGGGCTGGGAATGGTACAACCCGACTGGCAGCGAAGGCGATGAAGGCTATGACGCCGCTCAAGCGCCGACATTCCACGATGAGGTGCCTGAGTTCAACCAGAAGAACTTCATCGGGTTGATCACCGAAGTCACTTGGATCGGTGAGCAGATCTCCGAAGCAATCGGAGACACCAAAAGTTTTTTCGACAGCTTGAGAACGACCTGATCGAAGCAATCCGCACCTATGTGCGTTACGACATACCGTGGCGCAAGTTTGATGTGGAAGGTGAAGGTAAGGTCATGCTGACTCGTCGGCAGGCGTACCCACGGTTCAACCAGGTAGCGCCGCAGTTCGACATGCCTGAAGCAGGTGAATACCTATGGGATTGGTACACCGAGATCAGTCAGCGCATCGGTCGGGTTGTGGACGGGGTGTGCAACCCTATCCCCCCGTCCGAATGGATCGCGTGGCAAACGCTGACGGGTGAGATTGTTTATTCATGGGAGCACCGCATCCTTGGTGCGATGGACGTTGCTTTTTGCGACGAAATGAATAAGGAATTGGAGGACAAGCGCGCGACCTACCAAAGAGAGGTTGAGCAGAAGCGAGGAAAGGGACGTTAATATGGACGTGGCACGCCTCGGCTTTAGCGCTGATACCAAAGCACTCCGTGACGCAAAGGCACAACTCGAAGCGCTGGTGCCGAGCGCGGTCAAGGCTGAGAAGGCCACCGACCGCTTCAACAAAGCGGCGGCGGGGATCACACCTGCGGCGGGTGGTGCAAGCGCGGGGATCAAGTCTTTCAGCGCCGCAGCAGCCGGAGCCACGATGGGCACAGACCGTCTGAGCAAGTCTGCACTTGCTTCAGGCACGGCAATGGGTACCGTGGGCCGTGCTGCTGCCGGTGCCGCTGCACCACTCAGCAATCTCGTGGCGACCGCAGCACGTGTCGGAACCACGTTTCAGCAGGCAGATTCGCACGTTGAGGCGTACAAGGCGTCTTTGGCGGGCATCGCACCTGCTGCGGGTGCAGCAGCAAGCAGCCTGAACCGTCTCGGTGCAGCTGCCAACGACAACATCAACCGGCTTCAGTCCACACCGGGCAACATCGCCGCGCAGTTTCAGGACATCGGTGTGTCCGCTGCCGGTGGTATGCAGCCGTTCCTGATCGCATTGCAGCAGGGCACGCAATTGTCGTCCGCGATGGCTGGTGGGATCGGTAATCTGTTTGCCGGTTTCGCGCAGCTTTTTAGCCTGACAAGCATTCTGACGATTGCACTGGTTGGTCTTGCAGCAGCAGGCTTGCAGTCGGTTGACTGGATGCAGTTGGGTCAGACCGTTGCAAACGGGCTGGCTGATGTGCTTGAGGAAGTTGCGGTAACCGCTCTTTATCTCGGCACTGTTCTCACCATTGCATTCGCACCGCAAATTATCGCGCGCATCGGTGTGATGTCTGCCAGCATCGGAACCACGCTTGTAGGGGCCATCAGTAGCGCGACAGCAGCTTTGGTTGCGTTCGCCATCGCCAACCCGTTCACGCTTATCGTTCTGGCTATCGGTCTAGTGATCGGTGCGATGTATTTGCTCAACGACACGTTCGGCGGTGTGTTTACCGATGTGTTGAATGTCGTGAAGCAGGTTGCGAACGGTATCATCCGGTTCTTTGCTATCGGTTTCAACACTGTAATTCAACGTGCGCAGTCTGCTGCGAACGCCATTGTTTCGATATTCAACAGCGTGTCCGACGCACTTGGTTTTGACGTTAAAGTTGGTGCGGTTGATTTCAGTGGTGCGCAGATCAACACCGATCCCGGTCGTGACTTTGTAGGCGAAGGCGTAGATTTCGTGCGCAACGCTGCGTCTCGTGGTGCTGGATTGTTGCGCAACGCATTTGCACCGGACGCTGTGGCTACCGAAGCCGGTGGCGGGCGCAACGCATCAGGCAGCACAGGTGGTCAAACCGAAGCACAGAAGCAGGCTGAAGCATACGAAGACTTGACGATGAAAGCACGTGCTCGTGTGACTGAGTTGGTCAACGAGGCGAAAGCGCTCGGCATGTCCGAGTTCGCCGCTCGTAAGTTTCGCAATGAGCAAGACCTACTGGCCCAAGCAGCAGAGCAGAATATCAAACTGAGCGCCGATCAACGCAATGAGTTGATGCTGCTGGCTGGTGCAATCAGCCAGTCTCAGATCGCGGTTGAAATCCGTGAGATGACCAACGCGTTCAACGAGCAGAAGCAAGCACTGTCCGACCAAGCCGCACTGATCGGTTTGTCCGGTTTGGAACTGGAATACAACGCAGAGCGGCAACGACTGTTCAACGACGCAGTGTCGCGCGGCATCATCGACGTAAATAACATGGACGACGCGATGCGCGCATATGTTGCCACGTTGGGTGACCAAGCGCTTGTGCTGGCTCAGAGTGCTGAAGCCAACCGAGGCGCTGAATTCATCGCTGACTTCACAGGTGACCTTGCAGCGCAAACCGATGCACTGATGCGTCAACGCGGCGAGTTTGGTTTGAGTGGTGCAGCGCTGACAGCGTATCGCATTGAGTCGGAACTGCTCAACAATGCTCTAAGTCGGGGCATTGAACTCAGTCCCGAACAGGTGACCGGCATTCGTGAGCAGGCCGCAGCATATGGGCTACTCAACGAACAGGTGACAGAACAGCAGCGCCGACTGACTGATTCACGTGAAACCATTCGCGGTTTCTTCGGTGATTTGGTTAGCGGTTTGCAGCAGGGTCAAAGCGTGTGGCAGGCGTTTGGTGACGCTGTTACCAATGTGGTCAACCGCATCCTTGATCGACTGCTGGATCTTCTGGCTGACCAAGCGTTCAACGCTCTGATCGGTGGAAGCAGCGGTGGTGGCGGGGGCGGCATTCTCGGTGCGCTCGGTTCGTTGTTTGGTGGTGGCGGGGGCGGCAACGGTGGTGTGCCAGCATTCCTAAATGCTGCGAATGGTGCAGTGTTCGACACGGGCGGCGTCCAGAAGTTTTCACGCGGCGACGTGTTCAGCACCCCTCAGATGTTCAAGTTTGCGAAGGGTGGTGCACTCGGTCAGCTGGGCGAGGCTGGCCCTGAAGCCATTATGCCGCTCAAGCGCGGCCCGAACGGCTCGCTAGGTGTGCAGGTGCAGGCGATGGAGCCACAGATGGTCACCGTCCGTGTCATTGCAGATGACGAGCGGTTCGACGCATATGTGGACGACCGGATAGGTAGCCGCGCTCCTGACATCGCGCAGGCCGGATCGATCATCAGTCGGCGCGAAACAGCTTTCAACAATAGTCGGAGGTTGACCGCATGATCACGCTGCCTGACAACCCACGCCCTAACCGCATGACCGTTGATCTGTTGGACTTCGGGTTCACGCAGCGCGGCGCGGCATCGCTTCGGGTGAACCGACCGGGTGGGCGCTTCAGCATCACTGTGTCTTGGCCTGTCGAGGTCATGCGCCCACCTGTCACGCAGACGTTCACTTCGAAGCTGAAGCGGGCCAAACGGCAGGGTGTGCAGATCGATCTGCTGCTACCCGTTGACCAAGGCTCACCTGGCTCACCAGTGGTCAACGGTGCGGGTCAGACTGGCACCACCATATCGATCAGGGGTTTCACACCGGGCTACTTCATCGGTGAGGATTTTTTCTTCACGATTGTCGAAGCGGACGGGACGGCATACCTGCACTCTGTGTTCAGCACGACCACGGCCAACGTGTCCGGCATCGCCACGGTGCAGATCGAGCCACCGCTTCGAGCACCCTTCCCAGACGGCGCGGTGGCTCACTTTGCGCAGCCATTCGTGCAGGGTGAGTTGGTCGGTGAGACGTTCTCCTACGGTTTCGAGCAGCAGCGGCAGACACCCCTGACCATCACTATTGAAGAATTCCAATGAGCACGATCGCCATGACCGGGTTGGTCAAGATCGAACTGCCGGGTCGCACGCTACGGTTCAGCGACGGCGGGTTTTTTGTCTATGAGGGCGAGACGTATCGCAGTGTGGACGATGTTTTTGGCACGATAGGTCGGCTGCAAACCATGTCCGAGAGCGTAGGTGACGTTGTACCCGCGTTGGTCATGACGCTCCTGCCACCGGACAGTTCATCGGTTGCAGAGATCTCGCAGCCGGGTAATCAGACATCACGCACACGGGTAATCATCGCTGAGTATGACGCTGACACCGGCACCATTACGTCTGGCGATACAGAGTTCGACGGGCAACTCGACCAGACTGTTTTCAATCTCTCTGCTGGTCGTAAAGAACTGTCCATCTCGATCGTCAGCTTGGCTGAGAGACTGTTCGAACGGAACATCGGCAACGGCCTGACACCTGCATGGCACAAGTCGAATTTTCCCGGTGAGCGCGGTCACGACAATGCTACCGGTATCGGGCAACCGGTCGCGTGGGGCACTGAAGCACCGCCGCGCTCAACAACCACGAACGGTGGTGGCGGTAGTCGCAGGCCGGGTGGTGGCGGATTTGAAACGGACAAACGATGAGCGATTTGATCAAACGCAGAGACGCGACCAAAAGCACCCTCGAAACCTATCGGGGTGCTGAGTTCGATTGGTCGGGTGTGACGTGTGTGCACTTGGCTCGTCAGCACTTAGTTGAGATGGGTTACGACCCACCAGAGATCCCACAGTTCGATACAGCGCTGGGTGCAGCACGTGCTCTGCATGAACACGGGTGGTCGGACGTGGCTGACATGCTGGATTCACTGCTGCAACGCCACGATGGTGCAGCGTGGATGCTGACCGGTGACTTGGCGCTGATCAAAGGTGCTGGGGGTTTGGACGCGATTTTCATTTGCGCAGGGCCGCTTAAAGTGTTTGGGTGGCGCGACGATGCACCCGATCTGGTGATACTCGATATTACACTGGATCAACTCGAAGCGGCTTGGAAGGTCTGAGATGGCAAAAGCGCTAAAGACCATCGGTAAGATCGCGGGTGTAGTCGCGGTTGTTGCCACTGTCTTCGGCAACCCTCTGGTCGCAGCGATTGCTACAGCCGTGGCAGTTGTGGCAAACATCGGTGCCGCTGCTCTGACGCGCCCGCCACCCACCAGAGGCTCAGTCTCTCGCATCTTGGTCGATCCAAACGCGCCAACACCATACGTCATGGGAGAGGGGCTAGTAGGCGGCGTCCTCAGGCATGATGTCGCCTACGGTGCGACTTTGCGCGATGTGCCCAACCCATACCGCTTCATGGCTATCGTGTACTCGCTTGGGCCGGTCGAAAGCATTGAGCCGCGCATCAGCTTTCTGCCCGTCAGTAGCTACTACAACGGCTTCCTTTTTACCGACACACAACTTGGAACAGTGCCAGAATCGAACGCACTCGCACCGCAGTGGGCCGGTGCGCCAGAGTGGGGGCCGCTGTACAAGCTGTCCGGCCTCGCAGCAATCGGATGGTCATTCCTGTTTGACCGAGACGGCAAGCGGTTCGCCAGCGGCATCGATCCGATTGCTGCGTATGGTCGTTGGGTCAAGGTGTACGATCCTCGCAAGGATAGCACTTTTCCCGGTGGTAGTGGGTCGCACCGGCTCGGCAACGAGAGCACTTACGAGTGGTCGGAGAATCCGGCGCTGCACGCGGGCACCTATGCCTATGGGCGCTATCAGAACGGTCGCCGGGTGTTCGGTATCGGAATGCCCGCCGATGGCATCGACTGGAACGTTGTGGCCGCGTGGGCTAACGTGTGTCAGGCGAACGGCTGGACGATCTTTGGTTTGATTTTTGAACCAGGTGATCGTTGGGCCAACCTCAAAGACATCTGCTACGCTGGCGGTGCCGAGCCTGTGCCGGGTGGTGTGCTGACGTTCAAGTACGCCTCACCTAAGGTGCCGCTGGACACGATCACAATCGACGACTTGGTTACAGACGATGAGATGTCGGTTGTGACGATGCAGCCGTATCGTGATCGCCTCAACACTCTCGTTCCTCGCTATCGCAGTCCCGATCACGACTGGGAAATGATCGACTCCGAGCCTGTGGTCAACACTACGTTCTTGGCCGATGACGGTGAAGAAAAGCGTGATGTTTGGCCGTTCAACTTCGTGAAAGACGTGAACCAAGCAGCGGAACTTGCTGCATACCGTTTATTCGACAGTCGTGAAATCAGCCCAATCACCATCGTGTGCAAGCCGCGTCTACGGCACTATCGCCCCGGCGATGCACTGCACATTGTGTGGGATGAATTCGGTCTTGATCACGATGTCGTAATTCTTAGCCGTAGCATTGACCCGACCACCTTCAAGGTGACGTTCGAGTTGATGACCGAAACACCTGCGAAGCACGCGTTTTGTTTGGGTCGCACGGGTGTTGCACCGCCGACACCTGCGATCCTGCAAAGCCCTGAAACCCGTGATGAGATCGCGGGTGCTTTGACTTTACGTCCTGAAAACCTAGCGGACTTAGACGTTGCTGCGGCAGATGAGATCGCTGCGGCGGCTGCTTCAATTGCTGCAATTGGTAACGACGCAATCTTGTCCAAGGATGAGAAGCCGGAAATTCGTAAGCAGCGAGACACTGTGATCAACGAGTTCATCGTGATTAGAGATCGTGCAGTATTGCTCGATGTTCCGGTTGCCAACTTTGACGCAGACTATACCGCACTCATCGCTTATCTTGGTGGGCTTGATTTGTCTGGTGCAACTGACACCGTGATCGTTCGTTCGTTGTTCAACGCGTTTTTCACTGACTACTTTGCCGAGCGACAACTCGTGCTGGATGGCATTGCAGAGGAAGCGGCCAAGCGCGCGACCAACATTCCGATTGGTAACTCGAACCGTATTCCGTACTCACGGTTTGAAGGTGGTAAAGGTTGGGCTGTGCTAGGGGATTTCACACCTGCCCCCACACCCATCCCGTTTGAGGGGCTGGTTTACATTCAGGCCGCTTGGACTTTCACAGCGGCCAATCAAAACGTGTTTTTGCTTAACGAGCCTGGTATTCCCGTTAATCCAAACGAGCGGTTTTCCGTATCAGCAGCTATCGAAGCATTCGCAACAGCGGCAGGGCCACAACCGAACTTCTGGCAATTATATTTCGAGTATTACACCGCCGCTGGCACTCCGATTGGTGGTGCGACTATCATTGAGCAAGGCACGGGAGCGACCAGTGGCGGAACGCGCCGGTCAGCTTTTTCAACGGCTCCCGCGACCGCTCGTTTCGCGCGGCTCGTGCTGAGAGTCGAATCTGCTGGTGCTGGCGCTATGAAATCCACGATTCTACAACCAATGGTAGTCAGTGCAGGCACGCTTCAGGTGGAACACGCTCCCTACAGCCCCGGCCCGAACGCCGATAACGGAGCAGACGTAACGCTCTCGCTGAGTGGCCCGTCTAGCGACACCCTGTCTTATACGAGCACTGGCACACTCGATCCAAGCGATCAGTTGCCGCGCACCTATGTCTATACGCTGAACAATCTCACCGGTATGTTGACCTCTGGTGTCACGTGGAACTACCGGATCATTGAAGGCGCAGTGAACGGCTTTGCTGCCAGCGCGACCCTGCGCAGCATGTCGGCCATCAGCGGCGCGGGGCAGTTCGCGCTTTCCGATCTTGGCAGCAACACCGCACAGGTTGAAATCATCGGGGCTGTCGGCGGCGGCAGTGTCAGCGGGTTCCTGCAACTGACCAAGGCATTCGCACCGCCCAATACATCGGGCGGTGGCGGTGGTGGGCCAGCATCGGCAAGCCAAAGTTCGGGCTTCTCCCCGGTCAATTCGTCATCGTTTGCCACAGTATCAAACGAATTGCAGGTTACGTCAGTCGGGACAACGCAAACCGGCACCGTGAACCTGACCTTCAGCCCACCGCTGACGACTGAGAGCGCGTCCACGATCGAAGTGCAGTTGGAGCGCTGGGACGGTTCAACATGGGTCAGCTTCGGTGCGGCTGAATCACGTTCATCCGAGGTGACGTTCGATGAAGAACTGTCGCGCTACGTCCGCTCGCCAGCGGTGTTCAATTTCAGTCGCACAGCTACGGTTACGGCGGGGACAAACCAGCGCATTCGGGTCAGGGCGCGGCGTTCGGTTGGCACGATCAGCCACTCGACCGCTGGCACACTGACGTTGAGCGCATAGGGGAAACGCGATGTATGTGAAGATCCTATACGACAACGAACAGATCATCGTGCTGGAAAGCGCGCTGCCCGGTTACGATGGTGCCGTAATTTTGGAGTTGGTCGAAGCCCTGCCGCCCGACGCAACCGAGAACATGGTGTCCGAGAAGCACCTGCTCAAGATGCACTCAATCAAGATCGCAGAAGCAAGTCTCGTGTTGTCCGGTTTTCCGCTTACAACGGGCTTATTGTTTGCTGAATCTCAGGCACTCGGTATAACAATGCTGGAACTCGCCACGCGGGTTCGGACTGAGTTTCAAGCTGAACTCGATTACGAGATCTATCGCCGGGTTAAACGTGAGGAAGCATCTAACCAATGAGACACCTGATCATCTGTGCCGCTCTGTTGTTCGGCGCGTCTTGCAGCGACCAGCGCACCGCCAGCGACGGGTATGTGTTCGGTGATCCGACATGGGTGCAGACCAAACTCAGCATCACCGTGGTGCTCGTGCCGAGCGAAACTGAAATGCGGCTCATCGGGCCAGATATGCCAGAGGGGCGCGAGTTGAAAGCGTTTGCCAAAGTCAGTCCAGACGGCACCTGCACCATCTACAAATTGGACAGCCGGGTTTCGTATCAGCCTGAGTGGGACGGGCACGAATTGAACCATTGCATCTTTGGGTCGTGGCACGATTGACCGCTGACCCTCGGAGGCGGACGGGCATACTGGCGGCGCGCTTTACCGGGTCGCGTCGTTCCTCAAGCAGACCTATGAATTGCTGGGCAAGTGCCGCAT
>LNFM01005191.1_pt1 | contig 22910 bp, 27 predicted proteins | sample 596031 | NCBI WGS metagenome assembly LNFM01 (sample SAMN04254537, study PRJNA301005) | activated carbon metagenome | isolation source: dual media filters at the Ann Arbor, Michigan drinking water treatment plant | place: USA: Ann Arbor | reverse complement strand
AACTTCAACTTTACCGGGAGAAAAAAACCAGTTAACAAAGTGTTAATTGCGGCTTGACTTCCCGCGTTGCGTTGGGGGCGTACGATGGTCAGGCGTTTTCGATTTCCGTCCGGGCTGGCGCTGTGCGCCGGCCTTTTGATGTCCACACAGGCTCATGCCATCGATCCGAGCGGCACCGCCGTCGCGGTCGTCCAGGCGACCAATGCCTCCGGCCCCGGCGGCTCGCGCATGCTCGGCGACGCGCAGCCGGTGTTCGGCGGAGACCGCATCGCCACCGGCTCGATCGGGCAGGCGCAGATCCTGTTCAAGGACAATACGCGCCTCGTCGTCGGCTCGAATTCCTCCGTCGTCATCGACCGTTTCGTTCTGACCGACACCGGCTCGAAGGCCGGCGCCACCATGCGCTTCGCCAGGGGCGCGTTCCGCTTCATCGGCTCGGGCGGCGACGGCAATACCGGCTACAATCTGCAGACGCCGACGGCGACGATCGGCATCCGCTCCACGGAGTTCGACATCGCGGTGTCGCCCAGGGGCACGGCGGTGCTGGTGTTCGACGGCGCGGTGCAGGTCTGCAATCGCGTGTCGGGCAAATGCGCCACCATCGACCGCTCGTGCGGCGCGGTGATCGCGGAAAGCGACGGTGCGCTGCATCTGCCGGAGTCCGGCGGCGAGACGGCGCAGCTCATCAACACCTCGTTCCCGCTGGCGGGCAACCAGAGCGGCCTGCGCCGCGACTTCCGTGTGCGCACCACCGGCTGCCGCGGCGGCGACGGCACCGAGCGCAACGACAAGCCGAAGCTGCAGAAAACGTTTCGCGCGCCGGCGCCCGAGCCGGAACCCGAGCCGCATTGCGGCTACAGCCAGAAGAAGGGCTACCGGAGCGAGGCGAGCTTCCAGGCTGCGTCCTTCAGCGCCAAGGGCGAGAAAAGCGCCAAGGCGGAAAAGAAGTCCGAGAAAAAGGCCAAGAAGCAGACGCGCAAAAAGAGCAAGAAAGGCAAAAAGGGTCGCAAAGGCGGCAAGCGAGGTTGAGACCCGTACCTACTCGAGGCCGCATGGAGGGCGGCGGGGCCCGCGGCTCCGCCGCCTTTCTGCATCGGTCATCGGAACGCTGGCCAACTGAAAACGCGGTGCTATCCTCGCTTCATGGAACGGCTCCAGTGTGGCCGTTCATGCTGCGGGGGCGGTCATGTCTTATGTCGTTGCGCTTACCTATGTTCACACCGCGATAAGTCTCGTCGCGCTGTTCCTCGGAATCCCGGCCATCCTCAATCTGTTTGACGGCCGCCCGGCGTCGAAATGGACGAACTGGTTTCTCGTCATGGCGATTGCCACAACGCTCACGGGCTTTCTGTTTCCGTTCAGCGTCGTCACGCCTGCCTTCATCACGGGCATCGTCGCGAGCATCATTTTCGCTGCGCTTCTAGTAGCGCGTTTCGTGTTCCGTTTCCACGGCTGGTGGCGCTGGGTCTACGCGGCGGCGATGGTGCTGTCGGTTTATCTGCTGGCCTTTGTCGGCGTCGTTCAGGCGTTCCTGAAAATCCCTTTCGTCAACGCTTTCGCGCCGACACAGACGGAGCCGGCCTTTCTCGTGGCCCAGGTCGGCGTGCTGGCCTTCTTCGGCATCGTGACGATCCTTGCGATCATCCGCTTCAAGGGGGTGGTGGAGGAGGCGCTGGCTTAGACACGCAAGGAAACCGCCACCGCCTTGCCGCGCGGTGGCGTTTGGAGAAACGGGCGTCAGCCCAGTTCCGTCGCCTGCTTGATGTCGTCGCTGGTCGCGGCTTGCTGCGGCGCGTTTTCGTCGCGCCGTTCCGCGTCGCTGCCAAGCACCTCGCGGCGCGCCTGCAGCCAGTGTTCGAGTTCGCGGCCTTCGGGCTGTCCCTCGCGAATCCAGATCTCATAAGCGCGCAGCCGGATGAGTTCGTTGTTGTCCATGTTCCTCCCCCTAATGCTTCGATTTCGATACGTGCTGGGGTTTTCCCTTGCGCTTGGTCGATGCCATCTCGTCGAGTTGTTTTTCACTCATGGAATCGGCCATGCCTTTCGAAGCACCCTTGAGCTTCGATTTCGGAATTTCGCCGCGCTTGGCTGCGAGGGCCGCGCCGGCGGCCTTCTGCTGAGCTTGAGATTTTGCGGGCATTGGCACTTCCTCGATCCGAGGTACGCGTCATTAGAACGGCCTATGGCCTCGCCGGTTCCGCCGGCTTTTCGTTTTTGCCGGAAAGGTCCACAATCCGTTCCATGATGTCTCCGTTTGTCACCGCCGCCGTCCTGCTCATTGGCGATGAGCTTCTTTCCGGTCGCACCAAGGATCAGAACGCCGGCTGGATCGCCGATCGCCTGACCGAACTCGGCATCGATCTGAAAGAGGTTCGCGTCGTTGCCGATGATGAACCGGCGATCGTGGAGGCGGTGAATGCTTTACGCGCGCGCTACGACTATGTGTTCTCCACCGGCGGCATCGGGCCGACGCATGACGACATCACGGCGGATGCGATCGCCAAAGCGTTCGGCGTCGGTATCGATTATCGTCCCGACGTCGTCGCGGCGATGGAAAAGGTGTTCGGCGACCGGCTCAACGAAGCGCGCCTGCGCATGGCCCGCATTCCCGACGGGGCGTCTCTTCTCTACGCCGAAGGCAATGTCGCGCCCGGTTTCATCATCGGAAACGTCCATGTCATGGCCGGCGTGCCGAAGATCATGCAGAGCATGTTCTCCGCCGTCGCGCCGCATCTTCGCGCAGGTCCCGCGGTTTTGTCCGAGACCATCCTTGCCGATGCCAAGGAAGGGGATGTCGGCACGCCTCTGGGAGAGGTTCAGAAGCGCAATCCCGATGTATCCATCGGCTCTTATCCGTTTCAGGACGAGCGGGGATACAACACCAATCTTGTTATCCGTGGGCGCGATCCCGCAGCGGTCGCCAAGGCCAAGGCCGAGGTGCTGGCCATGCTGGACGAAGTTCACGCCGCCCTGGCGTGAACCTTTCCGCGCTCCGAAGGGTTTGATCTGCAAACCTCAGAACGGAGACGGCGATGGACCTGTGGGCCGAGGTGGCACGCGTCTTTCACTCGGAAATCGGTTTCGGAACGATGGTTGTCCGGTTGTGCGTGGCCGCGCTGCTCGGGCTGGTGATCGGTCTCGATCGCGAGTACCGGCAGCATCCGGCCGGCATGCGCACGCATATGCTGGTGTCGCTCGCGTCGGCCACGTTCGCGGTTCTGACATTCGAACTGATCGCGCTGACCGAAAACGAAGGCAGCGTCGTGGGCGCCGACCCGGTGCGTGCCATTGGCGCCGTAACGGCGGGCGTGTCGTTTCTGGCGGCGGGCACCATCATCCAGGCACGCGGGCGGGTGCAGGGGCTGACGACAGGTGCGGGCATGTGGCTTGCCGGGGCCATCGGCCTCGCCTGCGGAATTGGCGCTTTCGGCGTCGCAACAGCCGCCACCCTTCTCGGGGTACTCATCCTCGCGCTGCTGGGTCTCGTCAGCCCCATGCTCCCCCGCAAGGAGCCGTCCGACGGTCACTCGGCAAACGATTGAGCGCGCTTGCAGGTCCGCCGACCTCTGCCTAGGGTGCGCCGCGCGCGCGGTCGTGGCGGAACTGGTAGACGCAAGGGACTTAAAATCCCTCGCCCGAAAGGGAGTGTGGGTTCGACTCCCACCGACCGCACCAGTCTCTTCGGCCGAAGATGGCCGCGCGAGTGTCATTACTATAGGTCATCGGAACTGTTTCCGCCTCTCAACGTTCCCGTTTAGAGAACTGCAAGAGGAGCGGACATGAACGGTATCATCTATCTCGTCGGCCTGGTCGTCGTCATTCTGGCGGTCCTGAGTTTCTTCGGACTGCGCTGACCACGGCGGGAGGAAAAAGGCACCGCTCGGCGGCCTTTTGTCAGTCCGGCTTCTGCATCCATTTGATGAGCAGGCCCGCGGGGATCACCCAGCCCAACCCCGCGACCACATAGTAAAGCATCTGCCACAAGCGCCCGGCCTCGGCGATGCGCCCTTGCGCCACCGACATGAAAAACAGCGCCCAGCCGAGAACGAGCACGATCATCAGCGCGGTGCCTATCAATTTGCGTGTGCGCTGATTCACGGGTTTTCTCCGGCCGGGTGACGCGGCTATCGAGCACAAACCGGGTGGCCTCGGCAACCGCCGCGGGCCGGACTTCCGGTCGCGTTGCGCGCCGGGGCAGGGCGGCCTATCAGTCCGGCGGCTTTGTTTGGAATGTTCGAAAATGGCCGCCTCGGTTTCATCTCTCCGTCCTGTCCGCATCTGGCTGTTGCTGGTCGCCTTGCTGGTCGCCGTCATGGTGCTGGTAGGGGGCGCGACGCGTCTTACGGAATCGGGCCTTTCGATCACCGAATGGAAGCCGGTAACGGGCACCTTGCCGCCGCTGACCCAGGAGGCGTGGGACACTGAGTTCGCGAAGTACAAGCAGATCCCGCAATACGAGCAGGTCAACCGGGGCATGAGCCTCGATGAGTTCAAGACCATCTTCTATTGGGAGTGGGGGCACCGGCTGCTCGGGCGCATCATCGGCTTCGCATTTCTCCTCCCGCTGCTGTTTTTCTGGTGGAGCGGCTATCTCTCGCGCGAGCTGGCGCCGAAACTCGTCCTGCTGTTTTTCCTTGGTGGTCTGCAAGGCTTCATTGGCTGGTGGATGGTGGCCTCGGGGCTCGTCGATCGTGTTTCGGTCGCGCCGTATCGTTTGGCGGTCCATCTCACTTTCGCTTTCTTCCTTTTCGCGACCCTGATCTGGATCGCGCGCAGCCTGTCACCGAAGCGCGGTGAACGCATCCCTTCCGCCGTACGCACAAGCGCCTGGGCGCTCTACGCGCTGGCGTTCTTTCAGGTCTTTCTCGGCGCCATCGTCGCCGGGCTCGATGCCGGCATGACCTTCACCACGTGGCCGCTAATGGACGGCAGGTTCATCCCGCCGTCCGCCAGTTTGTTCGCGATGGAGCCGGTCTGGCGCAATTTCTTCGAGAACCCGATGACGTCGCAGTTCGTTCATCGCATGGTGGCCTACGCTCTTTTGATCGCGGCCGGGCTGCATGCCTTGCAGGCAAGGGGCACGCCCGTGGCGAAATCCGCGGTCGTTCTGTTCGGCCTCGTCTGCGCCCAGGCTCTTATCGGCATCATGACCCTGGTTCACACCGTGCCGATCTCGCTTGCGCTTCTCCATCAGTTCGGGGCACTGGCCGTCATCGGCCACGGCGCTGCCTATCTTCAGCGCGTGCGCGTCGGAACCTGATCGGCCGGGGCGGTGTTGTCTCCCATTAGAGCTATGGGAGGCCGGAATGGAAAATGCCGCCACCACTACCGCCAAGCCGCGACTTGGCGTCAATCCCTTGATTGCCAGCGATCGGGTGCAGGGTACGAGCGTGCGCCGGCCCGACGGCGAGAAGATCGGGCGCATCGAACGCGTGATGATCGACAAGATTTCCGGCAAGGTCGCTTACGCCGTGATGAGCTTCGGCGGATTGCTGGGCGTGGGCGAGCGTTATTACACCTTGCCTTGGCAGAAGCTCGACTACGACGAGACGAAGCAGGCCTATGTGCTCGACATCACGAGGGGACAGCTGGAAAGCGCCCCTGCGCTGAATTCGGAAGGCGAGACGCCGCTGGATCGCGCGGCGGAGCGCGCGCTTCACGAGCACTATGACACCGACCCATACTGGCGGCTCTGATTTTCAGGGGCGCTGTGTATGGACGCGAAGTTCAACCGCAAATGAAAACGGCGCCCTCGGGCGCCGTTTTTCATGTCCAGTCTCGAGGCGTTCAGGCCGCCTGCGCCGTCACGGTGTCGTCGTTGGCGACGGCTTCGATGGCGCGGCGCTGGTGTGTTGCGCGAAGATATAGGCAGAGGCCGGCCCAGGCTGCGACCTGCATGACAAAAAATCCGATGGCCATGTGCAGCGTAAAATGAGTCACGATCCGGTTCCTTCCCCCTGGAGCGCCGCTCCGAGGCCTCAACGTCTTCTTCGAAGTTTTGTTCAGTTTTTTTCAGACCAGCGCGTCTTCCCGACGGATCCGGCCTTCCAGCTCCAGCCACTCCGGAATCGGGAGGCCCTTTTCGCGCAAAAAAAGCGGATTGAACAGCTTGCTTTGATAGCGGGTACCGTAATCGCAAAGCACTGTGACTATTGTGCTACCCGGTCCCATTTCACGCGCCAGACGGACCGCGCCCGCGACGTTCACGCCGGATGAGCCGCCAAGGCAAAGTCCTTCATGCTCAAGCAGATCGAAGCAGTACTTCACGGCCTCGGCGTCCGGAACATGGTAGGCGGTGTCGATCGGTGCGCCGATCAGGTTCTCCGTGATGCGGCCCTGGCCGATACCCTCGGTGATGGACGAGCCCTCGGCCTTGAGTTCGCCGGTGGTGTAATAGGAATACAGCGCCGCTCCCGGCGGATCGGCCAGCGCGATCCGGACATTCGGATTGCGTTCCTTGAGGGCGATGCCCACGCCCGCCAGTGTGCCGCCCGTTCCAACAGCCGACACGAACCCGTCGATCTTGCCGCCGGTCTGTTCCCAGATTTCCGGCCCCGTCGTCTCGATATGCGCCTGCCGGTTGGCCACATTGTCGAACTGGTTGGCCCACACCGCGCCGTTCGGCTCGGTCTTTGCGAGTTTCTCGGCAAGGCGGCCTGAAACCTTCACGTAATTGTTCGGGTTGGCGTAGGGCACGGCCGGCACCTCGACCAGTTCCGCCCCCGCGAGCCGGAGCATGTCCTTCTTCTCCTGGCTCTGCGTTTCGGGAATCACGATCACGGTCTTCAGGCCCAGCGCATTGCCGACAAGGGCGAGGCCGATGCCGGTGTTGCCCGCCGTTCCTTCCACGATTGTTCCGCCGGGCTTCAGCGTGCCCTTGTTCAGCGCATCCTGAATGATGAACAGCGCGGCGCGGTCTTTCACCGATTGCCCCGGGTTCATGAACTCGGCTTTGCCGAGGATCTCGCACCCCGTCTCTTCGGAGACGCGGTTCAGGCGGATCAGCGGCGTGTTGCCGACGGCTTCGAGCAGGTTACGGCGAATTGTCATGTAAATTATGTGAATTCAAGTGAAATGCGGGTGGACACCGTACAACTCCCGGCGTTGCGAAGCTAGTCTTTCGGTAGCTTGGCGAAAGCTGCAAGGGCGCGGCTGCGCGCGCGGCCGTGATCCACAACCGGTAAAGGGTAGGTCGGGCCGAGCCGGACCCCCGCCTTGGCCAGAATGTCGTCGGGGGCATTCCAGGGCTCGTGAATATGCTCGGGGGGGACCTTCTTCAGTTCGGGCACGAATTGCCGGACATAATCGCCCGCGGGGTCGAACTTCTTGCCTTGAAGGATCGGGTTGAAGATGCGGAAAAACGGCGCCGCGTCGGCGCCCGACCCGGCAACCCACTGCCAGTTTGCGACATTGCTCGCGGGATCCGCATCCACGAGCGTGTCCCAGAACCAGGCCTCACCGTCGCGCCAGTCGATCATCAGATGCTTGATGAGGAACGAGGCCACGATCATGCGTACGCGGTTGTGCATCCAGCCGGTTTGCCAAAGCTGGCGCATGCCCGCGTCGACGATGGGATAACCGGTTCGACCGCGTTGCCAGGCCGTCCGTTCGGAAGGCTCGCCGCGCCACTGAAACGCGTCGAACCGCTTCTGCAGATTCTCGGTCTCGATCCGAGGTTCGTGGAATAGGAGATGCCAGCAGAATTCCCGCCAGCCGAGTTCGGCAAGAAACTTCTCTGCGTCGTGCCCTGTGCCGGCAAAGGTCTCGTCGTGCACTGCGGTATGCAGCGCATGCCAGATCTGGCCCGGAGATATTTCTCCGAAGCGCAAATGCGGTGAAAGCCGGGAGGTCGCTTCGCGATCCGGGCGGTCACGGTCGCTCGCATAACCATCGCCGCGCTCGGACAGGAAGCTCCTGAGGGCTTTGCGCGCTCCGGCTTCGCCCGGGGTCCACGCTCTTCGCAATCCACCTGCCCAATCGGGCTTGGTTGGCAGCAGGCAAAGGGAATCGAGTGTTTCTGTCTTCAGTCGCGGACCCGCGGCGATGTTGCGCGGTGCAGGCAGGGGAGCAGGTGGGTGGTTGCCGCGGATGGTCTTCCAGAATGGCGTAAATACGCGATAGGGCTTTCCTGACCCTGTCTGTACGCGGAATGGCTCGTGCAGAAGCGTGCCGGCAAAGCTCTCGACTTCCATGCCGTCGCTTTTCAGGGATGCCTTGATCGCCTCGTCGATCTTCCTCTCCGGCTCGCGGTACCGCCGGTTCCAGAACACCGATGTCGCGCCGCACTCGGCGGCCATTTCGGGTATTGCCTGACGGGCCGGCCCGCGGCGAAGCACAAGCCGCAGGCCATGTTTCCGGAGACTTTCATCCAGCCCGGCGAGAGAGTGGTGGAGCCACCAGCGCGCCGCGCCGCCCAACTCACGAATCCCGGGGCTATCGTCGAGCACGTAGACTGCCACAACCGGGCGGCCGCTTTTCGCTGCCGCATGCAGGGCACCATTGTCCGCAAGCCGTAGATCGTCGCGAAACCAGACAAGGGTTGGGGAGCCGGAAGCCATGCCTTCCTGATACGGGTTACGGCGGATTGCGGATCAGTCCGGCGGCCGGGGAGCTGTTCGGCAGTCGGCGGCTGCGAAAAGGGCCGGTCCGTTGCCGGACCGGCCCTCGAAACTGGCTCCCTGAGTAGGATTCGAACCTACGGCCATTCGATTAACAGTCGAATGCTCTACCGCTGAGCTATCAGGGAACGGGGCGCGCCAAAGCACGCATCCACACGGGCCCTCATAGCGAAAGTCGCCCGCCATGCCAAGCGCGAGCTTTCTCGCAATTGGGTTTCTTCGCCTTAAATAAGTCCCCGGGAAAGGCGATCAACAGGCGGATGAGCGATACCTATCTGAAATTCGGCAAGCGGCGCATAGCTCTGCCGGGCAACCGTCCGCTTCGCATCGGCCTCGGCCTGATGCTGATAGGTTTCGGCATTTTGGGCTTTCTGCCGATTCTCGGGTTCTGGATGATCCCCCTCGGCCTGCTCGTGCTGTCGGTCGATCTGCCGTCCGTCCGCCGGTTCCGTCGCCGGCTGGAGGTCAAATGGGGGCGCTGGCGCGCTCGGCGGGCAGCTGAGAAGGCTGCTTCAGGCGTGCCCCACCACGGCAAACACGAACCAGACAAGCCCGCCCGCGGCGCTTAGCGAAAACAGTCCCAGCGCGAATTCTTCGCCCATATTTTTCATCTGAACCTCTTGCCGATGAGCATTGGTCGCCGCCGGGCGAGGAGAGGTTCAGAAACGGTGTCGTCAGCACATCTGTGTGCGTACGGGCGAAAGCGTAGGCTCTTTCGGAATATCTGCAGTTCTAGGGGCCCGAAACCCTGTCGATATGTCCGAGGTCGCGCCCGGGGTCGAGCCTGTCCCGGACGCGCTGCTTGAGCAGCTTGGCGTCGGGGAAGCCGCCGTCGGCCACGCGCTCCCAGATCGTCTCGCCATTGTAGGTGATGACGAATATGCCTCCGGTTCCCGGCATGAGCGAAACCTCGCCAAGATCTGTCCCGAATGTCGACAGCAGTTCCTGCGCCATCCAGGCCGCCCGCAGCAGCCAGTTGCATTGCACGCAGTAGGTTATGGTTATGCGCGGTGCCAACGGATGTCCCCCTTTCGAGGGGAGGTTTTACCACCGTGGGCCGGCTGCGGAACGGTGGCGTTGAGGGTCTCGGGAAAGTGGAGGCCACGGCCGGAATCGAACCGGCGTGCAAGGATTTGCAGTCCTCTGCGTAACCACTCCGCCACGTGGCCTCGGAATACGCCGCAGGTCGTGCGGCGGCGGGGCACAGCCAATATCAGACACCGGGCCGAATTCAAACGCCCGGCGGGCAAAAAGCACGATATCTCTTTGGGCCGCGACCGCGGGGCGCTTGCCTAAAACCGTTCCAAGCCGCTAATCCATGGCCGGACAGGGGAGCTTTTGAGATGTTCGATTTCGCCCAGGCGCGGAAATTCATGGTCGAGGGGCAGATCCGCACCAGCGACATCACGGAGCCGGGGCTCGTCGGTGCCATGGCGGATTTGGCGCGCGAACGCTTCGTGCCGCTGTCCTGGAAGACACTTGCCTACACTGATCGCGAAATCCCGGCCGCGGAAGGCTCGGGCCGCCTTCTGCCGGCCCCCGCCGTGAGTGCCCGGCTGATTCTCGAAGCGGATATCCAGCCGGCGGATTATGTCCTCCATATCGGCTGCACCACCGGATATGCCACCGCCATCCTGGCGCGGCTTGCGAATTCGGTTGTTGCGCTTGAGGAAGACCAGTCGCTGGCAAAGGCTGCGAGTGACAATCTGGCGGCGCTCGACATCGGCAATATCGCCGTCGTCACCGGACCGCTGGCGCGCGGTTACCCGGCCGAAGGGCCTTACGACGCCATCATTATCGAAGGCTCCATCGAAATGCTGCCGGACGCGTTCACCGGCCAGTTGAAGGATGGCGGCCGTCTGCTCGCGATTATCGGCACCGGGCGGACCGGGCAGGGCACATTGTTTCGCAAGACGCCTAAAGGTCTTAGCGGCTTTCCGCTGTTCGACGCGGCGGCGCCCCTGCTGCCGGGCTTTGAGAAGAAGGCGGCCTTCACTTTCTGAGCTGTGGCAAATATGCGCCAGTTCCAGGTTATGCACCGAAGTTAGACCCCCGGCGGGTTTTTCGACGCGCCGCCGCTCACTACATTGCCCGCATTGGACGCTCAGGGTGCGTTCAGGGGGTAAGCAGACAGTGTCAGCGATCATGAGACGGACGTCGCGCTGCGCGCGCTCGCTTCGGCGGGCTGCGATGGGTTGCGCCGCGGCCGTTTTCTTCACCACCACTGCCGGCGTCGCGCTCGCGCAGACCATGCCGGAAGCGCTGGTTCAGGCCTATCTGAGCAATCCGACGCTGAATGCGCAGCGTGCCGCGACCCGCGCCACGGATGAAAGCGTCCCGCAGGCTTTGTCGGGTTACCGCCCTCAGATTTTCGGGTCGGCCGACGGTGGAATTTCGCACTCGCGCGTGCGCCGGGCCGGAAGTGCCGTCGACACCGAGACGCTGACAGCCAGTGCCGGCATCTCGGTCGAGCAGCCTTTGTTCAACGGGTTTCGCACGCGCAACTCCGTTCGTGCGGCCGAATCTCTCGTGCTGTCGTCGCGCGAGACGCTGCTGAACACCGAGCAGAACGTGCTGTTCGACGCGGCCGAAGCCTACATGAACGTGCTGCGCGATTTCGCCATTCTCGATCTGAGCAAGAACAACGTCGATCTTCTGAGCGAGGAGCAGCGCGCGACGCGCGAGCGGTTCGATGTTGGCGAGGTTACTCGTACCGACACCGCGCTGTCGGAATCGCGCCTGGCCGGCGCGCGTTCGGACCTCAGCGTCGCCGAAGCCAACCTGAAAGCCAGCCGGGCGATTTATCGTCAGGTCATCGGCTCGGATCCGGCCAGGCTCAGCCCCGGCAATCCGATCGATCGTCTTCTGCCGAAAACCCAGCAGGAGGCGCTGGAGATTGGCTATATCGAGCATCCCGCAAGCCGGGCGGCGCTGCACGCCGTGGACGCGGCCGCGCTGAACGTCCGCGTCATCCAGGGTGAACTTGCGCCCACCGTCTCATTGCAAGGCAATGCCGGCTACCAGTGGGACGATGTCGACGCCAGCCCGGATGTGAACGGCACCAACGGCAAGCGCGAAACCACCAGCGCGTCGGTCCTCGGTGTTCTGCGCGTGCCGATCTATCAGGGCGGCCAGGAATATTCGCGCGTGCGCGAAGCCAAGGAAATTCTCGGTCAACGGCGCCTGGAGGCGGACTCGGTGCGCGATCAGGTGCGCGCCGCGGTCGTGTCGGCCTGGGGCGCGCTTGAAGGCGCGAAGTCGCAGATCGTCGCCGCGCAGGCCCAGGTCGAAGCATCGACCATTGCCTTGTCGGGCGTGCGCGAGGAACAGCGCGTTGGTCAGCGCACCACTCTCGACGTCCTGAACTTCCAGCAGGAACAGCTCGATGCCCGCGTTTCGCTCATTACGGCGCAGCGCGATCGTGTGGTTGCGTCCTACGCGCTCCTGCAGGCAATCGGCAGGCTGAATGTCGTGCAACTCGCGCTCAATGTACCGGCTTACGATTCGCGCGTGCATTACGATCAGGTGCGCGACAAATGGTTCGGGCTTCGCACGCCCGACGGCCGTTAAGGCAGCGTTCTCCACAACCTGAATCGGTGGCTTGGCGCGCCTCACTCACTTTGCGATACTGACGACGCTTGGGGCAGCACTGATTCTTCCGTGCGTATTTATTCGCCGGGATGGGGTATATGAGCAACGCGGCGAAAGCGCATGAGCCGAGTATGGAGGAAATTCTGGCCTCCATACGCCGGATCATCGCCGATGATGAGCCTTCTGCGGAGAACGCAGCGGAGGCTAAACCCGCGTCTGCGAAAGCCGCGAAACCTGCGGCCGCGCCTGCGCCCGAACCGGCTCCGAAGGCCGAACCTGCCGCGGATGCAGGTGGTGAGCTTGGGCAGGACGACATCGACGCCATGCTGGCGAGCTTCGATGCGCCGGAGGTGCCCGGCAAGGACCCCGAGCCCGAACCGGAAGCCGACGAGGATGACGACGTTCTCGATCTGAAAAAACCGGCGCCAAAGGCTGCCGAAGTCGATTTCGTGGAAAAGGCTGCGGAGCCCGATGAGGATCTCGCCGGCTGGGGCATCGAGGCCGAGGAAGAAGCGCCGCCGCCGCGTTCGGCAGCGGCGATGTCGATGCCGGAGCCTGCCGCCATTTCGCGCCAGGTCGGCGATACGCTGCTCGGCCAGGAGCCCGGAGCGGCGGTCGCCAGCGCGTTTTCGTCGCTTGCCCATACCATTCTTCAGCAGAACGCGCGCACGCTCGACGATCTTGTCGAGGAAATGCTGCGGCCGATGTTGAAGGGATGGCTCGACGACAACCTGCCGGGCATTGTCGAACGCCTCGTTCGTGCCGAGATCGAGCGCGTCTCGCGCGGCCCGCGCCGTTAATCGGGATTTTTCGTGCGCCGGAGATGCAGGGCAAATGCCGCTGCGAGCAGCGGCGTAAATATGGCTGACGCCGCAAAGCCCGGCACCGCGCCCCATTGGTCGTAGGACCATCCGGCGATCGCTACCCCGGTCATCTGTCCCAGGAAGAACATCGACGCAAACAGCGAGACGGCCGATCCGCGGTTTGCGGGGGCCATCTGGGTTGCGCGCGTCTGCAGCGTGTTGTGCAGCATCGTGAAGCCGAGACCCATCGCGGGCGCAATCGCGAAGAATGGCAATACGCCTTCCGAAACAGCGGCGGCCGTCATCGCTGCGGCGATCATGCCGCTCCCGAGCATCACAAGTCCGCTTTCGCCGAGTGTCCGCACAAGGAACGGCGAGATCAGCGCAAAGAGAAGCCCGCCGATGCCGAAGATCGCGAGGATGAGCCCCACCTGATCGAAGCGCAGCCCGAAATGGTCGTGCAGATGGCTGCTCACATAGGCAAACACGCCAAGCACGATCGCACCTTCAAGAAACACGGTCGCGAGTACCGGGCGCACGCTTGGGCGCAATGCGAGCCGGAAGAGCTCGCGGGCCGTTTGCCGTATGCCTTTTGGTGGCGGAGGGGTTGTCTTTTCAATCGGCCCGGTCGCGGCGCGCAGTCCGATCATGGCGATCAGAAACAGGGCCGAGAGCACGAAGAACACGGAACGCCAGCTTAGATATTCGATCAGAAACCCGCCGGCGGCCTGACCGAATATGACGCCCGAAATCGTGCCGGCCATAAGCCGCGCCAGCACGTTCTGGCGCTGGCGATAGGGCACCGAGTCGCCGATATAGGCCATGGACAGCGGGATGATTCCTGCCGCGAATGCCCCGCTGACGAGGCGTGCGACCGCCAGCCAGTCAAGCGAGGATGCGAGCCCGCACGCAAAGACCGAGATGGCGGCGGCAAGGGTGCTGAGCTGCACCAGCCGCAATTTGTTGAAGCGGTCGCCGAGAGGGCCAAACACAAGCTGGCACAAGCCATAGGCGAGCGCATAGCTCGCGGCGATGATGGAAGCCTGTCCGATGGTAACGCCGAATTCAGCCGCGACGGGCGGGAACAGCGGGTCGGCGATGCGCACGGCGGCCGAACTGGCAAAAGCGCTGACCGCCAGCCAGAAAATGAGGCCGCGCGTCATACCTGGCGGTGAGGCATTGGGGGAAGGGGATTCCATCGGAGGCAGTGATGTATATGCCTTTTAGGCCCTTATGAAGCTGGCCAAAGGGAGGCCGGGTCCGGCCCCGTTGACTCCGCGTCGATGGACCGGCTCTAAAGCGCTCAATTCCCAACACCCGCGAAAACCATGACCATCGAAAAAACCTACGAACCCTCGGCCATTGAAGGCCGCATTTCCGCCGCTTGGGACAAGGCTGGCGCCTTCAAGGCCGGTGCCAATGCCCGGCCGGGCGCGAAGTCGTTTTCGATCGTCATTCCGCCGCCCAACGTCACCGGCTCGTTGCATATGGGCCACGCGCTCAACAACACGCTGCAGGATGTGCTGACCCGCTATCACCGCATGAAGGGCGACGACGTCCTGTGGCAGCCGGGCATGGACCATGCGGGCATCGCGACCCAGATGGTCGTCGAGCGCCAGCTCATGGAACGGCAGGAACCGTCGCGCCGGGAAATGGGCCGCGCCAAATTCCTTGAGCGTGTCTGGTCGTGGAAGGAAGAGTCGGGCGGCACGATCATCAACCAGCTCAAGCGCCTCGGTGCCTCGTGCGATTTTTCGCGCGAGCGCTTCACCATGGACGAGGGTTTGTCCCGCGCGGTGCTGAAGGTCTTTGTCGAGCTTTATCGCAAGAAGCTCATCTATAAGGACAAGCGCCTTGTGAACTGGGACCCGAAGTTCCAGACCGCGATCTCCGATCTCGAGGTCCAGCAGATCGAGGTGAAGGGCAATCTATGGCATCTGCGCTATCCGATCGAAGGCAAGACTTTCGACGCGGAGGATCCGTCGACCTTCATCGTCGTCGCGACAACGCGGCCGGAGACGATGCTCGGCGATACGGCCGTCGCGGTGCATCCCGAGGACGAGCGGTACAGACATCTGATCGGAACGAACGTTGTCCTGCCACTGGTCGGCCGCAGGATTCCGATCGTCGGCGATGAATACTCCGATCCCGAAAAGGGCTCGGGTGCGGTGAAGATCACGCCCGCGCATGATTTCAACGACTTCGAAGTCGGCAGGCGGCACGGGCTGCGCCCGGTCAATGTGCTCGACAAGGAAGCGCAGCTTCTGCTGACGGACAATGCGGATTTCATGGAAGGCTCGTCGCCGGATGCCGCCGTCATGGCGCTGCACGGTCAGGATCGCTTTGTCGCGCGCAAGGCCATCGTCGCGATGTTCGAGGAGCGTGGGCTGCTCGAAAAGATCGAGCCGAATACGCACGCCGTGCCGCATGGCGACCGTTCGGGCGTCGTCATCGAGCCTTATCTGACAGACCAGTGGTACGTCGATGCCCATACACTCGCGCAGCCGGCGCTGAAGGCGGTGCGCGAGGGCGATACGGTGTTCGTGCCGAAGAATTGGGAAAAGACCTATTTCGAATGGCTGGAGAACATCCAGCCTTGGTGCATCTCGCGCCAGCTCTGGTGGGGCCATCAGATTCCGGCCTGGTACGGCCCGGATGGCCATGTGTTTGTCGAGCTGTCCGAGGACGACGCGAAAGCCTCGGCGACAAAGCATTACGGCAAGGACGTCGAACTCGTCCGCGACGAGGACGTGCTCGACACATGGTTCTCGTCGGCGCTGTGGCCGTTCTCGACGATGGGCTGGCCGGACGAGACGCCGGAACTGAAGAAATACTACCCGACGTCGGTGCTCATCACCGGCTTCGACATCATCTTCTTCTGGGTCGCCCGCATGATGATGTTCGGCCTGGAGTTCACCGGCGAGGTGCCGTTCAAGGACGTATACATACATGCGCTCGTCCGCGACGAGAAGGGCGCCAAGATGTCGAAGTCGAAAGGCAACGTCATCGACCCGCTCGATCTGATGGACGAGTTCGGCGCGGATGCCGTGCGCTTCACGCTGGCGGCCATGGCCGCGCAGGGGCGCGACATCAAGCTCGCGAAATCGCGCATCGAGGGCTATCGCAATTTCGCGACCAAGCTCTGGAACGCGGCGCGTTTCGCCGAGATGAACCAATGCGCGGTCGTGCCGGGCTTCGATCCGTCCGCCGTGAACGCGACGCTCAATAAATGGATCGTCGGCGAAGCCGGCAAGACCATACGCGAAGTCAATGCCGCGCTCGAAGCCTACCGCTTCAACGATGCGGCGAACGCCGTCTACCGGTTCGTCTGGTCGATCTTCTGCGATTGGTATCTTGAGCTCGCCAAGCCGTTTCTGCAGACCGAAAACGACACGCCTGAGCGCACCGAAACGCGCGCCACCGTGGCCTGGGCCATCGACGAGATCGTCAGGCTGCTGCATCCCTTCATGCCGTTCCTGACCGAGGAGTTGTGGCAGGTCACGGCGCCGGAAGGGGGCCGGGAGAAGCTGCTCGCTCTCACCGGTTGGCCCGAACCGGCGGGCGGCGACACGGCGGACGCCGAAGCCGAGATCGGCTGGCTCGTTGATATCATTTCCGAAGTCCGCTCCGTGCGTACCGAAATGAATGTGCCCGGCGGCGCGCAGATTCCGCTGCTGCTCATCGGTGCCCCGGAAAGCGTGAAAGCCTGGGCCAGGCGTTATGACGATGCGTTGAAGCGCCTCGCGCGCCTTTCGGAAGTAGGCTTCGCCGATGCGGCGCCCGCGGGCGCGCTGCAGCTTCTCGTCCGGGGGGGCGTGGCCGCTCTGCCGATTGCCGATGTCGTCGATCTTGCGGCCGAGAAGGGCCGCCTGGCGAAGGAGATCGGCAAGATCGCCGACGAGATTGAAAAGATCGACAGGAAACTCGGCAATCCGGACTTCCTTTCCCGCGCGAAGGAAGAAGTCATCGAGGAACAGCGCGCGCGCCGCGACGAAGCCGACGCCCGCCGGGTAAAACTTGCGGATGCGCTCAATCGACTGGAGGTTGCATCATAGCCGGCTCGCACTTGCCAGATGTCGCTTTTTCGCAACGTTTCCACGGCGTTGAAGCGGGAAGGGGCTCCGCCGCTCGCCTTTTTGCTCGCGGTCTGCGAGACAGGAATTTGTCCTCGGCAAGCGCGTGTCGGCGGTGATGGCTGGAGACGAAAACGTGCGCGGGGCACCATCTTGAAGCGCGGTCTTTTGGCGGTTTGTCTTGTGGCGGCATGGTCCGCGATGGCTCCGGCGTCTGCCGGCGGCCTGGCCGTGGTGCCGCCCGGCAATCGCAACGCCACCCAGCCGGCCGTGCCGCGCGGCTCCATTCTTCGCACGGCCGAAACCAAGGGCAGTTTCGAGGCGAAATACGCCAAGGTCCGCGATCTTCTGGCGACCGACCGGGTGCTGATCGGAAAGATCAAGGCGATCGCGAAAGCTTACGACATCGACCCTGTTCACATGGTTGGCGCCATCGTCGGCGAGCATACATACAATGTCGATGCCTTCGACCGGCTGCAGACCTATTACGTCCAGGCGATCTCCTACGCCAGCAGCAGCCGGCTTCGTTTCGGCTATGGCGACGAGCCGATTGCGCAGTTCCTTGCGCGTCCGCAGTTCGAGAAATGCGCGAAGTTCGCCGATGACTCGTACAGACTGTGGACCTGCCGCGAGACAGTCTGGGAAACCAGCTTCAGCGGGAAAACCGTCGATGGCGTCGCTTTCCCGAAAGACCGTTTCAGCAAGGTCTTCTTCCAGCCTCTTTTCGCCGGGCAGACGTTCGGCCTCGGCCAGGGCAGTCCGCTGATGGCGCTGATGATGTCCGACATGGTCGCGCAGATTTCCGGCTATCCGAAGCTCAGCGAGAACCGCGCCCCCGAGGTCTATGATGCCATCATGAACCCGGACAAGTCGCTGGCGTACATGGCCGCGTGCATCCGCCGTTCGATCGATGACTACAAGACGATCGCCGGTAAGGACATTTCGAAAAACCCCGGCATCACGACGACGCTCTACAATATCGGCCGCTCGTCGCAGCGTGCCGAGGCGCTGCGTGCGCGGGGCGGGCAGCCGGAAGAGAACTATTTCGGCTGGCTCGTGAACGATAAGCTGCCGGAGCTGCGCAAGCTTCTGGAAGAAGCCCCGGCGCCGGGCCCGACCGCGCAGAAATCAGCGCAGCCGGGCCGCTAGTTCCGGTTCAGTTCGTCGCCGCGCTCTTGCGCGCCGCCACCGCGTGGTCGGTGAAGTCGCTGAATATCCCGTCCACGCCGATCTCGAAGAACGCCTTGTACTCGGCGGCCGGGTCGTTCTTGAACGTCGAGGCCAGGCGGCGGGGCTCGCTGCGGAACGTCCATGTATGGACGAACAGGCCGGCGGCGTGCGCGTTCTTCACCACGTCGGTCGGCGTGCCGAGCGCCTTGTCGCGTTCGTCCATGGCGCCGTCGCCGTTCAGGTCGTCAGGCTTGCCGTCGCCGTTTGCATCGACCGGAACGGTCGGGATCAGATACGGCTTCCACGGCGACACGCCGTCGGCATAGGCCGCGATTTCCTTGAGACCCTCGGCCGTCAGGAGGTCGTTGTTCGTGCGGGCATCGCCCGTCACGACGAAATCATACGGCTTCACATAGGGCGGCTCCCCACTGTTCTGGCCGTTCGCATCCACCGTGTCGCCATCGACAAGCTGCACCAGACGCAGGTTCGTGCGTGTGTTGAGATATTTCAGGTTGGCGGTCTCGAAGCTCTGGATCACGGCGGGCGAGTCCTTCTCCGTCCAGCCGGCTTCCTGCAGCGTTTCGATCAGCCGATCCTCCAGCGGCAGGCCGATGGCGGAATGGAAGGTCGGATGCTTGGTTTCCGGCGCGATGCCGATCGTGCGTCCCGTGCTCTGGCTTTGCGCCTTGGCAAGGTCGATCACCTCCTGCAGCGTCGGGATCTGGAATTTGCCGTTGAAGCTCTGATCCCGCTCGGAGAGCGGCTGTCTGGCCCGCAGCGTCTTGATCTCCGCAAGCGTGAAGTCGCTGGCAAACCAGTCCTCTGTCGGAATGCCGTCGACATTCATCGTGCGTTTGCGCGGGGCGAATTCGGGCCGGTCGGCCACATCCGTCGTGCCGCCGAGCATGGGCTCGTGACGGGCAATAAGTACACCGTCCTTGGTCGCGACAAGGTCCGGCTCGATGAAGTCGGCGCCCAATTCGATGGCCTTCGTATAGGCCTCGATCGTGTGATCGGGCAAATAGCCCGAGGCCCCGCGATGCGCGATCACGACGGGCGGGTTGCCATCGAGTGTCTTCTCCTGCGCCAGGGCGGGGAGGGCAAGGCCGGTGAGGGCGGTGGCGGCGCACAGCAGAAATCGAAGGGTGGTCATCGAATGGCTCCAATCCGGACTCGAGATACCCCAGCCTTGCCCCGATCCTATGACGCTCTGACGAAGGCGAGGCGGCTAAAATCCGGGGTTGACCACACGGGTCGCTCCGTATATTTAACCAATCAGTTATTTAACTGATTGGCAAATTATCGATGCACGCAGACCGCCTCAGCGCCACCTTCGCTGCGCTTGCCGATCCGACGCGGCGTGCGATTCTGGCGCGCCTCGCGCAGGGGGAAACCTCCGTCAACGAACTGGCCGCGCCGTTCGAGATCAGCCTGCCGGCGGTATCCAAACACCTGAAGGTTCTCGAGCAGGCGGGTCTGATCTCGCGCGGGCGTCACGCCCAGTCGCGTCCGGCCCGCATTGAGCCGGACGGCATCAGGGCCGCCGAGGAATGGCTTGATGAATACCGCAAGATGTGGAGCGCCAGGCTCGACCGTCTTGAGGACTATCTGCGCGAAATTCAGGCCAGGGGAGGAAACGATGGCCAGCCTTGACGCCGCCGCCGACGACCGCGTTCTCGTCATTACGCGCATATTCGATGCGCCGAAGGAGCTGGTCTGGCAGGCCTGGGCCGACCCAGCGCTCGCGCTGCAGTGGGCAGGTCCGCGCGACTATCCGGCGATTTCGGTCGAAGGCGATTTCCGCGTTGGCGGAAAGTATCGCACGGTTCTGAAAAGCATCGAGACCGGCGAACTGCTCGGTCATGGCGGCGTCTACCGCGACATCGTCGAGCACAAGCTTCTTGCCTTCACATTCGCCTGGGACCGCGACAATGGCGAGCAGGACATGCTCGTCACGTTGACGTTCGAAGATGCGGGCAAGGGGAAAACGAAATTCACCTTGCGTCAGGAAAAGTTCAACACGATCGAGGATCGCGACGGCCACAATGGCGGCTGGAACAGCGCGTTCGATCGTCTCGGCGATCTCCTGAAGACAATAGCCTGAGGGAGAGCAGCATGGATGCGAGATTGGACAAGCTGACGGTCACCACTCCGTCGGATCTTGAAATCGTCATGACGCGCTGGTTCGACGCGCCCGCCGCGCTGGTGTTCGACGCCATGACGAAGCCGCAGCATGTGCGCCGCTGGTGGGGATGCGCGGAAAGTACGGACTCGACCTTCGAGATTGATTTCCGTATCGGCGGCAAATGGCGCTACGTGCTCAACATGGGCGGCGAGGTCCATGCTTTCAGCGGCGAATACATCGAGATCATTGCGCCTGTCCTCGTCATCAGTACCGAGCGTTACGAGCCCTTCGCACAGCACGATTATGTCGTGACCCTGACGCTCGACGAGCGCGATGGCCGCACGCTCATGACGTCGAATATCCGCCACAAGACGAAGGAGGGCCGCGATGGTCATCTGCAGTCCGGCATGGAACAGGGCGCTGCGCTCACCTTCGACAAGCTCGAACAGCTGCTGCGCGAGCTGGAAGGGACGGAAGTCTGACATCGCGGCTGCAGGCCGCTTCAACAGGAAATACGAGGGAGTGCAGAGATGACCGAAGAATACAGGCTCAACCCCTATCTCACCGTCCGCGACGCGGCAGGCGCGATCGACTTTTACGCAAAAGCGCTTGGCGCCACCGAGGTCACGCGCATGCCGGCGGAGGACGGCAAACGGCTCATGCACGCTGAGATCAAGGTCAACGGCGCTTATGTCATGCTGGCGGACGAGTTTCCGGAGTTTTCGCAAAATTGCGAACCTGTGAGGGCGCCGACCGAGGCGAATCCGCCGCCCGTCGCGGTCGTCCTGCACTTCAAGACGCCGGGTGAAGTCGACGCGATCTACACGCGTGCGACGGACGCAGGCTGCACAAGCATCATGCCGCCGGAAGATACGTTCTGGAAGGCGCGCTTCGCCGGTGTCCGCGATGTGTACGGTCATCGCTGGATGTTCAACGCGCCGCTTGCTCAATAAGCGCACCAGTATACGGAGAAAGATTGATGGAGCCGGAAACGCAGTTCCAGTTCGCGATCACGCGCGTCTTCGACGCGCCCCGCGATCTTGTTTGGCGTGTCTGGACTGATGAAATCCATCTGCTGGAGTGGTGGAGCCCGAAGGGTTTCAAGACACTGTCCACCAAAGTCGATCTGAGGCCGGGCGGCATGTTCCATTATGGCCTTGAGGCTCCAGACGGCCACAAATTCTTTGGCCGGTTCATCTACCGCGAGATCGTGCCCCAGGAACGGCTTGTGTATGTTCTGTCATTCTCGGACGCGGAAGGTGGCATAGGCAGGCATTTCCTGAACCCGAAATGGCCCGCTGAACTCCTGACGACGGTCACATTTGCCGACAAGGGCGGCAAAACGGAAATCTCGCTCCGGAGCCATCCGATCAATGCGACGGCGGAAGAGATAAGGATTTTCGAAGAAGGCGCGCCGAGCATGCAGGCGGGTTTCAGCGGTACGTTCGATCAACTCGACGATTATCTTGCCAAATCGAAAAAGTAAGGGAGAAGCGACATGGAAATGCCGAAACCCGCCAAGGAACACGCATGGCTTCGCCGTCTGGTCGGCGAATGGACCTATGACGGCGAAATGAGCATGGGGCCGGAGCAGCACAAAAGCTCCGGGACCGAAACCATCCGCGCCTTTGGCGATCTGTGGACGGTTGGCGAAATGACCGGCCAGATGCCGGGTAGCGATCAGAAGTCGATGTCCGTGATTACGCTCGGTTACGATCAGGCGAAGAAGAAATTCGTCGGCAGTTTTGTGTCCGACATGATGGATTCGATGTGGGTCTACGAGGGTACGCTCAAGGGCGATGTTCTCACTCTGGACACCAGGGGCCCCAGCTTCAAGGGCGATGGGTCGCTTGCCGATTATCAGGACATCGTCGAGGTCAAAAGCGACGACGAATATGTCCTCTCGTCGCAGACCAAGGGCGACGACGGTTCGTGGACCAAATTCATGTCCATGACCTTCAAGCGGAAGAAGTAAGTATAGTCGCGGCCCAAAATCCTCATCCTGAGCCGGACTCGGCGAAGCCGAGCCGAGCCGAAGCCGGGTCAGGCCCGGCAATGAGGGAGGAAAGAACGGCGATGCCGCCTCCCTCTCCCGTGGGGAGAGGGCCGACTCGTGCGAAGCACGAGCGGGGTGAGGGGTACGGACGATCGAGAGCAGCCAACCCGTGTGTCCCGGGGCCGCGTAGCGGACATACGCCGGAGCAGACGTGAGTGAACCGCCGTCACGGCGTATGGGTCCAATCCTCATCCTGAGGCCGAAGGCCCGTCTCAAAGGCTTGCCTCGGGCTTGACCCGAAGGATGGGCAGAGAGTTCGGTGCCCGCCGCCCATCCTTCGAGACGCGATGCTGCGCATCGCTCCTCAGGATGAGGCTTGGGCTGCTCCATCATCGCAACACCCTCCGTCATGCCAGGGCTTGGCCCTGGCATCCACGAGTTTCAGGATGTTGCGACAAACGCGTGGATGGCCGGGACAAGCCCGGCCATGACGGGGATAGGTTCGCGTGCCGGCTGCCCCACACCTGAAAATAA
>LNFM01005190.1_pt1 | contig 22912 bp, 20 predicted proteins | sample 596031 | NCBI WGS metagenome assembly LNFM01 (sample SAMN04254537, study PRJNA301005) | activated carbon metagenome | isolation source: dual media filters at the Ann Arbor, Michigan drinking water treatment plant | place: USA: Ann Arbor | reverse complement strand
GAGCCAGTGATGGAAGCTACGGCGGTTGCCTCGAGGACTGCTCTGGCTTGTGACCGCACTGCGGGGATGATGCAGTGCAGGGGAGCGAAGACTGTGACGATGGCGACGCCGTCAACGGCGACGGCTGCAACGTGGACTGTCGGCTCAGCGCCACCCTGGTTTGGGCGCGGACATTCGATGACGACTACACGCAGGCAATCGCGATCGGTGCCGACGACGACATCGTCGTCGTGAGCGAGCAGGCCCGAATCCTTGGCTTCGACTCCGACGGTGTTCCGGAGTGGGACGAGATCTACAGCTTGCTTGGGGCCGATGACACACGGGGTGGAGCCGCAGCGTACGATCCCGGGTCAGGCTGGTTGGTCGGCGGGCGCGCGATGACCCCACTGGATTCCAACAACGCCTGGTGGCGACGCCTCGACAACTCCGGGGTCTTCGGCGCCGGAGGGGTCTTCGATAGCCCCTCCGGGTCAGACGACCGCCTTGGCGGGCTGGCGTTCGACGCCGATGGAAACTTCGTCCTTGCAGGCTCCTCGTACAATCCTGAAGGGAACCAAGACGAGGGGGGGTGGCTGCGCAAGTACAATGAGGATCAGGTGCTGCTGTGGGCTCAGCCGTTCGAGGACGGCGACCCGCATCACACCTACGAAGTTGCGTGCGACTTCGAGGGAAACGTCATCGCAGTGGGCACCGCATTCTCCGCTGCCGATTCTTGGGATGGATGGGTGCGCAAGTACGATCCGGAGGGCGTGCTGCTCTGGGCGCGTGTCGTCGCGAGTCCCGGTGGAGCCGCCGACACGATTTCGTCGGTGGCGGCGCGGGTCGACGGCAGCGTCTTCGTCGGCGGCGAGCAAGGGGACGACGCCTGGGTCCGGAGCTACAGCCCTGGAGGCGTCGAGATGTGGTCCCATGCGTATGACAGCCCTGTCACGGATGCCGGGCTTTTCACGGATGGAGTCTTCGCGGTTGCAGTGTCGAGCGATGGCTCGTCTGTCGCCGCTGGAACCGAAGTCAAAGAAGACGGCCTTCCTGGGGCGTGGATCCGCAAGTTCGCCGAGGATGGCGATGTGCTGTGGACGTTGAGCCCGTTCTCGGACATGGCTGCGACATCCACAATCTCGATGGCCGTTGCAGTCGACAGCACCGATTCGGTGATCGTCGGCGGACAGTTCGCATCCGATGCGGTCATGCAGGGTTGGGTGCAGAAGTACACGCCTTGAGGCGCTCGCCGTTCGACGAGTGATGGATGCGGGGCTGACTGAACCGACTCCCCCGCCGCGTCGCCGCGGAATACTGCCCGGCACCCCTCGGTACCCCCGCCCCGTGAGCATCGTCGAGTGGATCCGCGCGGTGGTGGAGGGCGGTGGCACCTCGCTCGGCAGTCTCGCGCTGCTCCCCGTGGGGATCGGGGGCGGTGCGGCGTGGCTGCACGCGCGCGGGGATCGCCGCGGATCGCAGTGGGTCGCCAACCTCGGGATCGCCGTGGCCCTGGGCGTGGTGCTGGTGACGGCGTGCTCGATGGTGTGGGCCCGCGCCCACGGCATCGACCTGCTCGCCGACGTCGGCGTCGCGTGGTTCCTCGTGCCGGCGTGGATGGTCGTCGCCGCGGTGTGGATCGAGGCGCGGCTGCACCCCGGCCGTCAAGAAGCCCTGCGTCGACCGGTGCGCCGCGCGATGGGCATCGTCGTCGTGCTCGCGCTGCTCTACTGGCTGCTCTCGACGATGCGCGTGTGGATGATGGTCCACACCGGCGTGCTGGGCCTGTTGCTGTTCCTCGCCGCGGTCGCCGGGCTGCTCTACGTGCTGGTCCGACGCGCGGTGTGACGCATCCTCACCGCGGGGCGACCGGCACCCCGAACACCACGTAGCTGCGGCCCGAGGACTCGCCGTTGGGATCGGCCCGCTCGGCGCCGATCAGCAGGTCGCGGACGCCGTCGCCGTTGACGTCGCCCGCCCCGTCGACCGCGACGCCGGCGGCATCGCCCGCGAGCTCGCCCTCGATGACGAAGCCACCCGCGCCGGCTCCCACGGTGGCGAGCAGCACGGGGTCGGTGTCGGCCTTGCCGAGCACCACGTAGCAGCGCCCGGACTCGGCGCCCATGGGGTCGGACCCGGGCGCGCCGACGACGAGGTCGTCGCGGCCGTCGCCGTCGAGGTCGCCGACGCCACTCATCGCGCGGCCGGCCTCGTCCTGCGCGGCGACGCCGTCGATCGGGAAGCCGCCGACGCCGAGGCCGACGTCGGCGAGGAGCACGGCGTCGCCGTCGGGCTTGCCGAACACGACGTACGCGCGGCCGCTCGCGACGGCCGCGGTGTCGGCCCGGAACGCGCCGACGAGGACGTCGTCGAGGCCGTCGCCGTCGATGTCGCCGGCGCCGCTGATGGGGAACCCGGCGTAGTCCGACGCCTCCGCCCCGTCGATGGCGAAGCCCCCGACGCCCGCGGCGATGTCGGCGAGCAGCACGGGGTCGGTGTCGGCCTTGCCGAACACGACGTAGCCGCGGCCGGCGTCGCTCCCGTTGATGTCGGCGTACGGCGCCCCGATCACCAGGTCGCCGATCCCGTCGCCGTCGATGTCGCCCGCGCCCCGCACCGAGATGGCCGCGTTGTCGTACGCCGCCTCTCCGTCGATGGCGAAGCCGCCGTCGCCCGCTGCGATGTCGGCCAGGTCCACCGCGTCGGTGTCGACCTTGCCGAACACGACGTAAGCGCGACCCGAGGCGTCGCCGCTGGGCGCGGCGAAGAACGCCCCCACGACGACGTCGTCGAGGTCGTCGCCGTTCACGTCGCCGATGCCGCTGACCGAGAACCCTGCGCGGTCGCCCGCCGCCTCGCCCTCGAGGCTGAAGCCGCCGACGCCCGCGGCCACGTCCTCGAGATCCACGCCGGCGCCGTCGGCCTTGCCGAACACGACGTAGGCCCGGCCGGAGTCGCCGCCGTTGGCGTCGGCGTACTGCGCCCCGACGATCACGTCGTCGAGGCCGTCGCCGTCGACGTCGCCCGCGCGGCTCACCGAGATGCCCGCGTTGTCGTCCATCGCCTCGCCGTGCAGCGCGAAGCCGCCGTTGCCGGCGACGATCTCGGCGAGCTGCACCGGCTCGGTGTCGGCCTTGCCGAACACGACGTACGCGCGGCCCGAGTCGCTGCCGTTGGGATCGGCGCGGTTGGCCCCGATGATCACGTCGTCGAGGCCGTCGCCGTCCACGTCACCGGCGAGGCTCACCGCGTGGCCGGAACGATCGCCGATGAGCTCGCCGTTGAGGATGAAGCCGCTGATCCCCATCGCGACGTCGCCCAGCGGCACCAGGTGCGGCGCGACGTGGATCGTCACCGTGCCGGTCGCCTCGTCGACGCCGTCGGTCACCGTGTACTCGAAGGTGTCGGGGCCCCAGAAGCCCGGCGCAGGCGCATAGGCGATCGCGCCGTCGGCCTCGACCATCACGGTGCCGCCGTACTGGCTCACGGCGTCGGCGTCGCTCACCGTCAGCGCGTCGCCGTCGCCGTCGACGTCGTTCGCGAGCACGCCGACGTCGGCCGTGACTGCGAGCGCCTCGTCCTGCACCGTGTACGCGGCGTCGTCCGCCGCGACCGGGGCCATGTTGAGCGGGCCGGTGCTGCCGCCCGAGCTCGACTCGGTGCCCGTCGTGGACGCGGAGGTGTCGCTGCCCTCGGCGCTCGCGCTCGCGATCGTGGTTCCCGCGCTGGTGTCGGCGCTCGTGAGCGTGTCGGTGGACGGCGAGCTCGCGGAGGCCTCCGTGCCGCTGCTCTCGCCGGAGGCGCCGCCATCGGGGCCCGCGGAGCCGTCGTCGCCACACGCCACGAGGAGCGCGGCGAACCAGGGGAATCGAAGGACGAGCGGAGTGCAGCGCATGCGGTGGTTCGAGGCTAACACCGCGGGCCATTCATCGGGGGCCCGCGGCCGGCGTCGGCGCAGTTCCGCGCAGTGCTATGGTTGGTTCGCCTCGATCCGCGTCTCGCCGAGCGAAGCGAGGATCACGTCGGTGGCCTTCTCGCTGACCATGTAGATGGGCATCACGATGAAGAACCCGGGGATCTCCGGGAACACCGAGGCGTCGACCACCCGCAGACCCGACACGCCGCGCACGCGGAACTCGCTGTCGAGCACCGCCATCTCGTCGTCGTCGGCCCCGATCTTCGCGGTGCACGAGGCATGGTGCCCCCAGGCCTCGTCCTTCACCCACGTGCCGACGTCCTCGGCCGACTTCACCGCGGGCCCCGGCCAGACCTCGTCGAAGCGGCCGAAGAACGGCGCGCCCAGCAGCGTCCGCGCCTTCTTGCCGATCTCGCGGACGAACGCGACCCCGCGGATCATAGCGTCGAGGTCGTGCGCGGCCTCGCCGTTGGCGGTGTCGCCGGCGTCGAAGTACGCGAAGTCGATCGCGGGCGTGTCACGCGGATCGGCCGAGCGCAGCGTGACCGATCCGGCGCGGTTGCGGGTGTGCCCCTTCAGGATGAGCCACGTGAAGAGGCTGCGATCCGCGAGCGCCTCCTTGGAGTAGCCGGGCTCGTACCCGGCGAACTTGCCCGGCACACCGAAGATGAAGAGATCAGGGTCGGGCAGCTCGCGCGACGATCGCTTCACCAGCGTGACCACGCCGCCGTTGGATTGATACGGGCCCGAACCGTTCTCCCAGTCCTCGAGGCACGGATCGGCGTCGGGGTCGGTGCCGAGCGTGCAGTCGGCCAGCGTCGCGAAGTCGCCGCGCGCCTTGCTGACGACGCCGACCTCGTAGCGATCCTGCAGGTTCTCGCCCACGCCCGGCGAGTCGACGCGGACCGGGATGCCCTTGGCCGTGAGCTCGGCGGCCGGCCCGATGCCCGAGAGCTTGAGGATCTGCGGCGTGTTGAAGGCGCCCGCCGCGACGATGACCTCGCGGCTCGCGAGGACGGTCTGCGCCGCAGGCAGGGGATCGGTCGTGCTGGCGCTCGGATCGGCGCGGTACTGGTGCTTGCCCGAGGTGAACTGGACGCCGACGACGCGCGGCCGACCCTCGGCGTCGGGCTCGTCCGCGTACACCAGCTCGGTCACGAACGCGCCGGTCTGGATCGTGAGCGGGAAGCCGGCCTGCTGCGTCTCGCGCAGGTACTCGCGCACGGCGTGGCGCTTGCCGTCCTTCATCGCCAGCGGGAACGGGTACGCGCCCTCGTGCTCGGGGCCGATGGCGTTGATGTCACGCGTGAGCAGCCCGGTGAGCTCGCTCAGATCGCCGAAGAGCTGGCCGAACGTGCCCTTGCCGCTCGCGTCGACGAAGGCGAGCACGGCTGCCTTCACCACCGCCTGGAGCTTGACGTCGAACAGCGCGACCTTGGGATCGGCGAACTCGCGGCCGAGCCAGCGCAGCACCCGATCGGCGTAGGGATGCATGCGATCGGCCTGCCATGAGCCGTCGCCGGTGAGCTCCGCGATGCGATTCCAGTCGGAGTCGTGGGGCACGATGGTGATCATCGCGTTGTGGGCGGTGCAGCCGCCCAGGGCGCCGGCGCGGGGATACAGCACGCCGCGGGGCTGGCCCGTGGTCTCGTCGAACACCAGCTTGGTGTCGCGCGCGGCCCGGGTCGGATCGGCGTAGTGCGACACGAAGTAGTCCCAGCGCATCGCGGGGTCCTCGGTCGAGAAGCCGTGGTACGCGGGCACCTGGTAGTTGATGTTGCCGCCCTGGTCCTCGCCGGCCTCGAGCAGCAGCACGCGGTGGTTGTTGCGCGCGAGGTTGGCCGCGAGCGGTCCACCCCCGGCGCCCGAGCCGACGATGATGAACTCGAAGTCCTCGGGGCCGCCGAGGTCGTCGCACTTGCCGTCGACGCAGATGCTGTCGTCCTGGGCGCGCCCGTCGGCCTCGTCGCACGCGGGCGCCCACGCGATCGCGAACAGGGCGATCAGAGCGAACAGGCGCTGCAACGCGGGGCGCGGGGTCGGGTGGACGCGAGGGCGCGTGAGTGCGTGCGGGGTCATGATCAGCCTTCCTCCGTGGTGGTGCACGCGTCGGCGACGGCGGCGTCGGCTCCAGCGCACGGGTGATCGCCGGCGGCGGCGGTCCATTCGTCGAGCGCAGCGCAGTCGGCCAGGGCGGCGACACACTCGAACACCGCGCGCTGGGCCGCGCCGCACGCCGGACCGATCGCGTCGGCGCCGGCCTGGGCCTCGGTGCACGCGCTCGCGCACGCGCTCGCGTCGGACTCGGTGCAACCGGCGGCCAAGGTGCAGAACCCGTCGCACGCCGGATCCGCGGCGCCAGGGGGAGCGCACGCCGCCGCGGCGCCCTGATCCTCCGCCTCGCACGGATAGCCCTCGGTGCCGGCCTGGTACGCGGCCGCAGCGTCGCAGTCGAGGCCGGCGATGCACACGAGCAGCGCGTCCGCGGCCGCCTCACACGCGCCGGAGTGCGCCGCCGCGTCGGCCTGCAGGCCCGCGCAGTCGAGCAGACAGTCGCCGTCGGCCGTGCCGAGGCACCCGGAGATCACCGCACAGCTCGCGTCGCAGGTGCCCGATGGTTGGACGCCGAGATCGGCGCGGACGGCTGGCACGTCGAGCTTGCCGACCACACCGTCGTCGAGGCCGTCGAGGTCGTCGCATTTGGCCCCGAGACAGCTGCCGTCGTCGGCGGCACCGCCGTCCGAGCCGCCGTCCTTGCACGCGCCCACCAGCGCGGCGGTGAGCCCCGCCGCGAGCAGCACCGTCGTCGTTCGTCGCCACGTCATGTCGTTCGTCCCTTCGTGTCCCAGCCGAGCGCTCGACCGAGGATGGTCGCGACGCGGTGTCTGTCGGTCGTCGTGTCGCCGCACATCGCCCGCAGGATCATCCCGCACACGGTGAGCAGGACGAGGTCACGCTCGGCTTCGTCGCCGAGCTCGAGCACCTCGCCGATCGCCCGCGCATACCGGGTGCGCAGGCGGATCAAGGTCTGCGTCCACGCCTCGACCTGCGCCTCGGTGTCGAGCTGGCCCGAGTACTCGACGAGCACGCGGTAGTGCGTGACGAAGCGCGGCATGTCGTGCTCCATCGCCGCGAGCAGCAGGTTCATCCGCGCCGCGGGGGTCGACGCGGCGGCGCGCAGCACCGACGTGCCGCGATCGACGTCGGCCTCGACCGCCGCGTGGGCGACGGCCTCGAACAGCGCGGCCTTGCCCGGGAAGTAGTGGTAGAGGACGCCGGTCGAGACGCCGAGCTCGGTCGCGATCTGCCGCATGTTGAGCGCCGCGTAGCCCGAGCGCGCGAACAGGGGCGTGCAGGCGAGCGCGAGCTCGCGGCGTCTCTCGTCGTGGTCGAGGGCCTTGGCCATCCGGGGTGCGGATGCATAACGAACGTTCGGTATGTACCGCAAGTGCCCGTTCTCCAAGGGCTCTTGGTCCCGCGCGAACGACGTTCGGGGGCGTGGGCGCGCCGCGGAGCCAAGGGTCGGGCCGGGCGTCGGCCCGGGGCTCACGGGGTCAGCGATGCCGCGTCGGGCCCGAAGTGCGCGGTGAGCCAGCGATCGATCTCGCCGAGTCGCTCGGGTCGGTTGCCCGGCGCCGCGCGGTAGCCGGCGCGCGCATCGAGGGCGAGCTCGCGGGCCATCGTTCGATCGTCGCCGAGGGCGACCAGGGCGCGCGCGAGCAGGAAGCGCGCGTCGAACTCGTCCTCGCGCCTGCCGAGCCGCACGGTGAAGATGGCGACCGCACGTCGGGCGCGCGTCACCGCGTCGGCCGGGGCGCCCGCCTCGAGGTCGAGCTCGCCGAGCTTCGTCAGAGCCTCGGCGACGAGGGGATGGTCGGGGCCGACCTCGCGCTCGCGCAGCGCCAGCGCACGCTCGTACGGCTCGCGGGCCGCCGCGGGGTCGCCCAACAGACGGAGCCCATCGCCGTGGTTCACGTGGGCCCGCGCGGCGCCGAGGGTGTCGGCGCCGTCCGCGAGCAGGCTCAGCGTCTGGGTGTGCAGCGCTCTCGCGGCCGCGGCGTCGCCCCCGAGCTCGTGGGCCCACGCGAGGGCCTGCAGGTACATCGCGAGCTCGGGGTGCCCCTCGCCGCGCGCGGCTCGCATGCCCTCGAGCGCGCGCTCGAGCTCTGCCCGGCCCGCGTCGAGTTCGCCGCGCAGGACCAGGAGTTCGCCGAGGTACCGCCTCGCGACCGCGACGCGTGGGTGAGCGGCGCCGAGCGAGGCCACGCGCGCGGCGACCGTGCGCTCGTACGTCTGTTGGGCGCTGACGTAGTCCCCCCGGCCCTTCGCGATGATGCCCAGGTTCATCCGCGCGGTCGCGACCCCGTCGGAGGTGGCCCCCTCCGCGGCGGTGAGCACCCGGACGACCGCGTCGTAGCGGGCCTGCGCGCTCGCGTAGTCGCCTGTCTCGAACTCTGCGACCGCCAGATCCATCGCGATGTGGGCGGTCTCGGGGTGTTCGGCTCCGAGGACGCGCTCGGCGATCGCGAGGCCGCGGCCGCACATCTGCCGCATCGCCTCGTAGTCGGCGCGGGTCCGATGGGTCACGCCGATCCGACACAGCAGCTGCGCCACGAGGGGGTGCTCCGCGCCCATCGCCGACTCGTAGAGCCGAAGCGCGCGCTCCATCGCGGCCTTGGCCTCGACGGGCCGCGCGGCGTGCTCGTAGATCCCCGCGAGCGTGGTGAGTCGACGGGCCTCGCGGACCTCCCCCGGCCCGCGGACGTGGGCGGCCGCGACCTCGGCGAGGCGAATCCAAGCCAGCCCCTCGTCGACGCGCTGCCGCTTCCCGCCGGTGACTGCGGCGCGTCGGACCGCCGCCTGGTCGGCGATGTCCCACGCGCCCTCGGCCGCGGCCGCGTAGAACGCCTCGCTCGCGGCGAGCTCGGCGTCGGGCAATCGACCCGCGCGCTCCAACGGGGACGACGTCGCGAGGCGAACGCGTGCGACCGACGTCGTCGAGCCGATCGCCTCGGCCCGATGCAGCAGCGCCGTCATCGACTCCAGCGCGTCGGCGCCGTCGGTTCCACGCGCGCGCACGAACGCGAACTCGGTGAAGATCTCGCTGAGCGCTGCGCGCAGCGCAGCAGGCGGTGCGGGCGATCCCTCGAGCGCGGCGTCGTCACGACACGGACCGATCGGGGGCAGGGCGGCAGCTGCCGACACCGACGCGAGCATGAGCGGCGCCTCGGCGTGCTCGAGCATCGCCACCAGCGCGGCGAGCTCCGTGCGTCGCTCGTCGAGGCACCACTGCGACGCTGCGCGCAGGTCCGGCGACCACACCTCGCGCACGTCGCTGTCGAGGCAGGTCTCGGTCTGCGCCTCGGCCCATGCGGTGGCGTAGGCGTCGAGCCACGGCGTCACCTTCTCCGCCATCGTTCGCGCGATCGCGAGCTCGCTCGCGGCGAAGTGCGTCGCGATCGCGGCCCGGGCGTCGTCGTTCCACACCTCGGCGATCGACTCGCCCGCGGAGCGGCAGGCCGCGACGTGTCGCTGCTCCTCCACCTCCACCGCCGCGAGGACCGCGGCGGATGCGACCACGGCACCGATCGCGCCCATGGCCCAACGCCGGCGACGCGCTCGGCCCTGTCCGCGCTCGAGCGCGGCGAGCAACGCCGCCATGCTCGGCCAGCGATCGTCTGGATTGCGGGCGAGACCGCGGACGAGGGCGCGCTCCAACCACGTCGGCACACCGCTCCCGCCGGGCGGCGGCTCGGGCACGCCGCGATAGACCTCGGCCGCGAGCTCGAACACCGTGTCGCCGCGGAAGGGTCGTCGCCCGTAGACCGCCTCCCACGTCGCGACGCAGAACGCGAACTGATCGGTCCGCGGATCCACGGCCTCGCCCGCGAAGAGCTCGGCGGCCATGTACCCCGGTGTGCCGAGCAGCTGGCCGGTGCGGGTCATCTCGTCGCGGAGCTCGGCGTGTCGAGCCCCGGGCGGGATCGTGGCGGAGGTCGGGTCGGGCGGCGCTTCGGCGTGCCGCGCCAGTCCGAAGTCCATCACCCGCACGACCGTGGGCTGCGTCGCGTCCGCCTGCCCGCCGATCATCACGTTCTCGGGCTTGAAGTCGCGGTGCAGGAGCCCGGCGGCGTGCGCGGCCGCGAGTCCGTGCCCGGCGTGGAGCATCACCGCGAGCACGTCCTGCCAGCGTCGCGGCCCGCGTTCGATCCAGCGGCGGAGGGTCCCCCCGTCGACGAACTCCATCGCGAGGAACACCCCGTCGTCGTGACTGCCGGCGTCGAACACCGTGACGACGTTGGGGTGGTTCAGCTTCGCGAGCGCCTGGGCCTCGCGCACCATCCGTGCGCGCGCCTCGGCGTCGCGACCGGCGGCCCGCGTCCCCGGCGAGACGAGCTTGAGCGCGACCTTGCGGTCGAGCTCGGGGTCGTAGGCGGCGTACACGACCCCCATGCCACCCTGACCGATCCACTCGAGCACGACGTAGCGACCGATCTCTGCGCCGCGACGCAGACTCCGGCTCGACCGCGGCGTCGCGGCCTGCGACGCCGGAGCCTGGCCGAACACGCGCACGTGCACCGCATCGCGGAGCCGATCGACGTCGACGCCATCGAGGGGCGCACCGTCCAGCGTCACGGCGTCGCCGAGGTCCTCGACCGCGTCCTCGGTCGGACGGGGCGTCCTCGCGTCGTCGGGCGTGGCCAAGGCCGGGGAGTCCGCGGCCAGTATGCCCGGGAACCGTCGCGGCAGGCGCGGGTCATTCGTCCGCTCCACACGGCACCTCCGCCCCGTGGATCTCGAACGCGAGCTGCGTGGCCGGTTGCCCGGGGTAGCAGTCCTCGAAGTGGGTGAACGCGTCGCAGTCCATCAGGTCGAGGTGCGCTGCCGAGGGAGATGTGGTCGGCACCGTCGACAGGCGGATGCCGAGCCGCTCGCCGGCCTGCATGACGCCGAGGACCGACAGCCACGAGCGGCCTGGCGGCGCGACGACGGGCTCGGCGAGCAAGATCGTGTAGAGGGTGTCGAACGTCCACGGCTCGGACGACGCCTGCGTGGTGGTCTCGCTGAAGTACCGGGTGTTCGGCAGGTCGCCCGCGTCGTCGTAGAGGTTCACGACGAACTCCTGCGTCTCAGGCGCGGGACCCGGCGAGTACCCGGCGACGATCGAGACCTCCGAGATGCACCAGCACCGCCCGGGCGGGACCTCGAAGTCGTCCGCGGACTCGTCGTAGTCGCCGCTGTTCGGGTTCCACCACGACAAGAGGTAGGTCAGGAACGAATCGCCGGGTGACCCGATGCTGCCCGCACTGCTGAAGAGCACGGATGTCTCGATGCCGTCGCAGTCCGCCGTGATGCCCGTGTCCGTGGTGCCGTCGTCGGCGTCCTCGGGTGCCGTGCTGCCGGTGTCGAGCAGGTCGGCGCCCGAGGACGAGCCGGGATCGACGACGCCCGATGTGCCGCTGCCGGTCGCGGTGGCGCCGGTCCCGGGTCCCCCTGCGTCCATGCCCGTGCTCTCCCCGGAGGTGGCGTCGGGGGACGGCGTCTGGGTCGAGGGATCGCCGCAGCCGAGGACGAGGATCGACGCCCAGAGGGAGGGGAGGAGCCGCGAGGGGGTACGCATCTACCCGTCCGAGTGTCCGTACCCCGCCCGCTTGATCGCGTCGCGGAGCGATCGGCGGACGATTCGCGTTCTGCTACCGTCGGTGCGCCCGATGACCGCGCCGCCCAGCGATGACGACGTCCTTTACCGCGCCTGGGCCAGCGGCGACACCGCGGCCGGCGGGCAGCTCGTCGATCGGCACCTGCGACGGCTCGCTCGGTTCTTCGCCAATAAGGTGCGCAGCGCGCCCGATGCCGAGGAGCTCGTGGCCGAGACCTTCGAGATCTGCGCGCGCAAGCTCGGGGACTGGAGCGGCGCCGGTAGCTTCCGCGCCTACCTGCTCGGCGTCGGTCACAACGTGCTTCGCAACTACCTGCGCAGCAAGGTCCGCAACGGTCGCGAGATCGATCCCGAGACCGACCACATCGCGGCGCTCGGTCCCTCGCCGGTGACGCTCGTCGGCGATCACCGCGAGCAACGATTGCTGCTCGAGGGCCTGCGCCGCATCCCGATCGAGCACCAGCTCGTCCTCGAGCTGTCGCACTTCGAAGAGATGTCGCGCTCCGAGATCGCGGCGGTGCTCGGGATCCCGGAGGGCACCGTCGCCAGTCGGACACGCCGCGCCCACGAGCTGCTGGCGACGGCGCTCGGCGAGCTCGCGGGCGCGCCCGAGCTCCTGCGCTCCACGCTGCACGGGCTCGGCGACTGGGCCGCGGCCCTGCGCGCCCGACTGGCCGCCGGTGACGTGCACGCCGCTCCGCGACGCTGAGCGCCAGAGCTCACGGCAGCGCGAACGCAAGCACGCCGTCGTCGCCTGCATCGTGGCACCCCGTGCACTGCGGGGCGTCGAAGGACTCGACGACGACGTCGTCGTCGTCGCGGTACTCGGCCCAGAACCACCGACCGTCCCGCTTCTCCATCGCGGCGACGAAGCGGAGGTCCTCGCCGTCGGCGTCGGCCCACGCGTCCTTCACGATGAGGGCGCCGTCGGGCCACGCGGACAGGGGGACCGCGGCGGCGACCGCCTCGCTCACGGTGTCGTCGACGTACAGATCGAGGAAGTCGCCGTGGGGACCGCCCTGCGCCGGGGACCGCGGGGTCTCCCAGCCCGGAGCGCGGGCGAAGGCGCGGTACCCGTCGGCCCGCAGCTGCTCGAGGAATTCTCCGCCCTCCGCCGGGGCACAGGCGCACACCACCAGGATCGCCGACAGGCTCCGCATCGCGGAGGGTATGCCACGCCCCTGACGGTGGTTACGGCGCCAGCCCGCGCCCCTCGGGTCGTTACGGCGCCAGCCCGCGGAGAATCAAGCCGACGTTCTCCTCGATCAGCACCTCGGGGTCCGACCACTTCTGTTGCGGCGACAGGATCAGCAGCGCGAGCAACCCGTGCTGGGCCGCGAGCACGGTCTCGGCCATCGTGACGAGATCGCCCTGGCGCACCTGACCGGCCTCCTGGCACCGACGCAGGCCCTCGACCAGGTACATGAAGGTGTTGATGCGCGGCTGGCCCCAGCGATCGATGTGCGAGAGCGGCGCGCGGTGATCCCAGTCGTCGCGCGGCCGCCGGGTCAAGAAGACGACGCGGTACTGGTCGGGGTTGGCCAGGCCGAAGCGGAGGTACGCGCGCAGCCCCTCGCGCAGCAGATCGATCGGCGCGTCGTCGCGGGCGAGCAGGGCGTCGAGCGCCGGGGCGATCTGCGAGAACACCTGGTAGCAGACCGCGTCGAGCAGCTCGTCCTTCTCTTCGAAGTAGAGGTAGAGCGCGGTCGACGAGATGCCGACGGCGGCCGCGACCTTGCGCATCGACACACCCTCGTAGCCCTCGGACACGAGGAGCAGGGTGGCCGCGGCGATGATCTCGTCCTTGCGATCAGCCCCCTCGCCCCGGCGCTTGCGGACGCTCTTGGGGGCGGCCCGCTTGCGCTGCCGGGTCACGGGCCGTTTCGCCGCCATCCCCCTGTTCATGCCACGAAAACGGCCATGCGGCACGGGTAACATCGGCTATGTTATCACCGTTCACTGAACACTGGTAACCGAGCGGTTCCGTCTCGCCATGCCCGCCGCCGCCCTCGAGAGTGCCCCTGCCGCCCAGGCTGCGCCCGCGTCCCCGTGGTCGTGGTCGATGACCACGAAGCTCGCGTGGCGGAACCTCGCGCACGATCGGGTGCGCCTGGTCGTGACCCTCGTCGGCATCGTGTTCTCGGTCGTGCTGATGGGGATGCAGTCGGGTCTGCTGGTCGGCTTCACGCGCACGACGACCGGCCTGGTCGACAACGCGCGGGCCGATCTGTGGATGGTGCCCAAGGGCACGCTCGACGTGGATCTCGGCGGCCCGCTCGACGAGCGCCGCCGCTACCAGGCGCTCGCGGTCAGCGGCGTCGCGAAGGCCGAGCCCTACCTCGTCAACTTCGCCCGCTGGAAGAAGCCCGACGGTGGCACCGAGTCGATCCAGCTCGTGGGTCACCAGCTCGGCGACGTCCTCGGCGGGCCGTGGAGCCTCGAGACCGGATCGGTCGACGACCTGCGGCGCCCCGACGGCGTCATCGTCGATCGACTCTATGCGGCCAAGCTCGGGGTCTCGGCGGTCGGCGACACCGTCGAGATCAACGGTCGGCGCGCGCGCGTGGTCGGGTTCACCCGGGGCATCCGCACCTTCACGCAGTCGCCGTACGTATTCACGTCGCTGCCCAACGCCCGCGAGTTCGTCGGGCTGCCCAGCACCACGGTCGGCTACGTGCTGCTCGCGCTCGCGCCCGGGGCCGACGCCGCGGCGATCGAGGCCGAGATCGAGGCCCGCATCCCCGAGGTCGAGGTCTACCAGAGCGCGGCGTTCGCCGAGTCGTCGTCGTCGTACTGGCTGTTCACGACCGGGGCCGGCTTCTCGCTCATCATCTCGGCGCTGCTCGGGCTCGTGGTCGGGATCGTGATCGTCGCGCAGACGCTCTACGCCTCGACGATCGATCGCCTGCCCGAGTACGCGACGCTGAAGGCGATGGGCGCGCCCAACTCGTACCTCTACCGCATCATTGTCACGCAGGCCGGTATCGGCGCGGTGATCGGCTACGCCGCCGGCATCGTGATCGTCATCGGGCTGGTCTTCGCCTCGCGCGAGGCCAGCGCGGCGCCGGTGTTGCCGGTGTCGCTCGCGCTCGGCCTGGGCGCGCTGACGCTGGTGATGTGCATCGGCGCAGCGGTGCTGTCGATCCGCAAGGTGATGGCGATCGATCCCGTGGGGGTGTTTCGATGACCGCGATCCTCCGCGCGACCGACATCCGCCACGTCTACGGCAGCGGGCCGACGGCGTTCGAGGCCCTGCGCGGGGTCTCGTTCGAGATCCAGCGCGGCGAGGTGGTGCTGCTGCTCGGCCCGTCGGGCTCGGGCAAGACCACGCTGCTGCAGGTCATCGGCGGCCTGCTGCGCCCGACGTCGGGTACGCTGACCCTGGCCGGGCAGTCGCTGGACGGCCTCGATCTCGAGGCGCTCGGGCGCGTGCGGCTGGCCAACTTCGGCTTCGTGTTCCAGGCGTACAACCTGTTCCCGACGCTGACGGCCGCCGAGAACGTCGAGGTCGCGCTCGATCTCATCGGCATCCGCGGCGCGCCGGCGCGAAGGCGATCGCGGGAGCTCCTCGCCGAGGTCGGCCTCGCCGAGAAGGCCGACAGCTTCCCCGCGCATATGTCCGGCGGCCAGAAGCAGCGCGTGGCGATCGCCCGCGCGCTCGCGGCCGATCCGGCCGTGGTGCTCGCCGACGAGCCCACCGCCGCGCTCGACTCGCACAGCGGCGCGAAGGTGGTCGGCCTGTTCCGGCGCCTCGCCGATCAGGGCCGCGCGGTGGTCATCGTCACCCACGACAGCCGCATCCTCGGCGCGGGGGATCGCATCGTCGAGATGGAGGACGGCGTGGTCGTGCCAGGCACCCACGCCGCCGGAGCACATGGGCCCGACGCCCAGGGAGCACACGCATGAAGACGTCACGATGGTTGGGGTTGGGGGCCGTGGCCGCGGTCGTCGCCGCCGGCGCGAGCCTGAACCTGCGCGCGCAGGACGAGCCCGCGGTCGCGGCCGAGGCGGCCCCGCTGGGCCTCGCGGCGCCCGGACGCGTCGAGCCGGCCGGCGAGGAGCGGGAGATCGGGGCGCGCATGCCCGGCCTGCTCGTCGCGGTGCACGTCGACGAGAACGACCTCGTCGAGGCCGGGGCGATCCTCGCGGAGATCGATCGCTCCGATCTCGAGGCCGAGCGCCTCGCGGCCCTCGCCACCATCGAGCTGCGCAAGGCCGAGCGGGCGCGCCTGGTCAACGGCGCCCGCTCGCAGGAGCGCCAGGCGGCGAAGGCCCGGCTCGCCGCGGCCGAGGCCTCGCTCGGCCTCGCGCGCAAGGAGCACGCGCGCATCGAACCCCTCGCGCAGACCGGCGTGCTGACGGCGGCCGATCTCGATCGCGCGCTCGAGCGAGTCGAGTCCGCGACCGCGCAGTCGGCCGAGGCGAGCAAGCAGCTCGCCCTGCTGCAGGCGGCGACGCGCTCCGACGACGTGAAGATCGCCGACGCGCAGGTCGCCGTCGCCGAGGCGCGGCTCGAGGCCATCGACGCCGCGATCGAGAAGTCCTACGTTCGCTCGCCGGTGGCCGGCACCGTGCTCCGCCGCTACCGTCGCCAGGGCGAGACGGTCGGCACGCAGCCGCCGACGGTGCTGTTCGTGGTCGGCGATCTCTCGCGTCGCATGGTCCGCGCCGAGGTCGACGAGGTCGACGTCGCGCGGATCCACGAGGGCGATCGCGTCGAGGTCGTCGCCGACGCGTATCCGGGTCAGCGTTACGGCGGCCGGGTCACGCGGGTCGGTCGCCGCGTCGGCGGCAAGACCGTCACCACCGAGCGGCCACAGGAGCGCCAGGATCGGAAGGTCCTCGACGCGATGATCGAGCTCGATCCGGGCAACGAGCTGCCCGTGGGGCTGCGGGTCGACGTGTTCGTCGTGGACTGATCGCACGCGCGACGGCACCGAGGGCGGCGCGACTATGTCGACGCGTCGGTGAACACCGCGACGGCACCGAGGGCGGTTCCATCATGGTCGACCAGCGGCGTGATCGACCCGCGCAGTGCCGGTCTCGCGCCCTCGGCCACGCGCAACACGGTGCCACCGGCGAGGGGGGCGTTCGCGGCCCCTGCGGGGAGCAGGGCGTGCAGGCGTTGCCCGATGGCGTCGGCCTCGGCGACCCCGAGCAGCCGGGCGGCGCGCGGGTTGGCGAACGTCACCGTCCCGGTCGGATCGGCGGCCAGCACCGCCTCGTCGACCGACCGCAGCGCCGCCTCGAGCAGGCGAGATCGCGCCGCTCGCTGGCGGTCCCCGCGGAGCCGCTGCAGCGCGACCTCGATCGCGCTGCGCAGCTCGGTGTCCGACACCGGCTTGATGAGGTAGCCGAAAGGCTCGCTGACCATCGCGCGATCGAGCGTCGCCTCGTCGGAGTACGCGGTCAGGAACACGACCGGGAGGTTGTGGACCCGTCGCAGCTCGTTGGCGGTGTGGATCCCGTCGGCGGGCCCGGAGATGCGGATGTCCATCAGCGCGAGGTCGGGGGAGAGCTCTGCCGCGACCCGCAGCGCCTCGTCGGCGCTCGCGACCGTGACCGGGACGTCGTACCCCATCGAGATGAGGGTCTGCTGGAGTTCCCGGGCGACGATGCGTTCGTCCTCGATGACGAGGATCCTGGCGGCTCGCTTCATTCGATGGCTCCCTGGAAGTCGAGGGTGAAGGCGGTACCACCCGCTCGATCGACGTCGATGGCGGCACCGAGCTGTTCGGCGAATGTGTATACCAGATCCAAGCCGAACGACGACGCGTGGCCCGGGTCGATCTGGCCGAGTCCCACGCCGTCGTCGCGGACCGTGAGGCGCACCTGGGCTCCCGCGCGGCTCAGGCTCACCCCGATGTGGCCGCGACCACGCCCCGGGAACGCGTGCTTGAACGCGTTCGTCAGCAGCTCGTTGAGCACGAGGCCGGCCGGGATCGCGTGCTCGATCGACACCTCTACGGGATCGAGCGCCGCCTCCACGATGATCTGACGGCCGGCCGCATCGTGGGCCCCCGCGAGGGTGTCGATGAGCGAGCGGGCGTAGTCGGCGAAGGCGACCCGCGCGAGGTTGGGCAGCCGGTAGAGCTTGTCGTGGACCAACGCGATCGCCTGGACGCGGGCCTGACACGCGCGGAAGCTGGCCTTGACCCGCTCGTCGCCGTACTGGAACGCCTGGAGCTTGAGGATGCTCGAGATCACCTGGAGGTTGTTCTTGACCCGGTGATGGACCTCGCGCAGCAGCACATCTTTCTCGCGGACCGACTCGCGCAGGGCGACCGTGCGCTCCTCGACGCGCTGCTCGAGCTGCTGGCCGAGGTCGCGCAAGGCCTGGACCATGTCGATCGACTCGCGCCACTGCTGCAGGCGCTCGGCGATGCGCTGGAGGAACGCGAGCTCGCGATCCGTCCACACGCGAGGCGTGGGCGTCGACACGCCCAGCGTTGCCACCCACTCGCCGGCGCGCATGAGCGGCACGCTGACCCAGGCCGCGATGCCGGTGCGGCGATAGACCTCGATGTACTCGGCCGTCCGAGGGTCCGTGTTCATGTCGTCGACCGTCACGAGCTTGCCGGCCTCGAGGTCGGCGACCGTGGAGCGGCTGTAGGCGGAGAGCGGGAAGTCCGAGACCGTCAGGGGCGCTTCGGCGCCCTGCCAGACGCCGATGGTCCGCGCGATCCCGAGGGCGGGGAGGTTCGCGGTGATGATGCAGCGGGTGACTTCCAGGTGCTCGGCGAGACGCCGTGCGACCTCTCGCGCGAGCGCATCGCCATCGGCGGTGACCCGCGCGAACTCGCCGAGCTCGAACAGCAGGCGTCGGTCGGCGAGGTCCTGCTGCACGGCCGCTTCGCGGGCGCGGCGCTCGGCGATTGCACGGATCACGGCGATCACGTGGGGCCGCCCGTCGACCTCGCAGGGCGAGAGCATCACCTCGACCGGCACCGTGCTGCCATCCTCGCGCACACCGGACAGCGTGCCGCCGGTCCCCATCGGGCGGATCCGCGGGCTCCCGATGTAGGTTTCCCGGTGCACGGCGTGTCCGGCCCGGGCCGTCGCGGGCAACAGCACCTCGACCGGTCGGCCGATCAGCGACTCGGTCGCGTAGCCGAACAGGCGCCGGGTCTCGGCGTTGACCATGACGATCCGACCGGCCTCGGTGACGACGACCACCGCGTCGGGGATGGCCTCGAGCACGGTGCGGAACGGCATGGCCTCGGCCACGCGCTGGGCCTGCTCGCCCGGGTTGTCGAGATCACGACCCGCTGCCAGCAGCAGGCCGAGCTCGTCGGCGACGGCGAGCGCGGGCTCGAGGTCGTCGGCGATCAGGGGCTCGGCAGGCGCCGCGACGGCGAAGTGGACCACACCCAGGATCTGCCCCTGCGACATCACGGGCACGACGATGAGGCTGTGCAACCCGAGCCGTTGGATCGTCTCCTGGTAGATCGCGGCCGCGCCCCGCGGGCCGGTCTCGCCGGCGGCGCCGAGCAGGGCGGGCGTCGCCGAGCGGATCACGTGCGTGGTGATGTTGTTCGAGTCGAGGCGCAGTGGGTGTTCGCGCTCGATCGGCTGGGGCGCCTCGTCGGCGTCGCTGCCGAACGTCGCGCCGACGGTGAACACCAGATGCTCGCCGTCCTTCGACAGCAGCCGCAGGCTGCACTTGCCCTCGACCAACGCGGCGCCCGCCCGCACGACGGCGCGCAGCGCCGCCGCCGTCCCACCCTCGGCCGCGAACCGTCGACGGACGACGGCGAGCTGCCGGGTGAGGGCGGCGTGGCGGGTAGCTCGGGGATCCTCGGCCAAGGGGCACCGGTGGTTCGCGCGGGTCGACGTGGGGGCGTCGCAGGCTCCGCCCGCGGGATCCTATCGTACGGTGCACGTGGGACGCGGGCCACCGAGGGGGCGCACCGTGGGGCGGGTCGGCGCGCGCCCAGCCGGTTTCGGGCCGCGTCCCCGCTCACTTCGCCATGAAGCGCGCGATGCCGTCGCAGGCCTCTTCGATGGTCGCGACGTCCGGGAGCAACACGATGCGGAAGTGCTGCGTGCTCTCACGCTGACCGAACCCGCTGCCGGGCACCGTCACCACCGAGGTCTCGCGCATGAGATCGCGGCACCACGCGGCGTCGTCGACGGGCCGGTGGATCCGCGGGAACGCATAGAACGCGCCCTGCGGCACGACGCACGTGATGTCGGGGATGCTCGCGAGCTTGGCCATCGCGGCGTCGCGGCGGGCGACGAGCTGCGGGATCATCTCGGCGAGGTGGTCCTGCGGACCCTCGAGCGCCGGCGCGATGCCGTACTGCTCGGGGTGGTTGGCCGACAGGCGGGCGCGGCCGAGCTGCTGGATCGCGTGGACGTAGCCGCGCAGCAGCTCCTCGGGCCCCGACAGCGCGCCCCAGCCGATGCGGAAGCCGGGCAGCACCCAGTTCTTCGACAGGCCACACAGGCTGAGCACGCACGCGCGCGGATCGAGGGAGCCCAGCGGCACGTGCTGGGCCCCGTCGAACAGCAGGCGGTCGTAGATCTCGTCGGCGAAGATGACGAGGTTGTGCTCGATCGCCAGATCGACGATCTTGCGCAGGCGCTCGACGTTCGCCACCGAGCCCGTGGGGTTGTTGGGGTTGATGACGACGATGGCGCGGGTCCGCTCGTCGATGAGGCTCGCGATGTCCTCGACGTCGGGCTGCCACCCGTTGGCCTCGTCGAGGTGGTAGGCTCGGTTGTCGGCGCCGAGCTTGGCGAGCAGCGCGGTGTACAGCGGGTAGCCGGGCGAGGGCGTGAGCACGTTCTCGCCCGGGTTCACCAGGGCCGAGAGCGCCATGTCGATGACCTCGCTGCAGCCGCTGCCCACCCAGGTGTGGACGATCGGGCCGATTCCGCGCGAGGTCATATCGCGGTTGATCGCCGCGACGGCCTCCTCGATGCCGTCCGAGGGCGCGTAGCCGTTGCGGTTGGTCCGCATGGCCTCGAACACCGCCTCGAGGATGTGCTCGGGCGGCCGGAACCCGAACGGGTTGGGATCGCCGATGTTGAGGTACAGCATGCGCCGGCCCTCCCGTCGCAGCTGGTCGGCCAGCACGGCGACATCGCGCACGGCGTAACGGACGTTGGCAACACGGTTTGCGGGGGCGATCGGGCGGGTTTCCACGGGGACTCGGGGCCGATGGTACCACCTGGCGCAACCGCGGGCGCGTCCGTCCGTCGTAGCCTAGCAACCGAGGTCCCATGCCACGTTCCTTCCGTTTCGCCCTGGTGCTCGTCCCCCTCCTCACCGTCGCCGGCTGCAAGAAGGACTCCTCCGTCCAGGAGAGCATCGACCTGCTCGCCAAGCACAGCAAGGAGATCACCACCAAGGTGACCGGCGCGGCGGACAAGAAGGCGGGCGTCGCCGACGCCCAGAAGTACCTCGACTCGAACAAGGACGACCTGTCCAAGCGCATGAAGGAGATGAGCGAGCTGCGGGGCTTCCAGGTCTCCGAGGACATGCAGTCGAAGATGGCGTCGGCGTTGGTCGAGGCCGCGTTCATGTGCGGCAAGATCCAGGTCGATCTCATGTCGGCGACGATGGAGGACAAGGACCTCGACACCTCGCTCGACAAGCTGTGCAAGGACTGGGAGAGCTCGTTGAATCTATAACTGTCTGGAGGACACTGCCGCGTCCTCCCCCCGCTGGGCAGAGCCCATCGGGGCCTCCCTCCTTCCGACCTTGCGGTCTCTCGGTGGCGAGATCGGGGATCGGATTGTGGCGGTCTACAGGGCGCCCGGAGCTGCGGTGCAGGTCCACGTGCCGGCGACGTAGAACTCGCGGCGGCACGCGACGACGATCGTGCCCTCGGACGTCAGCCACTGGTAGCGGCGGCGCACGAAGTCGGTGCGGACGATGCCCGGGCGATCGCTCATGAGGACGCAGGACTTCGCGCCGCTGCAGGCCGCCGTGCGCGACAGGTCCTCGGTGACGGCCTCGGGCTGCATGTTCCGGTAGCCCGCGGCGACGAGCAGTAGGGACACCCCGAGCAGGATCCAGCCGATCCAGCCCTTCATCGCGCCCACGCCCGGAGTTGTGCTCGCATGTGGGGCAGCATCGTGGCACGCCGGGGCGTGTCACGGCAACCGTGGTAGGGTGCGCCGTCGATGGCGCGGATCCTCCTGGTCGACGACGACGCGGGGCTGCTGGCGGTGCTGACGCTCGCGTTCGGCGACGCGGGCCACGAGGTCGTGTGCGCGGGCGACGGTCGCGCCGCGTTGATCCGACTCGAGCAGGGCGACATCGAGCTGCTCGTCACCGACGTCAACATGCCCGAGCTCGACGGCTTCGCCCTCGTGCGGACGCTGCGGGGCCGCGGGGACGCGCTGCCGATCCTGGTGCTGACCGCGCGCGACGACGAGATCGACGAGGCGCTCGGCCTCGAGCTCGGCGCCGACGACTACGTCACCAAGCCGTTCTCCAACCGCGTGCTCATCTCGCGGGTCGCGGCGCTGCTGCGGCGCCAGGCGATCCGCGGCGGCGCGCCCGTCGAGCCGCCGAGCGCGGCGCGGCGGATCGGCGCCCTCGAGCTCGACGACGCGCGGCTCGAGGTGCGCTGGGCCGGCCAGCTCATGACGACGACGATGACCGAGCTGCGCCTGCTCGACGCGCTGACGCGGCGGCCGGGGATCGTGCTGTCGCGCGACGCGTTGCTCGAGCGCGTGCGGGGGGACGGCACGGTGGTCGCGCCGCGGATCATCGACACGTACGTCAATCGCCTGCGGCGCAAGCTCGAGGCGATCGATCCCGCGTTCGATCGGATCGAGACGGTGGTCGGCGCCGGGTATCGGTGGAGGGATCCGTGAGCCCGCGCCGCGGCCGTCTCGGCCGCCGGGACCGCGGTGACCGAGGTCGCCCGCGCTGGGGCCTTCGGTCGCTGCGGGTGCGGGCGTTCATCGTGGCCGTGCTCGTCGCGGTGCTGCCGTTGGTGATGGTGGCGTCGGCGAGCATGATCGAGTCCGGAGTCGGCGAGCGCCTGCGCGAGGCGGTGGTCGCCGCGGCCGTCGAGGCCGCAGCGTCGCCCGACGACCTCGACGGGATCGCGGCGCGTCACGGCGTGCACCTGCGGATCGTCGAGCCCGATGGCCGCGTGCGGGCGAGCGCGGATCACCACGACACCGGCGCGGGCTGGGCGGTGGGCGAGGTGTTCTTCGGGCCCGACGGCGCGCCGAGCCTCGCGGCGTTCGATCGCGAGCTCGGGCCGCTGGGCGACCGCGTCGAGGTCCGGCGCGCGCTGGCGGGCGAGCTCGACAGCGCGTGCCATGCCTCGACGGGCGGTCGTCTGCTCGAGTGCCACGGCGCGGCGCCGATCCGCCGCGGCGATGCGATCGTC
>LNFM01005189.1_pt1 | contig 22915 bp, 23 predicted proteins | sample 596031 | NCBI WGS metagenome assembly LNFM01 (sample SAMN04254537, study PRJNA301005) | activated carbon metagenome | isolation source: dual media filters at the Ann Arbor, Michigan drinking water treatment plant | place: USA: Ann Arbor | reverse complement strand
GCGCAATACCTAAACGAAGACGGTAGACAAGCATGAATCTCCACGAGTATCAGGGTAAGCAGCTGTTCGCTGAATACGGCCTGCCCGTATCCAAAGGCTTCGCGGTAGACACTCCGGAAGAAGCCGCAGCAGCCTGCGACAAAATCGGTGGCACCGAGTGGGTCGTCAAGGCTCAGGTCCACGCTGGCGGTCGCGGTAAAGCGGGCGGCGTGAAGCTGGTCAAGAGCAAAGAAGACGCCAAGGCATTCGCTGCCAACTGGCTGGGTAAGCGCCTGGTGACTTACCAGACTGACGCCAACGGCCAGCCGGTCACCAAGATCCTGGTTGAGTCCTGCACCGACATCGCCAAGGAACTGTACTTGGGCGCAGTCGTTGACCGTTCCAGCCGTCGTATCGTGTTCATGGCCTCCACCGAAGGTGGTGTGGACATCGAGAAAGTCGCTCACGACACCCCCGAGAAAATTCTCAAAGCCACCGTTGATCCGCTGGTTGGCGCTCAGCCGTTCCAGGGCCGTGAGCTGGCATTCCAGCTGGGTCTGGAAGGCAAGCAAGTTGCTCAGTTCGCGAAAATCTTCGTAGGCCTGGCCAAACTGTTCAAGGACCACGACCTGGCCCTGTTGGAAGTCAACCCGCTGGTCATCAAGGCCGACGGCGATCTGCATTGCCTCGATGCCAAGATCAACATCGACGCCAACGCCATGTACCGTCAGCCGAAGCTGAAAACCTTCCACGACCCGTCCCAGGACGATCCGCGTGAAGCCCACGCTGCCAAGTTCGAACTGAACTACGTGGCACTGGAAGGCAACATCGGTTGCATGGTCAACGGTGCTGGCCTGGCCATGGGTACCATGGACATCGTTAACCTGCACGGCGGCAAGCCAGCCAACTTCCTCGACGTAGGTGGCGGCGCAACCAAAGAGCGCGTGACTGAAGCCTTCAAGATCATCCTGTCCGACAGCAACGTTGCTGCCGTACTGGTAAACATCTTCGGCGGTATCGTTCGTTGCGACATGATTGCCGAAGGCATCATCGGCGCCGTGAAAGAAGTCGGCGTGAAAATCCCGGTTGTCGTCCGTCTGGAAGGCAACAACGCTGAGCTGGGCGCTAAAGTCCTGGCAGAAAGCGGCCTGAACATCATCGCGGCAACCAGCCTGACCGACGCTGCTCAGCAAGTCGTCAAAGCTGCGGAGGGCAAATAATGAGCGTCCTGATTAACAAAGACACCAAGGTTATCTGCCAGGGCTTCACCGGCGCACAAGGTACCTTCCACTCCGAACAAGCCATCGCCTACGGCACCAAGATGGTTGGCGGCGTGACCCCGGGTAAGGGCGGCACCACTCACCTGAACCTGCCGGTGTTCAACACCGTCAAGGAAGCTGTGGACGCCACTGGCGCCACTGCTTCGGTGATCTACGTTCCGGCTCCGTTCTGCAAAGACTCGATCCTGGAAGCGGCATTCGGCGGCATCAAGCTGATCGTCTGCATCACCGAAGGCATCCCGACCCTGGACATGCTGGACGCCAAGGTTAAGTGCGACGAGCTGGGCGTGACCCTGATCGGCCCGAACTGCCCAGGTGTCATCACTCCGGGCGAGTGCAAGATCGGCATCATGCCAGGCCACATCCACCTGCCAGGCAAAGTAGGCATCGTGTCGCGTTCCGGCACCCTGACTTACGAAGCTGTGAAGCAGACCACTGACGCCGGTTTCGGTCAGTCCACCTGCGTCGGCATCGGTGGTGACCCGATTCCGGGCTCCAACTTCATCGACATCCTGAAGCTGTTCCAGGAAGACCCGCAGACCGAAGCGATCGTTATGATCGGCGAGATCGGTGGTTCGGCTGAAGAAGAGGCGGCTGCCTACATCAAGGCCAACGTGACCAAGCCGGTGGTGTCCTACATCGCAGGCGTGACCGCTCCGGCGGGCAAGCGTATGGGCCATGCGGGCGCCATCATCTCCGGCGGTAAAGGCACTGCGGACGAGAAGTTCGCGGCGCTGCAGGACGCAGGTGTTAAAACCGTGCGCTCCCTGGCCGACATCGGCAAGGCCCTGGCCGAGCTGACCGGTTGGGAAGTGAAGAACGCCTAAGCGTTCTCACTGCTCAGAGAGGCCACCCTCGGGTGGCCTCTTGCATTTTCGGCTGACCGTTCTCGCTCAGGCATTAGTCTGTCGTTCAACTATCAGCGCTGCAGTTGCCACCGCGAATGCGTCAGGCGACTCGCTCGCGTGGTATGCCGCCACAAGTGGCTCACCGCGCTTAAGGGCCTCAGCCCAACCGGCTGGGCGACGTTTCCCCGACCCATCGGGAAACCCTCGGAACTCTCAACTTTCTGCCAGTGGTATTCCCTGTTATGACGCGTTTGAAAGGCTCGGACCTCCTAGCCCTTGGCTTTATGACCTTCGCCCTGTTTCTGGGTGCAGGCAACATCATTTTCCCCCCGAGCGCCGGCATGGCGGCTGGGGAACACATGGGCACAGCCGCGCTGGGCTTTCTGCTCACCGGCGTCGGCTTGCCCCTGCTGACCATCGTGGCCCTGGCGCGTGTCGGTGGCGGCATGGCGCTGTTGACCGCGCCGCTGGGTAAAACCGCAGGCGTAATACTGGCCGTGGCGGTGTACCTGGCGATTGGGCCGCTGTTTGCTACGCCGCGCACTGCCGTGGTGTCGTTTGAAATGGGCATCGCGCCCTTTACCGGCAATACGCCGCTGTCGCTCGGTTTGTATACCGTGGCGTATTTCGTGGCGGTCATGCTGCTTTCGCTGAACCCCGGGCGGTTGGTGGATCGCATCGGCAAGTTCATCACCCCGGTGCTGCTCGCAGCGCTGCTGGTACTGGGCGGGGCAGCGTTGCTCAGCCCCGCTGGTGAAGTGGGCGTGGTCGCAGCGGATTATCAGCAGGCGCCTTTCGTGCAGGGTTTCCTGCAGGGCTACCTGACCATGGATACGCTGGGGGCGCTGGTCTTCGGGATCGTAATCGCCACGGCGATTCGTGACCGGGGTGTCACCGAGCAAGCGCTGGTGACGCGTTACTCGGTGATTGCCGGTGTAATCGCCGCCGTGGGTCTGTCCCTGGTGTACCTGGCCCTGTTTTATCTAGGCGCGACCAGTCAGGGCATTGCCGGCGAAGCGCAAAACGGCGTGCAGATCCTCACCGCCTACGTGCAGCACACCTTTGGTACGACAGGCAGCCTGCTGCTGGCGGTGGTGATCACCCTCGCATGCCTGACCACCGCGGTGGGGTTGTTGACTGCTTGCGGCGAGTTTTTCAGCTCGCTGCTGCCGGTTTCGTACCGCGTTGTCGTCGTGGTCTTTGGTGTGTTCAGCCTGCTGGTCGCCAACCAGGGGCTGACGCAGCTTATCAGCGTGTCGGTGCCCGTTCTGGTGGGCTTGTACCCGCTGGCGATCGTGCTGGTGGCCCTGAGCCTGTGCGACCGGTTGTGGCTGTCGTCACGCCGGGTGTTTATCCCGGTGATGGCCGTTACCCTGGTATTCGGTGTCGTCGACGGGTTTGCCGCTGCCGGGTTTGACGCGTTGGTACCGGCGCTGTTCGGGCGCCTACCCTTGGCTGAGCAAAGCCTGGGTTGGTTGCTGCCGGTGCTGCTGACGCTGGTGGTCGCCTGTGTGGCCGACCGGCTGGCCGGCTCTAGCGTGAAGACAGTGCAAGAGTAGGGTGCTGTGGCAGGGCTGCCCGGACGGTCAGTCCTGCCTCTTCACCGGGTTGAACGGCACAAACCTGAGCGCTACTCACCCGCTCAGTGCGAGTCCAGATAGGGATTAACTGGCCGGGCAGGGCGCTTGCCTGGCTATAATTGAGCCCTGGCCAACAAGGAGTTCCCATGCCGCTCAATTCAGCCTACCTTCCGCACCTGATCGCCGGTCTTTGGTTCGTCATCTGCTGGGTCGGCTATTCCCGCTATGCGCTCCACAAAGGCCGGACAACGCCCTGTCTGGCCAGCGTCCTGCACCTTTATCGTGAAGACTGGATGCGGCGCATGTTGCTGCGGGACAACCGCATCGCCGATGCCAACGTGATCGGTAACCTTGAACGCAACGCCTCCTTCTTCGCCTCCAGTACCTTGATCATTCTTGCCGGTATTCTCACGGTATTGGGCGCCTCCGACCGCGCGGTGTCTCTACTGGCGGATTTACCTTTCGTGCAGGCGGTCAGTCGGGAGATGTCCGAGGCCAAGTTGCTGTGTCTGGGCGTGGTGTTCGTTTACGCCTTCTTCACGTTTAGCTGGTGCATGCGCCAGTACAACTTTGCCGCGGTGCTGGTGGGGTCTGCACCGATGGTGGGTGAGCGGCACGTGACCGAGCAAGAGCGCAAGGCCTTTGCCGAGCGAACGGCACGGGTCATATCCATGGCCGCCAACCAGTTCAACTATGGCCTGCGGGCTTACTATTTTGGTATGGCGATGTTGGCCTGGTTTATCAGCCCCTGGTTCTTCATGGCCGTCACCACCGGTGTGGTGCTGGTGTTGTATCGGCGCGAGTTCCATTCCGACGTCCTCGATGTCATGGTCTATACCCCCACACCGCTGGCAGAGCCTGCCAAGGAGAAAACCGAATGAGTATTCCGTTCTGGTGCCTGTTCATCACGGCGCTGCTGATTTACATCGCGAAGATCCCGGTCGCTAAGGCCATGAACGCCGAAGCCGGTGGCTACGACAACCGTCATCCACGCGCGCAGCAGACCGGGCTTAAGGGGTTGGGCGCCCGAGCACTGGCCGCGCACCTCAATACCCTGGAGATTTTCCCGCTGTTCGCTGCCGGTGTGTTGATGGCGCACGTGACGCAGATGTTCGGCAGCTGGGTCGATGCCTTGGCCGTGTTATTTGTCATCGCGCGGGTTCTCTACCTGGTGTTCTATTGGCAGAACCTGCATTGGCAGCGTTCACTGGTATGGGTGGTCAGCCTGGTGTGCTGTTTGTTGCTGATGCTGAGCCCGGCCGTGCGCTGGTTGATCCTCAGCGTCTGAATGCAAAAAAGGCCCGCTAATGCGGGCCTTTCTTTAGCCGCGATGTACGGCCGATTAGTTACCGTCGACTGCATCTTTGGCTTCGTCGCCGGCATCTTGGATCGCTTCGCCAGCGTCTTCAGCGGCAGCTTCGATTTTTTCGCCAGTGGTCGGCTCATTGCCGGTCACTTCGTTGGTTTTCTGCTTAATCGCGTCACCGGTGTCTTCAGCTGCATCACCCAGCGACTCCATGGCTTCGGAAACGGACTCCTTGGCGGACTCCATCTTGTCTTCCGGAGTTTTCTCGCAAGCGGCCAGGCCAACGGTCAGGGCAAGCAGCAGGGCGTAGGTCAGCGGTTTTTGCACGATTATCTCTCCATTGAATTCAGGTACGAGCGTAGTTTCAACTCGCCATCCTTGGAGTGCGTGCACAACCTGAAGTTCCCGGCAGTAGCCAGGCGAGAGGTGTTAATGCAGGCGACCTGTCATTAGCAGGCCGCCGTTACAGCTTATTGCGGGTTGGTAGGCGCAATCGGCTGCGGTGCGTCAGTGGCGGCATCGCGATTTTCTTCAGCGCGTTGCTCAGCGGCTTCAGCTTCTTGTCCGGCAGCATCGTTTTGCGCTTCGGCAGCGTCATCCATGGATTCGCGCGCATCGTCCATCGACTCTTGGGCTTGTTCGCGAGATTCCTGGGCGTCTTCGGCGCTGTTTTCGGCAGCATTGTCACAGGCAGCCAGGCCGAGGGTGGCGGCGAGCAAAAGGGCATAAGCGGCAGTTTTAGTCATGGAAGGTCTCCTTGGTATGAATGTCCACGACTTTTTCGAGGCGCCGGGGTGAGCGTAAGTTCAGGGTATTTGTAGCAAACAGCACCTGTTGAGCGGTTCTGGCGCAGGTATGATGCCGCCCTGGCTTTTCCGTCTTGGCGAATCTGAGCATGAGTGACTCTTCCTTACAGGCGCGGGCGCAGCGCTTTCTTGGCGCGTTGCGCCACTGCCAGGTGCTGGGCATGCAGGTGCAGGAAGCAAGCCCCACCGGGCTGACCCTGCGCTTGCCCTACAGCCCGCAGATAATCGGCAACCCTGACACCGGGGTGATCCATGGCGGCGCGATCACCACGTTGATGGACACCACCTGCGGTATTTCCACCGTGTGCGTGCTGGATGACTTCGAGATTTGCCCAACCCTGGATTTACGCATCGACTACATGCATCCCGCGCAGCCGCACAAGGATGTCTTCGGGTTCGCCGAGTGTTACCGCGTCACGCCTCACGTGATTTTCACCCGTGGCTATGCGTTTCAGGATGACCCCGCGCAGGCGATCGCCCATGTCGTGGGTGCATTTATGCGTATGGGCAAACCGCGAAGCGCGCAGGAGGCATCATGACGGTGCCGTCGCTGGATGAAGTGGTGCGCGATGCCCATGCGCGCAACGATTACTCAGGGCTGATCGACTTGATTCCCTACGCGCGCTTCTTGGGCATCGAATGCCTGCGCTTGGGCGATGACATGGTGCTGCGTTTGCCGGCCAGCCGAGACACCATCGGCAATCCAATTTTGCCGGCCATTCACGGCGGTGTGATTGCCGGTTTTATGGAGCAAGCGGCCCTGCTACATCTATTGATGTTCATGGGCATCCCGCATTTTCCGAAAATCATCGACTTCTCGATAGATTACCTGCGCGCCGGTCATTATCGTGACACCTATGCCCAGTGTCAGGTGTGGCGACAGGGGCGCCGCGTGGCGAACGTCGCCATCACCGCCTGGCAAACCAATCAGACCGAGCCGATTGCCACCGCACGTGCACACTTCAAGGTCGATGAATCTTGAGAGCCGATACGGGGCACGCGACCGGGCGACGCTAAGGACAGGAAATGGATGCGCTGTTGATCCTCGGGGGATTGTTATTGATCCTCGCGGGTTTGGTATGGCTCGTGATGCGGGCCTTTTCGACCAGTCTGCTGTGGGGATGGGGTAGTTTTTTTCCACCGCTCACCCTGGTCTATGTGTTCCGTCACTGGCGTACCGCACGGCAGGCGGTGGCGCTCTCTGGCCTGGGTTTTATCCCGCTGATCGTCGGGCTGACGATGTTGGCCAGTCACGATGCCCAGCGCCTGGCCGCCATTGTGAGCTTGCAGTGGTTGCAGCCCGCCAGGCAGGACGCGCCTGATCTGGCGATCGACCTCAAGGGCGAGTTGCACGGCCAGCCGTTCGCCCCGCAACAGGGTGAGTTGATCGACGGTGTACTGAGCCTGCGAGAAGGGCAAGACTTCTTCGCCAGCCGGGAGGTCATCATCCGCCTGCCAAGGCCGATCACGGAAGGTGATGTGCGCCTGGATGTTTTGCCGGCGGACAGCGGGCCATTGCCTGAGGTCGAAATCAGCTGGCTGCTGCCTGAGCAGGAACTGCCTGAAGCGCGCCGGCTGAGTCAGGGCTACACCTTGCACCTGGATCTGCGCGCTGTGCCGCCGAATCGCCTGGCCGGTGATTTTCACCTGGTGTTGCCGACCCAGTTGCGCACCACCCTGAGCGGTCGGGTCGAGCTGTACCGCGATGGGCTGCGCTACGTCGATGGCCAGGTCGATGTCCGCCACGACTCGGCCGATACCCTCGTTTATGTCGTGCGTGATTACCTGCAACGGCGTTTTGTGACCCGCGACGTGCAGCTCGCGCCACTGCCACCTGCCAACCTGCTGGCTGAGTCATTGCCGCTGCAGGTGGATGCCCGCGTTGCCGGCGAGGCCAAAACGCTGGCGCTGCAGCTCAGCAAGCGCAGTGGGCGTGGCTGGGCCGTGGACGACGACACCTATGCACCGCTGAAACTTGCCGAGGAGGTCACGTCCGCGCGCGCAGAACCGGGTACCGACGCACAGCGCCCGGCAGCCGAGCCTCGCGCGGCACGTAAGGTGGATCGGCGGGTGCGCTTCGACCTGGATGGCCTGCTGCGCCGTCCCGACCGCTACCAGAACCTCAGCATGCGCGCGCACACCACGCGCGGTGGTGTGGCGGAGGGGCATTTTCAGGGCATCGACAATGAGGGCCGGATTGTTCTGCGCCCACAGCGTCAAGGCCCTGGGGAAGTGAGCTACGCGTTGCGCCCCGAAGAGATCCGTCAACTTGAGCTGCTTGAACCCTGAATGACCCTGTTTACTTGAAAAATCTCGCGCAGCCCCCATCTGCATGACAACCGCCGTTATTCGGCCTAGTCACCACTGTGGAGTTAGACGAGCATGAGTGTGGAAACTCAAAAAGAAACCCTGGGCTTCCAGACCGAGGTGAAGCAGCTGCTGCACCTGATGATCCATTCGCTGTATTCGAACAAAGAAATCTTCCTGCGTGAGCTGATTTCCAACGCCTCGGATGCCAGCGACAAGCTGCGTTTCGAAGCCCTGGCCAAGCCTGAGCTGCTCGAAGGCGGCGCGGACCTGAAGATTCGCATCAGCTTCGACAAAGACGCCAAGACCGTCACCCTCGAAGACAATGGCATCGGCATGAGCCGTGAAGACGCCATCACCCACCTGGGTACCATCGCCAAGTCCGGCACTGCTGACTTCATGAAGCACCTGACCGGCGACCAGAAAAAAGACTCGCACCTGATCGGCCAGTTCGGCGTGGGTTTCTACTCGGCATTCATCGTTGCCGACCAGGTCGAGGTGTTCAGCCGCCGTGCCGGTAGCCCGGCCAGCGAAGGCGTGCATTGGTCGAGCAAAGGCGAAGGCGAATTCGAAGTCGCCACCGTTGAGAAGCCCGAGCGCGGCACCCGTATCGTGCTGCACCTAAAAGCCGCCGAAGACGAGTTCGCTGACGGCTGGCGTCTGCGCAACATCATCAAGAAATACTCAGACCATATCGCCCTGCCGATCGAGTTGCCCAAAGAGCAGCACGGTGAAGACGCGCCCGCTGAAGTCGAGTGGGAAACTGTCAACCGTGCCAGCGCCCTGTGGACCCGCCCGCGTACCGAGATCAAGGACGAGGAGTACCAGGAGTTCTACAAGCACATCGGTCACGATTTCGAGAACCCGCTGAGCTGGAGCCACAACAAGGTTGAAGGCAAGCTGGAATACAGCTCGCTGCTCTACGTGCCAGCCCGTGCGCCGTTTGACCTGTATCAGCGTGAAGCGCCGCGTGGCCTGAAGCTCTATGTACAGCGCGTATTCGTCATGGATCAGGCTGAGTCGTTCCTGCCGCTGTATCTGCGCTTTATCAAAGGCGTGGTCGACTCCAATGACCTGTCGCTGAACGTCTCCCGCGAGATCCTGCAGAAAGACCCGATCATCGATTCGATGAAGTCGGCACTGACCAAGCGCGTGCTGGACATGCTGGAAAAGCTGGCGAAGAATGAGCCTGAGCAGTACAAGGGCTTCTGGAAGAACTTCGGCCAGGTGCTCAAGGAAGGCCCGGCGGAAGATTTCGCCAACAAGGAGAAGATCGCCGGCCTGCTGCGGTTTGCCTCTACGCGTACCGAAGACGGCGAGCACAGCGTTGGTCTGGGCGAGTACGTCGCGCGCATGACTGAAGGCCAGGACAAGGTGTACTACCTCACCGGCGAGTCCTTTGCTCAGGTTAAGAACAGCCCGCACCTGGAGGTCTTCCGCAAGAAAGGCATCGAAGTGCTGCTGCTCACCGACCGTATCGACGAGTGGCTGATGAGCTACCTGACCGAGTTCGACGGCAAGCAATTCGTCGATGTGGCCCGTGGCGATCTGGACCTTGGCAAACTGGATTCGGAAGAAGACAAGAAGGCCCAGGAAGAAGTCGCCAAGGCCAAAGAAGGCCTGGTCGAGCGCCTGAAAGGTGCGCTGGGTGAGCAGGTCGCGGAAGTGCGGGTGTCCCATCGCCTGACCGACTCGCCGGCTATTCTGGCCATCGGCGAACAGGACCTGGGCTTGCAGATGCGCCAGATCCTCGAAGCGAGCGGGCAGAAAGTGCCGGATAGCAAGCCGATCTTCGAGTTCAACCCCAGCCACCCGCTGATCGAGAAGCTGGATGCCGAGCCGGATGAAGACCGTTTCGCCGACCTCAGCCACATCCTCTTCGACCAGGCTGCGCTGGCTGCCGGCGATAGCCTAAAGGACCCGGCTGCCTACGTGCAGCGCCTGAACAAGCTGCTGGTGGAGCTCTCTGCTTAAGCACCCCGTTGGTCGAAAAGCCCGCTTCGGCGGGCTTTTTTATGCGGCATCAGACCTTCGCATTGATTGACAAGCCGGTAGCACTCGTTTGAGATAATGGCATTTCGCTAGGGCATGAACCATGCCAGTGCAGTCCTGCTTGGGGTGGTATGTCATATTTACATCTGATGTTTCTCTCGGACGCTGATCCCAGCCTCCTCGTGCTCAGCAGTCACGACCCGGTATTGGTCGTTCTGTCTCTCTGTATCGCCGTGTTTACTTCGGGTATGGCCCTGCAGTTAGCGGGCGAAGCGCGAAACACCGGCAATCTCCTTGCCCGTCAGTTCATCATCCTCACCGGCTCCCTGGCCCTGGGAGCGGGTATCTGGGCGATGCATTTTCTCGGCATGTTGGCCTTCCAGCTGTGTGCCACCGTGCGCTTCGACCTAGGGGTGACCCTATGGTCGATGCTGCCAAGCCTGGGGGCGTCCTGGGTTGCCCTGACGTTGTTGGCGCAGCGCGATATAAGCCTGCGACAGTTGTGTGTGGGCGGCGTGCTGGTCGGCGCCGGTATTGGCGCCATGCATTACAGCGGCATGGCGGCCATGCAGATGGCGCCACAGTTGCGCTACGACCCCTGGATGTTCGCGCTGTCGATCGTTGTGGCGGTCGCGCTGGCCATTCTGGCGTTGTGGATTCGCTTCGGCCTGCAAGGGCGTGTCTCCGCCAGTTGGGCGCTGGGCCTGAGTGCGCTGGTGATGGGGCTGGCAATCAGCGGTATGCACTATGTCGGCATGGCTGCCGCGCGCTTTGTGGGGATACCCGAGTCGCCCGTGCCCATGAGCATTATGGACAGCGGCTACATTGCCGCGGCTATCACCCTGATCACCGTAACGCTGGCTGTGTTTGTCGTTGCCGCCAATGCGCTGCTGCGTTATCGGCGCCTGAGCACGCAACTGCATGCCAGCGAGCAGCACCTGCGCTCGATCTTCGATACCGCTTTCGATGCGATTCTGACCATCGATCACACGGGCACCATCCGCTCGGCGAACCGCTCGGTAACGCGTCTGTATGGCTGGGCGCCGGAGGAGTTGGTCGGGCAGCCTATGGCGTGTCTGCTGAGTGCCGAACACGCGGCCATGCTTGAAGGGCACCTGCGCGACTTCGTCCGTACGGGTACGCGCAGCCTGCCTGGCAGCGAGTTGGAGCTGTCGGGCAAGACGCGTCATGGACAGTTTCTTCCTGTACGCATCAGCATCGGCATTGCCCAGGACGGCAACCGGCCCCTGTTCGTGGTTTTCGCCACCGACATCACCGAGCGCAAGCAGATGGAGCGCTCGATTCGAGAGAGTGAGCAACAGTACCGTTCACTGATCAGCAATATTCCCGGTGTCTCGTTCCGCTGCCTGCTCGATGATGACTGGAGCATGATTTTTATCAGCGACGCGGTGCAGGCACTGACCGGCTGGACTGCTGACGACTTTATCAGTCGACGGCAGTCAATTGCCGCGCTCTATCACCCCGACGATTTCCAGCGAGTCGCCGACGAGGTGCTTGCGGCCATTGGTGAAGGGCGCAATTACACCGTCGAATATCGGCTGTATGACCGCGAAGGCGGCGAGCACTGGATCTGGGAAAGTGGCAGTGCCGTACTCAACGACGCCGGCGTGCCGCACTGGATCGACGGCGTGCTGCTTGATCAGACGGAAACCAAGCTGCGCAACGTTGAGTATGAAGGCAAGGTAAAAGCGTTCAGCAGGGCCATGGCCATGGTCGAGTTCGACTTGCAGGGGAATTTACTGACGGCCAACGAAAATGCCTTGGCGATTCTGGGTTATCAGCTCGATGACATTGTTGGGGTCAATCATCGCGCGTTTTGCGAGTCTAAATACGCCGCCAGTGAGCAGTACGCCACCTTCTGGGCTGACTTGCGCGCGGGCATCTTCCAAGCTGGGGAGTTCCTGCGGATTGGTCAGGGCGGCAGGCAGTTCTGGATCCAGGCCAGCTACAACCCGATCCTTGATAGCGATGGCAAACCCTTCAAGGTGGTCAAATTGGCCTCCGACCTGACGCCAAGGCGCTTGATGGAGCAGGAGATGCGCGTTGCCCGTGACCGGGCTGAGGCCGCGGCGGCGGCTCGCAGCAGCTTCCTGGCGAACATGAGCCACGAGATTCGTACGCCGATGAACGCCATCATTGGCTTCACCGAACTGCTGATCGGCACCCCCATGGCCGATGATCAGCGCCGCCACCTGCAAACCGTGCAGCAGGCATCACGCTCGTTGTTGGGGCTGCTCAACGACATCCTCGATACCGCCAAGCTGGATCGTGGGGCGATTGAGCTCGAAGACCTGGATTTTTCCCTGCGTGAACTCTGTGAGCAGGTGTGCGCCACCCAGCGCCTGAGCGCGCAAAACAAAGGCCTCATGCTGCAGCTGGACTTTCCAGCACGCATCCCTGAGTTCTACCGGGGTGACGCGCTGCGTTTGCAGCAAGTGCTGACCAACCTGCTCGGCAATGCGGTGAAATTCACCAGCGAAGGCCAGGTGTGCCTGCATGTGCAGGGAGAGCCGGGGGCCATTCGCTTGATCGTCGAGGACAGCGGCATTGGTATCGCCGAGGACCGTTTAGAAAAGATTTTCGAGCCCTTCGCTCAGGCCGATGCGTCGATGAGCCGGCGGTTTGGTGGCACCGGGCTGGGCACCACCATTTCGCGACAGTTGGTGGAATTGATGGGCGGGCGGCTGCGTGTTGAGAGCACACTGGGCGAGGGCAGCCGCTTTATCGTTGAGCTACCGCTGCGCGCGGGCCAACGTTTGACCCCTCAGGTTCGGGTGGCGCTGCCGCAGCTGGCCAGCCTGCATATTCTGGCCGCAGATGATGTGCCGCAGAACCTTGAGCTGCTTCAGCTCAACCTACAGCGCCTAGGCCATCAGGTGACGTGCGTGGCCGATGGCCAGGCTGCCGTCGAGGCGTTCATCAGTAGTCGCTTTGACCTGATTCTGATGGATGTGCAGATGCCGCTGGTAGATGGGCTGGAGGCGTCCCGCCGTATACGGGCGATCGAGGCCACTCAGCAGCGTACGCCGCTTCCCATTATTGCCCTCACAGCCTCGGTGCTGGACCAGGATCGCCAGGCAGCGCTAGACGCCGGAATGAACGGATTCGCCTCCAAGCCCCTGGATTTGCCAGCCTTACTGGGTGAGATGGCACGTCTGCTGGGTGTGAAAGATGCCGCGGGGTCGACGAGCAGTGCTGGCGCGCCAACCGAAGGGCTGTTCGACTGGCAGCGTGGCGCCGGCCTGTGGGGTGGTCCGGTGCAGATGAGCCAGGCAATCCACCGTTTCTTGGACGAGCAGGGCGCATTGGTCGAACAGCTCAGTGCAATGCTCGCGGGTGAGGATTGGGACAGCGGGCGCAGCCTTGCGCATCGCTTCCGTGGCGCTGCAGCCAACCTGGCGTTGATCCACCTGCAAGGGCTCGGGCAAGCCATCGAGCAGGCGTTCCAGCAGCGCGATAGCAGCCACCTGCAGCGTCTGCTGGACGAGTTGTCACGGGCGTTGGCGGCTGTGGCGCAGGCCCTGCCGCAGGTCCCGCAATCCGCCGGAGCGCCTGCACAACTGGATCTCGAGCAGGTGCGGGACGCCGCCCAGCGCTTGCAGCTCGCGGTGAGCCGCGGAGGGTTGGACGATCAGGCGCTCGACAGCTTGAGTCAGGGTTTAACCAGCGCCCAGCTGAGCGCGATTGTGGCGCAGGTCCGCCAAGCGCTGGATGATTTTGATTTTGATCTGGCTCAGCAATCGCTTGCTGAGCTGTTACGTCAGTTACACGACAAGGACGACCAGACACCATGAGCCCTTCAGTCGATACCCGACCACTGCTTCTGCTGGTCGATGATGAAGCCACTAATCTGCAGGTGTTGCGGCATATTCTTCAGGACGACTACCGCCTGCTATTTGCCAAAGACGGCAGCAAGGCGCTGGAGATGGCCGAGCGAGAGCGGCCTGACCTGGTGCTGCTGGACGTAATGATGCCGGGCATGACCGGTTATGAGGTGTGCCAGGCGCTCAAGGCGCAAGCCCATCTGCAGTCCATCCCGGTGATTTTCGTTACCGCCCTGGCGGATGTTGAGGATGAAGCGCGGGGTTTTGCCGTCGGTGCGGTGGACTACATCACCAAACCGGTCAGCCCGCCCATTGTCAGGGCGCGGGTGCGTACTCATCTGTCGTTAGTGCGCATGGATGAACTACGCCAGACCCGCCTGCAGATCGTGCAACGCCTCGGTATGGCCGCCGAGTACAAGGACAACGAGACCGGCCTGCACGTGATTCGCATGAGCCACTTCTCCAAGGTGCTGGCCCTGGCCGCTGGGTTTTCCGAGGCAGCGGCGGAGGAGCTGCTGAACGCCGCGCCCATGCATGACATCGGCAAGATCGGTATCCCCGACGCGGTGCTGCGCAAGCCCGGTAAGCTGGATGCAGACGAATGGGCCGTGATGCGCGGGCATGTGGAGATTGGTGCACGCATCATCGGCGAGCATGCGTCGGGCTTGCTCAAGACGGCACAACTGATCGCCCTCACGCACCATGAGAAGTGGGACGGCAGCGGTTATCCCAACGGCTTGCAAGGTGAGGCGATTCCTATTGAGGGTCGCATCGTTGCAATTGCCGATGTCTTTGACGCCTTGACCAGCGTGCGGCCTTACAAGGCAGCTTGGTCTGTAGAGCAGGCGGTTGCGTTGCTGCGCGAGGAAAGCGGGCGGCATTTTGACCCGCAGCTGGTTGAGCTGTTTATCGCCGAGTTGCCCGCGATTCTCGCGATCAAGGAGCGCTGGGCCGAACACGCTTAAGGCGCCTCGGTGCACTGACATCTTTCGTCGAAAATAGCCCGATGAGTGTCCTTGGTGTTCGCCTGCTGGCGGTCTATGGTTGCTGCTCACCTTAGCTTCCAAGGAACGCACTCCATGCAGAAGAAAACCCTGTTGCCGCTGCTCTGCGCCGGCCTGATCGGTGTGGCCGAGGCGGCCGTGGTGGTCAAACCGGTGCCTTACGAGATCGACGGTGAGGCCTTCGAAGGTCTGCTGGTCTACGACGACGCGGTCACCGAGCCACGCCCCGGTCTGGTGATGGTGCCCAACTGGTTGGGCGTTACCGATAAATCGGCAGAGAAAGCGGCGCGGGCAGCAGGTGATAAGTACGTGGTCTTCATGGCCGACCTGTACGGCAAGGCGGTCCGCCCCAGCAACCCCGATGAGGCCCGCGCCGCGGCGACAGCGGTGCGCGGTGACCGGCCGTTGATGCGCAAGCGTACGCAGGCAGCGGTTGACGTGTTCAAGGCGCAAGGCGCGTCGTTGCTCGACGCCAGCCAGATGGCCGCCATAGGCTTCTGCTTTGGCGGTGGTGCGGTTCTTGAGCTGGCCCGTTCAGGTGCTGACCTTAAGGCCTTCGTCGCATTCCACGGCAACCTCGACACGCCCAACCCGGCCGATGCCTCTAACATCAAAGCGCCGGTATTGGTGCTGCACGGTGCTGATGACCCAGCGGTGCCGCAGGCTCAGGTCGACGGTTTCGTCGCGGAGATGAAGGCAGCCAAGGTTGATTGGCAACTGGTGAGTTATGGCGGTGCCGTGCACTCATTCACCGACCCCTATGCCAAGGTGCCGGGGCGCAACGAGTACCACCCTGTGGTGGCCAAGCGCTCATTCGAAGCCATGAATGCATTGCTCGACGAAGTGTTCCAAGCCCCTTAAACAACAAAGGGGCATGCCAACAAGGCATGCCCCCATGAGTGTTCAAGATTTCGCGTTAGCAAACTCAATACATCCGGTGACGCCCTGGACGTTCAGCGCCTGCTGAGCGCCCAGGGCGTTTCGGTTTACTGCGGCAGTACGGCGATGTCGATGATGCCCTCAGGCAGCTCGGCCACATCGCCCAGGGTGGTCGGCTTGCCACTGGCCAGGTCGACGGTGTGCAGTGTCTTGCCGGTCAGCAGGTAAGCGGTGTTACCGCCTTTGCCGTCGCTGACGATGTCAAATGCGGCTGCAGTCAGGCCTTTGGCAATCGCCCCCACTTCCTGCTGTACGCCATCATTCGGCGGGTTCTGCAGCATCAGGCTACCCGTTGCCAGGTCAACGTTGTACAGCGCCGTCGCTTTGGTGCCCGCGTACGAGTTGCTGTAGGCACCGGCCACAACCTTGGCCGTCTTACCAGCGTACGGGCCGTCGGCGGCGTAGGCGACCTTGCCATCTACGGCCACTTCGCCGGTTTCAACATTCACGCGAAAGCTGGTGCCGTCTGGGCCGAGCAGGCGCAGACGGTCTGCAACCGGGTTGAAGTCGACGACCGCCTGGCCAGCGCCCGGCAGGCTGTTATTCAGTTTGGCGGCCATCTTTGCGGCGCCACTGGCGAGATCCACGGTGTACAACTGGTTGTCGCTACCCAGCGCATACAGCTGGCCATTGGCTGGGCGAACATCGATACCACGCAGCGCCACCGGGCTTTGGGCGGCCATCTTGGCCGTGACTTTCAGGCTGCTGCTATCGATTTTGAACAACTGTCCGTCGCTGCCCAGTGCGAGCAGGGACGCTGCTTGAGCTGAGCCAGCGGCAACGCTCAGGGCCAGTGCGCCAAGTGTCAGGGTCAGACGTGCATTGAACGGGTTCATAAGCATCCTCTCATTGAACATTTCAGCATCAGGCGGTGGCCAAGGGCTCTCACCGCGGGTGCCTCGACGAAACACCTGTTAGCTATACCCGGCTAACGGACGCTGGATGTCGGGAGGATGATTTTTTTTGATATTTTTTTACGCGAGTAAAGCGGCGCCTTGCTGGCGCCGCTGTTTAACTCAGTTGGCAGACGCGACCACGGCACGGCCGATATACAGCACCTTGCCCGTGGGTCGGTTGTACGGAGACCCGCCGGCAGGCTCCAGCGTCAGCTCGAACAGCTGCCCCGGCTGAACCTCGCCGATTTGCTCGGCGCTGATCAGCGTGGGCTTACCGGCTTCCACCAGACCCAGCGAACGAGGACCAATAGCCGGGTCGACCAGTGTCCAGAACTGCACCGAACGGTCTGCGGGGATGTCATCCTGCCGCAGCGGCTCCAGACGCAGTGCGCCGTCCCCGGAAACATGCACCACCCAACCAGGTTGCGCGGTTTCCCCCGGCGGCTGCAGCACCACGGTATAGCCGCTTGAGGGCTCTGCACGCCAGAGCGTTGGCATCAAGGCGATGACCAGGGCGAACGCCAGCGCTGCACTGGTCAGGCGCCAGGTCGCCAAGTTATCCCACCAGCGCCGCCACGCGCTTTCGCCACGCGCGGCACCCAGCCCCAGGCTGGATTGGATGCGTTGCCAGAGTTCTACGCTGGGCGGCTGTGCCGGTAACTCGTCGGTCAGCGCGAGAAAGTGGTGCTCCCAGTCCAGCGCCATGCGCGCTGCATCTTCGTCCTGTTCGATCAGGGCTCGGACCTCGGCGGCCTGCTCATCATCGAGCAAGCCGAGCACATATTCGCCAATCAGGGCGCGGCGTTCAGCAGGTTGTTGCGCGATCATGGGTGCAAACACTCCTGCAAGGCGCGTAGACCGGCGCGAATTCGGCCTTTGATGGTGCCCAGCGGAGTGGCCAGGCGGGCGGCGATCTGGTCGTGGGTGAGGCCACGGTAGAACGCCAGCAAAATCGGATGGCGCCTGTTGCGCTCAATGCCCTGCAGGCAGCGGCGCAGCTGGCGATGTTCGGACTGTTGCTCGAGCAGCTCGGCGGCCTGGGGGCTGTCGTCAGCAGCGCGTTCGATAAAGTCATCATCCAGCTCGACGGTGCGCTTGCGGCTGCGCAGCTGATTGAGGGCGCGGTAGCGCAGGATGCTGTGAATCCAGGCGCGGCCACTGCCCAGCGTACGCTGGAAGCGAGCCGCGTTACGCCAGATCAGCACGAAGGCGTCATGTACGCAGTCCTCTGCCTGGTCGCGACGGCCGAGCAGGGTAATTGCCAGTCCCAACATCTGTCCGGCCTCCTGGGTGTAGAGCGTCTGGAATGCCCGCTCGTCTTGACGCGCGCAGGCTTCCAAAGTGCTTTCGTAATCGAACATCGTCTCCGCCATGCCGCTTTCCTGTTGGCTCTAAACCCGGTGAAGTCTTGCAGGCGAAGGTTATACCCGAGAAGCGCAGCTCTGGATGCCTCAACACTGCAACATTTAATCTCGCCCGCTCAGCGCGGCAGTTCGATACGCCGGGTTTCGCCCGGTACCGTTGGCCAGTCGCCCGCAGCCCAGCGCGCGCGGGCGCGTTCGATCAAGGCTGGGTCGCTGGCCACGAAGTTCCAGTTCATGCGCCGCGGACCTAGGCTGGCGCCGCCGATGATGACCAAGTGCGCTTCGCTGCACGCCTGCAGCACGACATCGACGGCCTCGGGCAATATCGCCAGTTGGCCAGGCGCAATCGCCTGCCCGTCAACCTCTACCTCACCTGAGATGACATACAAGGCGCGCTCGGGGTGTTCAGTGGGCACCTGCAGATGGGCGGCCGCCGCCATACGGATTTCGGCATAAAGGGTAGGGGAGCGCACCGGTACCGGAGATTGCAGACAGAAGCCGCTGCCCGCAATCAGGCGGATGTGCACGCCCATGCTGGTGGACTCGGGCAGGGTGGTTGCGCCATGGTGGCTGTAGCTGGCCGGCCCTTGCTCCTCAGCCTGCGGCAGCGCCAGCCAGACTTGCAGGCCATGCAGCAGCGAGCCAGCGGCACGTGCCTGGGACGGCGTACGTTCTACATGGGCGACCGCTGCACCGGCGCACATCCAGCTGACATCACCTGCGCCGACACGCTGGTCCGAGCCCAGGCTGTCACGGTGTTGCAGTTCACCGCTGAACAGGTACGTCAGGGTGGCCAGGCCGATGTGCGGGTGAGCAGCAATGTCCAGCCCGTCAGCGGCGGGGTAGCGATGTTCGAGCATGTGATCGAAGAACACGAACGGTCCGATGCTGCGGCAGCGGGCCGAGGGTAAGGGCCGGCGTATGGGCTGCCCAAGCAAGTCTTCAGTGCGTGCCTCAATGAGCACCAAACCACTCATGCGTCATGCGCCTTGAGCTGGGTGTCGACCTGCACCTCGGCCTGCGTCATCAACTTATGGATGGGGCATTTATCGGCAATGCGCAGCAGCTGCTGGCGTTGTGCATCATCCAGCGCGCCGTGCAGGGTCAATTGCACCGCCAGGCGGTAAATGCCCTGGCGTTCCTGGCTGTTGTCACGGCTGATCTGCACGTCCAGCCCGTCAAGTGGCAGTGCGCGCTGTTTGGCATACAAGGCCAGGGTCAGGGCTTTGCACGCACCCAGTGCCGCGTCGAACAGGTCATGAGGGTCCGGTGCCGCATCCGTGCCACCCAGTTCCACCGATACGTCGCTGTGCAGGGTGTGAGGACCCACCGTGATGCGCTGTAGCAGGCCTTTCTCATTGCTGATACTGATCATGGAAACTCCAACGCCGTGGGTTAAGGCGTTTAGCCTAGCCCACGGCGTTGGATTCAGACCAGCGCAGACAAGCGCACATCGGCGCCCAGCACCCGCAGCAGCTGCCCGCGTGCATCCAGTACAGGCACCGACACGGTGAAGCAGAAATCATCGGTCGCCGAAGAACGGTAGACCTCGGTGATATGGCTGCACAGTCCCTCGGCTACCGCGCGAAACCAGGGACGTTGCTGCCAATCGCGACCTTTGCAGCTGTTGCTCCCGTCGTGCGCTACATCGTCAGCGAAGATGTTCTCAGAGACCTGCCTGCCCTGACTGTCGACCAGGTAGAACAGCTCGAAACGCGCATCGCGTTTCAGGGTCTCGCCAAGCAGATGTTCGGCCGTTGCGATGTCACCACGCATATCCGCCTGTTGTGCCAGCTGCTCGACGCTGTGCTGTACGGCGTGGTGGATCTCCAGGCGGAAGTCGCCCAGCCCGGCAAGCAGGTGGTCGCTGTCATCACGCACGGCCTGACTGTGGTGCAGCACCTGACCCGCCTTGCTCAGCAGCTCGTTCGCCTCACGTGCAATATGCTGTACGTCACCATTGATCGAGCGGACGGCCTGGCCAATTTGTTCGGTACCGGCTGCGATCTGGCCCACCCGGCCGTCCAGGCGGTCCATGGCGCGTCGCGTGCTGTCGAGGCCTTCGCCTACTGCAAGCATACCGGCGCGGCCATCCGCCACGGCCTGGTGCATTTCGCCACCCGCCTGAGTGAGTTGCGCCATGCCGCCGCGAAAACGCTCGATGATGTCACTGACGTGTGTGGTGGCATCGGTGGTGTGCCCAGCCAACCGGCGCACCTCCTCGGCGACCACCGCAAACCCACGGCCATGCTCTCCAGCCCGTGCGGCCTCAATCGCCGCATTGAGGGCCAGCAGGTTGGTTTGTTGGGAAATACTGGCGATTACCCCGATGACCTTGCTGACTTCCTCGAGCTGATCCCTGAGCTGGCTGATTACCCGTTCGAGTTGCAGCTCGCGTTCACCGATCACTTCAACTTGCTGCAACACGGCCCTGCCGCTCTGCTGGCAATGGTCGAGGGTGGTGGTGACTTCAGCCGAGAGCTGGGCAACCTCAGCCGCGCCCGGAACCAGCTCAACGTCGAGGGTCGTGGTGACCTGCTCACTGGCGCTGGCAATCAACTCCGAGGACAACGCCAGGGTCTGCCCGCTGTGTTGGTTGGCGGCAGCAATGCGCGCCAGTTGCGGCGCGTGGGCTGCAATCCCGACCGCTGCGCCCAGGCTGGTACGTATCCGCTGGTGCAGCCCCGCGCTGAACGTGTTCAGGCGTGACATCCAGCGATAATGCTCATTCAAGCGTGTGGTCAGGTCGTGTCCATTGAACAGCGCATCAAGTGCTGCATCGTCCATATTCTTGCGAGGGGCCGAGCGCAATAGCGTAAGCATGGTGAGTTCCTTCAGGGGCTTATGCGTTGCACTGCAAGCCAAGTGCCATCATTGCGCCGCCGGCAGTGCGCTGCTGCACCTACGGGTGTGGGCACGCGTGAAGCGCTATGGGCCGGCGGCGTGCTGTTTTGGTGCGTTGTTTCAGGCGGATACAGGCTGCGCTGAACTTGCGTGAACGCTAGGCGGTCTATGCTCATCACATCGTCAGGAGGACACCCCATTGCCACTCTCACGCCTGTCTCTCGCCTTGGTATTGGGGGTGCTTGCCACCCTGGCTCAGGCTCGGGATTACCGCTATAGCGACGCGCATTTGCACTACGTGGACTTCTTTCAGGAAAGCGCCGGCATGGACGTGCTGCTGGCGCGTATGGATAAAGCGGGTGTCGACCATGTGATGTTTTCGGGCATCCCGGTGGCCAAGAAGTGGGACGAAGACGAGCCCAAGCGGCCACGCTATTACGCCGGCGATGACGCCAACGCCTACTGGTACAGCGCCACCGATACGTTGATTGCCCATGCCTATAAACAGGTACCGGCCGAGCAACGCCATCGCTTCCACCCGTTCTTGTCTGGCTTCAACCCCAATGACAAGAACGCCGATGCCCATATCCGCCGCATGTTGGAACTCGACCCCGGGCTTTGGCAGGGTATTGGTGAGGTCTTTACCCGGCACGACGACCTGACCGCGCTGATCCATGGTTCGGCGCCGCGCGCGAACAACGAGGCGCTGACGCGGGTGTATCACCTGGCGGCCGAATACGATCTGCCGGTGATGGTGCATTCGAATATCACCTCCAAGCGCGAGCGAAACCCGCTGTACCTGCAGGAAATCGAAGACCCGCTGCGCAACCACCCCCATGTACGTTTTATCTGGGCCCATGCCGGCACCAGCATGGAAATCCATCGGCATCAGGAAAAGCTCGATTTTCTGCTGTCGAACCTCGAGCGTATGCTCGAAACCTACCCCAATCTGTACATCGACTTGTCCTGGACGATGTTGCGGCCCTACCTGCTTGATGCCGACGGCAAACCCGATCCTGCCTGGGTACAGCTGGTCAGCAGCTACCCCGCGCGCTTTATGCTGGGTTCGGATGTGGTGGGCCGCTTCGACAGCATGGGCGAGTACATGCATGGCTTCGCGCCTTTTCTCGACGCCTTGCCCGAAGACGTAGCGCAGCAGGTGGCCCGCGACAACTTCCTCGCCGTGCTGCCGCGCAAGGTGCAGGCCGAGCTAGAGGCACGCCAGGCGCCCTGAGAGCTGTCATCGCACTGCAATACAGGTGTCATAGGCTCCTCGGTCAATTATCCAAGGAGCGTGGGCATGAACATGAAATGCAGTGCACTGTTGATCGGGCTGATGCTGAGCAGTGGCCTTGCTCAAGCGCAGGTAATGCTGGACGGCGAAGTCGAATACGGGCTGTTCACCACCTCGTATCAAGATTTCGCCCCGGGTGAGCGTATTCTCGCCCAGCGCGATCAGCCTATGGAGCGCACCACGGAGGTGCCTGCGCGGCTGGGCAGCAAATTCGGTATGCGCTACAGCCTCACTGGCAAAACCAGCAGTGAAGCGCCGCTGACCTTGTTGTACCTGACCCCCGGCGTGATCACTCCGGATGGCGTGCGCCACGATAAGTTTGTCGTCACCCAGGCGCTGGCGGTCGACGCCGTTCGCGAAACCATGGCGTTCGAGTTCACCGAGGCTCACGAAGTGGTCCCCGGCGAATGGCATTTCCTGGTTTTCCAGAATGACCGCAAAATCGCCGAGCAGCGTTTCACCGTTCGTTGATTTAGATCAATGTTGTACAAGATTTTTAAAGAAGCATCCGCCGCAGCCGATCAGAGATGTACATCAGCCCTGAATTCAACACATAAGTGCAACGCTCACCCCTGCATAAACTTCGTACGGCGTCTTCCAGCCCAGGCGTTTTCGCGGGCGTAAATTGATC
>LNFM01005188.1_pt1 | contig 22920 bp, 23 predicted proteins | sample 596031 | NCBI WGS metagenome assembly LNFM01 (sample SAMN04254537, study PRJNA301005) | activated carbon metagenome | isolation source: dual media filters at the Ann Arbor, Michigan drinking water treatment plant | place: USA: Ann Arbor | reverse complement strand
CCAGAAACTCCGCCAGTTCGGAGTACCGCCTTGAACCTTGCATGCGCGCCCCCAGCAGTTGAGGGCCAAAGCCGCGCAGCACCCGGTCCACGAAGGCGGTCCGTTCTTCCATCACCCGCAAGGCCTCAGCGTGCGCTGCGGCAATGGCCGCTTTCGAGCGCTGGGTCGATTGCAGCGCCCGACTGATTCGAGAGGTGTTGGGCCGGTAGACCAGCGTCAGGTACAGCTCGTTGCTCATCATGGCGCGCTCACCCAGCTTGGCCTGGTAGGCCTGCGAGAGGTCGCGGGCAAAGCCGGGCTGAGGCGGGTCTCCCAGACGGTCCTGGACTTTGCGGTGCAGCCGGTGGGTCCACACGGCCCACTGGTCGCCCGCCAGGTTGCGCAGCAGGCTGCACAGGGCTTCGTGCCGTTCAGCGATCAGGTGGTCATCGGCGCATTCAAAGGCCACACCGTCGAGTCGCCAGACGCGCATGAAATCGCCGCCACGCGTGATGACATCGTGCTCGCTGACCAGCGAAGAGAAGGGCACAAACCGCGTGAGCGGGTTCTCCCTCAGCGCCTGTGTCCAGTGGCGCGGCTGCGCCTTGTTGGGTGCAGCCTGCGCAGGGCGGCCAGTTCGGCCAGTTCGGCCAGATCGGCGAAGAGCGTCGTCGCCAGATCGGTCAAACATGCCAAACATCGTATGCTCCCCGGTAAAGCGTGGGCGAGTAGCTGCGAGCGAGCCAGAACCGGCGGTTGCGGTCGTGCAGCTTCAGCTTGAAGGCCAAGAACATCTGCCGGAATCGCTGGTCATCGCGGGCTGTCAACCAGCGCATCCAGAGCAACACCGGTGCGAAGGACAGCACCACGCCCAGCGCGATCCACCAGCTCACTAGGATGCCGCCCCACATGATCAGCAACATGCCAGTGCCAAACAGGATCACCAGCGGCACCAGCGGAATGCCCAGTTTCATGGCCGGGCGCGTGGCGCCCTTGTAGATGGCTTCGGCTTGCATGGTCTGCACCTTCGCCGTCAGCTGACGATGTAGCTGGCGAAGGCCGCCGCCCCACCCACCAGCGTGCCGCCGATCAGCACATTGGCCACATCGGCCAGGCGCGCGCCCTGGAAGATCATCTTGAAGCCGGCCCAGATGATCGCGATGGTCACCACCGCAATCGAGATCGTCACCAGAATGGTGTTGATGTTCGTGACCGTGGTGTTGATCTTGTCAAAGCCCTGTGCCCAGCCCTTGGACGCTGCAGCCAAGAGCAGCAGAGCGGCTGAAATGCGACGCTGGCACGCGGGGAAATCAAAGCGGTTCATGACGGCTCCTTCATGGGGTTGGTTGGACGGATGCGGATGGGGTTTCTGGCAGCGGCAACCACCTTGCCCACGTAGCCATGGCGAAAGCCCGTGGAGAAGTTGCCGCTGTAGTAGCAGGAGAGGGCGGCGCGCAGCGCGGCCTGGTCGCCCGATGCCGCCGTCACCTTGCGCTGTGCCCGCTCGAAACACTCGGTCAACACGGCCTGCATGGCGGCCAGGTTGGTGCAAGGCTCGAAGGCCGTGGCCAGCGACAGGCCAAGCCGTGAGAAGTTGCCCACATTGATCTGCCCGAGGCCGACGCTGAAATTGCGCCCGACGGCCTGCAGCGCCTTTGCCGTGGCAATGGCTTCGGTGCGGTGGCGCGGCTGGCGCTGCAACGCACCACCGACCACACCAATGGCCCAGGGATTGAAGGCACTTTCTACGGTGACCAGGGCATGCGCTGTGCTGGCGTGCACCTGCGGCGCGCAGGCCAACGCGAGCGCCAGGAATGTGGAGGTGTCCATGCTGACGGCCCTCAGTTCCCGGCGTCTGCTGCTGGCGGCGGAGGCAGGGCAGCGAGCCATGCGGCGTGCTCGTCGTCGAAGCGGGTGTCCCAGCTGCCGAGTTGTGTCTTCGCGGCAGGACTGAACTCCGTCACCGTGTCGCCACCCATGTTCCACCAGGTGCGTGCAAACGGCCTGCCCTCAACGGAAACAGAGACTGCGCCGACATGGTCACAGGTGTAGATCGGACCACCCTCGGTATCGTGGACCCGGGTGTACTGGGGTGGGCAGTTGCCCGGCGCGCTGGCCCAGGCGTGGTTGGCAGAGTTGCCGGCACCGGCCATGCCGCAAGACGGAAAGCCTTTGCCGCGCGCCAGATCACGAAGCACTTGCCGGATCGGCGGCACACACTGAGGAATCGACCGCCAGCTTGGTGCCGCGAAGCACAGCAAAACAAGGCAGCCATCGACGGCGCGTGCAGCTGTTGGGGCGAGCAGCGCCGAAGTGAGCAACAAGCTGGCGGCAGCGCTGGCCAGCGTTGTGACCAGGCTTCCCGGGCGGCCTGCCGGTTCGGTGGCTCGCCCACACCGGGCGACGGCGTGCGATGGATGGTTCATGGTCAAGTCCCTCGGTTCGACGCTGTTCTTGAGGCGGCATTGCTTGCTGGCTCTTTGAACACCGTGAACTCAATGTAGGACTTGAAACCCCCTGCGCCGCTGCTGGATTTGGGTTGTTTTCCAGCAGATTCGTGTCGTGCGCGACCTGTGCCTGCGAGGCACCCCAGAAAAAAGAAAGCCCGGCGCGAGGGCCGGGCAAATTCTATAGATAAGGCCCAATAAAAAATGAGCTTTGCGTGAATTTTCTGGTCAGAAGCTCATGGAAAAAGAAAACGCAAGAAAGCAGACGCTGGAGCAACTCCATGAGCGGCGCAAGCAAGTGGTGCGACTGCACAAGAAGGGCATCAAGGTCATGCAGATCGTGGCGCTGACGGGGTTGAGCTACCCACCCGTACGCGCCGCCATTGACCTCTTCGAGGCCGGCGGCTGGAGTGCCATTCGACCCGCCTTGCGAGGGCGCAGCCCAGGCGACGGTCGTGTCCTCAGCCAAGCGCAAGAAGACACGATCCAGCGCATGATCATCGACAAGCGCCCCGAGCAACTCAAGATGGACTTTCACCTCTGGAGCCGGGCTGCCGTGAGCCAGTTGATCGAACAAGAATTCGGTATCAAGCTACAGGCCCGCAGCGTGGGCAAGTACCTCACCCGCTGGGGCTTCACGCCCCAAAAACCCATCAAGCGCGCGTACGAGCAAAGCCCTGCGGCGGTGCAGGCCTGGCTGGAGGGCGAGTGCCCCGGCATCGAGCAGCGCGCCAGAGCGCAAGGGGCCGAAATTCACTGGGGCGATGAGACCGCGCTGGTCAACACCGATGTGCGTGGCAGAAGCTATGCGCCGACAGGTAAGACACCAGTGGCGATGGCCATTGGCGGCACCCGCCAAAAGCTCTCCATGATCGCGACCGTGACCAACCAAGGCAAGACGCGCTGGATGATCATTGACGAGGCGTTTGACGCTGCCAAGCTCATCGAATTCCTGCAAGCGCTGATCAAGGATGCGGGGAGAAAAGTCTTTCTCATCCTGGACAACTTGCGCGTGCATCACAGCAAGCTGGTGAAGGCCTGGGTGGCCGAGCATCAAGACCAAATTGAGCTGTTCTACCTGCCCAGCTACAGCCCTCAGCTGAACCCGGAGGAGCGGCTCAACGCCGATCTGAAGCAGGAGATGGGCAAGCGCGTACCGGTCGGAACCAAGGCCAGGTTACGCGAGGCGGCCAACGAGCACATGGCGATGCTGGAGCAAAACCCTGAGCGCGTGATCGGCTACTTTCAGGATCGTCGTGTTCGCTATGCGGCTTAAGACTTCATCGGGCCGGATCAATAAGTCGCTGTCACACGACTTTTTAGGGAGGAGGGCCAACTGTGAAAGATCGACCCAAGTGAACTATCGAGTCGACCCTGATTCATTCGTTTTCAGAGAGCGGCCAGTCGTGGCGCCGGCCTCCCGAATGCGTGGACGGCGAGTTTGCGCAGCATGCGAGACCAGTTGGGCGGTAGGGCTGCGGCTCGGCACAGGCGCAAATAAAGCCGCCACAAGAAAGCCACCCCCTTCTTGGCGATCATGCGCAGCAGCCACCCGCGGGCGCCCGGCGTTGGACTTGCGCGCCAACAACGCTGGCGCCTCACCGAACAGGTCCAGATCGGGCAACGCCTCACCGGTGTGTGCGCGGCGAGAGAAGAGATGCGCCATCGATCATGCTGCCAGGGCATGCGCGAGGCCAGCACGGCCAGCGAGTGGCGCAGGTCGATCATGTGGTCCAGGCGGGCGCGAAAGAAGTCGTCGATGGCGGCATCAGCGAACATCAAAATCTCCCAGAAACTGATGCCCACAGGAATTCAAACCGGGAGTTCTGGGTATCCGTGATCACCCCGAAACATTAGCATTTATGCGGGCTGCAGGGGTTGTTCAGGGCCGACTATCGACTCCAACTCCACACTGACAGTGGCCGGGCAGTGCCAGTGTGACGCGAGAACTGCTCGAATGATCCGCGTCGATTGCCTGCAGCTGGACATGCGAGCAGGCCCCAGGTCGCCACTGACCTGCCTGGTGGCCGTCTCCCGCGCAGGCCGCCCTCACCAAACCCGCCTGTTTGCCAAGCGGCGCGCCAACCGCATGAAAGTGCTAGGACAAGATGAAGGCGGTGTTTCGCTATTGAACGTAAGACATCCATCGATACACGCTATCAGCGTCATTAGTATCGCTTCGTTGATCTATTCACCCCCGACTCCTACCCTAGCGTGGCTAGTCAGCAGCAATCCAACCGAAGGAAATCGACATGTCAAACCAAACCCCCTACCCGACCCCCGCCGCAGGCGAAGCCCGCTGCCCCGTCATGCACGGCGCCCGCACCACCCACGGCGCCCAGTCCAATCGCGACTGGTGGCCGAACCAGCTCAACCTGGACATCCTGCACCAGCACGCCCCGGCGGCCAGCCCCATGGACGCCGACTTTGACTACGCCGAAGCTTTCAAGCAGCTCGATTTCGCCGCGCTGAAAAAGGACATGGTCGCCCTCATGACCGACTCCCAGGACTGGTGGCCGGCCGACTGGGGCCACTACGGCGGCCTGTTCATCCGCATGGCCTGGCACAGTGCCGGCACCTACCGCACGGCCGATGGCCGCGGCGGCGCTGGCACCGGTAACCAGCGCTTTGCGCCCATCAACAGCTGGCCCGACAACGGCAACCTCGACAAGGCGCGCCGCCTGCTCTGGCCCATCAAGCAGAAATACGGCAACGCCATCTCCTGGGCCGACCTGTTCATCCTGGCCGGCAACGTCGCCATGGAGTCCATGGGCTTCAAGACCTTTGGCTTTGGTGGCGGCCGCGCCGACATCTGGCAGCCTGAAGAAGACATTTACTGGGGCGCAGAAAAGAAATGGCTGGCCACCAGCGACCAGGCCGACAGCCGCTACAGCGGCGACCGCGAGCTGGCCCACCCGCTGGCTGCGGTGCAGATGGGCCTGATCTACGTGAACCCGGAGGGCCCGGACGGCAACCCCGACCCGGTTCTTTCCGGCCGCGATGTGCGCGAAACCTTCGCCCGCATGGCCATGAACGACTACGAGACCGTGGCCCTCACCGCCGGCGGCCACACTTTCGGCAAGATGCACGGTGCGGGCGACCCGGCCAAGGTCGGCCCGGCGCCCGAAGCCGCACCCATGGAAGAAATGGGCTTTGGCTGGATCAACACGCACGGCAGCGGCAAGGGCGGCGACACCACCACCAGCGGCCTCGAAGGCGCCTGGAAACCCAACCCCACGAAGTGGGACATGGGCTACTTCAAGGTCTTGTTCAAGTACGAGTGGGAGCTGGTCAAGAGCCCTTCGGGCGCCCAACAATGGCGCGCCAAAGATGTGGCGCCTGAAGACATGATTGTCGACGCGCACGACCCATCGAAAAAACACGCACCCATGATGACCACGGCCGACATGTCGCTGCGTTTTGATCCGGCCTATGAAAAAATCTCGCGCCATTTCCAGGCCAACCCCGACGAGTTCGCCGACGCCTACGCCCGCGCCTGGTTCAAGCTGACCCACCGCGACATGGGGCCAAAAAGCCTGTACCTCGGCCCGGAAGTGCCCGCCGAAGACCTGATCTGGCAGGACCCGGTGCCTGCTGTGGACCATCCGCTGATCGACGCGAAAGACATCGCCGCGCTCAAAGCGCAGGTGCTAGCCTCAAACCACCTGTCAGTAAGCGAACTGGTGTCCACCGCCTGGGCGTCCGCCTCCACCTTCCGTGGCTCGGACAAGCGCGGTGGAGCCAACGGCGCGCGCATTCGGCTGGCGCCGCAAAAAGACTGGGCCGTCAACCAACCCGAGCAGCTCGCCAAGACGCTGGCCAAGCTCGAAGCCATCAAGCAGACGTTCAACAACGCGCAAAAGGGCGGCAAGCAGGTGTCGCTGGCCGACCTGATCGTGCTGGCGGGCAACGCGGCGGTGGAATTCGCGGCGAATGCCGGTGGCCAGACCATCGAACTGCCGTTCACCCCCGGGCGCACTGACGCTACGCAAGAGCAGACCGACGTGGAGTCTTTCGATGTCATGGAGCCGCAGGCCGATGGCTTCCGCAGTTTCCAGACGAAGGCCTTCTCGGTGGCGCCTGAAGAAATGCTGCTGGACAAGGCCCAGCTCATGACCCTGAGCGCGCCCGAAATGACGGTGCTGGTGGGTGGCCTGCGGGTGCTGGGCGCCAACACTGGCGGCTCGGCCCATGGGGTGCTCACCCAGCGGCCCGGCCAGCTGACGAACGACTTCTTCGTCAACCTGGTCGACATGGGCACCGCCTGGACGCCCACCGGCAAGAACAGCTACGAAGGCAGGGACCGCAAGAGCGGCCAGGTGAAATGGACCGCTACCCGCGTCGATTTGGTGTTCGGCTCCAACTCGCAGCTGCGCGCGCTGGCCGAGGTGTACGCGCAGAACGACGGCGCCGCCAAGTTCACCCGCGACTTCGCCGCCGCCTGGACCAAGGTGATGAACCTGGACCGTTTCGACCTCGTCATGGTCCTTGCCTGACCTGAGCCGAGCTGACAGCCGGGACCGAGTAAACGCGGCTCCAGCTGTCAGCCAGAGTTGACGTCGCGAGATACACAAGTAAGCAAGTCGATGCTTCGGTCAGTGCCGAGCCCCAAAAGAGGAGTGCGGTTTCTCATCAAAGTGGCAATCGTGCTGCTAGGTGGAGTTCGGCTTTTCCATCTCGCTTGGCACATGGAGGGGATGCAGTAACACGGTACCGCAACAGCTTGCATCGGCACGCCGAGGGTTGTCGCGGAATCTCGATGCAACCATCCTTCAAGTCGATCGTACTGATGGATGGGTAAGCCTCCTGGTAGGCGTCCGCCGAGCATGCGGTATTGCCAGTGAACGATGTGCATGCGAGGCACGAGCGCACGGCAGAACAAGAAGAGCCCGGACAAAGAATATCTGGCCTTGGAGACAGCGAATGGAAGCAAGACTTCTGGTGTTTATGCCACCGCTCGAGGACGCTGACGCAGAACTGTGGTTGCGCCTCTTTGTGAGACTTGAGATGACCCTGGCCGCAGCAGGTGGCTCCGAGGCAAGGCGCATCTTCCGCGCGCTCGGGCCACGCCGCTTCGCGAATGCGCATAAGCGCTTGGCAAGTGAGCGACAAAAGTTGGTTATGGAGATGGTGAGTATCGGTGTGTGCCCGCTTGAGGGGCGAATGTTGCCTTCACCAGGACCACCCTCCGAAGGTGGCCTGGACACGGACTTCGCAAAACTCGCAGATGCGTTTGCGAGTTGTGCACCCGTTGCTCAGCGTTTAGGTCGAGTAGCGCTGAAGCAATGGTTGCTGGAGCGCGCGCGCATGCACCGGCAGCATGCGCTTTTTCTATGCTGATGAGTGTGCGAAGCAGTCGAGGCCGCACTACCTGCTTGATGCTCACTTTGACGCAATCTGGTTTGCTTTTCAAGAGGCTGTCCAAGCCCAAAGACAGACTCCAAAGATACTCGGCCAAGGTCTACCGCTTTCCCGAAAGGACCGTCTACCGAAACCGCCGCTCAAGATTCACACGACGGGCAACGGCAGCCTATTGCATCGCACTTCTTGGTGCTCACTATCGCCCATATTGGACCTTTCAAATAGCCATGACCGGTGGCATTTTGGAAAATTCAGATCATTCGCAATAACTTTCGTCAATCCCGAGGGTCCTCACCATGACCGCACTCATCCGCCAGATCCAGCCCGTGTGGTTCCGGATTCAACAACTTGAACTGCCCTTACCGCCGAACGCATTGCGCAATGCTTTGCTGGCACTGGGCGTGGGTCTGCTGGTGATGGCCGGGCTGCTGGCGGGCAGTACCTTCTGGGGGCCTACCCGCATGTGGTGGGATGCTACGGGTGCCAGCAGTGCCATGACGGCGGGGGTGCAGGCTTCGCTGATAGCCGCGCTGGCCACGGCGGTGGGGGCCTTGCCGGTGTTTCTGGTGCAGCGGGTGAGCAAGCGGCAGGAATCTGCGCTGATGGCATTTTCGGCGGGGGTGATGCTAGCTGCAGCCATTTTCGCGTTGCTGTTGCCTTCGCTAGACGCAGGCCTTGCCATGCTGGCCAGCATGGGTGTGGGGCAAACGGCCGCGGCCGGGCTCTCGGCCATGGGCCTGATGCTCGGAATGGGCATGATGTTGGCGATCGACAAGGCCATGCCGCATGAACATCCGGTGCTGCCGCCGGCTGCGCAGGGCCATGCCGCTCAGTGGGCACCGCCTGGTCAAGTGGAATCGGCGCGCCGAGTCTGGTTGATGGTGCTGGCCATCTTGATCCACAATGTGCCAGAAGGCTTGGCGGTGGGTGCAGCGTACTCGGGAGCTTCCCTCGGTATGCCGGCCGAGGATGCTGCGCATGCCGGGGCTTCGGTGGCGCTGGCTATTGGGCTGCAGAACATGCCTGAGGGATTGATCGTGGCCATGGCACTGCGCTCGCTGGGCAAGGGAGCAGGCTTCTCCTGGGGAGTGGCAGCGCTTTCTGGCTTGGCCGAGCCACTGGGTGCAATTCTGGGTCTGTGGGCGCTGGGCAGCATGCCCGCTTTTTACCCTGTAGGTCTGGCGGTGGCGGCGGGTGCCATGATCTTCGTGGTGAGCCACGAGATCATTCCCGAAACCCACCGCAACGGATTTGAGAGCTTGGCCTCTGTCACGCTCATGGCGGGGTTTGTGTTCATGCTGATGCTGGACGCAGCTTTAAAATGATCTCTACTTTGACTCAACCAAATAAAGTTCGTCGGAAAATTTTCGTATTTTGAGATTTGTGTCGGCTGAATGATTTCTGGTTTGCGGATTTAAGTCCGGCGGTTTGGATCAAAGTTCGTAGTCGGGTTTCGCGACTTGGCAACTGCAGTTGAGAGTGAGCGTAGGCGAAGTTTGTTCACTACTGGAACAAATATTAGAAAAAGTGAGAGCGAATATTAGAAACTGGATGATTTGATACTCGTTTTTTCTGGTGCCCCTAAGGCTGGTGTTCCAAACCCCGTGCATTCCGGTAATTCCCCCAATTCCCACGGTCCACAGAAGTAGAACGGTTATGCAGGGCGGATGCTGCTTTGGGTCATCTATTGGCAAGCGAGGTCGTCGGCGTCAAGCGAAGGCGGGCGCACAAGGTCATCGTCGATGCCCATGACTGCGCTGGCACGCTCGACCGCCTGCCACAGCAACGGCGGCATCTTCAGGATTTCCTCGGGTGAGGCGGCTTGCGCAATCCAGGCGCTGATCTGGTGGTGCTGATCGGGCGTCAGCAGCGCCAGGTTGAGCATCTCGTCAATCGTCTTCATCGTTTGTCAGGTTGATGCCCAGCAGCTTGTCCGTTCGTGTGTCGACACCGATGTTGAAGTCGCAGTCAGCGTTGGTCCGACAGCCCCGGCGTCATTTGCGTGATGTGAGCAGGGCATACAGCAGCCCGGCGATCACAGCGCCTGCCGCCATGGCCAACAGGCCTGGCAGGTGGCGTGTGGCGTCGATGAACACCGGCATGGGAGCCACCGCATCGACTGTGCGCACCGCAGCCACCATGCCCGCCCCCGCAGCTGCCGCCAGCATCGGGCTGCGCCAGGCAGGCCAGCGGCGGGCCAGGAAGGCAGCCACGGGCAGTGCCACCAGCCAGCCAGCGGCCAAGATGCCGGCATACAGTGGCGCAAAGCCGATCAGGTCTTGCCAGGTCGCGCTGGCGCGCTCGGTGGCGGGGATGTCCACACCCAGGTTCACCAGCGCCTGCAGGTTCCATAGCGTCTGCACCACCGAGCCCCAGGCTGCAGCCAGCAACCAGGCCAGCAGCAAGGGCGCAAGATGCCTCGGCCAGCGGGGGGAGAGAGAGTCGATCGTGGTGCTGGATCTCATAATATACATTATGAAATACGTGCTTGCTTTGCTTCTGGGTGCACTGGCGCTCGTCCAATCGGCCCATGCTGCTGGCTACCGGGTCGAGACGGTGGCCGCCGGGCTGGTGCACCCGTGGTCGCTGGCTTTCCTGCCCGGTGGCCGCATGCTGGTGACCGAGCGCCCAGGCCGACTGCGCTTGATCGAGCCAGGGCCGGATGGCCGTCCGCAGTTGCGTGCTGAGCCGGTGGCCGGCGTGCCACCGGTGCTGGCGATCGGGCAGGCCGGTCTGTTCGACGTGGTGCTGGACCCCAATTTTTCGAACAACGGTGAGCTGCTGCTGTCGTTCGCCTATGGCACGCCCGAGGCCAACTTCCTGCGTGTGGTGCGCGCCCGATTCGACGGCCGTCAATTGCTGGAGGTGCGGCCGATCTTGACCTCCACCCCGGCCAAGACCGACACACAGCATTTTGGTGGCCGCATGGCGTGGCTGGACGATGGCACCTTGCTGTTTGGCATGGGAGACGGCAACCTGGAGCGCACGGATGCGCAGCGGCTGCACACCCATCTGGGCAAGCTACTGCGCATCAAAGCCGACGGCAGCGTGCCGGGTGACAACCCTTTCGTGAAGCGCACCGGAGCCCTTCCAGAAATCTACTCCATTGGCCATCGCAACCCGCAGGGCCTGGTGGTTGTGGACGGCGTGCCGTATGCGCACGAACATGGCGCGCGGGGCGGTGACGAGCTCAACCGCATTGAGCCAGGCGCCAACTACGGCTGGCCCGTGACCACAGGCGGCGTCGATTACACCTACGCCCGCATCACACCCTTTCGAAGCCTGCCCGGCATGCAGCCGCCGCTGGTGGAATGGACCCCGTCGATCGCACCGGCCGGACTGGCCTGGTACGACGGGGCGCTGTTTCAGGCATGGCGCAACAGCCTGTTTGTCGCGGCGCTGGTTGAACGGAGCGTTCGCCGCGTGCCGATGGCGGGCGGCGTGCCTGGGCCGCAGGAAGTTCTGTTTCAGGAACTCGGCGATCGCATCCGCGACGTGCGTGCCCGGCCGGGCCCGACGGCGCGATCTACCTGCTGACAGACAATCCCGACGGTCGCGTGCTGCGCGTGGTGCCGACAACGCCTTGATCAGACGGACTCAGAGGAGTCCATAGAGCCTGGCAATTCGAAGCGCAGTGCGCCGGTCCGGCGCGTCCAGCTTGGCATTCAGTCGCTGGAAACGGCAGTCGATGGTGGTGGCCTCGACATGCAGCGCCGCGCCGATCACTTTGCTGCTGTGGCCAACGGCTTGATGCCGAAGCAGTTCGAGCTCGGCATCCGTCAGGTTCGCCCTGATCAGCAGTTCCTTTCGCATGGATTGCTGTAGCCACCGATGAAGCTCCATGGCCAGCGCGCGCGCCAGCACACGGACCTTTGCACCGGCTCCGTTCTCGAAATGGCGGGCGTGTTGCGAGCCCAGGCACAGCATGCCCACGCGCGAAGTGCCGGCGCCGCTGGGTGCTGGAGCAATCACCGTCGACACGAATCCGTACGAAGCCGCCATGGCCAGAAAAGCGGCTTCCTCTGTCGCTCGCAGCCGTATCTCGCTGGCACAAATGGGTTCCGATTCATGCGTTGCATACCGCAGCCATGGATCGTGTGTAAAGAGCATGTGGCTGGCGTATTGCGCTGCCCACACGGGATCACAGGCCCAAAGGGAGCGCAGGGATGTGCGTGTGGCATCGTCACTCAGACAGCTCATGAAGACGCCAGCGTCTGCCCCCAGACTGATCACGGCTTCGCGGAACAAGGTCACTGCTGTTTCGTTGGAATTGGCGTCGCCGATCAAGGGCAGTATGTCCAGAAGTCGCACGTCTTCGTCTGTTGAGCGCGCATCGACGTTCAAACTTGGCACGTCACGTTTTTGTGGTAAGTGCTGCATGGCCTTCACGGCGCAGATGGCTGTAGAGCAGGGCGTCCTCAAAGCGCATGGGCTCAAACTCGCACCAGCGGTCAAACGCCGTTTGCTCGGTGAACACCAGGACCTGAACCAGGCTGGTGCCCACCACCTGGCGCTGCGTGCGCTCGATCACCAGTCCCAGGGCGGTCGCTCGCAGCGTGAACGCTACCGTCTCGTCTTGCGATGCCAACGTCCTCGTGCTGGCATCCAACGATGCCGCCTTTGATGCGCTGGATCGACCAGCGGGTCTCTTGCGGCGGATCTGAAGCGCAGCGCGTTTGGCACCCAGTGGCCTTGCGGGCTCATCAACACGGTCGATGCGTCGCCTGCACAAGGGTTCGGCAACCGTTGCGGGGTTCGGTGTCGCAACAGCGATGGGGTTCAGATCGGCGCTCATCAAAGCTCCCTCGGGGCCCGCCCATTGAGTCGTGCTGATCCATGGGAGCAGACGACAAGCCACAAACAGAAATCAGTGGCAAGGGTAGGGAGTCGCTTGGGGCGCTGTCAAAGGAAAATCTGCAATGAGGCCCAAATCTGCGGCGTGTGCAGTGCAGCTAAACCGCCGCTCGCCACCAGACGGGGCGATCAAACAGGGCGATCAGACGGAGGCTTGGGCACTGTCCGCGCTGAGCGCTTGGAGCAAAGCGAGTGCTTCTTGGGCGCGGCCCACCGGAATGAAGAGGTGGTCGTGGTGGTACGCGGCGATGGCATTGCAGGGAATGCCAGCCTGGGCCAAGCAAGTCGAGATGGTTGCCAGAAAACCGATGGCGTCCAGCGAGGAGTGGACCGTCAAGGTGATGAGTCGTGATTCGAAGATGAAGGGGACTTGTGCGCGGTCGGCTTGTGAGCGTTCCACGATGGCGGTGAGGCCTTCTGCTTCCCTGAATGTGCAGAGGGGCGCCAGCCCATTGGGCAACTGAAGATCCGGAAACGTGCAGTAAACATACGTCTCTGGCAGCAGCTGCGGGGCCATCATTTTTTTCAGCTGCAGGTGATCGCGTTCGCCACTCATCCGAAGTCCTCCTGGTCTTGTGCCAGTGCTGTGTTGGTGCTTTGGATTATGGGCCGGTCAGCCTCGGACGGTATGTCCGCCAAAGGAAACAGGGGCCGGCAAAGCCGCATGTTTAGCTGTTTTGCCGGGTGGTCAAAGTTGCTAAACCAGCGAGCGCCTGCGGCATCTCCTGATACCGTTTGACGCGGCCTGGAACCCCTGTTCTGTTGAACTTCACCATTCGCTGCAAGGCCGTCTGCAGCGACATGCCGCGTGGAAGGAGTGTCCATCATGACAACGACTTCGAATGTCCTCTCAGACATGGCTGAGCTTCGATCTGAGTTGCGACGACAGGGTGATCCGCACTGTGAGCTGTTCCGGCTGAACCCTTGGCGTGCGGTGTTGGACGTTGCTTACGACTGGATCAGCATCCTCAGCGCGGTAGCCGTGGTCGTGTGGGGGAGTGAGTTGTTTGCGCCGCTGGCCGTGGTGCTGATCGCCAACCGTCAACGCGCGCTCGGCAACATCCTCCACGATGCGGGGCACCGGAATCTGTGGCGGGATCGACAGCGAAACGATCTGGTGACGCGCCTCTTTATCGCTCCGCTGCTGTTCGCCAGCCTGAGCCGCTACCGTGAAACGCACTTCAAACACCACATGGCGCTGGGGGATGCGGGGTGCGACCCGGATTTCCTGACTGCCTCACGAAAGGCACCGGCTTCCTGGGTTTCGAGCTACCTGGATCAGGTCTTCTCACTGAGCGCTTGGCTTTCGTCATTGGGTGGGCACCTGTTTTCACGTCAGGTTCGAGCGGCCAGCCAGCTGTACATCGTTGGGTGGTGGGTTGGTGCGTTGGCCTTGATGTGGGCAATCGCAGGGGCGAGCTTCACGACAGCGTTCTTGGTGCTGTGGCTGCTGGCCAGAGCGACGGTGTTTCACCTGATCACCACCTTTCGCGAGATGTGCGATCACTTCGGCCTGCAACCGGGCGGTGTGTTCACCTTCACGCGCGACATGGCTTGCCATGGCTTCTGGCGCAGGCTCATCCATCCGCGCAACAACGGCTACCACCTCACCCACCACCTGTTGCCGGCCGTGCCGTATTACCGGCTGCCCGAGGCGCATCGATTGCTGAAGCGCCAGCAGGTCTTTCAAGAAGGCGCCACGGTTTGTTCCTCGTACTTTTCAGGTGTTGATCCGGTCACGCAGGCGTGGCGGGGACTGGGGCAGATTCGATGACCAGGACACTGGGCAGCTGTCAGGTCGCAGCTTTGCTGGTGTCCGCAAGCTACGGTATCGGGTTCCTGTTCGGCTCCGGTGAACTGGCGCTCGCCCATGGCATGGCGGGTAGCATCTATGGCGTGGCGACGGCTTTCGGGATGCTGGTGCTGGCCCTGTTCGCGCGCCGACTGTGGACCGTTGGACTCCCGGTCTGGGCACTGTTCGGCCGGGCCTATGGGTCGCAGCTCCAGGGTGTGGTGGCGCTGCTGTCGTTGATCTGGATGTCGGGTGTGCTGGCCGCTCAGATTCAGGGGGGCGTGGCGGTGCTGACGCTGCTCGGTCTCGACGAGGTAGGCGGCTACCTGGCGATCTTGCTGCTGATCTACGGCGCTTCGCGCCTGGACCTGCGGTTCGCATCTGCTGTGTTCGCCACTTGTCTTCTTGCGAGCGCTGCGGTCTTGTTCTATGCCCTGGTCGTTGCCGATGGCGTTGGACTCTACATCCGGGCCATTCCCACCTTCACCGCAGACCTGTCCACGTTCAGTCCATCGCGGGGGGTCGCCATTTCGTTGGCCGTCGGTCTCTTGGTGTGCACCGGTGCCGACTACCAGCAGTTTGTATTGGCTGCACGCACAACCGGCAGCGCGGTGAGAGGCTGTCTCCTGGCGGGGCTGCTGGTGTTTTTCATCGGGTTCTTGCCGTCGGCGGTTGTCGTTGCCATGCAGAACGATGGGGCGCTGGTCGGTTTGGCCAACAACAAGCAGGTGGTGCCCTGGGTGCTGGGCCAAGTTGCTGGCTCGATCGGGAAGGGCGCAGACAAGCTGATGCTCATCGCCCTGTCGTTGGCTGCTCTGGGCGCTGGGGCCGCGATCTTGCGCGCCATGACGGAGGCGATGGCTTGTGCGGCCTGCGGGAATCGCACCGCTGGTCACCCGGTTTTTGCGTTGATTGCGTTGTGTGCGAGCGCGCTGCTGGCTTCTCGTGATCAGGGCATTGTGGACACCATGGTGTCGGTCAATGTGGTCTACATCGCCAGCATCGGTGTTTGCTTTGCCGCCATGGTCACGGGCATCGTCATACCGCCGCAGCATGCGCGGCGGATCATGGCTGTGGGTTTTGTCACCTCAGTCGCCGTGTACCTGGTGGGCTGGAAGGGGCACTATGGCGAAGACACCGATGTGATCTCACTGGTGCTCGGGTGCTTCCTGTCCACCGCCACTGCCTTGTGGTTCCGTGTTGCCGCCGGTGGATGGTCTGGCAGGTTTTCTGGGCTGCGTTGATGAAGCGCTGGATTCGGCAGAGGGTTCCAGGCTTAGCCTGGCCACTTTGACGATGAGGGCGGTGATGTCACTGGCCAGAGGCGGCTCCAGGTCCCAGTGGTGCCAGTACAGATCGACCATCACGCTTTTGTTGGGGCAGACGTCCACGAGCTGGCCAGCTTCAACCAAGGGCGCCGCTTGCAAGCTGGGTATCAGGCCATAGCCAGCACCCATGGCGACGCCTTCGAGCAAGGCGACCGGCGAGGGCAGGTAGTGCCTGGCGTACCGCTCGACGGCAAACCCGAAACGCTCTTTCAGGAAATCGTCGTGCAACGAGTCCTTGCGGTTGAACAGCACGGCAGGTGCCGAGAGCACAGCGGGCACCGTGAGCCCGCTCGGGAAGTGCGCATGCGCAAAAGCCGGCGTCGCGTAGCAGCGGTATTCCATGGCGCCCAGGCATTCGGCAAAAAATCCATCGGCGGGCTTGGGAGACGTCGAGATGCACCCGATGACATCGCCACGCGCCAGCAGGGCAGAGGTGTGGTCTTGGTCGTCCGCGATTACCTCCAGCGCCACCAGTTGGCCCAGCAACAGCTCACTGAGGACGCCTGGGAACCAGGTGGCCAGCGAATCGGCATTCACCGCGATGGCCAGCGGCACGGGTGCGTGTGGCTTGCCCGTGGGCGTCAGCGCCTGAAGTGCGGAACCTTCAAGAATGCGCAGCGCCTTCACGTGGCGCAGCAACACCTCGCCTGCATGGGTTGCAGCCACTGGCCGCTCGCGCTTGACCAGGATGGTGGACAGCGATTCTTCCAGTGCCTTGATGCGTTGCGAGACGGCCCCGCGCGTGATGCTGAGCACGGTTGCTGCGCGGTCAAAGCTCTGCTGCTCGACCACGGTGGCAAACGTTTCCAGCTGATCACGATCCAGCATAACGAGCTGCTCCAGGAGGGCCTGCGGCGGCTGATTTCCGACTTCATGTATTTACTGCGGCGCAGAGAAGCCCTGTCCATACCCGGCGTGTATCGCGCGCATCTCAATGGTTACCAGATTTTTCACGCGCTTTGGGTCTGCCGAGGCGGGTCGAATGTTTCATGCAACGAACGAATGGACGTTTCGTTGAAAAACAGCCCACCGAAAAACCGGTTCCCTCAAGCAGGTTCCTTGCGGTCAAACTTGCCCCGATATCGCCGTTCGCTGTCGCGCGAACCATAGCGCTGCCGGCGCAGACACATGGGCCTTTCGCGGCATAAACGGCCGCCTTCCCGCCGTCGTTTCACTCTGTCGGGCCCGTTCCATTTATTCCACGGTGCCATGTGTCCGCACCTTGTCGCAGCACTTTCGGTTTCGCACGGCGACTGACGAATGCGGGGCAGGGTGGACCCCTGAGAAGACCCGATGGCCGAGGGAATAATGCCCAATCCGGCTCCCTCGAAAATTGGGGCAGTGACCTTTCGGGAGAAGACGCTTGAGGTTGCTTGAAGCGAAGCACAGGTCTTGGTGACCGCGAGGGATGGCACATCTTTTACAGTCGGTTGCCGTGCGAATTCAACCGCAGGGTTCGATGTGGCAACGTGAGTAATGAGCCAGTTCCTTGGCCGTTTTGGCAGGCGCTGCAGGTCAAGAAGGTAGATGGGCTGTGGATCGCAGAAGCGAAGTGCGAAGTGACAGGAGGTTGGTATGTGGCTGCTCGTTGCGCGTGAACCCAGGGCCAATGCGCCGGCTTGGACCGGTCGCCGGTTGCTCGCTGCCCTCGATGCGGTCGCCTGGCCGCTGTTCTGGGTGCTCCTGCTGGGCCAGATCGATGCGCCCGCCGGGATCGTCGGTCCCATGGTCGTTGCGATTGCGCTCCTGGTCTCGGCTGAGCGAATCCATCGCGCGGTGTGGGTCAACCACCGCTACTGGTTCACCACCTGGCGCTGGGGTCGCTTCATGACTGCGCTGATGGTGATTGGTATGGTTTTGAAGCTCGCGGCGGGGCACGGAGCCTGACCACGACTGAGGTGGGTCATTTGTGACGCTGGCCGAAATAATGAACAAACACCTCGGTTGCCAGTAGGGATCTTTACCCCAGTGCCGCACTCTGGCCGGCGGAAGGCTGGGTCCAGACATTCGAAACTGACGGCTGAACGTTCGCGAATGTCTCAACCGGTCATTCGCCGAGCAGGGCTTCAGGCGGCCGCTTGGCCACCAAGACCGGTCTCTCGACAGAAGCCGACCACATCGGGCCTCGGGACCGACTGCTCACGCCAAGGATGAAATGGTGCACCCGACCCTAAAGAGCCTGTGGCGGTTTGCTGGGTGGAGGACCGGTCACCCAATCGAACTCGACCTTCACTGAAGCGGTTGAGCAAATCAGAGGCAGCGATTGCGATCGCGCGCGCCGGTAAACGACTGCGACAAGTTTGCGGCCCTATGGCTGCATCCGATCGTTGAGAAATGGTGCTGCCGCCCCCCCCCAGGAGCAGGCGAACTCGGCCATCGGCGCTTGGCAAGGCGCAGATCGTCTGACCATGAGGCTCGCCCGCCAGCGTGGTCAGCACCACTCGCGGCCTCGTGTCCAGTGCAGCGGCGGGCATGTTCCCCAGGGCATGGGGCGCCAACATCTGGGCCGCCTGCGCGTATAGGCGCGCTTGGAAGACCTGCGGGCGTTCATCGAACCGCGCCTCACCGATGGCCAGGCGCCGTTGTTGGGCGAGCTGCCCACGGCGGGCCGGGTTGTGCCAGGCCGACCGGCATGGACCTGCATGGCGCTGTTTGCCATGGACAAAACCTGAGAAAGCCGACCGCGGTTCGCGCAAATCAGGCCAAGTTTCATATTGGTATGAAATAGTTTCTCTTTTCCTCCCTTAAGGTTTCTTTAGAAACTCCGAAACTGTTACATCCCTACAAGACTTCCCCCTGCCGGGCCTTGCAGAGACGATGCAGGGCGCGGCTCTGTCGCGCCGGCTGATACCCACCAACGTATTAACCAAAAGGCAACTAAAAATGAAGTACCTGGCCCAAATCCGAATCGGTCCGCGTCTGGCCGTGGCCTTCGCCGCGCTGGTGTTCGCCGCTGCCGCCGTGGTGCTCTACGGCATCTCGCGCCTGAGCCACTTGACCGAATCGCTCACCCTGATCGGCCAGGACCGCATCCCCACGGTGCAGCAGCTGGTCAACATCACCGACAACAGCAACCTCATCGCCCGCGAGCTGCGCAACACCCTGATCTTCGACGATCCGGCCCAGGTGGCCAGTGCGCTCGACACCGCAAGCCAGGCGCGCGACCAGGCCTCCAAGGCCTTCGACAGCCTGTCGCAAAGCATCACGAGCGTGAAAGGCAGGACACTGCTGGCCAACGCGCTCGCCGCCCACGAAAACTACAGTCCACTGCAGGCAGAGTTCGTGGAGCTGTTGACTGCTGGCAAGAAGGACGGGGCCAAAGCACTGCTGATCGGCAAGATGCGGCCAGCCCAGATGGCGTACTTCAAGGAACTCGATGCGCTGAACGATTACCAGGTCGACCTAGTGCAAGTGGCCGTGAAAGCGGGCCAGGATGCCTACGCTAAAGATACCGTCGTGATGTTCGGCCTGCTGTCCTTGATGGTCGGCGTATCGACGCTGTTCGGCTGGCTGATCGTGCGTTCCATCGTCACGCCCTTGCAAAGCGCCGTGGCCAGCACCGGGCGCATCGCCGAGGGCGATTTGTGCGAAGTGCTGCAAGCCGCAGGCCGCGATGAGACCGCTGATTTGTTGCGTTCCGTGGCTCGCATGCAGGCATCGCTTCGCAGCGTGGTGGGCCAGGTGCGCGCCGGCGTCGACTCCGTCACCACCGCCAGCGCGCAGATCGCCGCCGGCAACCTGGACCTTTCGCAACGCACCGAAGAGCAGGCCAGCAGCCTGGAGGAGACGGCGGCCTCGATGGAGCAACTCACCAGCACCGTGACCCAGAGCGCCGACAACGCGAGCCAGGCCAACCAGCTGGCTCAGGCGGCCAGTGCGGCAGCCACCAAAGGCGGTGTGGTGGTGCGCGAGGTGGTGAACACCATGGAGCAGATCAGCGCCAGCTCCAAGCGCATCAGCGACATCATCAGCACCATCGACAGCATCGCCTTCCAGACCAACATCCTGGCGCTCAACGCCGCCGTGGAAGCGGCCCGCGCCGGCGAGCAGGGTCGCGGCTTTGCCGTGGTGGCCACCGAGGTGCGCACGCTGGCCCAGCGCAGCGCGCAGGCGGCCAAGGAGATCAAGACCCTGATCGCTGACAGCGGCGAAAAAGTGGATGCTGGCGGGCGCCAAGTCAGCCAGGCCGGTGCGGCGATGGACGATATCGTGGCCCAGGTGCGCCGGGTCACCCACCTTGTGGGCGAGATCAGCAGCGCCTCGCTGGAGCAGAGCAACGGCATTGGCCAGGTCAATCAGGCGGTGGCGCAGATGGACCAGGTGACGCAGCAGAACGCCGCCCTGGTGGAAGAGAGCGCGTCTGCGGCTCAAAGCTTGAGCGCACAGGCCCAGAAGCTGGCCGAAGTGGTGGCGGTGTTCAAGATTGACGGCGCCGGTGGCGGGGCCATGGTGCCCGTGGCAGCGGCGCCGGTGGCTGTGGCTGTGGCACGCCGTAGCCTGGCCCTGGCCAACAACATGAAGCGACCGGCACTCGGCAGCAAGCGGGTCTCCCCGGCGCCAGCAGCGCCTGTCCGGGCTACCCAGGCAACAACCGTGGCCCGCAGCGGTGACGACGACTGGACGGACTTCTGACGCACGCCCAGCAGCCACGGCATAGCCAGCTTGATTGAAGAGCGCCCGCCCGTCCCTGCCCGGGTAAGCGAAGCCGGTCTGGCAGTGGTGACGAAGTCGTCGCTGCAGGGCGGCGAATACCTGAACTCACAGGTCCGGATCAATAGTTCGCGACGGACGGTGAGGGTGAGTCCATCTGCGCGGCGTGCGTCGCTCATGTCACGATAGCGCCATATGAAATTACGTTTCAGCTCTCTTGTCGAGATTCCGTCATGAAGTTGCAACACAAGGTATAGGCGCTGATCCTGATCATTGTCGCGATGGGCTCGGGTGAAGCCATGCTGGGTGCCCGCTACATCGTTGGCGAATCCTTTGATCGCCTAGAGCATGAGCGCGCCGAGCGGGAGGGCGAGCGGGCACGTCGCGTGCTCAATCAGCAGCACCGGGCACTGACCGCCACCGCGCGCGACTACAGCTACTGGATCGATGCCGTTCAGTTTGTGTCGGCAATCCGTCCCAGCTTCCTGCAAGACAGCTTTGATGCCGAGAGCCTGGGTTACCTGGGTGTCTCCGAGGTGGTCGTTTTCGATGTCACGGGTCAGGTGCATGGATCGATCGCAAGATTGCACGGTAGATCATCACACTCAAAAACTGAGCAGCTAGTGAGCGAATCTTTGGTCCGTTGGCAAGAACTTTGTGCCAGTGGAAATCGGCTCACGAGGTTGGTTTCGGAGACTTCACCTACAGCTGCAGTGACGCTTCGCCGCCGTTGCCGAAATCCATCGCGCTGAACTCGACCGATCCTCTCGATTCGATCGGTTCGGTATGCGCTTGCGCCAGAAACAGCTCCGACACCGACTTGCTGCGGCGCTGAGTTGGTGGCTATCGTTCAGTGAAATTGTTCGCCATGTGGTGTGCTCGTTCAGTTTGTCCATCGCATCCCATGACCACCTTTCATACCCTGGTTGGCTGCGACTTCTGACTGGGCTGGGCTTGTCCGCTCAGTGCGAGGCTGGCGGGCGAGTCTGGCTCCATTCGTTCAGCTCGCTGCGGCGCCAAGCCACAGCGCGAACCCCGAGCCGCACTGGGCAGGGGAATTGCTGTTGGGCCATGAGCCTGTAGATCGTGGATCGGCCCAGGCCCGTCATCTGCATGACGGATGGCATGCGCAGGAACACCGAAGATGTTTGATCCTGTGCATCTGAGGGAAGGTCGGATGTCTGCTGCAAGGCATTCTCCCGGTGTAGGCGTATGGGTAACTATAGGGTGCTGGTGACACCTTGGTCACGCTGGATTCGCAGCCAAATCTTGCAAGCAGCGATCTTTCGCAGAAAGTCGGACGGACACGAAGCCGCTAGGGCAGGGCGTGCCTTCCGTTTGCCGGTGAAGACACGCCTGGTTGACGGCGTTGAAGTGCATGGTGGTTCTAACAAGGTGTTTGCCGACCTTGGCCTGGCAGACGCCGAGAAGTTCAAACTCAAAACGAGCTTGGTGATCGAGATCAGAAAAGCCATCCGCAGCCAGGGCATGACTCAGCAAGCGGTGGCAAAACGCATGGTCATCGCCCAGCCCAGGGTCTCCGACAGGATGCGTGTTGACGTCACGAATCTGTCTGAGCGCAAACTGATGGACTGCCTCACCCGATTGGGTTACGACATGGAAATCAAGGTTCGGCCCGCGAAGGTAGAAGTGGGGCACTTGGTGCTCGCTTTGGCTTGACCTCTTGCTATCCGCGAAATGCGCCAACGCAACAGCGCTGGAAATGCTGCGTTTGGCGTGTTCATGTGAGGGCGCTATAGGGCTGTTCTGGTGGGCCACAACCCGGTACCAACAGATCGGGGCCATGGGTGGGGCCACGCCGTTGAACTGAAAATGGTAATCTGGCGTTCTTACTCGTGCTCCGGCTGTTTGGGAAGTGATGATCGACAACATGTGAAGCATTGGTGCCGAGTGCTTTCTCGCCGACTCCATCTGTCGCCTGATATTGCGAACTGCACCCCCAAAAACCGCTTGCTCTGCGGTTTTGTTTTGACCTTTCCCCTCACAATGAGGCATGGAGAAAACCATGCCTCACAAGTCAGCCCCGTCAACGGGCGAGGGAATGGTTTTGTCCCCGGGCCCGCCGCTAATCCCGCATGGTGATGTGGGTGGATGTGCGCCGCTAGAATGGTTTTCATGGTCACCCAGAACCCCAAAAAACCCGAAAATCCAACGGCGCCTCCGGGCGCCGGCAACGACGAGTCGGTGGTGCTCGAACGGCGTGCCCAGCGCACCCAACCACCGCAGATGTTCCAGGTTGTCTTGCTCAATGACGATTTCACGCCCATGGAGTTCGTGGTGCACGTCATCCAGGAGTTTTTCAGCAAGGACCGGGAAACCGCCACGCAGATCATGCTCAAGATCCATCTGGAGGGAAAAGGCATTTGCGGGGTTTATTCGCGCGACGTTGCCAGCACCAAGGTCGATCAGGTCCTCCAGGCGGCTCGAGCTGCTGGCCATCCTTTGCAATGCATGAGCGAGCCGGTTGAATAAAGACCAAACCGCCTCA
>LNFM01005187.1_pt1 | contig 22924 bp, 32 predicted proteins | sample 596031 | NCBI WGS metagenome assembly LNFM01 (sample SAMN04254537, study PRJNA301005) | activated carbon metagenome | isolation source: dual media filters at the Ann Arbor, Michigan drinking water treatment plant | place: USA: Ann Arbor | reverse complement strand
CGCGTCTCGTGAGCGAAATCCTGTACGAACAGCGTGGACCCGTCACGCTCATCACCATCGATCGCGCCGACAAGATGAACTCGCTCGATTTCGCGGCGAATGACGAGCTGACCGAGGCTTGGCGGCGTTTCGACCGCGATGCGACGGCCCGCGTCGCCGTTATCACCGGGGCAGGAGACAAAGCCTTTTGCGCGGGTGCGGATCTCAAGACCTATACGATCGACTTCGCCAACCGGCCCGCCCCCGTATTCCGCCAGCGATACACCGATGGACCGGGCTTCGCAGGCATCACGCGGAACATGGACATCGGCAAACCCATTGTCGCGGCCGTCAACGGCTTCGCCATCTCGGGTGGCTTCGAACTGGCCCTCGCGTGCGATATCCGCTTCTGCTCACCGAATGCCGAGTTTGCGCTTCAGGACGTTAAATGGGGGTTCCATGCCTGCGATGGCGGCCTGATCCGCCTGCCCCAGATCGTTGGGCTCGGCCATGCCATGGAGATCGTGCTCTCGGGCGATCGTGTTGATGCAGAACACGCCTTTCGGATCGGTCTCGTGAACCGCATCCATCCGGTCGACCAGCTCATCGGCAAGGCGATGGACTATGCGGCAATGCTTGCATATCGGGCGCCACTCGCTCAGCGCTTCGCCAAGGACGTCATGCGCCGCGCGATCGGCATGTCTCTCGAAGAGGCGATGAAGTTGGAATCGCGCTCCTTCTATGACCTTGGTGGAACGCAGGACATCCGCGAAGGCACGACCGCTTTCCGCGAGAAGAGAGAAGCTCGCTTCGAGGGTCTATAGGCCGCACTGGATCGCTCACGTCCGGGCCACCGCCGTCTCGTCATAGGGTCCACCATCTCGCCGCTATGCTTCGCTGATAGCGTGATGATGGATTGAAGCGTGTGAGAGGTCGCCGTGCATCACGAAGTGAACGCCCATGCGCTCACCTTGCCGCCATGCAAAGCTGAGGGACTAGGACTGTCAGGGGTCAGAGATTAGGTCATTGATCTCATTGATTCTATGGCGTTTATGGCCCTGATTGGGGGAGCATTTTGGGGGAGCGCGTGGGGGAGCTGAGGACATTGACTACTTCCGTGCAGCCCGCAGCAGGACCGCATCGCGGTGGAATTCTAGGTATTGCTTCTGCCCACTTGTGAATGCCCCAACTTTGACTTGCTCGGCCAATCGAATTCCCATTCGCAGCAACGAGGGCTGATGAGCAACCGGAGAGACAATTAGCCGACCGTCATTCTCGAAGCCGATGAAGCCGCGATCAAACAGATGGTCAATGCTTGGTGTGAGCAGGAGACCGTTCTCGCCATCAAGCCGCTCAACGTTGGTCGCGTCGCGCCAAGGCTTGCAGTGGCTGGCCACGAGATGCGCCGGATTATCGACGCCAGTGATGCGGCATCGTCTCTCGATTTGCGCCACTCGATCTCTGAAGACGCCTTGCCCTCTTCGTGCTCGAACTAGTGCCAGCCGATCGGTCTCGGCGATCGAATTGTCGGCAACCACGAGCTGCTCGATATTGCGTTCCCATGCATCGAGATCATCAGCCGGAGCGGGTACAACATCAGATGCCCGCAAGACGATTGCCTCAGACTCCGGTCCAATGAGGCCGATTAGGGTCTCAGCTAGAGCGAGAGGCACTTCGGTCAGATAGACGGATTGCAGCCCGTTGCCGTTGGGCTGAAGCGGCGAATACCGATCAGGAAGCAGGGGGCGCAACAGATCGATGTGATCCTTGAGCCGTACTTGGTTCTCCAGCCGGACAAAGGCGACCTTTACGCGCCAACCGACATTCTCCCAGTTCTGTCCAGTCGTGCCGAACTCGGACGGCTTGGGGCTCTCCCAACAGTAAGATTGTGCAATGCCGATGGCGCTAATCCGCGTGTCGGCGAATGAGAAGATGACGTCGCCCGGCGCCACCTCTCGCATGAACTCGTAGAAGGGATTGCGGGCGTGGTTCGCATTGCGCTTGGGTGACCACAGATATCCGCCTTCCACCTCGTAGCGGAACGTCTGGTTCTGGTTGACCCACCAATAGCGCATTCGTGTTGGCTAACATGCAGGCCGAAGCCCGTCGACTATCAGTCTGGCTGTGGTGACCCACTAGCTTGTCGGAGAGAGGCCGCGGTGGATGGGTAAAGCGCTGATAGCAATGCCCTCAACGGAGTTGACCGGGGTGGCGTCGCACGAGAAAGCCGACGTAATGTTGGCTTGGTGATACGTCAGCGCCGGAGCCTCTCAATGGTCACGATTGTCGCTATCTTTGTGTCGCTGCTTCTGGTGGCGGCAACCGTTCTCATTCACTATGAATGTTTGCGCGCGACGTCGGCTTTCTCTAGCCGCCTGTCAATCCCGCGCCGGTCGCACATCTTGGTAGTGATCGCTGGCGTAATCGTTGCGCACCTCGTAGAAGTGACGCTTTATGCCGTATCACCTTTGCGAACTCTGGGGCCTCGGGCGCATTGACGGCGAAATCGAAGGCGCTCTTGACCATTTCTACTTCTCAATCACGACTTACACTACGCTCGGGATCGGCGATGTGCATCCGCGGGGCGCTGTCCGTCTCATTGCCGGCGTGGAATCATTGAACGGCTTGGTGCTCATCGGTTGGTCGGCATCCTTCACCTACCTCTCCATGGAGCAGTTCTGGGTCGAGAAACCGCATCCATCGCAACATGGCTTGCGTACCCGACGCCGCTAAAAGCTCACGTCCTCATCGGGAATGTTGAGCAGGCGACCGCAAGCTTTGCAGTGCACGGCATCGGGGTCGTGGCGCTGAAGGCCACAGTCGGGGCAAGGAAAGCGCACTTTGTGCGGCTGAAGGAGGGCGCGTACGAGACGCAGAAACAGCGTCACGCCAAAGATCATGATGGCAACCGAGAGTAGTCGCCCGGTCGTCCCCGTCAGTGTTATGTCGCCAAAGCCGGTGGTTGTGAGCGCCGTCACGGTGAAGTACAGCGCGTCCAGATAGTTGCGAATGTCGGGATTAACCCAGCGCTGTGTTTCGTAGACGAGACCGCTCATCACGAAAAGGAAGACGAGAAGGTGGACGAGGGTGATCGTCAGATCCTCATTGCGGCGGAACCATAGACTGTCTGCCCGGAGCCTCGCCAAAATCTGGTAGGTATGGAGGAGCCGCAGCGTGCGCAGCACGCGTAGAAATGCTGCGCCTTCGCCTGCCATGGGGATGAGAAATGAAAGGATCGCGACGGCATCGGCCCATGTGGCCGGATGGCGGAGGTCGTGCCAGCGATTCCGACTTATGTAGAGGCGTGCGGAGAAGTCCGCCAGAATGACTATTCCAAAGAGCACGTCGAGCACTTCGAGTGTGAACGTCCGCTCAAAGAAGGACGACACGACGATGAACAAGACTGTAACGATGTCGAATGCAAGTAGCGCGTACCGGAAGCGGTATGCGCGAGGGTTCTCGGCTTCGTAGTAGAAGCGCAGCGTGTCCTTGAGCGGGGGCTTTCCGGCCGCCGTACCGATCGGACTGCTCATTCCTTACCTTCTGCAATGTCGACACGAAGAAAGCCGACTTTAGCGATGCATCATATCTGACATATCGGGCGGTGCGAACGCCGGGCCGCAATTGCTCGGACCTTCCGCAGGCCCAATAGGGAGGTGAAGCTGGTGACGTGGAGTTGGTTTCAGCTCGCTAATCCGATGGAGCCTCAGCCCAGTTCGCAAGTGCAGGCATCTGGCTAAGACACCAGGGACCTATCAAGAAGGATGGTCCATCGGTCCCCCCTCGATGTCTTCTCATTCGTGACCACCGCGCCGAACGCACTCGTGGCGACAGTCAATCATGAGAGGATGCTCGTGCTGCTGACCACTGATGACGACCACGAGGCGTGGCTCAACGGGAGCGTCGAAGAGGCGTTGGCACTCGTGGAGCCGTTTCCGCCGGAGAGCATGAGGATTGGCAGACGGGGTAAGACAAGCGGGACCGGCTTGAGGAGGCCGATACGACCGGATAGAGAGAATTCCGGCTTCGGAGGCAATCTCGTCAGTTAGGAGGCGCGCTATTTGCCAAGGGACGCCTTTACGTGCATTGTTTCCTATGGCAACCAACGACCTGTACCAGAACCAACTCGCCCGTGCCGCGTCCCGATGGGAGAACGAGGGCGGCGCTGTGTTCTCCTCAGCCGACGAGGACTTACACGACCGCCTCAGCCCCATCGAACAAGGTATACTGCAGTGCCTCGGCGCTGCGGTGATTGCACAGTGGTCCGTCCTACCGACCGAGGTCCAAAGAGCGCTCTTCCAAGACGCCGTTTCGAGTGGAGATCCGCACCAATCGACTTCCTTGCGAGAGCAAATCGCGCGCTTCCTTCACAACCACAAGGACGATGCGGACAGTTCGGCCCCCTAGAGGTGCCGGAACGGCTCGGGCAGTTAAGTATCTAACGCGCTAGTCGATCGAGGGTCTGCTTCATGACGGCCATCCCCTGATCCATCATGGCATCCATAGTGGCAGCTGCTTCATCCGGCAGAAAGTCGGCGGTCCAGACGATCGTGGTCGCTCTTGATGCGTCCAAACTCACTTGGGCGGAGCCGTTATGATGCGTCAGAGAACCTCCAACCGCGCTCCACACGACGCGGCGTTGATCTTCATCAACCGTCACAATGATCTCTCGGACGACCATGCCATTGGCGAATGTCACGATGCGAGCGCCAGGCTCAAGCTTGGTGTCGATGACGAAACCCGGCACGAGCCGAGTGTGAAGCTGGCCGACGTCACGAAGCGCTGACCAAGCGGCATCCGCAGGAGCTGCCGTCAAGATAATCTTCTTGATGGTTGCCATGCGCTTCTCCTTCCTTGAGCTTGACGCTGACATTGTAAATGCTCGTTGCTGACAGCATGGCGTCAGTAGAAAGCGGACGAGCAACAGCGAGATCGGCCGCTGGGTTCAGCGGGACCGTCGAGGAAACATTGGCGCCCGTGAAGCCGTTCCCTCCGGAGCGCATGAGGATTGTGCAGACGGGGTACGACAAGCGGGATCTGCTCAAGAAGGTGGTGTCTCGCGCGGAGGCTTCTCAGGCGCTGGCTCAGGCGGCTTCTTCGATGGCGGTGCCTCCTGAGGCGGAGACGTGTCGGGGTCGCGCAAGGGTTCCGGTATTGGCTCCGGCGGCCGCTCGATCGGCGGATCTGGCCGCTGATCGTTTATTGCGCCTCCCGCAACGGTCCACATCTCTGCACTCTTCGTCGCCAACATCACATCACACCATTGATCGCACATCCATGTGTTACTTGCTGCCGCCGCGCCCCTTCTGGTCGCGCGGATTACGCTCGGGATTGTCGGTGCTCGTTTTCCGAGGAGGGTTCTGGTGTTGCTGTCCGCCGGGCTTCTTCTTTGCTTTCTCCTCCGCCTCACGCGGATCATGTGGCTTTGACATTGGAATTGCTCCTGAGGTGCTGGGCAGTTGTCGTAACAGTGCCGCCCGCGAGATTGTTCCCACGCGGAGACGTCAGGCTTTCAATGCCCCTGAGAGTTTCTCCCGGGTCGCCTCGTCGGCGTCACTGAGGCACACCGCCGAAGCTGAAGAGGCCGTCCACTTTGGAGGCGCACGCGTCACGTTCGGCTATTCCGGTGAGCCACGTCTTAAAGGCCGGAGTATCGGCCCCTGCGTTGGCGTCCACAAGCTGGGCTACGGATGTCAATGCGGCGCCGACTGCTCCTGAACCCAGCCGTGCAGCATCTGGGCCGCGGACCCGTCGATCGCCTCGTCTGTAATGAGCGCGCATCCAGCGCCTTCGCGCAACTCTCGCGTCAGGCTAGCTGGATCGCGGCAAACCGGCGTTGGAAACCCTGATTCGGCAAGCAGTCTTCTGGCGACATCGGAGTCACGACGCCGTTCGGCGAGAATCGATACTCGTTCGGAGTTCGGCCCTCCAAGTGGCATTGCTTATTCTTCCAATAGCTTTGGACTTCCCAAGTAGGTCGGGACACCGCGCAGAACGCCCTGAAATTCGCGCAAGGCAGGGCCGACTTGTATGCCTTTGCCCGTGACCTGAAACTCTCGGATTGTGTCCTCGTGCGGCCCGGTTCGCTTCTTAATGACCGACACGGCTCGCCGCACCCTTCCTTCAGCCTCGAAGTAGCGCATCAAGACGACGGTGTCCGCCAGGTAGGTGACGTCAACGGGCGTCTTCATATCGCCGACAAGGCCGTGCTGAGCAACGGTGAGGAATGTGTTGACGCCGCGGCGATTGAGATACTGCAACAGTTCATGCATATGCAGAATCAGAGCGTGTTCATCGGGCATGGCAGCCTGATAACCATTGAGGCTGTCGATCACCACCATACTCACACTCTGATCTACGACGCAGTGGCGCACCCGATGCGTGAACTCTCCGGGGGAAAGCTCCGCTGCATCAACATGATCTACAAAGAGAACACCTCTCGTCTGATATGCCTGGAGATCAATGCCCATACCCTTCGCACGGCGGAAGGTGACACCCAGTTCCTCATCGAACACGAATAACGCGACCTTTTCGCCGCGATCCATCGCAGCCCTCGCATATTGCAGGACGAACAACGATTTGCCGGTTCCCGCTGGCCCGAGCACGAGGGTGCTGGTTCCTTTGTCGACGCCACCTCCGAGCAATCGGTCAAGGCGTTCGACACCGCTCGCCACTGTAACAGCGTCAAATGTGCCTGTGTGTTCTGCCGCTACCAAGCGCGGAAAAACCCTGACGCCTCCGGTAGCAATGATGAAGTCGTGATAGCCGCCACGGAAGGCGCGACCTCGGTACTTTGCGATCTTCACCCGGCGCCGTTCGGAGCCATAGTTGGGAGCCATGTCTTCCAAGAGAATGACGCCGTGGGCGATACTGTGGACAGTCTTGTCTAGGGAGTCGGTCGTGAGGTCATCCAACATCAGAACCGTTACGCCTCGACGGGCCAGAAAGTGCTTGAGCGCGAGCAACTGCCTTCGGTAGCGCAAAGATCCTTGGGCAAGCAGCCTGATCTCGGACAAGCTATCGAGCACTATTAGATCCGGGCGTGTTCGCTCGACCGCTTCCAGAATCTCTTTGACTGTTTCCCCAAGCTCGAGATCCGAAGCGTACAGCAACGTCTGCTGCTCGCTAGCATCCAACGAGCTTTCCGGCGGCTGCAGCTCGCATATCGCGATGCCTTCGCCTAGCGTCCAGCCGTGCGAGATTGCGGTGTTCTGCAGCTCCTGCTTAGTTTCCGACAGGGTGATGTAAAGTGATCGCTGGCCACGCTTTTCTCCCTCCATCAGAAACTGCATCGCTATCGTCGTCTTCCCCGAGCCAGGTTTCCCTTCAAGCAGGAACAGCGAGCCCGGTGTTAGTCCCCCAGCGAGAATGTCGTCCAGCCCGTGCACCCCTGTTGCAACCGAACTTGACATTGTTTGCTCCTTTCGAGCGCTGACCTCACACGACGAGGCCTATCGCACAGCGAGCTCGTGGCAGTTTGGGCTGAACGCCTTTTCGGACTAACGGGTTCCACAATGGCGACACGCTGATGGTCACGAGGATTGACCGCTTGGCCCGCTACATCGGGGACCTACAGACGATCGTCCGGGCGGCGCAAGGAAAGGGGGCTCACCTCAGGGGCGCCGGCTCTCAAGAAGTCCAACGCGGTTGCCAACTCGGTGCGGCATTCGTGGTGGTCCCCGAACACTCCTCGGTTCGGATGATCGCGCATCCTGCGTGCTTCAATGCGGGTGTCTGCACTTCAAGGCTTTGACCTTCGGTGCTTACTCGCGCGTACCCGATCGTGGTTATGGAGTGATGTATCCGTCGGTGCCTCAATAGGCTTGGTGCGCGACCGCAGAGTGCGGAACACGGTCGGCATCCAGACGTTATCGCCTGTGTGACTCGGCAAATTGCGTCAGGAGACTTTCCGATGCCCTTCCGATCGATAGGTGTTCTCAACAAGACGATCATCATCAGGACTGCCATCGTGGTCTTCGGTTGCCTCTCTGCCGGTCCGCTCGTCGCGCAGCCTTCGGCAATCAACTCCGGTACGCTCACCTGCACTGTCGCCGATGTGCCGAACAAGGCCAGCGCGGTCGTCGACCTGTCGTGCAACTTCAAGTCCCAGGCGGGGGGGACCAGCGATTACATCGGGTCTGCAGGGACGAAGACTGGCGGCTTTCCTCCAGCGAAGTACGTCTTCGTTTGGAGCGTGGTTGCGATGGAGCAAGGCAAAGGGGCGTTGCTTGAGGGCACGTTCACCGCTGAGGCCGGCCGTGAAGGGCCGCCTGTTCTGATCGGCGGGAAGGACGGCAGGACTCGCTTGGAGCCCGCGGCCGATGGCAAGGACCAAGTCCCTGGACCGGCAGAGATCACCACACTGACGCTCAAACTATCTGCCACGAAGACGTGAAGAAGGATATCGGCGCTTCATTTACGTGCGATTTGTTGAGGTCCGCAAAGGGCGTCGGCGAAAGATGAGTAGCCGAGGGGCGCTCTCACACCTAAGGCCCGCTTGCGCCTGACGCACTTCCTCACCGTCAAGCATTCTCCGCGGTAGAGGCGCCGGAACCGCTTCTGGTTCATGTGCAGTCTTTGCAGAGCATAAAATGCAGCCGTCGATAGCCAAACCGGCACGGATGGCCGCCAGTTCGCGGATGCGCTGACGGACGCCGAGATCATCGGGGCGACGGCTCGCGTAGCGGATCGTCGAGCGATCAAGTCCAAGTGCGGTGTAGCCCGCCGCTCGCTAAACGACCGTTAGCACAAGGCCGCACATCGAAACGAATACGTCGCGTTTAGTGGCTGGCTTTAGCTAAGAGTCCTTCGAGGAGCAGAACGATTCTCTTCTCAGATAGCTCGGGCTTGAGCACGACCGGAGCGCTCGGCCAAGCACGCACAATCTCTGACTTGGCGTGGGCGGTATAGAAGAGAAATGGGATGGACCTAGAGTGGAGCTCTGTGCACAGCGTCGAGCAGTCCGGACCTCCCAAATTCATGTCAAGCACCGCGGCCGTCACCTCAGCGTAAGACAACATATCGAGGCCTTCATCGAGGGAGGTAGCAGCTAGAACACTAGCTCCCGATGCGCGGAGTGTTTGGTGCAGGTCGAGCGCGATGAGAGCCTCGTCCTCAACGATCAGGATCGACTGACCCAACAGAGGTTTGCTGGTCATGGTACGCAGGGTAGGACATTTGTTACGCGAGGTGGACATTCGAACTCTTCGCTGGTTGCTGCGTTAAGACGCAGGACCAGGGGGTTGAGGCCAATGTCTGATGTCGTAACGGTTGTCGTGTGGTGCGCGATAATTGTGGTTTGCGTCGTGATCCTCCACAAGGTGCTGAAGTGAATACGATGCCGTGTAACGCGGCGGAGTTATCTCAGGTTCCGTGGATGATGTGGCAGTGGTCGCGGCTATGAACGCGACAGAACTCGGTCGAAGCTTGACGGTAATGTGAGGACCAAGCGTCGGGGCCCTGCGACTGACCCTTCAACTGACAAAGGCGGATCGAGTGAGCAAAGGTTGAGTGAGACCTTGTTGAGCGTACGTTAGAGAGCAGAGGCGGCACCGCATGTTCCCAATCCCCAAAGCATTCTTCCTAACGAGAGGCATCGGCACACACAAGGAGCAGCTGACAGCATTCGAGCTGGCGTTGCGCGATGCAGATATCGAGCAGCAGAACCTCGTGACGGTGTCGTCGATCTTGCCTCCAGTTTGCGTCGAGCTGGAGAGGGACGCAGGTGTCGCGACGTTGCATCCTGGCGAGATCACCTTCGCCGTGATGGCCCGCACTGAAACGAACGAGCCAGGCCGGCGGATTAATGCGAGCATCGGCTTGGCGCGTCCCTCCGATCCTTCGATGTACGGCTACATTTCGGAGCACCATGGCTACGGCAAGGATGAGATGCAGAGCGGCGACTATGCGGAAGACCTTGCGGCGACCATGTTGGCATCGACCTTGGGGGTAGAGTTTGACCCTGATGCTGCTTGGAACGAGCGCAAACATGTCTATGAGACGAGCAGCCTGATCATCGAGAGTAAGTCCATCACGGCATTCGCTGAGGGTGATCGCTCGGGGCTTTGGACGTGTGCTGTCGCCGCTGCGGTGTTCCGCTTCACTGTTTCTTGATGCCCTTCCTAAGGCTCGGCTGTTTCGCCTTAAGCGCTTTGAGCTTGCCACCCTTCTTTGCCTCGATCGTCCTCCCGTCACCCAGCGAGATGGCAACATGAGCCTGACTTGGCCGGCCTTTGCCCGCGGCTGCCATAGGTATTATCACGAGTGGAGCGACGACGCTGAGCTGAATGGAGAGGACAATTGCCACTGTTCGCATGACCATGTGCTCTTCCTCCGAATAGTGGACGCTTGCATCATTGCTATTGTGTCGGGCTAGGGAGCCAAAAGGTTCAGCCATGGCAAGCGTACCAGAAGCAGGCGTGCGGGTTGTGGTCGTCGGTTGCCCACCGTAGTATCGTGTATGGAGCAGCAACCCTTGCCGCAGATCATCCAGGTGCGGATCACCCGAGCACCCTCAGGTGTGTGGGTCGCCGACTGCTCGCAGCTGTCGTGTTTTTCAGTCGTGGCGAGTGACGAGTTCAGCCTTCTCGAGGCGATCAAGTCTCAGATCACCATGCTTTGCCGTGCTCAGGGGTTCGAAGTGGTCGTTGCTAGAGCGGGCAGCCTCGAAGACAACGTGACCCTGTGGTCGATAAAATCGGTCACGGCTGACGGACAGCGGAAGGCAACCCGAGGTCGCTGACGTTCGAAGGGCACAGCTGGTGACCAAAGATCTGGAACAGCCGTCGCGTTTAGGCATCCGTGTGGAGAATGCACGGACTTGGATTCTGACGGATCGATTTGACGGCAGTGATGTGGGCGGCGTGACCTACCAACACGACAGTCACGGCAACCACTATCAACCTTGGCTGTTGGTACACGGTGCGCGAACCGACATCAGCACACCCTTACCGCAGCTCGACCAGGCTGCCCACGAGATCGAAGTCGAATTACTTAAGCGCGCAAGAGCTAGCGCAAAGGGCGATTGAAAGGCGATGCACGAGGCGTTCCGGGAGCGTACAGGCGAATTCGTCGCGAGGATCAGCTGAAAGTGACCGACGATCGCCGCTAGATGTGCCCTGGAAGCCGGATACGGGTGGGGGTATTTTCGTCCCTTCGACGCGGACCGCTTGGCTACCCTACTGCCAGCACGAAGGACGAATACGCAATATCCTGTCTCGCATGCTGCATCGCGGCGGCCCGGCTCGCCGTTCGCTGCGCTTCAGCTAGTGACCCGACTCGGACATTGAAGCTGCCCAGTCGCGAGCAGAACGTAATGACACTCTGCAGAGTTTTCAGACATCGCCCCGTCTCATTGATCAGCAAAGGGATTGATCGAGTGCTACCGCCGCTCGACCCCATTCAGCGGACTTCGACTGCCGCGCGGCGCAGGACGCTCGGGGCGAGCTCGCCGTCCTCGGCCATCGGAAGGTCCCAGACCGACCGGCGGAACGTCGGCCTTAAAGGCGTCGCGCTCGCGCAGGCTCCGCCCGACCTAGCGAAGTAAGCCTGATGGCTGAAAAAGAGCCGCCGTCACGAGATCACTGCCGCCACGATCAAGCCCAACGAAAGTGCTGCAGCCGCTGGCGGCACCCACCGTGGCACGGCGAATACGTCATCGCCAGCCGGCTGCCGTCGTTGGATGCGCCAGAGTGCGAGATCGACCACCACGAAGATGCCCAGCGTCAGGGCGTTCGCCAGGGTCAACAACCTCTCAAACGGCATCAACAATGCGGTCGCGAGCACAATGCCGCCGGCGAGTAGCGTGGCTTGGACTGGCGTGCGGGTGAGCGGATGGACCCGGCCAAGTGCGGAGGGAAGCTGCCGCCGGTTCGCCATGCCGTAGAACAATCGTGCCAGCATCATGATCTGGACCAAAACGCCGTTCGCAATGGCCATCGCACCCACGGCGGCGAACAATGTCGCCTGCGAACCTTGGAACAGGTCAATCAGCGGACTCTGGCCACCGCGGCCGGCAAAGACGAGAGCCGCCGCCACTGCGACGTAGAGCAGCGTGCTGACCAGGATCGCGCCGACGATGCTGTAGGGCACTGTCCGGCGCGGGTCCTTGGTCTCCTCTGACATGTTGACCAGGCTTTCAAAGCCGATAAAGGCAAAGAAGGCGATGAAGGCACCGGCAACGACGCCCTGCCAAGCAACGACGCTCGACGGCAGTATTGCTACGACATCGAAGTTGGGCGCGGCGAAGAAACCGACCCCTACCGCAACGACGAGACCCAAGATCTCGACCGCACCGATGGCCGCGGCGAAGCCGGTACTCTCCCGCACCCCTGCCACCGCAAGCAACGTGAATGCTGTGACCAGCAGTGCGATGAGAGCTGCCGGCGGCAAGCTGATCAGCACGGAAAGATAATGGACCGCCCCGCTCGCGATTGAAGCAGCGGCGATCGCGACCGCTAGTGTCAAGGCGAGTCCGGTTGCCTGCGCGGCGCGATCGGAGCCGAACCCCTGCTTCACGTAGGCCGCAGCTCCAGACGCTTCCGGAAACCGGCTGGCCAGTTCCGCGTAGCATAGACCGGTCATGCCCGCAGCAATGCCCGCGAGCAAGAAAGACAGCGGTGCAGCTGCACCTGCTCGATCGATGACGGAAGCAGTAGCGACGTAGATCCCAGCTCCGACGATGACAGCGAGCCCGTAAAGTAGGAGCGGCCAAAGAGTGAGCGTGCGTCGCAAACCGAAGTGCACGGGTCCACGATCGTTTTCGAAGCTCATCTCACCTCCTGGTGCACGCCTGCGGGGTATTTGACGAGTGCCTCAGAGGTGAGGAATTATTTAGATCGCCGCCCTGCGACAGCCCTTCTTAGAACGGAGAGGCAAACGCTTCTGCGAGAGTTGCTAGTGGGTACACAGAAGACTGACACACATATCCGAAGGCCAGCGACTGCGGACCCGAGTATTGGCCGCGCTTGCTTCGAAGACCTATTTGACAAGGGTCACAGGTAGTTTCGTCAGATGGACGACTTTGGTCGCCACGGAGCCCAAAACCAGATTGCCGATGGCGCTCATGCCTCGCGTCCCCATTACAATGCCGTCGCACGCGCTCTCTTCACATATTTGGTGATGGCCGCTGCGAGGTCGCCGGTCAGAACTTTCGTAGTGAACTTTACACCGACTGCCTCGGCCAACACGGCCGCGGGTTTCAAGACCTCGTCGCTCTGACGGCGCCGGGCCTCCTGCACAATGACGTGCATTGAGACATCCCCAAAGACTATTGGTGTCTCATGGGCATTCACGATGTGCAGTTCACCCTGTGGGTTTTCCTTCGCGAGCCCAATAGCCAGTCGCAGGGCACGCTCGGCGCTTTCCGAGCCGTCGACGGGCACAAGTAGTTTGCGCATCGCTGGTACTCCTCATTGGCTCCAAGCGTTGGTATTCCCCGTCGGGCACGTCTCCGGCATTGATGAGGGTCAAGCGCTACTAGAAGAGGAACAACGTCCGAGAACGGCACCGAGTTCGCCAAGTTCCGCCTGATGAGCGACGGCGCGGCCCATTGATCGCGACTTTAACCGGTAGCGCACCTCTCTACCGGACAAGCGCTACTTCGTGGCAGGTGCCGTAGCGCTCGGCGTCGTGGAAACGGACAATGTGATCGTTCCGTAGCCGAAATAGACCAGAGCACCAAAGACCGCAGCGAACACAATGGCAGTCACAAAGGCATTTGTGACCCTGCTGCCGAACGACAGTACATTGCCAATAAGGCCGATCACAAAAACGATTGCGGCCGCAATCAATACCGGTTCGAGCCAGAGGTAGTCTGCGGGTAGAAGCATTTCTTCCCTCCTGCCGCCTGCCACACCGCCGTCAACTAACCACGCTTACTACGGTCGAACCACGGCGCGTTTGTGACGCAATCACAGTTGTCCTGTGCGGTGCATGAGCCGCCAATGTCCCGATGAGCATCGGTCTCTGGGGTGTGGACTCGGCAAGAACGCCCTCGATGCAGGGCACAAAGTGCAGCGCTATTGCGGCAGTGGGGTCGTGCGCACATGGGGCGGTGCCGAGGGCTCGCCACCAAATGTTCCATAGTAGCTCGCAATGCCGAGAACGATGATGGCTCCGACCAGTAGTGCCAGTATGGCTGGAGTCGGCTCCCCCAGGTAACGCTTAGATACTGCGCCCATCTTAACTTAGGCAGTGCCGATGAAGAACCTCACATTGCCAGCGAATAAGACGACCAAGGTACCCGCAATCAACAGTCGCCCGCCCGGTAGCATGTTGCGCGAGAGGGGCACAGCGACGATCAAAAGGTGCGCCAGCGTTACGCCGGGGCTGAAGAGCAGCGGTTCCGAGGGATTGAACAGAAAGAAGAAGGCACCGCGCAGGATTGTGTAGGCGCTTAGCGCCAATGCCAAGCCCGCCAGCTCCTGTTCTCGCCAGCGATATCTGTACAGCCAGGCAACGAGGCCAACCATCGTGAGCGACAGTACCGACACGGCGGGGATGGGGCTGAGGAAATAGCTTCCGAAGAACGGGACGAAATAAGCATCGCGGCCCAACGTGAAAGGGGCATCGGCAGTCGGTGCTGCGAGATTGAAAAGCACCCAGTTGAGCAGGAAAGCGTGCAAACTGGATAGGCTGTGATCGGCTTTCGCAACATAGTGAAAGAACATGGCGACGTGCGAAGCACCTTCCGGGTCGGTGTCGCGCGCGACTAGCCAGCCATTGATCGCGAACTCTAGAATGACGAGTGCAACTGGCCCGGCCATGGCATGAACCACGATCCAGCGATACCGATGCCAATTCTGCTTGTGGCGCTGGAACGTGTCGAGCAAGGGAATGGCAACAAGAAAGACCGAAACGATCTCATTGAGGCACGCGAGGAACAGCACCGCCGTCAGAGCGACAGCACGCCGTCGTGTCCATTGCGGCCGAAGATGCAGATAGGCGCCGATATAGAACGCGGCGAATGTGGCCGTAAGTATCTTCGATTCCTCGATACTGGAGAAGAACCACACACCAAAAGATGTCGCGTATATCAGGCCCCAACACACTGCCTGGCGTAACGGAAGTACGGCGGAAAAGGCCCAAGTTGCAGCCCAGGCGCCCGCAGCGCCAATCGCCGCGAACAGGGCGCTCAGCACGTGTTGCGATGAAATCCATCCTTCTAGGGGCCCAAAGAGCTTCATCCAGCTAAGCGCGATACCGATGGTGATCGGGTGAAACCGGGCCATCCGATCGATGACCTCGCCATGCGCGAGCTTCGCGTACCACCAGTTATCGGCACCGAAAAACTGGGGAGCCTGTCGGGTCTGAAGCAGATGAGCTGAGTACCAGTACAGAGCGAATGACGCGGAGGCCACGAGAAGTAAGCAAAGATGATACTGCAGCAATGCAGGTCGCGCGACATCGACTAGGGCGTGCCTTGACGACGGTCGGAAACCACTCTGCGGCTCTGGCGGCAATACATCCTGCATCCCTCCTCCCTTACGTCGTTTCGAAATTGATGTGTGCAGCGTGCGGTATCAGACGACGCCGTCACGCGGGGTCCTTCACTTGTTGGTCAATTTTGCGGACGGTCCCCCCCGAATTCTTCCCTAGACTTGGTGCGTTGATAGAGTGGTTTGATTCGACAACGTCTGGCGAATTCTGCGCCATGTATAGTGCGCGTAGTTCCCCGACAAAGTAGGTGCCCGTCCAAGAGCGTTAGGATCGAGATTCCCACCAACCATCAAGTACCAGCCCCGCCACGCGCGGTTATGCGCAGCAATAGACGACATCCCAAGAATTAGGCGAGCTTAATCCAGACCCCCGATAGCAGGGGTGAGCAAGCCGGCTCGGGTCCGAGAGTAGCGACTGACCACTGTCCAGCACTCCGCTGGGTGTCGATGTTGGCAGTCCACTCGCCACCAAGACTGCGTCCTGTCTCTGCAATTGGAAACCGACTAACCCCCGAGGCGAAGGTCGAATGTCGTGCGACAACAGCGAACGGCCAGTTTCGACATGAGCGCCGGTCGGTCCAATGCGCCAATTGACTGGCGGTTCGGCAGACTCTAGGGTCGCCGATCAACCAACAACTGGGGAGCAGGCGCGGCACGCAGGTGTCGGCCGAAGTGATCTTGATCGAACTGCTGATTGTTGCCGGCCTGATCGTACTGAATGGCCTTTTCGCGCTTTCGGAGCTGGCAGTTGTCTCGGCGCGTCACTCGCGACTGAAGTCGATGCTTACCGCCGGTCGTCGGGGCGCTCAACAAGCCCTGCATCTGGCGTCAAATCCCGGCCGCTTCCTTTCGGCAGTCCAAATTGGCATCACGCTGATCGGCATCATCAATGGGGCCTATTCAGGCGAAGTCTTTGGCGTCTACGCATTCGACTATCTCAAAGGATTTGGCGCCTCGGATACGTTGGCCAAGGTTCTCGGGTATGGCACCGTCGTCGTCGTAGTCACGTATCTTTCGGTGATCATCGGGGAGCTCGTGCCGAAGAACCTGGCGCTGCGCAACGCGGAAGGTATTGCGTGCGCGGTAGCACCATTCATGACTGCCTTTGCCAAAGCAGCAGCACCGGCGGTCTGGCTGCTCGACGTTTCGACACGCCTCGTCTTCCGCTTGTTCGGTCAGACCACCGAAAGCGAGAGCCGGGTGACCGACGAGGAGATCCGCTCTCTCATTGCGGAGGCCGAAACATCTGGTGTCCTCGAAAAGGGGGAGCGCGAGTTGATCTCCGGGGTCATGCGATTGGCGGATCGGGCCGTCGTTGGCCTCATGACCCCGCGTACAGACGTTGATTGGATTGACGCGACCGCGTCCGAAGCGGTGATTAAGGACCGCTTGATCAGCACCATGCATTCCCGGCTGCCGGTCGGCGAAGGCTCCTTCGATGCCATGCTGGGTGTGGTGCAGACGCGGGAATTGCTGGCGGCGATCCTGTCGGGGGAAACCTTTGACGTGAGGAAGCATATTCGCATCGCGCCAATCATTCCCGGAGGTATGGATGCGCTTGATGTGCTCTCCGTGCTTCGTGAAGCCGCTGTCCCGATGGCCCTCATTCATGACGAGTACGGCCACTTCGAAGGTCTGGTCACACCAGCCGACGTTCTGGAAGCGATCGTCGGTGCATTCAAGTCAGATGAGTTCGGCGCGGAGCCGCATGCGGTGGAGCGCGACGACGGATCGTGGCTGCTGTCTGGGGCGATGCCGGTCGACGAAATGTCAGACCGTATCGGTGTCGTACTTCCGGCTCAGCGATCCTATGAAACAGTCGCTGGGTTCGTACTTGCACAACTCCAGCATCTGCCGCAGACCGGCGAGCACATCGACATTGGTGGATGGCGTTTTGAAGTCGTCGACCTCGATGGCCGCCGCATCGACAAGGTACTGGCGAGCCGGGTGGTGCCGACGCGTCGCCATGTGGCGTAGTGCGTGCTTCCTTAAAAGGGGGCGAGCGTCAGGCCAACATGACAATTCGAGCTGCCTACGCGATAGATCCGAACACACCTGAGTTCGTGCGGCTTCTAGAGCGTATCGATCGTCTCGCAATACTTCTCGACGCCCGGTGCCCGAGTACAGCGACGTGATGGCGTCCTCTTAGCGAGTCGGGCACAGCAGCGTAGGGCCTACTGCGATCCTTGAAAGAAACCTCGCCGCGCCCATACCCTGCGGAACTCGGCGGCATGGCTATACGTGATCCCGCGAGCCGTGATGGTCACCTTGGCGCCTGTGGCTGTGAAGCTCATGGCAAGGCCAACTGCATGTCTGAGCGGCATCGATCTGCTCATGGGCGATCGCGTGTAAGTCCTGCCGATCTCGGTGTTGAATTCGTACACGACTGTGAGGCTTACTAGTTCGTCATGCGGGATGAGCGTCAGCATCGCAGGGTGTGCCCTTTCTCAGGCGTGCGAGCCCGAATGTCGGGAATTCTTCTGTAGGTCGAGGCTCAGTCAACACGGCGCGGTGCACGAATATCAAGCATGTGGTCAGTCGAGACACGCGACGTTTAATGGACTAGGCTGGCGGTCCACCCTCAGACACGTTCAACTAGTGCTAGGAGCTTGGGGACACCGACGCAGGCGAATTGCAGTCTCTCCCGTTGATGGTATCTTTCCCGACATCATGGGATAGGCACTCGGGTTTCATCGCTCATTGTTGCAGGGTTCGTGTTGCGGGGGATGTGATCAGACATCCTCGACCACGGACGGGCCGCCATCGATCGCGACTGCCGCACAGCCCCCTCATGTTGTCGCCCAAGCGCCCGTAGTTCCTGCAAGCCAAGCCCCTCAGAGACCGCAGTGGCAGCCACCTCCTCCCATTCCTGAGGCTCCACAACGCGTACCTTCGCCGCCGCTGCCTCCACAGCCGAAGCAACCGCAGCCCGTCGAGCGCCCTTTTCCGCCAAAGCAGCTAGAGGAAGTAAAGCCACCACGAGCGCCACAGTTCACGGACCTCGCCGTCGCGGCGCTTATCGTGCAGGCATCGAGGTCGAGCTACTCGGGGAACTGCGCGTGTCCTGACAACACGGATCGAGCAGGGAGACGTTGTGGCGCTAGGAGTGCCTATTCGCGACCGGGAGGACGGAGCCCGTTGTGTTATGAGCGGGATGTGCCGGCGGAGATGATCGCTGCGTGGCGGGAACGGCACCACGCCCGATAGCCCGTCTACAATACGGAAGGAGAGCATGAGTTGCCACGTCCAATGATCACAGGGCCTGATGGCAGGCGGCGCATGGAGAGTCATCTTACTGGTGTTCCGAATTGCCCCCATTGCGGTGTTGCCTCGCCGGTACTATTGCGGTGTTGGCAATCCGAACAGCCCATTGCGCGAGGTGATCGGGGCAAACCGTCGAGATGGGCCGCGTATTGGTGCAGCTCGTGCGGACATGTCGTGACGGCAAAGGGCGACTGGTCGCTGTGTATCCCAGCACTTGGCAGGTCAATGATGCCCTTCCGGAGCGAGCGGCAAACTATCTTCGCCAAGCACGGACTACATTGGCCAGCCCTGACGCTTCAGTCGTCATGTCCGCTGCGGCAATAGATGCAATGCTCAAAGACAATGGCCTGCGAGATGGGTCGCTATACACGCGCATCGGCGAAGCTGTCACCGCCGGTATCCTCACGAATCGCATGGCAGAGTGGGCACATCGTGTCCGACTCGATGCCAACAACACTCGTCATGCTGATGAGGATATCCCGCACATGAGCCGTGAGGATGCACAGCGAGCGTTTGAGTTTGCCGAGGCCCTTGGTGATTTCCTCTATGTACTGCCCAGCAAGATGCCGCCTGAGGAATCGAAATGAAGGCGTTGGACACTGTCGCCTGTCGAGGCGTCGTGCATGAGCTGCTTCCCGGCTCGTACTGGCACTTGACGCATCCCACTAGGGGCTTCCTGCTGCACAACGCTTACCTCGCTGAGGGGATCTGCTGGAGTGCATGCGCGATAAGCCGGCTACCGGGGCTGGCTGGAGCGGTCTCGCAGTATCAGATTGCCCACGCGGATCGTGACAAGGAGAATTGTTGGGAGAGTGTGCGCATCGAAGTCGACCAACAACTACCGAGCCGTTTGGGCACAACCTATCTTTTCGAAAGCCAGGAAGACGCTTTCGCTGTGATGGAGAGGTGGTTTCCAGGGGAGAGCGAGCGGACTTTGGTAGAGGCGCGGATTGTCAACGGCGCGAGAGTTCACACAGCGGATGCAGCGCTCCTGGATTGCCAAAAGGAGAGGTGGGAGGACAACGCCCGCATGTACTGGCGAGGAGCCAAGAGTCAGAGTCCATTCCATGAAGTCCTAGTGGATGGTCTCGTGTACTTCCCTGGATGGCAGCAGCCGCCTTTCGGATTAGCGCAGCCACGGTAGCGCGCAGAGTGACCGGGCAGAAAAAGACTGATGGTGCGGAGGGTGAGGGCCGTTGCATTCGAAAGCGCGACCTGCCTCGCCGTCACTCCCCAGCTTCGACCAATGCGTCATGATCCCGAGCAGCCTTTAGTCCCCGGAATATCGTACGCCTCGATACACCGAGCACTCGCGCAGCGTCATCCGCGTTGAGGCCATCCTTAGTCATCAACGAGCGGGCCTTCTTGGCCATCTCGGGTGACCACTTGAGGGGCGGACCTAGGCGTTTCCCACGCTTCTTGGCAGCCTCTAGCCCAGCCTTCGTGCGCTCCAGGATGAGGTCCCGCTCGAATTGAGCGACGGCGCCGAGCACGTGCAGGATGAGCTTGCCGGTTGAGCCCTGGGTGCTGAGGCCGTCTTCGACTGTGCGGAAGTGAACGCCACGGGCTTCCAGATCGGCGAGTAGCTTGGTGACGTGCACGAGGGAGCGGCCGATGCGGTCCAGCTTGTAGCAGGCCAGCGTGTCGCCCTTGTTGAGTGTCGCGAGAGCCTTCTCCAGCATGGGCCTGTCGTGGCGGATACCTGAGGCCTTCTCCACGTAGATGTGCTCCACGAGGATGCCGAGGCGACGGGCGGCATCGAGCTGGAGGTCAGCCTTCTGGTCGCGTGTCGAGACGCGGGCATAGAAGACGGTCTTGGTCTCTGTCGTCGGCTTGGTCTTTGGGGGCATCGTCGGTGGGCTCCTTATGGGCAGTACGGGATGGCACCGACTCATGACACCACAGTTGCCGGCTGTTGGCACGGGTTATGGCACAGTGTAGTAAACGATGGATTGTGGCACTATCGTTCATTGCTTTGATGGGGGCAGAGATTGACCGTGCGACACCCCGATGATTATCCACGCTCGATGAGGGACGAAGGCGTCAGGCTGCGTCGTCGCGCAATGCTGAGTGAGCCGCATGTCGAGCCCCTCACGCGGTTCGCCCAGCAGCTTCGTGACAGTAGCAGCTTCGAGGTCCCGGACTTCGATCCGTTCGACGGCGGGGTGAACGCACGCGCGCTCTTTCTCCTTGAGAAGCCCGGTCCGCGAGTCTCAGTGCTTGGCGGTGGATCCGGCTTTATCAGTCGCAACAACGATGATCCCTCTGCTGAGGCCACATTCGGTTTCATGGATCAAGCCGGGATTCCTCGGAAGGCCACCGTGAGCTGGAACGTGGTGCCTTGGTGGAACGGCACAATCGATCTGACAGATGCCGAGCTTGAGGCGGGCTCCGCGAGTTTGGTGGGCTTGATAGCGCTCTTGCCGAGGCTTCGTGTGGTCGTGCTCGTGGGAAAGAGCGCTGCCAGACACGCTGCCCCTCTTTTGGCGAGGTTGCCGGTGGAAGTGATCACATCGGCTCATCCATCGCCCAAGGTGCGCAGGATGTATCCAGAGCTATGGCGATCGATCCCGACGAGGTGGGCGCTCGTTGGTCGGCATTTGGTTTGATGGTCCTGCGAGCAGCGATAGCGCGCGTCGGTTTGCGGGAGTGCCAGTGCGCGGCGGCTGATGAGAGCATTGGCTTGGCCAGTGGACATTGCCATAGCTATGTTCTTGATGCATGGCTCGCTGATATATCGGCGATGGTAACCGTGTCGAACACACGCATACTGAGCAGATGACGAGAGACGAACAGATAAAGGCGAGCCTCAAGGGCGCTATGACCAGCCTCTTGGCGGCTGCTGCATCGACTGATGCCTCCGAGTGGGAAAAGGTCCGCGCCGACGTGGAAGGCACCATCGCGGAATGCGCCCGGCTCCTCGCCTTGCTCGATGACGGAGCGGTGGCAGCCGGCGACAAGCAGCACTCGTCTGCGCCTACTGGATGAGCATGTCAGCGATAGCGCGTGTGTGTGTGTCACCCTTGGCCATGACCTCAGTGCGGCGGCCCAATGTGAGAGCGCATGAGCTGCCACGATGGCGCTGCCTAGCGAGTGTCCGCGGCGCGATGCGCGGTCCGGCAAAGGCCTAGGGGGGATTCGGCGCTTCGTCTTATTCGGATGGGGTCTCGCAAGGACGACCCAAATTCCATCGGGCCACGACAGCCAGTCTTCTGGTCCACTCCGTGCAGAGACGCATCGCTATGCCTGTCGCTCACTTCCTCGCGGGGGATGCAGGGCTAGGTGAGGAGTGTTCTTGGCACCGTGGAGCTACTACGTGGGACTGACATTGAGATGGGCCTGAGGGAGGGTCCTCGGGAGGCACTTCTGGTCCACTCCGTGCAGAGACGCAGAGGGACCCCAACAGGCCACACACCTCGGGCAGTACCTCGTGGCGGTACACTGAGCCCCTATTTCCCTTCCTTGGTGTCCACAAGAGCCGCCTGCGATCGAAGGGACTGGCCCTGAGGAGGTAGCTCGGGGCTGGGTCAGCATTGTCGGTCCTCGGTGCGGAGGAAACCTCCCTCACTATCCTGAGGCCGTAGGCCGAAGCCCCTTCCACGTGGAAGGCCTCAGCTGGTCTGAGGTGGGAAGGGAGATTGAGGGCTGGCGCCCTGGCACCGTGGAGCCCACCGCTCTGCCTCGGGGCTGCTTGGCCCTAGCTGGACACTACAGGAGCATTTACGGTGGTCATAAGAAACCGTCGCCGGCTGGACGCCTGCATTCTATCGTCCGGGTATGCGGGATCACCCGACATCTCCGAACGTCAGCCCTGGTGCCGGCCTGTTTGACCGCGAGCGAGACAGCGACCGCAGGCCGGAAGACCAACAGGCACCCGACCGCTGGGCCTTCAATCCATGGCGCCGCACCCGCGAAGGAACGGCAGCCCGGCGGGTGACAGACGCAGTGATCGCTCAGCTGGCTGCGACGGTGAAGCGAAGGCGCCGACGGAAGGAAGTCGACGCTGCGACGTTTGCCGACGTGGTTGATTCCGTCGTGGCTAGCCTCCTGCGCCACCAACTCGAAGGAAGCCAGCAGGGTGTGGACGCTGAAGACGAGAAGCGCGGGTGGGTCCGCATTCCGTTGTCATCGCGTCGCCTGACATCCAATGCAGAGCAAAGCCGTTACGACCGATCACCTGTTCCGCTTGGGATGTTGATGACGATAAGGCGGAAGGGGAAGCCAGAGCGCCGAGGCGTCTTGGA
>LNFM01005186.1_pt1 | contig 22926 bp, 23 predicted proteins | sample 596031 | NCBI WGS metagenome assembly LNFM01 (sample SAMN04254537, study PRJNA301005) | activated carbon metagenome | isolation source: dual media filters at the Ann Arbor, Michigan drinking water treatment plant | place: USA: Ann Arbor | reverse complement strand
TGGTGGCGGCCAACATCTTCCCCGGCGACATGCTGTGGAAGAACTTCGGCGTCACGCGCCACGGCAAGGTGGTGTTCTACGACTACGACGAGATTGAATACCTCACCGACTGCAACTTCCGCCGCGTGCCTGAGCCGCGCAATGAGGAAGAAGAGATGAGCGGCGAGGTCTGGTACTCGGTCGGCCCCAAGGATGTGTTCCCCGAGACCTTCGGCCCCTTCCTGCTGGGCAACCCGCGGGTGCGCGAAGTCTTCATGGCGCACCATGCCGAGCTGCTGGACGCCGCCTTCTGGCAAGGCCATAAAGAGCGCATCCTGGCCGGTCACGTGCACGATGTCTTTCCCTACGAGCCGTCCAAGCGTTTTTCCGCCGGCGCCAGAGCCTGAACATCCCCCGTCAACCCCAGGAGCCCACCATGGCCGAATCCATCGTCATCGTTTCCGCCGCGCGCACGCCCATAGCCGGCCTGCTTGGCGACTTCTCCGCGCTGGCGGCCTGGGAACTGGGCGCCGTGGCCGTGCAGGCCGCGGTGCAGCGCGCCGGCGTGCCCGGTGACGCGGTGGACGAAGTGCTGCTGGGCAACTGCCTGATGGCCGGCCAGGGCCAGGCGCCGGCGCGCCAGGCGACGTTGAAGGCCGGGCTGCCGCAGAGCGCGGGCGCGGTCACGCTGTCCAAGATGTGCGGCAGCGGCATGCGCGCCATGATGTTCGCGCACGACATGCTGCTGGCCGGCAGCGCGCGCGTGGTGGTGGCCGGCGGCATGGAAAGCATGACCAACGCGCCGCACCTGATGTTTGCGCGCAAGGGCGTCAAGTACGGCGCGGCGCAGCTCTTCGACCACATGGCCATGGACGGCCTGGAAGACGCCTACGAGCGTGGCAAGGCCATGGGCGCCTTCGCCGAGCAGTGCGTCGAGAAGTACCGCTTCACGCGCGAGGCGCAGGATGCCTACGCCATCACCAGCACCACGCGCGCCAAGCAGGCCAATGAAGACGGCAGCTTCGACTGGGAGATGGCGCCGGTGGCGCTGCCGGGCAAGGGCGAGCCGCGCATCGTCAAGTGGGACGAGCAGCCCTTCAAGGCCAAGCTCGACAAGATCCCCGGCCTGAAGCCGGCCTTCAAGAGCGGCGGCACCATCACCGCGGCCAACGCCAGCAGCATCAGCGACGGCGCGGCCGCGCTGGTGCTGATGCGCGAAAGCACGGCGCTGCAGATGGGCTGCAAGCCGCTGGCGCGCATCGCCGCGCACGCGGTGCACGCGCAGGCGCCCGAGTGGTTTGCCACGGCGCCGGCCGGCGCCATCCGCAAGGCGTTGACGCTGGCCGGCTGGCAGGCCGGGCAGGTGGACCTGTGGGAGGTGAACGAGGCCTTCGCCGCGGTCACCATGGCGGCCATGGACGACTTCAAGCTGCCGCACGACATCGTCAACGTGCACGGCGGCGCGGTGGCGCTGGGCCACCCCATCGGCGCCAGCGGCGCGCGCATCGTCGTCACGCTGCTGGGCGCACTGCGCAAGCGGGGCTTGAAGCGCGGCGTGGCCTCGCTGTGCATCGGCGGTGGCGAGGCCACGGCGCTGGCGCTGGAAATGCTGTGACGGCCGGGCAGGGGCTATTGCCCGGACCGGCCGAGGCGGCGGTGTTTGCCACCGCGGTGTTCGTCCTCAACGCCACGCCGGGGGTGGACTTCCTGCTCACCGTGTCGCGCACGCTGCAGGGCGGGGCGCGGGCCGGCGTGGCGGCGGCGCTGGGCATCAGCGCTGGCTGCGTGATGCACGCGCTGGCCGCGGCCTTCGGCCTGGCGGCACTGCTGGCGCTGCATCCCCAGGCCTTTGTCGTCATCCAGTGGGCGGGTGCGGCGTACCTGGTGTGGCTGGGCCTGGGCATGCTGCGCCAGGCCTGGCGCGCGGCGCCCGGTCCGTCCGTGACCGGCAACGCGGTGCCCCGTCGCACGGCCTGGGCTGACTTCCGCGGCGGCCTGCTGACCAACGTGCTCAACCCCAAGGTGGCGCTGTTCTTCCTGGCCTTCCTGCCGCAGTTCGTGCCGGCGGATTCGCCCAGCGCCACCGCGTCCTTCCTGCTGCTGGGCGCCTGGTTCGTGCTGCAGGGCACGCTGTTCCTGCTGCTGCTGGTGGCGCTGGCGGCGCGGCTGTCGCGGCTGCAGGCGTCCGACGCGGCGCGGCGTGCGCTGGGCGCGCTGGGCGGTGCGCTGTTCATCGCGCTGGCGCTGCGTCTGCTGGCCGCGCGGCCGGCCACCGCGCCATGAAGCGCGCGCTGGTCATCGGTGCCTCGCGCGGCATCGGCCTGGAATTGGTGCGCCAGTGGCGCGCCGATAACTGGAGCGTCACCGCCACCGCGCGCAGCGACGAAGGCCTGGCCCGCATCTCCGCACTGGACGCGCGCGCGCTGCGCCTGGACGTGGCGGGCGCCGACGGTTCCATCGCCTGGCCGCTGGACGGTGAAGTTTTCGACACCGTCGTCTACAACGCCGGCGTCTTCGGCCCGCGCACCCAAGGCCTGGCGCCGCCCACGCAGCAGGACTTCGACGCCGTGATGCACACCAACGTGCTGGGCGCGATGCGCGTGCTGCCGCAACTGGCCCAGGCGCTGGCCCCCGGCGCGCGGCTGGCGGTGATGTCCTCGCTGATGGGCTCGATCGGCCTGCGCCAGGGCAATGCCGGCTGGCTGTACCGCGCCTCCAAGGCGGCGCTGAACTCGCTGCTCAAGGACGCCTCGCTGCAGCTGCAGGGGCGTGCCATCTGCGTGGCCCTGCACCCCGGCTGGGTGCGCACCGACATGGGCGGCGCCGGCGCCGACCTTGACGTGGCCACCAGCGCCGCCGACCTGCGCCACACGCTGGCCGCGCTGACCCCCGCCTGCACGGGCGGCTTCTTCAACCACGACGGCCAGCCCCTGGCCTGGTAGCCCCCCCCACACAGAAAGACCGCCATGCTGCTGTCGGAAGACCACCTTGCCGTGCAGGACGCCGTGCGCAATTTCGTGCAGGCCGAGATCGCGCCGCACGCCGCCGCCTGGGACAAGAGCCACCAGTTCCCGGCGGCGCAGCTCAAGGGGCTGGCCGGCCTGGGCTGCTACGGCGTGGCCGTGCCCACCGAATGGGACGGCGCCGGCCTGGACTACCTGGCGCTGGCCCTCATCCTGGAAGAAATCGGCGCGGGCGACGGCGCCACCAGCACCGTGGTCAGCGTCAACAACTGCCCCGTGTGCAGCATCCTGATGGGCTTCGGCAACGACGACCAGAAAGAGCGCTTCCTCAAGCCGCTGGCGCGCGGCGACATGCTGGGCGCCTTCTGCCTGACCGAGCCGCACGTGGGCTCCGAAGCCGGCGGCCTGCGCACCAGTGCCGTCCGTATACAGGACGGTGACGGCGATGGCTACCTGCTCAACGGCGTCAAGCAGTTCATCACCAGCGGCAAGAACGGCGACGTGGCCATCGTCATGGCCGTCACCGACAAGGCGGCGGGCAAGAAGGGCATCAGCGCCTTCATCGTGCCCACGGCCACGCCCGGCTACCAGGTGGCGCGCATCGAGGACAAGCTGGGCCAGCACGCCAGCGACACGGCGCAGATCAACTTCGACAACTGCCGCGTGCCCGCCGCCAACCTGCTGGGCGAAGAGGGCATGGGCCTGAAGATCGCGCTGTCGGGCCTGGAGGGCGGGCGCATCGGCATCGCCAGCCAGGCGGTGGGCATGGCGCGCGCGGCCTTCGAGGCGGCGCTGGCCTACAGCAAAGAGCGCACGAGCTTCGGCCAGCCCATTTTTCAGCACCAGGCGGTGCAGTTCAAGCTGGCCGACATGGCCACGCAGATCGAGGTGGCGCGGCAGATGATCTGGCACGCTGCGGCGCTCAAGGACGCCGGCCGCCCTTGCCTGAAAGAGGCGGCCATGGCCAAGCTCTTTGCCAGCGAGATGGCCGAGCGCGTGTGCAGCAACGCCATCCAGGTGCACGGCGGCTACGGCTATGTCAGCGACTTCCCGGTCGAGCGCATCTACCGCGACGTGCGCGTCTGCCAGATCTACGAAGGCACGAGCGAGGTGCAGAAGATCCTCATCGGCCGGGCGCTGGCTTGAGGGACACGATTCCCCTGCCAAGGGGATACCTTGGTGTCATTTGCGTTTCACCCGGGCCAGGGCTCAATACGTCCATCGAACGCAGTCGTTCGCCCACTGCCCCGGAGGATCGTGATGCAAACCAACCAACAAGCCCAGCCCACCCGCTCGCAACGCCTGGCCGCCCTTGGCCACTGCCTGCTGCAACGCCTGGAGACGCCGCTGTTCGTGACCGACGCCGCCGGCTGCGTGCTCGAAGCCAACCCGGCCGCCACGCGCCGCATCGAGCGCCGCGACGGCCTGTGGCTGGACGCCGGTGGCCGCATCGCGCTGCGCCAGGGCGGGCGCTGGGTGCCGCTGTCGCACTGGCAGGCTTCGCTGGCCGGTGGCCAGGAACTGGCGTTGCCGCTGGAAGTGGAGGGCGGCGCGCCCACGCAGATCAAGCTGCGCGCCATGTCCGCCGGTGACGGCGTGGTCGGCGACGCCTGCTGGGTGATGGCCACCATCGAGCGCGTGGCGCTGGCCCGTGGTGACGCCATGCGCCGCCGCTTCCGCTTCACACGCACCCAGGCCCGCCTGGCCGAGATGCTGTGCGAAGGCATGCGCCCCACGCGCGCCGCCGAAATGCTGGGCGTCAAGATCAGCACCGTGCGCACCCACGTCGGCCAGATGTACGAGAAGACCGGCACGCATTCGCAGGCGCAGCTGGTGGCGCTGCTGCACGCGGTGTAGCCAGGCCGGCGGGCCCGGGCCTGGGTAGGCCCCGGCAGGCGCTACATTGCGTCGGACGTGACCGAACCAGCCCGCCCCTCCACCACTTTCGACGAAGCCGGCGCCCGCCGGCTGCTGCTGTTGCGCGCCTGCGAGACGGCCGAGATCGCGCCCGCGCTGTGGTCGCCCGAAGATCGGGCCTGGGCCACGCGCCTAGCGCGCGAGACGGCGCCGGCCGACACCACACCGGCGCAGTTTCTGGCGCTGCGCGCCCAGCACGCCTGCGAACGCCTGCTGGTGCGCGACGCCGGCCTGGCCGCCCTGGCGCGGCCGGCGCGTGGCGGGGCCGCCTGGGCGCTGCTGGCCCTGCTGGTCGGCACGGCGGCCGGGCTGCTGGCCGACAGCCTGGGGGACGCGGCGCAAGGTGGTGCGGCGCAGATCAACCTGCTGGCGCCGCCGCTGTGGGCGCTGCTGCTGTGGAACATCGCGGTCTACTTGGCCCTGGGGGTGCAGGCGCTGCGGCCGGCGTCACCTGCGGGTGGGCTGCGCCGCGCCATCGCCCGGCTGCTGACCCCGGCTGCGGGCCGCGGGCCTGGCGCCCGCACCGCCTTCCTGGCCGACTGGGCGCCGCGCGCCGCGCCGCTGGTGGCAGGGCGCGCCGCGCTGCTGCTGCATCTGGCGGCGGCCGGCCTGGGGCTGGGCCTGGTGGCCGGCCTGTACCTGCGCGGCCTGGTGTGGGACTACCGCGTGGGCTGGCAGAGCACCTTTCTCGACGCCGCCGCGGTGCAGGCCTGGCTGGGCTTCTGGCTGGCGCCGGCCAGCGCCGCCACCGGCATCGCCCTGCCCGACGCGGCGGCGTTGCAGGCCTTGCGCACCGGCGGCGATGCTGTGGCATCAGCCGCCACGGCAGCCGGCGCGCCCTGGATCCACCTGCTCGCGGCCACGCTGGCCCTGGGCGTGGTGTTGCCGCGCCTGCTGCTGGCGCTGGGTGCCGCGCTGCAATCGGCCTGGCGTGCGCGGCATATCCACTTGGCGCTGGACGATCCCTACTTCGCACGCTTGCTGCGCGAATGGCGGCGCGGCGACGCGCGCGTGCAGGTGCTGCCGCATGGCGCGGCGCCCTCGGCCCAGGCCATGCTGGGGCTGCGCGCCGTGCTGGTGGCGGCTTTAGGCGAACCGCTGGAGCTGCACATCGCAGCGGCCACGGCCCATGGCCAGGAAGATGCGCCGCCCGCTGCCGCGCCCGGCACCAGCCTGCGCCTGCTGCTGGTGGACCTGACGGCCACGCCCGAGGCCGAGGCCCAGGGCCGCTTTCTGCAGGCGCTGCGTGCCAACGGGCCGCCGCTGCTCATCGTGGCCGATGAGGCGGCCTTCCGCCGTCGCTTTGCCCAACTGCCCGAGCGTCTGGCGCAGCGCCGCGCCGCCTGGCAATCTCTGGCCGATGCGCAGGGCCTGCCGCTGCTGTGCGCCGATCTCGAACGCGACGACGCCGTGGCCTTGGCGGCGCGCCTCGACGCGCTGCTGGCGGGCTGAAGCAGCATGGCCGACATCCACCTGAGCCTGGTCTCGCACACCAACGCCGGCAAGACCACGCTGGCGCGCACGCTGCTGGGCCGCGACGTGGGCGAGGTGCGCGACGCCCCGCACGTCACCGAGTTTGCCGACCGCCACGAGCTCATCGCCAGCGCCCAGGGTGACCGCCTGTGGCTGTGGGACACGCCCGGCTTCGGCGACAGCGCGCGCCTGCTGCGCCGCCTGCGCCAGAGCGGCCAACCCTGGGGCTGGCTGCTCAGCCAGGTCTGGGACCGCTGGCGCGACCACGCCTTCTGGGCCAGCCAGCAGGTGCTGCGCCACGCCCAGGCCGAAAGCGACGTGCTGCTGTACGTGGTCAGCACGGCCGAGGCGCCGGCCGCGGCCGGCTACATCGAGCCCGAGATGGAGTTGCTGGCCTGGCTGGACAAGCCGGTGCTGGTGCTGCTCAACCAGCTGGGGGCGCCGCGCGCCGCGGCCGAAGAAGACGCCGATCTGCAGGCCTGGCGCGCCCATCTGGCGCGCTGGCCGCGCGTGCGCGCGGTGTTGCCGCTGGACGCCTTTGCACGCTGCTGGGTGCACGAGCAGACCCTGCTGCGCCAGCTGCAGGCGCTGCTGGACGGCGAACGCGCCGCGGCCATGGCGCGGCTGGCGGATGCCTGGCAGGCGCGCCAGACGGCCACCTTCGACGCGGCGATGCAGGCGCTGGCGCAAAGCCTGGCGCGCACGGCGCTGGCGCGCGAGGCCGCGCCGGAGGCCGCCGGGTTGGGCGAACGCCTGCGCCGCATCGGCGCCACGCTGCGCGGCCAGGAGGGCGAGGCGCCCGATGCCCAGGCCCAGGAACGCCTGGCCGCGGCACTGGACGACGAACTGCGCGACAACACGGCGCGGCTGCTGGCCTTGCATGGCCTGCAGGGCGGGGCGCAGGGCGAGATCCTGGCGCGCGTGGCCAGCCAGTTTGCGCTGCACCCACGCCTGCCCGAGGGCCGCGCCGCGCTGGCCGGCGGGGCGCTCAGCGGCGCGTTGCTGGGCCTGAAGGCCGACGTGCTCAGTGGCGGCCTGACGCTGGGCGGCGGCCTGCTGGCCGGCGGCATTCTGGGCGCCTTGGGCGCGGCCGGCCTGGCGCGCGGCATCAACCGCGTGCGCGGCACCGACCGCAGCTGGGTCGCCTGGGACGACGCGGCCATGGCCCCGCTGGTGCAGGCTGCGCTGCTGCGCTACCTGGCCGTGGCCCACTTCGGCCGCGGCCGCGGCAACTGGGTGCAGGGCGAGGCGCCGCCGCACTGGCCGGCCGTGGTGGACCAGGCCCTGGCCGCGCAGGCGCCGCAGTGGGCGGCGCTGTGGCAGGGCCGCGGCCAGCGGCTGGAGGTCGAGGCCGGCGAGCCCGAGCGCCTGGCCCAGGCGCTGCAGCCGCTGCTGGCGCAGGCCGCGCTGCAGGTGCTGGGGCGGCTGTATCCCGCGGCCGATAATCCCCCGCCATGAAGATCATGATCCTGGGCGCGGGCCGCGTGGGGGAGAGCGTGGCCGAAAGCCTGGTGTCCGAGCGCAACGACATCACGGTGGTCGACACCGACCCCGTACGCCTGCGGCTGCTGCAAGACCGGCTGGACCTGCGCGGCGTGGTCGGCAACGGCATCCAGCCCAGCGTGCTGCGGGATGCCGGCATCGCCGACACCGACATGCTGATCGCCTGCGCGCCGCAGGACGAGACCAACCTGGTGGCCTGCAAGGTGGCCAAGCAGCAGTTCGGCGTGCCCACGGCCATAGCGCGCGTGCGCAGCCCCGAGTTCCAGGACGACAGCCCGCTGCTGGGCCGCGAGGGCTTTGCCGTGGACAAGGTGATCTGCCCCGAGCAGAGCGTCACCGCCTACGTGCGCAAGCTCATCCGGTACCCCGAGGCGCTGCAGGTACTGGAGTTCGCTCAGGGCCTGGTCAGCCTGATCGCGGTGCGCGCCGTGGCCGGCGGGCCGCTGGTGCGCCACAGCCTGGCCGAGATTCCCAGCCTGGTGCCCGGCGTGCAGATGCGCATCGTCGCCATCTACCGCCTGGACAAGGCGCTGACGGATCTGGTCGGCAGCACGCGCATCGAGCCCGGCGACGAGGTCTTCGTGCTCGCCGCCACGGCGCAGATCCGCGGCGTGCTCGAGGCGCTGCGCGAACGCGCCCAGGCCGTGCGCCGGGTGATGCTGGCCGGCGGCGGCAAGGTGGGGCTGCGCCTGGCGCGCGAGATCCACGCCGACTACCAGGTCAAGATCATCGAGCCCGGCCGCGCGCGCTGCGAATACCTGGCCACGCAGCTGCCCGCGGACGTGCTGGTGCTGGAAGGCGACGCCACCGATGCCGACCTGCTGGGTGACGAGAACATCGACGAGATGGACCTCTTCCTGGGCCTGACCAGCGACGACGAGGACAACATCATGTCCTGCCTGCTGGCCAAGCGCCTGGGCGCGCGACGCGTGCTGGCGCTGATCAACCGCCGCGCCTACGCCGAGCTGGTGCAGGGCACGCAGATCGACATCGCCATCTCGCCCAGCCACGCCGTGCTGGGCGAACTGCTGGCCTATGTGCGGCGCGGCGACGTCGAGGCCGTGCACAGCCTGCGCCGCGGCGCGGCCGAGGCGCTGGAAGCCATCGTACGCGGCGACCGCAAGACCTGCCGCATGGCGGGTCGCCGCCTCGACGAGGTGGGCCTGCCGCCGGGCACGCAGGTGGGCGCCATCGTGCGCGGCCTGCACCGGGGTGACGGCAGCGAGGCCGGAGCCGATGCACGCCCCGAGGTCATCATCGCCCACCACGACACGGTGATCCAGGCCAACGACCACGTCATCGTCTTCGTGCCGCACAAGCGCATGGTGCGCCAGGTCGAGAAGCTGTTCCAGGTCAGCGCCACCTTCTTCTGATGGGCTTGCTGCCGGTTACCGCGCTCGTCGGCCGCCTGGTCGTGCTGCTGGCGCTGCTGATGCTGGTGCCGGCGGGCTTTGCCTGGTTCGGCGGCGACGCCGGGCTGCGGCCTTTCAGCCAGGCCATCGTCACGACGCTGGTGTGCGGCCTGCTGCTGAGCGTGCTGACGCGCCGCTTCCGGCGCGAACTTCAACCGCGCGACGGTTTCGTGCTGGTGGGCATGACCTGGACCGTGCTGCCCCTGTTCGGCGCGCTGCCGCTGTGGCTGGCGGTGCCGGGGCTGAGCGTCACCGATGCCTATTTCGAGGCCATGTCGGCCATCACCGCCACCGGCGCCACCGCGCTGGCCGGGCTGGACGCGCTGCCGCTGTCGGTGAACGTCTGGCGCTGCTTCATGATGTGGGTGGGCGGCCTGGGCATCATCGTGCTGGCCGTGGCCATCCTGCCGCTGCTGGGCGTGGGCGGCACGCAGCTGTTCAAGGCCGAAGCCGCCGGCCCCATGAAGGACCAGAAGCTCACGCCGCGCATCGCCGACACCGCGCGCGCCATCTGGGGCATCTACGGCCTGCTGTCGGTGTCCTGCTTCCTGGCCTACCACTGGGCCGGCATGAGCTGGGTCGACGCCTTCCTGCACATGTGCAGCACCGTCAGCCTGGGCGGCTTTTCCAGCTACGACGCCAGCTTCGGGCACTGGGATTCGGCGCGCATCGAGGCCGTGGCCATGCTCTTCATGATGCTGTCGGGCATCAACCTGCTGCTGTACTTCGTGGCCTGGCGCGGGCGTTCGCTGGCACCGCTGTGGCGCAACCCCGAGCTGCTCGCCTTCTACCTGGTGATCCTGGGCAGCATCGCGCTCATCACCGGCTATCTGGTGGTGCACGAGGCCTATGCCGACTGGCTGATGGCGCTGCGCCGCACCGCCTTCCACGTGATCTCGGTGGCCACCACCACCGGCTACGCCAGCGACGATTACGCGCAATGGCCGCTGTTCGCGCCGCTGCTGATGATCCTGCTGGGCTGCTTTGCCACCTGCGCCGGCAGCACCGGCGGCGGCATCAAGATGGTGCGCATGCTGCTGCTGCTCAAGCAGTCGCAGCGCGAGCTGGTGCGCATCGTCCACCCCAACGTCGTCAACCCTGTGGTGCTGGGCGGGCGCGCCGTGGGCGACCGCGTGATGCAGAGCGTGATCGCCTTCATGATGCTGTACGGCGCCACGCTGGTGGGCCTGACCTTGATCCTGCTGTTCAGCGGGCTGGACGTGGTCACGGCCTTCACCGCGGTGATCGCCTGCGTCAACAACATCGGCCCCGGCCTGGGCGACGTGGGGCCGGCCGTCAACTACGGCACGCTCAACGATTTCCAGACCTGGGTCTGCAGCTTTGCCATGCTGCTGGGGCGGCTGGAACTGCTGTCGGTGCTGGTGCTGTTCACGCCGCAGTTCTGGCGGCGCTGAGGCACTGAAGCCCGCCTCTGCCGAAAGCCACGCCATGGACGCCGCACGCCGCCTGCTCACCACCGCGCTGATGGCCTTGGCCGCCCCCGTCGCGGCGCGGGCGCAGGGCGCGGCCTGGCCCACACGGCCGCTGCGCATCCTGGTCGGCTTCCCCGGCGGCTCCACGCCCGACATGGCCGCGCGCGCGCTGGCCGAGGCCCTGGCCCCGGCCTTGGGCCACGCGGTGGTGGTGGACAACAAGCCCGGCGCCGCCGGCAACCTGGCCGCCGACGCCGTGGCCAGGGCCAGCGACGACCACACGCTGGGCGTCGTGATCAACGGCAATTTGACGTCCGCCAGGCTGCTGAACCCGCGCCTGCCCTACGACCCGGCGCGCGACTTCAGCCTGCTGTCGCTGCTGGCCACGGCGCCGCTGGTGCTGGTGGCGCCGCCCGACCTGCCTGCGGGCGCGGCCTTCCTGGCCGCCGCGCGCCAGGGCGGCGAGCGCTGGAACTACGGCTCGGTGGGCATCGGCTCGGTGGGGCATCTGGGCATGGAGGTGCTCAAGGCAGCCTTGGGCAACACGCAGGCGGTGCACGTGCCCTACAACGGCAACCCGGCGGTGGTGACGGCGCTGATGGGCGGCCAGCTGCAGATGGCCCTGGTGCCGCCGGGCGTGGCGCTGCCGCTGGTGCGCGCCGGCAAGCTGCAGGCCATCGGCCTGGCCGGGCCGCGCAGCACGCTGGCGCCCGAGGTGGCGCCGCTGTCCGAGCTGGGCCTGCGCATGGCGCCGCTGGAAGTGTGGGTGGCGCTGGTCGGCCCGGCGCGGCTGTCGCGCGCGGCGCAGCAGCGCCTGGCCGGCGCGCTGCCGCAGCTGCTGCGCGAGCCGGCGACGCGCCAGCGCTTGTTCAACGCCGGCTGGGCCGTGCAGGCCAGTGCGCCCGAAGGCCTGGCGGCGCGTGTCAAGGAAGAGACGCGGCTGCTGGGCGGCATCATCGCGGCGCGCGGCATCCGGCTCGAATGAGCAGCATTGCCGAACCCGCGCGGCACACGCCGCTGCGCGCCGAGGTCGACGTGCTGGTGCTGGGCGGCGGCCCGGCCGGCCTGGCCGCAGCGGTGAGCGCAGCGCGCAACGGCGCGCGCACCCTGCTGGTCGAGCGTTACGGCTTCCTGGGCGGCATGGGCACGGCCGGCGGCGTGACCAACTTCGCCGGCCTGTACGGTCGCCGCGGCGGCGTGATGCAGCCGCTGGTGCGCGGCGTGGTCGATGAACTGCTCGATCGCATCGACAAGCTCGGCGGCCTGAACCAGCCGCAGGACGGCCTGCAGGGCCGCATCCGCGTGCGCAGCTACGACGTGGCCGCCTACAAGTGCGCCGCCGACCAGTGGCTGCAGGCCGCGGGCGTCGAACTGCTGTTCCATGCGCTGGCCGTGTGCGTTGTCAAGGCCGACGCGCGCCGCCTGGACGCGCTGCTGGTCGAGACGCGCTCGGGCCGCCAGGCGCTGCGTGCGCGCGAGTTCATCGACGCCAGCGGCGACGCCGACCTGGCGCACTGGGCCGGCGTGCCGTATGAGCTGGGCGATGGCGCCGGTGACGCGCTGTACCCCAGCACCATGTTCCGCATAGCCCACGTGGACGCGGCGCGCGCGCAGGCGGCGGTGGGCGGCTTCGGCGCCATCGACGCGCTGATGGACCAGGCCGCCGGGCGCTACGACTTTCCGCGCCGCGGCGCCATCCTGCGGCCGCAGCGCAACCCCAGCGAGTGGCGCGCCAACGTCACCCAGCTGCGCAACGCCCAGGGCCGCGCGGTCGACGCCACCGACGCCGGCCAGCTGAGCGCAGCCGAGGTCGAAGGCCGGCGCCAGATCGTCGAATACATGCGTTTCCTGCGCGCCGAAGTGCCGGGCTTCGAGCAGGCCGAGATCGCCGAGATCGCCGCCCAGGTGGGCGTGCGCGAAACGCGCCGCATCAACGCCGCCTACCGCCTGAGCGGCGAAGACGTGCTGGGCGGCGCGCGCTTTGACGACGTCATCGGCCTGAACGCCTGGCCGGTGGAGACGCACGCCGCGGGGCGCGTGGAATGGGCCTTTGCGCGCGACCCCGACAACGCCTACAACCAGCTGCCCTGGCGCATGCTGCTGCCGCCGGACGTGGACAACCTGCTGGTGGCCGGGCGCTGCGCCGGCATGGAGCACCTGGGCCAGAGCGCAGCGCGCGCCAGCGGCGCCTGCTTTGCCATGGGCCAGGCGGCGGGCACGGCGGCGGCGCTGCGCCTGCGCGGCGGCTTTGATGTGGCGCGGCTGCAGCAGCGCCTGCTGCAGGACGGTGCCGATCTCGACCTGGGCAACCCCACCACGGGCGGCAGGGGCTAGCACGGGCTGGACGACCGCCGCGGCGCGACCTATCGTCACTGCATGAAGCCGCCCGTCATCTTCTACTTCGACTTCTCGTCGCCGTACTCCTACATCGCCAACGAATGGCTGGGTGCCCTGGCCGCACGCCACGGCCGCCGCGTGCAGCACCAGGCCATCCTGCTGGGCGCCACCTTCCAGGTGGCCGAGCTCAAGTCGCCGGTGTCCTACCCGCTCAAGCGCGAGTACTCGCTGCGTGACTTCGAACGCTCGGCGCGCTTCGAAGGCCTGCCCTATGCGCTGCCGCCGGTGTTCCCCATCCCCACGCAGAACGCGGCGCGCGTGTTCTGGTGGCTGTCCGAGACGCGCGGCGAGCAAGCCGCCGCGGCCTGGGCCACGGCCGGGTTGCGCGCGCTGTTCACGGCCGGCGTGCCGCTCAACGAGCCGGATGCGCTCAAGGCGCTGGCGGTGCGCCATGGCCTGGACGGCAGCGAGTGCGAACGCGTCTGGAACGACCCGCAGTGGAAGGCCCGCCTGAAGCGTGCCAACGACGAGGCGATTGGCGCCGGCGTCTTCGGTGCACCCTTCATCGTGATCGACGGCGAACCCTTCTGGGGCAACGACCGCCGCCCGCAGATCGAGCGCTGGCTGGCCCAGGGCCCGTTCTGAGCGATATGCAAGCCATAACCCTCCTGCGCATCCAGGCGCGCGCCAACCGCCTGGCCAACCACCGTCTGCACGCGGCCATGGCGGCGCTCACGGCCGATGAACTGCAGGCGCCGCGCAGCGCCTTCTTCCCCACGCTGCTGTCCACGCTCAACCACATCCTGGTTGTCGACCTGTACTACATCGCCGTGCTGCACGGCGACGCCGTCGATTCCAGCCACTGGGAGCGCTACCGGCCTGCCACCGATCTGCCCACGCTGGCCGAACGTCAGCGCCACAGCGACGAGCGCCTGATCGCCTGGCTGGACGCCGCGGCCGATGCCGACCTCGACCGCCCGGTGCACATGCCGCGCCGCGCCGGCCAGGTGCAGACCGATGCCGCCGCGCACATGCTGGCGCACCTGTTCATGCACCAGACCCACCACCGCGGCCAGCTGCACGCCATGCTGTCGGGCACGGCGGTGGCGCCGCCGCAGCTCGACGAGTTTTTGATGCCCAGCGAGCCCCACCTGCGCCAGGCCGACATGGCCGCGCTGGGCTGGACCGAGGCCCAGGTCTACGGCGCCCCCTGATCCCCTTGCGCCGGTTCCGGGCGCTGGCGCGACCCTACAATTGACGTTAACGTAAACGTCAAGTGAGCCGGCCGCAGCGCCGGCCGCAGCCAGGAGACAAGATGCCGACCCTGACGTCCAAGCTCAACCCCCGCTCCGACGAGTTCAAGGCCAGTGCGCAGGCCATGCGGGCCCTGGTGGACGACCTGAACGCGCGCCTGGCCGAGATCGGCGAAGGCGGCGGCGCCGCGGCGCGCGCCAAGCACCAGGCGCGCGGCAAGCTGCTGCCGCGCGAACGCGTCGAGATGCTGCTGGACCCCGACACGCCCTTTCTGGAGCTGGCGCCGCTGGCCGCCCTGGGCCTCTACGACAACGCCGCACCGGGCGCCGGCATCATCGCCGGCATCGGCCGCGTCTGCGGCGTCGAGTGCCTGATCGTCTGCAACGACGCCACCGTCAAGGGCGGCACCTACTTCCCGCTGACGGTCAAGAAGCACCTGCGCGCGCAAGAGGTGGCGCAGCAGAACCGCCTGCCCTGCATCTACCTGGTGGACAGCGGTGGCGCCAACCTGCCCAACCAGGACGAGGTCTTCCCCGACCGCGACCACTTCGGCCGCATCTTCTACAACCAGGCGCAGATGTCGGCGCTGGGCATCCCGCAGATCGCCGTGGTCATGGGCAGCTGCACGGCCGGTGGCGCCTACGTGCCGGCGATGAGCGACGAGGCCATCATCGTGCGCGAGCAGGGCACCATCTTCCTGGGCGGCCCGCCGCTGGTGAAGGCCGCCACCGGCGAGGTGGTCAGCGCCGAAGACCTGGGCGGCGGCGACGTGCACACGCGCCTGTCGGGCGTGGCCGACCACCTGGCCGAAAACGACATGCACGCGCTGGCGCTGGCGCGCGCCAGCGTGGCCAACCTCAACTGGCGCAAGCCCGAGCAGATGCGCCTGGTGCCGCCGCGGCCGCCGCTGTTCGACCCGGCCGAACTGCACGGCGTGATCCCCACCGATCCGCGCAAGCCCTTCGACGTGCGCGAGATCATCGCGCGCATCGTCGACGGCAGCGAATTCGACGAGTTCAAGGCGCGCTACGGCACCACCCTGGTCACCGGCTTCGCGCACATCGAAGGCCTGCCGGTGGGCATCGTGGCCAACAACGGCATCCTGTTCGGCGAAAGCGCGCAGAAGGGCGCGCACTTCATCGAGCTGTGCTGCCAGCGCCGCGTGCCGCTGATCTTCCTGCAGAACATCACCGGCTTCATGGTCGGGCGCAAGGTCGAGAACGAAGGCATCGCCAAGCACGGCGCCAAGATGGTCACGGCCGTGGCCACGGCCACGGTGCCCAAGTTCACGGTGATCATCGGCGGCAGCTTCGGCGCCGGCAACTACGGCATGTGCGGCCGCGCCTACAGCCCGCGCTTCCTGTGGATGTGGCCCAGCGCGCGCATCAGCGTGATGGGCGGCGAGCAGGCTGCCGGCGTGCTGGCCACCGTGCGCCGTGATGGCATCGAGGCCAAGGGCGGCCAGTGGAGCGCCGAACAAGAGGCCGCCTTCCGCGCGCCCATCCTCAAGCAGTTCGAGGAGCAGGCGCATCCGTACTTCGCCAGCGCGCGCATCTGGGACGACGGCGTCATCGACCCCACCGACACGCGCCGCGTGCTGGCCTTGGGGCTAAGCGCCAGCCTGAACGCCACCATCCCGGACAGCCCGCGCTTCGGCCTGTTCCGCATGTAGGCCGGGGCTGCCGCCGTGACCGCCACACTGGACATCCGCCGCCCCTCGCCGCACGTGGCCGAGGTCTGGCTCAACCGGCCCGAGGTGCGCAACGCCTTCAACGACGGCGTCATCAACGAGCTGACCGCCGCCTTCGCGCAGCTGGGTGCCGAGCCTGATCTGCGCGCCATCGTGCTGGGCGGCCACGGCAAGGCCTTCTGCGCCGGCGCCGACCTGTCGTGGATGCGCGGCATGGCCGGCTACGGCTGGGACGAGAACCACGCCGACGCGGCGCGCCTGGCCGAGATGCTGTGGACGATCTGGAGCTGTCCGCTGCCGGTGGTGGGCCGCATCCACGGCGACTGCTACGCCGGCGGCGTGGGCCTGGCGGCGGTCTGCGACGTGCTGGTGGCGGCCGAGGGCGTGCAGTTCTGCCTGAGCGAGGCCAGGCTGGGTCTGCTGCCAGCAACCATTGGCCCTTATGTCGTGCGCGCCCTGGGCGAGCAAGCCTCGCGGCGCTACTTCACCACGGCCGAGCGCTTCGGCGCATCCCGCGCCCAGGCCCTGGGCTTCGTGCACGAGGTCGTTGCACCCGATGCGCTGGACGCCCAGGTGGCCGAGATCGTGGCCGCGCTGGTGGCCAACGGGCCGGCGGCCGTCAAGGCCTGCAAGCAGCTGGTCAAGGACGTGGCCGGCCGGCCCATCGACGCCGCGCTGCGCGACGACACCGCGCGGCGCATCGCCGACATCCGCGCCAGCGCCGAAGGGCGCGAGGGCGTGCAGGCCTTCCTCAACAAGCGCGAGCCCGGCTGGCGGTGAACCTCGACCTGCCGCAACTGCTGGCGCTGGCCGCCGCCCTGGGCTGGGCCAGCGGGCTGCGCCTGTACGCGGTGATCCTGCTCACCGGCGCGGCCGGCGCGCTGGGCTGGGTCGATCTGCCGCAGGGCCTGCAGCTGCTGCAGCACCCGCTGGTGCTGGGCGCGGCGGGGCTGATGACGTTGACGGAATTCGTGGCCGACAAGATCCCCGGGCTGGACAGCCTGTGGGACGCGCTGCACACCTTCATCCGCATCCCCGCCGGCGCGGCGCTGGCGGCGGCGGTGTTCGGCGGCGACGGTGCCGCCTGGCAGCTGGTGGCGGCGCTGGCCGGTGGCACGCTGGCGGCCACGGCGCACGCCGCCAAGGCCAGCACGCGCGCGGCGGTCAACACCTCGCCCGAGCCGTTTTCCAACATCGGCTTGTCGCTGGCCGGCGACGCGGCCGTGCCCGGCCTGCTGTGGCTGGCCTGGACGCATCCGCTGTGGTTCTGGCCGGTGCTGGCGCTGGCGGTGCTGGTGGCCATGGCGCTGATCGTCGTGCTGTTCAAGTTCCTGCGCGGCCTGGTGCGGCGCCTTTTCCCTTCGCAGCAGGCCCAAGCCTGACGAGAGCGTGACCATGTTCAAGAAGATCCTGATTGCGAACCGCGGGGAAATTGCCTGCCGCGTTGCGGCCACCGCCAAACGCCTGGGCGTGCGCACCGTGGCCGTGTACTCCGACGCCGACGCCGACGCCCGCCACGTGCGCGCCTGCGACGAAGCCGTGCACGTGGGCCCGCCGGCGCCGCGCGACAGTTATCTGCAGTGGCAGCGCATCATCGACGCGGCCCTGGCCACGGGCGCGCAGGCGGTGCACCCGGGCTACGGCTTCTTGAGCGAGAACCAGGACTTCGCGCGTGCCTGCGCCGCGGCCGGCCTGGTGTTCATCGGCCCGCCGGCCGAGGCAATAGCCGCCATGGGCAGCAAGAGCGCCGCCAAGGCGCTGATGGACAAGGCCGGCGTGCCCCTGGTGCCCGGCTACCACGGCGACGACAACGACCCGGACTTCCTGGCCACGCAGGCCGCGCGCATCGGCTACCCGGTGCTGATCAAGGCCAGCGCCGGGGGCGGCGGCAAGGGCATGCGCCGGGTCGACCGGCCCGAGGACTTTGCCGCCGCGCTGGCCTCTTGCCAGCGCGAGTCCCAGGCCAGCTTCGGCAACGCCCAGGTGCTGGTCGAGCGCTACGTCACGCGGCCGCGCCACATCGAGATCCAGGTCTTCGCCGACAGCCACGGCCAGTGCGTCTACCTGTTCGAGCGCGACTGCTCGGTGCAGCGCCGCCATCAGAAGGTGCTGGAAGAAGCGCCGGCCCCCGGCATGAGCGCGGCGCGGCGCGCCGAGATGGGCGCGGCCGCCGTGGCCGCGGCACAGGCCGTGGGCTACGTGGGCGCGGGCACGGTGGAGTTCATCGCCGAGCCGGCGGGCGATGGCGGCGACCTGCGCTTCTATTTCATGGAGATGAATACGCGGCTGCAGGTGGAGCACCCGGTGACCGAGGCCATCACCGGCCTGGACCTGGTGGAGTGGCAGCTGCGCGTGGCCGGCGGCCAGCCGTTGCCGCTGCGGCAGGAGCAGCTGCAGATGCGCGGCCACGCCATCGAGGCACGCATCTGCGCCGAGAACCCCGACGCCAACTTCCTGCCCGCCACCGGCACGCTGCAGGTGGCGCGCTGGCCCGAGCACGTGGCCTTCTGCCGCAGCGACGAGCTGGCGCGGGTGGACAGCGGCGTGCGCGAGGGCGACGCCATCAGCCCCTGGTACGACTCGATGATCGCCAAGCTCATCGTCTGGGGCGAAGACCGCGCCCAGGCGCTGGCACGGCTGGATGCGGCGCTGCGCGACACCCACATCATGGGCTTGTCCACCAACGTGGCCTTCCTGCGCCGCGTGCTGGCCACCCAGGCCTTTGCCACGGCCGACCTGGACACCGCGCTGATCGAGCGCGAGCGCGCCGCGCTCTTCGACCAGCCGCCGTTGCCCGACGAGGTGCTGGCCGCCGCCGTGGCCGCGCACCGCCTGGCGGCCGAGGCCGCGCTGGAAGGCGCCGACCCCTGGTCACGCCGCGACGGCTGGCGCCTGCACGGCGGCGCGCAACGTCAGCTGAGCCTGATGCGCGGTGGCCAGGCGCTGACGGCGCTGTTCTCGCGCCTGCACGACGGTGGCTCGGTGCTCGCCATCGGCGCGCAGCGCTGGGCCTTCAGCGCGCGCGCGCTGGGCCAGGGCCGGCACGACGTGCTGCTGGGCACGCAGCGCCTCACCCTGGCCGTCTACAACCGCGGCGAGCGCTTCGCCGTGTTCTGCGACGCCGGCAGCGCGCTGGTGGACGAGATCGACCCGCTGGCCCACGCCGCCGACCAGGCCGGCGCCGGGGGCCGGCTGACCGCGCCCATGCCGGGCAAGCTGGTGTCCTTCCTGGCCAAAGTGGGTGATCAGGTGAGCCGCGGCCAGGCGCTGGCGGTGATGGAGGCCATGAAGATGGAGCACACCATCAACGCACCGCACGACGGCGTGGTGGAAGCGCTGCTGTACGCGGTGGGCGACCAGGTGGCCGAGGGCGGCGAGCTGCTGCGCCTGGCGCCGCTGGCGCCGGCGGCATGAGATCGAGGCGGCGGCTACTTGGGCGCGCTGTCGGCGCTGTCGGCGCGGCCGAACCAGCCGCTGCGCTTGGCCGGCGGGGCGTCGGCGGCGGGGCGGCTGTCCAGGCTGGACGAGGGCCCGAACAGCGAGCTGAGAAAGCGCGAGGGGCTGAAGCCGCCGGCCGGCGCCGGCTGTTCGCCCTGGGGTGCGGGCGTGGCTTCGGGTTCAGGCGCCAGTTGCGCGGCGCGGAAGGCGCGCGCCAGCTGGGCCAGTTCGCTGCCGCGCATCGCGTCGCAGACCAGCAATACGTCGCGCGCGTACAAGGCCTGGTGCACCAGGAGGTCGCGGTCGATGCCCTGGCCCAGCTCGCGCTGCAGGCCGGCATTCAGGCGATCGGCTATCTTGTAACAGCGGCGCGTGTTCATCGGGAGCGCAGTGTGTACGAGCGGGCGCGCGCGCGGCACCCCCAATTGAGCCCAACCCACCCCCTATTTGAGGGGGTTCTGTTCGAATCGCCGCCAGTCCCCCTTGACCGGAGAACCAGATCATGATCCCCAGCGCAGTCACCCTGGTCGAGGTCGGCCCGCGCGACGGCCTGCAGAACGAGGCCCAGCCGGTGCCCACCGCCACCAAGATCGAACTGGTGCAGCGCTTGCAGGCCGCCGGCTGCCGCGAGATCGAAGTCACCAGCTTCGTCAGCCCCAAGTGGGTGCCGCAGATGGCCGACAACGCCCAGGTGCTGGCCGGCATCGCGCGCAGCCCCAGCGTGCGCTACTCGGTGCTCACGCCCAACCTCAAGGGCCTGGAGGCCGCGCTGGCCGGGCCGCGTGACCAGTGGCCGCACGAAGTGGTGGTGTTCGGCGCCGCCAGCGAAGCCTTCAGCCAGCGCAACATCAACTGCAGCATCGCCGACAGCGTGGAGCGCTTCCGCCCGGTGGTGGCCGCGGCGCACGCGGCCGGGCTGAAGGTGCGCTGCGCCATCTCCTGCGCTTTGGGCTGCCCCTACGAGGGCGAGGTCTCGGCCGACGCGGTGGAGAACGTGGTGCGCCTGATGCGGGGCATCGGCGTGGACCACTGCGGCGTGGCCGACACCATCGGCGTGGGCACGCCGCGCCGCGTGCAGGCCGCGCTGGAGCGCGCGCTGAAGCACTTCCCGCTCGAGCAGGTGAGCGGCCACTTCCACGATACCTACGGCCAGGCGCTGGCCAATATCCTGGCCAGCCTGCAGATGGGCGTGCATGTCTTCGACACCAGCATCGCCGGCCTGGGCGGCTGCCCGTATGCCAAGGGCGCCACCGGCAACGTGGCCACCGAAGACGTGGTCTTCATGTTGCAGGGCATGGGCATCGATACCGGCAGCAGCCTGGACGCGCTGGTGGATGCCGGCGCCTACATCAGCGCGCAACTGGGGCGCGCGCCGGTGTCGCGCGTGAGCCGGGCGCTGTTGGCCAAGCGTGGAGTGGCGGTTTGAACATGTGCGAAGACATCGACTACCCCGAAGGCTTTACCCGCGTCGTGCAGGCACTGGCCGCGGCCGGGCATCCGCACGCGCCGCGCTGGCTGGCGGTGGCGGCGCGCACCTCGCAAGAGGCTGCCGACGCGCTGGGCGTGGCCGTGGGGCAGATCGCCAAGAGCGTGATCTTCCGCCGCCGCAGCGACGACGCCGCGGTGCTGGTGGTGGCCTCGGGCGACCGGCGCGTGGACGAGGCCCGCGTGGCCGCGCTCACCGGCCCGCTGGGGCGCGCCGACGCGGCCTTCGTCAAGGCGCGCACCGGGTTTTCGATTGGCGGGGTGGCGCCGCTGGCGCATGTGCAGCCCACGTTCACGCTGATCGACCGCGAGCTGTTCCGCTTCGACGAGATCTGGGCCGCCGCCGGCCACCCCAACGGCGTGTTCCGCCTGGCGCCGGCCGATCTGCCGCGCCTGACCGGCGCGCCGGTGGCCGACGTGGTGCAGGCATGAACGCCCCCACCCCGCCGCAGCCCGTGGCATCGCCCTGCACCAGCGTGTGCAGCATGGACGCGGCCAGCGGCTTTTGCCGCGGCTGCCTGCGCACCCTGGACGAGATCGCGCAGTGGTCGCGCCTGGACGATGCCGGCAAGCGCGCCGTGCTGGCCCGGCTGCCACCGCGGCGCGGCGCCGTGACACCACCCCAAGAGGCCGCATGAAGCGCATCGTCTTCCACTTCGACCCGATCTCGCCCTTCGTCCACCTGGCCTTCGAGCGCCTGCCGCAGGTGCTGGAGGGCTGCAGCTACGCGGTGGAGTACCGGCCGCTGCTGTTTGCCGGCCTGCTGCAGCACTGGGGCCAGAAGGGCCCGGCCGAGATCGAGCCCAAGCGCGCCTGGACCTTCCGCCACGTGGCCTGGCTGGCGCAGCGCCACGGCATTGCGCTGCAGACGCCGCAGGTGCACCCCTTCAACCCCTTGCCGCTGCTGCGCCTGGCCATCGCCTGCGGGCCCGACCGGCGCGTGGTCCAGGCCATCCTGCGCCACGTGTGGGTAGGCGGTGCCGACGCCGCCGACCCGGCGCGCCTGGCCGAGCTGACGGCGCGCCTGGCCCCGGCGCGCGACCCGTCCGGTGCCGACGTCAAGCGCGAACTGCGCGCGGCCACCGACGCGGCCATCGCCGCCGGCATCTTTGGCGTGCCCAGCTTCGAACTGGATGGCCGCCTGTTCTGGGGCCTGGATGCGCTGGAGATGCTGCGCGACGCGCTGCAGGGCGGCGCCTGGTTCCAGGGCCCGGATTGGGACGCCGAAGGCCAGCCGCGCCCTGGTTTGGTGCGTCGTTGATGCGGCGCTGCGGCAGTGGCTCTGTGGCCGCTGTGGCGCTTACAAGGCCCTACTTAAGCCGGCACTATTCTGCAGGTATTTTCCCTTAAGGGTTTCTCAAATCCCGCATGGCGGGATGAAACCTAGGGGTTGACCTGTAGGCCGTAAGCATTTGGCCGGTTTGGCGTCAGCCTGTGTTGGCGAGCCGTCAGAAACCGGTCAGAGGCGGCCGCCATAGTGCGCCGCCGACCCTAACGGTATGCCCCGCCGCCCGTCTAAACCGACACATCCCTCTGCGAGGAGACGCATCTATGCAACATGATTCACACGGCTACTGGAAGGCCACCATCGGCCTGTTAACCAGGATATTAATCATCTGGTTCGTCGTCTCGTTCGGCGCGGGGATCCTGTTCGTCGACCTGCTGAACAACATCAATCTCGGCGGCTATCCGCTCGGGTTCTGGTTTGCCCACCAGGGCTCGATGTACATCTTCATCGCGCTCATCTTCTATTACGCCAAGAAGATGGGCGATATCGACCGTCAGTTCGACGTCGAAGAAAAGTGAGCTGACGACAATGGATCTCCAAACCACCATCTACCTGGTCGTCGGCGCCAGCTTCGCGCTCTACATCGGCATCGCCATCTGGGCGCGTGCCGGGTCCACCAGCGAGTTCTACGCAGCCGGCGGTGCCGTGCACCCCGTGATGAACGGCATGGCCACCGCGGCCGACTGGATGAGCGCCGCGTCGTTCATCTCGATGGCCGGCCTGATCGCCAACATGGGCTACGGCGGCGGCCTGT
>LNFM01012384.1_pt1 | contig 22934 bp, 26 predicted proteins | sample 596031 | NCBI WGS metagenome assembly LNFM01 (sample SAMN04254537, study PRJNA301005) | activated carbon metagenome | isolation source: dual media filters at the Ann Arbor, Michigan drinking water treatment plant | place: USA: Ann Arbor | reverse complement strand
CCGATTTCCCCTTGAACAGACCCGTCGGCATGAACAGCAGGACGATGATCAGGATCGTGAAGCTGACGGCGAATTTGTAGTCGGTGGACAGCAGCTGCAGCAGCCCTTCGGGCGCCATGCTTTCCGGCACGAGGTAGGTGACGATCTTTTTCCACGCGTTGGTGACGACCACCTCGGAAAACGCAATCACGAAACCACCGGCAATGGCACCCAAGGGATTGCCAAGTCCGCCGACGATGGCGGCAGCGAAGATCGGCAGCAGAAGCTGGAAGTAGGTGAAGGGCTTGAAGCTTTTGTCCAGGCCGTAGAGGACGCCCGCGATGGTCGCCAGCGCGGCCGCGATAATCCAGGTCACGGCGACGACTCGGTCAGGGTTGATGCCGGACAGCAGCGCCAGATCTTCGTTGTCGGAAAAGGCGCGCATGGATTTCCCGGTGCGTGTCTTTTGCAGGAACCAGAACATCAGGGCCACCACGATCACGGCGGTGATCACGGTCACAGCCTGGGTGGTCTTGATCGCCAGCGGCTCGGCCAGCCCGGTGAATGTCTTGAATTCCTGCGGGTTCAGCACGAAGCGTGCGCCGTCGCTGAAATTCTGTTCGTCCACGCCGATGATCAGGCGAATGATGCCGTTCATCACGAACATCACACCCAGCGACACGATCACCACGATTGTGGAGTTCGCGCGTTTGCGGCGGTAAAAACGATAAATCACCCGGTCGGTGGCCAGAACGAAGCCGGCCGTCAGCGCTATTGCGACCGGCAGGGCAAGCAGCGCCGTCGGCAAGGGCCCGAAGCTTACGCCCAAGGATTTCAGCCACCAGGTCAGCAGGATCGCGCACATCGTCCCGAACGCCATCGTGTCGCCATGCGCGAAGTTCGAGAACCGCAGGATGCCGTAGATCAGCGTCACGCCAAGCGCCCCAAGGGCGATCTGTGCGCCATAGGCCAAACCGGGAATGAAGACGAAGTTCAGAAAAGCTACAAGGGCGTTCAGCGCATCCATCAGGTAAGGTCCCGTCTGCAAATCGCGGTCAAGTCATGGTCGATCACGGTGCGTCCCAACATGGCTTGCTTCAGCCCGGGGAGGCTTGCCATCGGCAGGATAGACCCGTTGGATACGCGGATCGAAAGCGATGTCAGGGCCAAAGCCCTTGGGTGAATGGAGGTTTGGTTCAGCAGGATCATGTCCTCACCCCCCCAGAAAGCTGCGGCGGACTTCCGGGTCGGCCAGCAGCGCCTTGCCGGTATCGGTGAACCGGTTGCTGCCTTGGACGAGCACGTAACCCTTGTCGGCGATTTCCAATGCCTGCCGGGCGTTCTGTTCCACCATCAGGATCGAGATGCCGGTGCGGGCCACCTCGATGATACGGTCAAAAAGTTCGTCCATCACGATCGGACTGACGCCTGCGGTCGGTTCATCCAGCATCAGCACCTTTGGCTGGGTCATCAGCGCCCGGCCAACTGCAACCTGCTGGCGCTGGCCCCCAGAGAGTTCGCCTGCAGCCTGAAACCGCTTGGTCTTCAGGATCGGAAACAGATGGTAGACCTGCTCCAGCGTGTTGCGAATATCATCGCGGCGCAGGAAGGCACCCATTTCAAGGTTTTCTTCCACCGTCATCGAAGTGAAGATGTTCTGCGTTTGTGGGACGAAGGCCATGCCCTTGGCCACCCGGGCCTGCGGCGAAAGCGTGGTGATATCCTCACCCTGCAGCCGCACATGCCCGCCACGCAGGGGAAGCATTCCGAATACCGCCTTCATCGCGGTTGATTTGCCGGCACCGTTGGGGCCAACGATCACGGCGATCTCGCCCTTCTCGACGGCAATCGTGCAGCCGTGCAGGATGTCGACCGGGCCGTAGCCGCCAGTCATGGCGTCGCCGATCAGGAACGGTTCAGCCATGCGCAGCTTCCTTGACCTTGTTCTTCAAGCCGGTGCCAAGATAGGCCTCGATCACCTTCTCGTTGTTCTTCACTTCCTCGACGGTGCCTTCGGCCAGGACCTTGCCTTCCGCCATGCAGATCACCGGATTGCAGAGGCGCGCGATGAAATCCATGTCGTGCTCGATCACGCAGAATGTGTAGCCGCGTTCCTTGTTCAGGCGGACGATTGCATCCCCGATGGTATTCAAGAGCGTGCGGTTCACGCCGGCGCCAACCTCGTCCAGAAACACGATCTTGGCGTCGACCATCATGGTGCGACCGAGTTCCAGCAGTTTTTTCTGCCCGCCGGAAATGTTGCCAGCCTTCTGATCCGCCAGGTGGCTGATCGTCAGGAAATCCAGCACTTCGTCCGCCTTGTCGCGGATGCGACGTTCCTCGTCGGAAACCTTGCCGCGGTTGAACCAGGTGTTCCAGAGCGTCTCGCCGGCCTGGTTCGGCGGAACCATCATCAGGTTTTCGCGGACTGTCATCGAACTGAACTCGTGCGCGATCTGGAAAGTGCGCAGCAGGCCCTTGTGAAACAGGGTGTGCGGCGGCAGGCCCGTGATGTCTTCGCCGTCCATGTAGACCTTGCCGCTGGTCGGCGGCAGGCGTCCTGCGATCACGTTGAAAAGCGTGGTCTTGCCCGCGCCGTTCGGCCCGATCAGGCCGGTGATCGACCCTGTCTCAATCCTGATCGACGCACCGTCAACGGCATGGAAACCGCCGAAATGCCGATGAAGGTCTTCGACTACAATCATTCGTATTCCCCCTGTGCCACGCCTCTTCCCCGACGTATCACGTCAGGCGGGCTGGCTTAGTCGTGGCAGCGGCCCGGGTGGACGCCCGGGCCGCGCTTCATCTCAGAGTTTGGCGATCAACGGAACTGGACCGTTTCGTATTTGCCGCCCTTCACTTCGAACTGCTTGTAGCGGCCAGCGCTTTCGCCTGCACCGATGAGCGTCACGCCCGAGGCGCCATCATAGTCGATGGCGGTGCCGGCTGCGATCAGTTCCAGCGCCTTGCCGATTTCACCCGGCAGGATCTTCACGCCCGAACCGTCAGCGGGGCCGTTTGCCACTTCGAGGATCTTGTCCTTGTAGACGGCTGGGTCGGTCGACCCGGCGGCCTGCATGGCCAGCATGATCAGCGCGGCGGCGTCATAGCTTTCCATCGTGTAGGGCGAGGTTGCATCGAAAGCGGTCGGTGCGGTCTTGCCCATTTCGGTCAGCATGGCTGCGCCGGGCGAGTCCGACTGGGCGACCTGGCCGTAGGAGCCGTCAAGTGCCGGGCCGATGTTCATCGGCAGGTTGTCACCGACCATGCCGCCCGGCAGACCGAAGGTCGAGTAGGCGCCAGTGTCGAGCGAGGCCTGAATGATGCCCTTGCCGCCCTGATCGAGGTAGCCTGCGACGACAAGCAGGTCACCGCCAGCCGAGGCCAAGGCCGCGACTTCAGCCGAATAGTCGGCCTTGCCGTCGTCGTGCGGTGCGTTGATCGTGACGGTGCCGCCCTTTGCGATGAAGGCACTGGCGATCGCTTCGGCCAGACCCTTGCCGTAGTCGTTGTTGGTGTAGGTCAGTGCGATGGACTTCACGCCTTTTTCGGTCAGGATGTCCGCCATCACTTCGCCTTCGCGCGCGTCAGACGGCGCGGTGCGGAAGAAAAGCCCGTCGTCTTCGGCGGTGCTGAGCGCGGGCGAGGTGGCCGAGGGCGAGATCATGACCATGCCGTTCGGGCGGGCCACGTTCTGCAGAACCGCGCCGGTAATACCCGAGCAGTCGCCGCCGATCATGCCCTTGATGCCTTCGGCGGTGATCAGGCGTTCGGCAGCGGCCGTGCCGGCGGCGGTGTCGATGGCGCAGGTGCTGTCAGCGCGGACGCCCACAACCGTCGTGCCGTTCAGGAACTTGCCCGAATCCGACGCTTCTTTCATTGCCAGATCGGCAGCAGCAGCCATGTGGCCTGTCAGGGATTCGATCGGGCCGGTGAACCCGATGAAGATGCCGAGCTTGATTTCCTCGGCTTGGGCGGCTTTTTTCATTTGTATCTCCCATATTGGATCGAAATCCTGGCGCGAGACTAGTTGCACGTCTGTAAAAAGAAAAGCACCTAAAACGGCCACAATCCGCAGCTGGTTCACTTTCGCCCGGGGGGCTGGTCACATTTGCCGTGATCGGATGGAATAGGCAGGAACGCCCTCTATCTGATAGAAAATTGTTGACGGACGAAGGATTACAGATGCGTGGATCTTGGTTGGTGGTGATGTCTGCAGGGTTACTTTCGGCCGGTGCGGCGGTTGCACAAAGCGTTGTCGAAACCAGTGCCGGGCCGATGCGGATCGAGGTCATGGCCGACGGGCTTGAAGAGCCGTGGGGCATTGGATTTCTGCCCGGTGGCGGCTTTCTGATCACCGAACGCGATGGTGTGCTGAACCACTTTACCGCGCCAAGGGCGGCGGCAATCAGCGTGTCAGGCCTGCCTGACGTTTACGCGCGGGGTCAGGGCGGGCTTCTCGACATCATGGTGCCGCGCGACTTTGACCGCTCTCGCGAGATATTTCTCAGCTTTGCCCAGCCGCAGGGTAGGGGGGCGGGAACGGCACTGGGCAAGGCAGTTCTTGGTGGCGACGGCACCCGGCTTGAAGGGTTCGAAACACTGTTCGTCGCGCCCGAAGGTGGCCAGGGCGGGCAGCATTTCGGCTCGCGGGTGGTGGAGGCCACAGACGGCACGATTTTCCTGGCCATCGGAGATCGCGGCACCGGGCCTGACGGCCTCGAGGCGCAGGATCCGATGCGCGCGGAAGGCAAAGTCATCCATCTGACGCGCGATGGCGGCCCCGCAACCACGCTGCCTGGCGCGCTGCCTGGGGTGTTCTCGCTTGGCCACCGCAACCCGCAAGGCGCCGCGCTGGATGCGCAGGGTGCGCTTTGGGTGGTGGAGCATGGCGCGCGGGGCGGTGACGAGTTGAACCGCGTCGAGGCCGGCCGCAACTACGGCTGGCCTGTGATTGCCTATGGCGAAAACTACGGTGGAAGTCAGATCGGCGAGGGGCAGGTAAAGCCGGGGCTGGAGCAACCGGTATTCTACTGGGACCCGTCGATCGCGCCCTCCGGAATGACGTTCTATTCCGGCTCATTGGTGCCTGAATGGACGGGCGACGTTTTCACCGGCAGCTTGAAGTTCGATTACATCTCACGGCTTGATCCCGACAACGGGTATGCCGAGGAACGGATCATCTCTTCTGAAACCGGCCGGGTCCGCGATGTGGTGGAAGCCCCGGACGGATCCATCTGGTTCCTCTCGGTCTCGAACGGTGCGGCCTACCGGATGGTCCCGGTTGAGTAGAGCGGCTCTCGTCCGCTCAGGTGTCGCGTTTGGTCAGATCGAAAGGCGCGCGCCGATCCCGGGCCCGCCCTGCGTGCCGCGTTCGCGGTAGGGGGTGGTATTGTAGTGGCTCCGGTAGCATTTGGAAAAATGCGACGGACTGGCGAAACCGCACGCCAAGGCCACGTTGATGACGCTCATGTCGGTTTGCATCAACAGGTTGCGGGCCTTTTGCAGGCGCAGTTCCATGTAATACCGTTTCGGACTGCGGCTGAGGTAGCGGCGGAACAGGCGCTCCAGTTGCCGGGTCGACATGCCGACTTCTTCGGCCAGGTCGGCAGGCGACATCGGGTCTTCTATGTTGCCTTCCATCATCTGGATGACATGGCTCAGCTTCGGGTGGCGCACACCGATACGCGTCGGAATCGACAGACGCTGCGTGTCCTGATCGGTGCGGATGGTGGAATAGATCATCAGGTCGGCCACGTTGTTGGCCAGATCCTCGCCGTGATCGGACGCGATGATACGCAACATCAGGTCGATCGACGAAATACCGCCCGCCGTCGACCAGCGATTGCCATCCATCACGAAGACCGACTTGGTCAGCTTCACCTCTTCGAACTCTTCGGCAAAGCCGTCCTGGTTTTCCCAATGGATCGTCGCCTTCTTGCCATCGAGAAGACCCGCCTTGGCCAGCGCATAAGACCCTGTGCAAAGCCCACCAATGGTAACGCCACGGCGCGCTTCACGCCGCAACCAGCTGATGACGCCTTTCGTGGTGGTGCGCTGGATATCGATCCCGCCGCAGACCAGGACGGTGTCGTCGCGCTCGATCTCTTCCAGCCCGAAGTCCAGTTTGAAGGTCGCACCGTTGGAGCAGGTCTTTTCCGTCCCTTCGCCGCAAAGCGCCCAAGTGTAGAGCGGCTCATCGACGACGTGGTTTGCCAGCCGCAGGGGTTCGATGGCGCCAGCGAAGTTGATCATTGTGAACTTGTCCAACAGCAGGAAGACGAACCTGCGGGGCGCGACGGCCTTGGTCGTTTGTGTCGCTTTGCGGGGGGCGGTGACCATATCTGCGACCTGTTCATGTCGTTTGCAGGCTACCGAACCTGAAATTCGGGGGCTTAGCAAGGGGGGGAAAGTGCACCCGTTTGACCAAACGCCCTTTGCAAGGGCGCATCGGCGGCGTATACGCCTCGGCAAATTGCCCGAAAGACCGGAGACGACCAATGAGCAAGGGATGGAACAAGTCGGATTGGCGCAGCAAACCGCGTGTGCAGATGCCCGACTATCCCGACACGGATGCCCTCAATGCAGCCGAAGCTCAGCTGGCCAAGTATCCGCCGCTGGTCTTTGCCGGTGAAGCCCGCCGCCTGAAAAAGCAATTGGCGCTGGCGTCGGAAGGAAAGGCCTTCCTGCTGCAGGGCGGCGACTGCGCCGAAAGCTTTGCCGAGTTTTCGGCTGACAACATTCGCGACACGTTCCGTGTGATGCTGCAGATGGCGGTCGTGCTGACCTATGGTGCCAAGGTTCCGGTGATCAAGGTCGGGCGGATGGCTGGGCAATTTGCCAAGCCGCGCTCGGCACCAACCGAGGTCATCGGCGGCATCGAATACCCCTCCTACCGGGGCGACATCATCAACGGCTTCGATGCGACGCCCGAAGCGCGCCGCCCAGAACCGCAGCGCATGTTGCAGGCCTACACTCAGGCCGCCGCAAGCCTCAACCTGCTGCGCGCGTTTTCCACCGGCGGCTTTGCCGACATCCACCGCGTCCACAGTTGGACGCTCGGCTTTGCAGAGCACGACAAGGCCGAACGCTACCGTGAGCTGTCGAACCGCATTTCCGATGCTCTCGATTTCATGAACGCCGCTGGTGTGAACAGCGAGACGGCCAACGAACTAAGCCGTGTCGATTTCTACACCAGCCACGAGGCGCTCTTGCTGGAATACGAAGAGGCCCTGTGCCGTGTTGACAGCATCACCGGCCAGAATGTCGCCGGTTCGGGCCACATGATCTGGATCGGCGACCGCACCCGTCAGCCCGACGGCGCGCATGTCGAATTTGCGCGGGGTATCCTCAACCCGATCGGCCTGAAGTGCGGCCCGACAACCACGGCGGACGACCTGAAGGTTCTGATGGCCAAGCTGAACCCGGAGAACGAACCGGGTCGGCTGACCCTGATCGCGCGGTTCGGAGCGGGCAAGGTTGGCGAAAACCTGCCGCGGCTGATCCGGACCGTTCAGTCGGAAGGTGCCAATGTCGTCTGGTCCTGCGACCCGATGCACGGCAACACGATCAAGTCCTCCACCGGTTACAAGACCCGGCCCTTCGACAGCGTGCTGCGCGAGGTTCGGGAATTCTTTGCCATCCACAAGTCGGAAGGCACCGTGCCCGGCGGCGTGCATTTCGAGATGACCGGCAAGGATGTGACCGAATGCACCGGGGGCCTGCGGGCCGTAACGGACGAAGACTTGTCGGACCGCTACCACACCGCGTGTGACCCTCGACTGAACGCCAGCCAGTCGCTTGAACTGGCGTTCCTCGTGGCCGAGGAATTGTCGTCGCAGCGTGAGGCCGGCCGGCGGGTGGCCCTCTAGCACGGGTTGGTCCGGCCGGATCCGATCAGTCGGACGAATGGACGAGGCGAAGGTGGCTGCGACCGGGGACAGGTGTCGGCCCGTCCACTACCTTCGGCTTGTAAGGTGCGGTGTAAGGTTCGCACAGCAGCCGCTCTTCGGCAGCGTGCAGGATATCGAAGCGGCGCGGCGCCCGGCCGATTTCGCCGGTCAAGCCGATGCAACCAAGCAGGATTGTGCAGTCTCCCGCGCCGTCCAGCAGTGGCAAAAACACGGCGCGGGCGCTCAGTAACGGGCGGCCCAATTTCTTGCGGGCACTCATCTGGAGATCCGCAGCCTTCGGCCCGGTGAAGACCGCCTCAAGCAGTCGGGCCAGGTCCGTCCGTGCGTCCGGTTGAAACAGGCACGACAGCGGCAGGCCCCGGACGTCCATCCCGGACAGTTCGTTCACGCGCGTTCCTGACAACCGTATCTGCGCAAGTCCCTTGCCGATGCGCTCGGCAAGGAACACCCGGTCCAGCGCCCCGCTCAACCCACGCGGATCGACATCGGCGCGATGTGGAATTTGCCCGTCTTGGCGGAGGGCTTCCCAGTAGGCCCGAACGGTGGTTAGTCCCGCCGCCGTTTCCTGCGCCGCACGGTTATGGCTCGTCAGCGGGTAAAGCTTGCCGAATACGCCACCATCCATCTTGACCTCCGTCCTGCGCAGTGTTTCGAAAGCCGAGGGGTGGCGCGATCAAGTCCTCTCCAGCCAAGGCGAGGTTACACCCGTGGGCGGGGATTCGGACGAAAATCTAATCAAATGGTAAACATCGCCTCGAACGGGGCACGAAAGGCCGGAATGATCACTTCGATGACGGGGTTTGCCGCCAGACGTGGAGCTGGGGCTGGGTACAGCTGGACCTGGGATGTGCGCTCGGTGAACGGCAAGGGGCTCGACCTGCGCCTCCGGGCGCCGGACTGGGTCGACGGGCTGGAACAGGCCCTGCGCGCCGACCTGCAGAAGGCCATGAGCCGCGGCAGCATCAGCGTGACCCTCAAGCTTGCCCGCGACAGTGCCGCCGAGGCGGGCGAGGCGCTGCGGCTGAACGAAGGGTCGCTGGCCGCGACGCTTTCGGCACTGGCACGCATCGAAGCGGCGGCATTGGCCGCCGGTGTCTCCCTTTCCAAGCCATCCGCTGCGGATGTGCTGTCCGTGCGGGGCATCGTTGATGCCGGTTCTAGCGAAGATGATACGGCCCCGCTGCGAGAGGCGATCCTGGCCGATTTCCCGGCCGTTCTGTCTGACCTCTCGGCGATGCGGCAGGCCGAGGGCGCGGCACTCTCGACGGTCGTCGCCGCCCAGTTGGAACGCATTTCCGATCTCGCCCAGCTTGCGGCCGCCGAGGCCACCGCCCGGCAAGACACCCAGGCCGCTGCCCTGAAGGATGCCCTCACCCGGGTCCTCAACACGGTCTCTGGGATAGATGAGGCACGGCTGGCACAAGAGTTGGCACTGATCGCTGTGAAGACCGACGTTCGGGAGGAACTGGACCGTCTGACAGCCCATGTCGAGGCCGCCCGGGCGCTGCTTGCCGAGCGCGGCCCGGTCGGGCGAAAGTACGATTTCCTGATGCAGGAATTCATGCGCGAGGCCAATACGCTGTGCTCCAAGGCCCAGTCGCTGGCTCTGACCCGCATCGGGCTTGACCTGAAGACCACCATAGATCAGATGCGCGAGCAGGTTCAGAATGTGGAATAACTCATGATCCGCCGCGGCCTTCTGTTGATCCTGTCGTCACCTTCGGGTGCGGGCAAATCCACCTTGTCGCGGATGTTGATGGATTGGGATCCGACCATGCGGTTCTCGGTTTCCGCAACCACGCGGCCCCCGCGCCCGGGTGAAATTGATGGTCGGGAATACTACTTCCGCAGCCGTGCGGAGTTTCAGTCAATAGTCGACGCGGGCGACATGCTGGAACATGCCGAAGTGTTCGGCAACCTCTACGGCTCTCCGCGCGGCCCGGTCGAGGCCGCCATGAGGGCAGGGCGCGATACGGTGTTCGACATCGACTGGCAGGGCGGGCAGCAGGTCAAGCAGGCGATGCGGGACGATGTCGTTTCGATCTTCATCCTGCCACCTTCGATTGCGGAACTGGAGCGGCGGCTGAAGGGGCGCGGGCAGGACAGCGACGAGGTTATCGCCGGCCGGATGGCCAAGAGCCGCGATGAAATCAGTCATTGGGCTGAATATGACTATGTGCTCGTCAACACGGACCTGCTTGCAACATTCGAGGCGCTCAAGATGATCGTGCAAGGTCAGCGCCTGCGCCGCGACCGGCAGCCCGAACTCTCTGACTTTGTGCGCAGCCTGAACGAGGAGTTTGCCGCAAGATGATCTACGCGCTTGACGGGCTTGTGCCCGATGTCAGCCCGCTGGCCTGGGTGGCACCGGACGCCAACATCATCGGCCGGGTCGTACTGGAGCAGGACAGCTCGGTCTGGTTCAGCGCCACACTTCGGGGCGATAACGAGGAAATCCGGGTTGGAGCGGGGTCCAACGTGCAGGAAGGCTGCGTTCTCCACACTGACATGGGCTTTCCCTTGACTGTCGGGCGCGATTGCACGATCGGCCACCGCGTAACGCTGCATGGCTGCACGATCGGCGATGGCTCGCTGATCGGTATGGGAGCCACTATCATGAACGGTGCGAGGATTGGAAAAGGGTGTCTCATCGGTGCCGGCGCGCTGGTGACCGAAGGGAAGGATATTCCCGACGGTGCGCTGGTGATGGGATCGCCCGGCAAGGTTGTCCGGTTTCTGGACGAGGACGCACGCGCCAGGATCGGGCTTTCTGCAGCAGGGTATCAGCGAAACGCGCGTCGCTTTCGCGACGGTCTGTCCGCCTGCTGATGCTCAGCCAAGTTCGACCAGGTCGACGTGGATACCGCTGCGGTCAGCCACAGAACGCAATTCTCGAAGGACCAGACGCTTGTTGGGCAGCTTTGGTGCCTCAACCCGCACGCTGCCGCAGAACGGCGTTTCGGCCAGTTCCTCAAGCAGTTCGATCGCGTCGAAACCGGGGCCGAACAGCGGTGTAATGACGAGAGAACAGTTGGCGATGTCCACCGTTCGGAGCAATAGATCGGAATAGGCGATGCTGATCACATCGTCATCATAGGCTGGCATCGACGGGACTGCGCCGGGGCCGAAACCGATGGTCATGCGGGTTGCTTCGATATTCATGACATAGATGCCATTGCCAAAAGCGTGCCAGGACGCGTGCTGAAAGTAGGACACAGATAGATCACCATCACCTCGCGAAACGGGACTTCGGGCGAACTGCCGGTAACACTTACCCCACATACTAAGCTTATCGAATCGTCCTGAATTGTGGCTTAGGCATGGCGAAGGTGGTTCAAAACCAAGACGGCGAAGGAATTCCGGATGATGTTTGAGGGGTTGGCGCGGATTATCGCCGGCTTGCCATTGCCCGCGATCGTGGTCGGAGAGCAAGAGCGGGTGCAGGGGGCCAACGACGCAGCGCGCTCGCTGCTGGGAGACGGCATCGTCGGGCGGCATGTGGCGATGGCGATCCGCACGCCGGCGCTGCTGCAGGCGGTGGCGGAGGTGCAGGCGGGCGGCGGCGGGGTGCGCGAGGTGCGCTGCGGCCTGTCGCGCCAGGCGGGCGAGGAGGCTTACCTTGCCACGGTGTCGTCGGTCGGAGAGGGGAGTGTGCTCTGCGTCTTTCGCGACATCACCGAGGAGGAGCGGGCGGGGCAGATGCGGCGGGACTTCGTGGCCAACGTGAGCCATGAGCTGCGCACCCCCCTGACGGCCCTGATGGGCTTCATCGAGACGCTGCGGTTCGCGGCGAAGGATGACCCGGTGGCGCGGGAGCGGTTCCTGGGGATCATGGAGCATGAGGCGGGGCGGATGAACCGGCTGGTGCGCGATCTGCTGCACCTGAGCCGGGTCGAGGCGGAGGAGCGGGTCAGGCCGCGCGAACGGGTGGAGTTGATGGGGATCATCGCGGGGGTGGTCGACACGCTGGCGCCGCAGGCTGCGGCGGCGGGGGCACGGATCGTGGTGACGGGGGCGGGGGCGGTGGAGCTGGCAGGGGACGGCGACCAGCTGACCCAGGTCTTCACGAACCTGATCGAGAACGCGGTGAAGTATGGCGGCGCGGGGGAGGTGCGGGTGAGGGTGGGGTTCGAGGACACCATCCGGGGGCGGGCGGTCAGGGTCGAGGTGGCGGACGAGGGCGAGGGGATCGACGCGGTCCATATCCCGCGGCTGACCGAAAGGTTCTACCGGGTCGACAGCCACCGGAGCCGGGAAAAGGGCGGGACGGGGCTGGGGCTGGCCATCGTGAAGCATATCGTGAGCCGGCATCGGGGGTGGCTGCGGATCGAAAGCGCGCCGGGCGAGGGGAGCCGGTTTTTGGTGGTGCTGCCCTTGGGGTAGGGAGGCCGCACAGGCTTCCGCTTCGCCCTGTCCACGGTGGGACATGGGAAGAGGTGTTGATTTTGTTGGGGAATTTTTGTGGGCGTTAGGGGGTTGTTAGGGTTTGGGAAAACTGACCAGACATCTTTTGTCCTGAAGGCCGCCAGATTGCCGTGTCCCTACACCTGCAGCATCTCATAAAAGCAGTAATGTGCTTTGACGTGCTTTCTTTGCATACGCGCGCGGCCCTCTGGTTGCTTGTCGGCATCGCTAACTTGACTGGCGAAGTTTGGTAATGCTCATTATGGCGCAACAGCGTGGGCAAAAAGACAAACTGGATTGTCAATAAATCGCGATGACAGTGACTTCAGACTACACCGGTGCCGGGCGGACTGACGACCAGTTTTTGGTGCGCTACAGCGGCCAATATCCCAACTTTTACATGGCCCGAACACTTCCCTTTCTTGCTGTGTTCGCTCTACTTACGCTGCTCTATCTCGACGATGAAAGCCGCAGGATGATCTTCAGCCGAAAGGGTGCCACCTACAAACCTTTCTCCTGGTATGAATTCGGCTTACTTTTGATCTTGGTGGCGGCGCCGCTTTTGGATCTCGCGCTAACCTTGCGCCGCGTGCAGCGTGGTGCGGTGGCGTTGTGCATTTCCGCGGAAGGCATAAAAGGCATGGTATTCCACAGGACTCGTCTCTTTCCTTGGAGCGAGGTTTCAGATGTGGTCGTCGACGGAAAGTTTATTGTCGTCCGTCGGCATCGGAAAACCTCGGTCTGGAAACTCTTCGCCAGTCGCGGCATTGGCGACATCAATATACCTGAACATCACATGGATCGTGGCGTCGAAGAGATACGGACGGCAGTCCGTCAATTCGCACCAGTTCATCATAATCGGGGTGCGGCGCAATAAGCGGTGCAGACCGCAAGCATACGGACACGACGATGCCTAAAGGACCGATATTTACTTCCGAATGGCCCCGCTATGCCGTCGTGGCACACGTTGTCTTTTGGAGCGTTTCCGCTCTCTTTTTCCTGAGTTGTTTGGCGGGCTATGGCGGATTGATCGGCGGTCAGGTTGTTGTCGCCCTTTTTTGGGTGACGATTGTGTCCGCTTTTGCATTGAGTTTGGCCGCTGCCTTCTCGGGACGCCTTTACGTCGGCAACCAGGTCTTTTCGCGGCGACCGATCATTGGCTGGGTCGCAAGGTCGTTGGGTGTGACTTTTGCAGCCTTGACTGCGTTCATCATGATTTTCGCGTACGGCCTTCTATACATGTTCCCGTGATGAACATGTACTTTTCGATTTTGGCGATCCCGAAACTGGCGGTTGTATTTAGGATATGGCCCCGGCTTGCGCGTCGCTGAAGCTAGCAAAGCCCCGGCCGTCTACGGTTACATTCGACCCTTTCACAGGTCGCCTGCGTCCTAGTTCGTTAAGGCCGATCCATTCCCTCACAACCGCCCCAACCGCTCCGTCAACAACCGATAAAACCCGTCCCGGTCCACGCCGCCCATGAACAGCGCGTTCGGCTCGCGGTCCGTCACGCGCCACCAGTCGGCGACGGTCATGCCGAGGGTGAGGGGGCTGACAAGCTCGATTTCCACGTTGATGTGGCGGCCCTGGAAGAGGGACGGCTCCAGAAGGTAGGCGATCACGCAGGGGTCGTGCAGGGGGGCGCCTTCGCTGCCGTATTTGGCGGTGTCGAAGCGTTCGAAGAAATCGGTCCATGAGGCGACGGCCTGGCCGACCGGGGTGGCGAGGGCGCGCATGCCCTCCACCCACTCCCTCGACGTCAGCGCCTTGTGGGTGACGTCGAGCGGCATCACGACGAGGGGGATGCCGGATTTGAACACGATGTCAGCGGCTTCGGGGTCGACGTAGATGTTGAACTCGGCCGCGGGGGTGATGTTGCCGCCTTCAAAGCAGCCGCCGCCCATCAGCACGATCTCGGCCACGCGGGGGATGATGTCGGGGGCGCGCTGGAAGGCGGTGGCGAGGTTGGTGAGGGGGCCGAGGGGGCAGAGGGTGACGGAGCCCGGGGGTTCACGGCGCAGCGTGTCGATCAGGAAGTCGACGGCGTGCTGGGGTTGCAGGGGGTGGACAGGGTCGGGCAGCGGGATGCCGTCGAGGCCGGTCTTGCCGTGGACATGCTCGGCGGTGACAAGCTTGCGGGCGAGGGGCGCGTCGCAGCCGGCGTAGACGGGGACGTGCGTGCGGGCGAGGTCGCAGATGATGCGGGCGTTGCGTTCGGTGAGCGCGAGGGGGACGTTGCCGGCGACGGCGGTGATGCCGAGGACGTCGAGGTCTTCGGGCGAGGCGAGGGCGAGGAGGATGGCCACGGCGTCATCCTGGCCGGGGTCAGTGTCGATGATGATCTTGCGGGGGTTGGACATGGGCGGCTCCTCTTTGGCGGGAGGAAAGCCGATGGGGGCTGCGTTGTCCAGATGGGGGGAGCGCGAGGGGTTGCAGGCCCCGCGCGCTCCCCGTGGGATATTTGGGAAGGGGAAGCGGCTTCGGGCCGCCTCCGGTCAGCCGTCGAAGTTGACTTCCTCGATCAGTTTCAGGGCCTGGGCGCGCAGGGCCGCAAGCTCGGTCAGGGGTTTGCTGTCGGGGGTGAAGTCGCCCCAGGAGGCGACGAGGGCGGAGCGTTCGACGCCCGGTTTGACGGGGTATTCGTAGTTGGTTTCGGCGTAGATCTTCTGGGCCGCGTCGTTGGAGAGCCACTCCATGAACTTGAGGGCGTTTTCCTTGTTCGGGGCGGATTTCGTCATCGCGACGCCGGAGATGTTGAGACGATGCGGACGGCGTCGGCGGCGGGTTTCTGTTCGGGGTCGGCGAGCATCTGGCCGATGTAGTAGGTGTTGCCGATGGCGATGTCGCATTCACCGGCGGCGATGGCCTTGACCTGATCGCGGTCGCCGCCGTCGGGTTTGCGGGCGAGGTTGGTCTTGACGCCTTCGAGCCAGGCCTTGGTCGCCGCTTCGCCGTGATGCGAGAGGACGGCGGCGGTGAGGGCGACGTTGTAGTCGTTGGTGCCGGAGCGGGTGCAGATGCGGCCCAGCCATTTCGGATCGGCGAGGTCTTCGTAGGTGGTGACGTCGCCGTCGGCCACGCGCTCGGTCGAGGCGTAGACGATGCGGGCGCGGGCGGTGAGGCCGAACCAGTGGTCATTCGCGTCGCGCAGGGTCTCGGGGATGTTGGCCTCAAGCACGTCAGACTGCACCGGCTGGGTCACGTCGGCCTCGACGATCTGGGTCAGGCGGGCGATGTCGACGGTGAGGACGAGGTCGGCGGGCGAGCGGTCGCCTTCGGCCTGCAGGCGTTCGGCCATGCCCTTGTCAACGAAGGCCACGTTCACCTTGATGCCGGTTTCGGCGGTGAAGGCATCGACCAGCGGCTGGATCAGCTCGGGCTGGCGGTGGGAATAGACGTTGACCTCTTGCGCGAGGACAGGGGTCGAGATGGTCAGCAGGGCGAGGGTTGAAAGGCGGAGCATTGGTTGAGTCCTTTAGTCAGGTTTTGCCCGCCCTCTAAAGCCTGCTTTACGACGTCGGTCAATATCCTGATTGAATTAGTGGGTATTTATTTCTGCGACGCTTTGTCCTCGGCCTTGGCGCGGTTCCAGAGCGCGTCCATCTCGGCGAGGTCGGATTGCGCCGGGGTCTTGCCGGCTTCGGCCAGCCAATCCTCGATGCGCTGGAAGCGGCGGGTGAACTTCTGGTTGGCGGCGCGGAGGGCTGCTTCGGGATCGACGTCGAGGTGGCGGGCGAGGTTGGCCATGACGAAGAGAAGGTCGCCCATTTCCTCGGCAATCTCGGCTTGGGTCAGGGTGTCGCGGGCCTCGACCAGTTCGGCGGCCTCTTCGGTGAGTTTGTCGAGGACTTCGGCCGTGGAGGGCCAGTCGAAGCCGACGCGGGCAGCGCGGTTTTGCAGTTTCAGGGCGCGGGTCAGGGCAGGCAGCGCAAGGGCGATGCCGTCCAGGGTGCGGGCCGATGGTTTGGCGGCCCCGCGTTCGGCGGCTTTCTGCGCCTCCCAGTCGGCGGTTTGCTGGGCGGCGGTCTTGTCGCGGGACTGGCTGCCGAAGACGTGGGGGTGGCGGGCGATCATCTTTTCGCTGATCGCTTCGGTCACGTCGGCGAAGGTGAAAAGTCCGGCCTCGGATGCCATCTGGGCGTGGTAGACGGTCTGGAAGAGAAGGTCGCCAAGTTCACCCTTCAGCTCGTCCCAGGCTTGCCGCTCGATGGCGTCGGAAACCTCGTGCGCCTCTTCGATCGTGTAGGGGGCGATGGTGGCGAAGGTCTGTTCGATATCCCACGGGCAGCCGGTGGCGGGGTCGCGCAGGCGCGCCATGATGGCGAGGAGGCGGGAGATGCCGGTGTCGGTGGGGTTGGAAGGCTTGGTACTCATGGATCTCGGGCCGTTGTGCGGCCCGAGAGTAGCTGGTTTGGTGACGGTGTCACGACGTCTTGGAGGTCAGAAAGAAATGCCTGCCCGCAGGCTGACCGAGTCAAGGTTTGTGTCGGCGGTTATTCCTTCGGAAGTGCCTGACAGGTCACGCGTCAGATACTCCAGACCGATTACAAATCTTTCGCTGACAGCATACTCTGCGCCGATGCCATAGGCCATTCCGTCAAGATCGATCTCGAAGTCGGGGGCGCCTGGCTCGATGTAATTGCTTTGGGAATAACCGAGTACACCGTAGAACATTGCCCGATCAGCAGCGAAACCGGCGCGCGCTTTCAGGTCCAGCACGAATTCGATTTCGTCGTCGTCCCCAAAGCCGCCGGGAATGAAGCTGTCAGAGACTTTTCCGTAGGCCAGTTCACCACCGTAAACAAATGAGCCGCGCTGGATCAGATAGCCGCCATAGATTCCCGCAACACTTCCGTCTTCAAAGTCGAAAACTCCGCCGGTGCTGAATTCGGTGTCTGCGGACGTCTTGCCGTACGACAAACCCACATAGCCGCCTGACCAGTCATGCACGGCCGCGGGTGCGGGGGCATAAGTCGGGGCCGGCTCGTCGGCGAAGACGGTAGGGCCGCCGGCGAAGCTTGGGGTGGTCAGAAGTGCCACGGCGGCAAAGGTATGGATAATTGGTTTCATAGACTACTCTCCTCATTTTTTTCTTGTTTGGTAACTATATCATGAGTCAGGAGTTTTTGCAGCGGGGTAGGCCCTCGTGCCGAGGAGAATTCACCGATGCGATGCTATTTCGTCACGCTGCCCGTGCGCGGACCGTGACCCGGTTGCCCGCGTTCGGCGATTGCAGGCGGTCGGGATTTCGGATTTGATCAAAGGCCGACCGAAGTCCTGACAAGCCCATGAGGAACCCGACATGCCCGTCCTGAACCGTATCGCGTCCTATGCCGAGGAGATGAAGGGCTGGCGGCGGCATCTGCATCAGCACCCGGAACTGGCGTTCGAGTGCCACGAGACGGCGGCGTTCATCGTGGCGCGGTTGCGCGAGATGGGGGTGGACGAGATCCACGAGGGGATCGCCAGGACCGGGATCGTGGCGATCATCAAAGGGCAGGGTGATGGGCCTACCATCGGCCTGCGCGCCGACATGGACGCGCTGCCGATCGAGGAGTTGACCGGGGCAGAGCATGCCTCGACGGTGCCGGGCAAGATGCATGCCTGCGGCCATGACGGGCATGTGACGATGCTGCTGGGGGCGGCGAAGTATCTGGCCGAGACGCGGCGCTTTGCGGGGCGGGTGGCCTTGATCTTCCAGCCGGCGGAGGAAGATGGCGGCGGTGGGCAGGTGATGGTGCAGGAGGGCATCATGGACCGGTTCGGGATCGGGCAGGTCTACGGTATCCACAATGCGCCGAACGTGGCGTTCGGGCATTTCCACACCACGCCGGGGCCGCTGATGGCGTCGGTCGATACGGCCTATGTGCATATCACCGGCAAGGGCGGGCATGGGGCGACGCCGCATGAATGCGTCGATCCGGTGGTGGCGGTGGTGGGGATGGTGAGCGCGATCCAGACGATCATTCCGCGCAACGTCTATGCGCTGGAGGAGGCGGTGATTTCGGTCACGCAGATCCATACCGGGACGGCGTCGAACATCATCCCCGAGGAGGCGATGTTCTGCGCCACGATCCGCTGCTTCAAGCCGGACGTGCGGGCGTTGTTGAAAAAACGGTTCCACGAGATCGTGGAGGGGCATGCGGCGGCCTACGGGGTGAGTGCGCGGGTCGATTACGACTGGGGCTATCCGGCGACGATCAACCACGAGGCGGAGACGGAATTCGCCGCCGACGTGGCGCGCGAGGTGGCGGGGTCCGAGGCGGTGGACGCACGGGCCAACCGCGAGATGGGGTCGGAGGATTTCAGCTACATGCTGGAGGCGCGGCCGGGGGCGTATCTGTTTATGGGCACCGGGCCGGGGGCGGGGTTGCACCATCCGGCCTATGATTTCAACGACGAGGCGGCACCGGTGGGGGCGAGTTTCTTTGCCGCACTGGTGGAGCGGGCGCAGCCCTTGGCGTGAGTTCTGCGACCTTCTGGTGGCGAAGTTCGGGCTGGTGGCGGAGTTCGGGCTGGTGGCGGAGTTCGGGGCGCTGATCGAGCGGGTGGGCCGACCGGATCGGCGGGTTCATCGCCGAGCCGATCCAGGCGTCGGGCGGGGGTGATCGCGGCGCCGGAGGGATATCTGAAGCGGATGTGACAGGTCTGCCAGCGCCACGACATCCTGTTCATCGCCGGTGAGGCGGGTGAGTCGAAGCGGATTTCCAATGCCGCCGAAGCGATGGGGCTTCTGGTGCGGCCGATGGGGCATCTGAACGTGATGTCGCCGCCCCTGGTGATTACGGAACGGGACGTGGATTTCGTGGCCGAGACGCTGGAAAAGGCGATCCGGCAGGTGACGGATGAACTCGTGCGCGAAGGCTTCCGGATCGGATGAGCCGGCATGCTTGACAAAGCGGGCAGGGATTGGTCCCCTGCCCGCGCCCGGATCAGTGACGTCTCCGGCCATGACGACGTCACGACCTGCAAACTCCCGAGATCAACATGGCCCTAGAAGATGCCAAATCCGAAGTCGACACCGCGTTTACCCGCAAGGGGCTGCGCGGCTATGCCTTTGAAAACGCCTTTGGCGGCGCGACCAGTTTCCTGCGCCGCACCTACACGAAAGACCTGACCGGGGTCGATCTTGCGATCACCGGGGTGCCTTTCGATCAAGCGGTGACGCATCGCACCGGCACTCGGTTCGGCCCGCGCGCGATCCGCGAGGCAAGCGCCCTGATGCCCTATGACCCGCCCTATGGCTGGCCGACCAACCCGTTGGAGGAGATGAGCATCGTCGATTACGGCGATTGCGCCTTCGACTATGCCAAGGTGGCGGATTTCCCCGATACGCTGACGGCCCATATCCGCGCCATCCTTGCGGCGGGTGCAGGCACAGTCACGCTGGGGGGGGATCACTACATCACCTACCCGATCCTGAAAGCCTATGCCGAGAAGTTCGGGCCGCTTGGCGTGATCCACTTCGATGCCCATTCCGACCTCTGGCCAGATGACGACCTGAGCCGGATCGACCACGGCACGATGCTTTACAAGGCAGTCAAGACCGGGATCGTGGATCCGAAACGCTCGGTCCAGATCGGCATACGGACCACCACCGAGGATTATCTTGGCGTCCATGTGATCGACGCGCGCGAGGTGCATGAGCGCGGCGTGGCGGCGGCGGTGGCAAAGGCCAAGGACATCGTGGGGGACAAGCCGACCTATGTGACGTTTGACATCGATTGCCTCGATCCCTCGGCGGCGCCCGGCACCGGAACGCCGGTCTGGGGCGGCCTGCACAGCTGGCAGGCGGCGGCGGCGTTGCGCGATCTGGCCGGGATCAACATGGTCGGCGGCGATATCGTCGAGGTTTCGCCGCCCTACGACACCACCGGGGCGACGGCGATCGCGGGGGCGCATGTGGCCTATGAGCTGATCTGCCTGTACCATTGGGCGCGGACCCAGCGGTGAGGCCATGACAGGTATTGGACGAGTGACAGGTTTTCTTCTGGTCGGGCTGATCGGGCTGCTTCTCGCCTTTGCCGCCTATGTGCGGCTGGCCCCTTCGGATGCGGGGCGCTGGCATGTGTCGCCGCGCGCCGAAGGGCCGTGGGGCGAGGTGGTGGCGGGCGACGGCTGGGCCACGCTGCGGCTTACCGACCCCGCCCGCACGCCCGCCGACCTTCTGGCCCGGCTGGACGCGGTGGCGATGGCCAGCCCGCGCACGGTGCGGCTGGCGGGCAGCGTGGCGGACGGGCGGATCACCTGGGTCACGCGCAGTGCGCTCTGGGGGTTTCCCGATTACATCACGGCAGAGGCGCGCGACGATGGCTTGCATGTCTTTGCCCGGCTGCGCTTCGGGCGCGGTGACATGGGGGTCAATGCCGCCCGGCTGAAAGACTGGCAAGCCCGGCTTTAGGCTTCCTCTTCCCGAAATTTCCCACGGGGTTTTGGGGGTGTGAAACCCCCAAGCGTGGCCGCCCTTGACCGGCTGGCCCAGTTGGGCGAAACCCGCGGCATGGTTCCGTTAGACAAGCTTGCCCAGATCACCCAGCGTTTCGAGTTTCTCGAGGCGTCCTTGAACGAGGGCGCGGAGCCGTCGGAAATTGCGCGCATCAGCCGGGAATATTCCGACCTGAAGCCGGTCGCCGAGGAGATTGCCGCCTATCGCCGCGCGCTCGATGATCTGGCCGAGACCGAGGCGATGCTGGCCGACCCCGAGATGAAAGCGCTGGCCGAGGAAGAAATCCCGCGGCTGCGCGCCCGCATCCCGGACATGGAGCAGGCGTTGCGCTTGGCGCTGTTGCCGAAGGATGCGGCGGATGCGCGGCCGGCGATTCTGGAAATCCGGCCCGGCACCGGGGGCGAGGAGGCGGCGCTGTTTGCGGCCGACCTTGCGCGGATGTACCAGCGCCATGCCGAACGCATGGGCTGGACGTTCGAGGTGCTGGAGCAGCAGTTTTCCGACCTTGGCGGATTGAAGGAACTGGTTGCGCTGATCTCGGGCGAGGGGGTGTTTGCCCGGCTGAAGTTTGAAAGCGGCGTGCACCGGGTGCAGCGGGTGCCGGAGACCGAGGCGCAGGGGCGTATCCACACTTCGGCGGCGACGGTCGCGGTGCTGCCCGAGGCGCAGGAGGTGGACATCGACATTCCGGCCTCCGACATCCGGATCGACACGATGCGCGCGTCGGGCGCGGGCGGGCAGCATGTGAACACGACCGACTCGGCGGTCAGGATCACCCATCTGCCGACCGGGATCATCGTCACCAGCGCCGAGAAATCGCAGCACCGCAACAAGGAGATCGCGATGCAGGTGTTGCGCGCGCGGCTTTACGAGGCCGAGCGCGAGCGGGTGCATGCGGCGCGGGCGGCGGACCGGAAAAGCCAGGTCGGGTCGGGCGACCGGTCGGAGCGGATACGCACCTACAACTTCCCGCAAGGCCGGATGACCGACCACCGGATCAACCTGACGCTTTATGCGCTGCCGCAGATCATGGCGGGCGATCTGGGCGAGATCATCGATGCGCTGAGTGCGCAGGACCAGGCCGAGAAACTTGCGGAGATGGAAGGTTGATCGCCGCCGAGGCGCTTGCCGTGGCGGCGGCGCGGTTGCAGGCAGCGGGGGTCGAGGGGGCTTCGGGCGATGCACGCAGGCTGCTGGCCTTTGCGATGGGCATCGGTGCGGACCGGCTGACCTTGCACCTGACGGACGCGTTGACGGCGGAGGGCGAGGCGCGGTTTGCGGCGGCGGTGGCGCAGCGGGAACTGCGCCAGCCGGTGGCGCAGATCATCGGCGAGCGGCTCTTCTGGGGCCGCCGGTTCCGGGTCACGCCCGATGTGCTCGACCCGCGCCCCGAGACCGAAGGGCTGATCGCGGCGGCGCTGGAGGCGGATTTCGCGCGGGTGCTTGACCTTGGCACCGGCAGTGGCGCGATCCTCCTCACGCTCCTGGCCGAGCGGATGGATGCGACCGGACTGGGCACCGATCTTTCGGAACCCGCGCTGGAGGTGGCGCGTTTCAACTCTGAAGCGCTGGGAATAGCGCCTCGTGTGTCATTGCAACGATCAGACTGGTTTCGTGATGTCGTTGGGCGGTTCGATCTGATCGTGTCGAACCCGCCATATATTGCTGCGGCCGAGATGGCCGGTCTGGAACCCGACGTGCTGACTTGGGAGCCGCACATGGCGCTGAGCCCCGGTGGCGACGGGCTGGATGCCTACCGCGCGATTGCGGCCGGTGTGGGGTCGCATCTGACGCCGGGGGGGCGCCTGATCGCAGAGATCGGCCCATCCCAGGGAGAAGCGGTCGCGGGGCTCTTCGCAGCCGCCGGATTGTGTGAAATCGTGGTGCGCCCGGACTTTGACGGGCGCGACCGGATCGTCACGGCCCATGCGCCGACGTGACGGGGGGCGAAGATTCTCCTTGTCAGGTTTGTTCGGCTGTGCTTAACCCAAGTCGCGCGAGGTGAGGGGTCACTTCCTCCCTCCCGTATCAACCACGCCCCTTTGCCAACATTCGAGCCGCCCAGACGGGTGCTCAGGCGGGGCAGAAGCCAGATATCCTGGATCAAAGGACAAGATGCGCTCTTCCAAGTCCCGCTCGCGTTCCAAGGCGAACCGCCCGCGCACCCTCGGCAACATCATCAACCGCGTCTT
>LNFM01005449.1_pt1 | contig 22934 bp, 18 predicted proteins | sample 596031 | NCBI WGS metagenome assembly LNFM01 (sample SAMN04254537, study PRJNA301005) | activated carbon metagenome | isolation source: dual media filters at the Ann Arbor, Michigan drinking water treatment plant | place: USA: Ann Arbor | reverse complement strand
ACCAGGTCGGCGTGCGGATCAACCTCGACGTGCTCAATGCCACCACCCAGCTGTTCGCCACGCAGCGCGATCTGAAGAAGGCGCGCTACGACTTTCTCGTGAACGGCCTGCGACTCGAGTCGGCCGTTGGCTCGCTCGACGAGCGCGACATCCAGGCACTCAACACGCTGCTCGGCCGCTGATCGACAGCTCGGGTCGACCGCACGCGCAGCGCACCGGCCACCTGCGCTGGCTAGTTGCGTGCCTCGTCCAGCACCCGCTGCACGCGCTCGACCGTCCGCGCCGTGGCACCGCGATGCGCGTGCGCAAATGCCAGCGCCGCGGCGCGCATCTGCGCCAGTCGCGCCGGATCCCCACTGAGCGCAGCCATCGATGTCACCGCGGCCGTTGCGTCGGTCACCTGCAACGCGGCGCCCGCTGCAACCGCGTCGGCGGCGACCTGAGCAAAGTTGTAGACGCTCGGCCCGAGCACGACGGGTGTGCCGACGGCGCAGGCTTCGATCAGGTTCTGCGCACCGAACGGGAGCAGGCTGCCGCCGATCAGCGCCATGTCGGCGGCGGCGTAGTACAGCGTCATCTCGCCCATCGTGTCGCCGAGCAGGACGCTGCCCGCTGCAGGCTGCAGGGGCCACGCCGCCTGACTGCGCCGCGGACAGGCATGACCGCGCTGCTCGATCATCTGAGCGACAGCATCGAATCGCTGCGGGTGGCGCGGCACGATGATGATCAACGGTTCTGCGCCGACCGCGGCTGCGCCCGCTCGCTGCGCCAGCGCATCCAACAGCAGCGCCTCCTCGCCATCGCGGCTGCTGGAGAACAGCCACACGGGCCGCTCGCCCCAACCCGCCCGCAGCGCGCGGCCGCGCTCGACAAGGTCTTCGGCAGGCACAAGATCGAACTTCAGATTGCCGACGACCTCGATCTCACCATCGAACAGCGTGCGCAAGCGCGCAGCATCGGCCGGCGACTGTGCCAAAACAGCGGAAAACCCGGTAGCCGCCTCGCGCATCAGCGTCGCCAGACGCTCGGCGCGCGCAAGTGACTTCGCCGACAACCGCGCATTGACCAGCACCACCGGTGTTCGGTCGGCACGCGTTGCTGCGAGCAGGTTGGGCCACACCTCGGTCTCCATGATCAGGCACACCGACGGCCGTATCGCGCGCAGGAAGCGCGTCAGCGCGAACGGCAGCTCATACGGCAGATAGCGCTGCACCATTCGCCCGGGCCAACGGGCAGCGAGCGCAGCACCCACCGCGCGACCGGTCGGCGTCATGTGGGTGAGGACGAATTGCAGGTCCGGGCGGGCCGCGGCCAGCGCGTCGATCAGCGGCTCAGCCGCCCGTGTCTCGCCCACGGATACCGCATGCACCCAGACGACCGGCCCGGCAGAGACCGGCGCCGCGCCGCGGCCCAGGAAACGCTCGCCCCAGTGCTGGCGGTATTCCTTCTGCCGCACACTGCGCCACAGAAGGTACAGCGCCACCGCGGGCAGCGCGGCAAACCAGGCGACGGTGTACAGAAGCCTGGCGCGACTCATCGGCGCATCACCTGCGCCGTTGCCTCGATCACTGCGTCTGCCGCGGGCTGCTGATCGACGCCACCGAGACTCACGCAGGGGGCATCACCGACAAGACCCACCAGCGCCGGGTCGTAGTCGCAGTACACCGCCACCGTCGGCGTTCCGACCGCGGCCGACAAGTGCGACAGACCCGTGTCCAGTCCGACCACCACCTTGGCACCTGCCAGCACTGCCGCGGCGGCATCGAGCGACATCCGCGGCGGCACCAAGGCGGCACGCATCATGGACGCCCGCTTCTGGCAATCCGCCCGTTCGGCCATTAATCCCCACGGCAGCAATGACGTCAACCCCTGGCCGGCGAGCCACACCTCGACCGCTCGCCATCGTTCATCCGGCCACAGCTTGGTCGGCCGGCTGGCGTTGGTCAGCAGCACGGCATACGGCCCGCGGCCGGGCACCAGATCGGGAGGGACAGGAGGGACCCGCAGGTTGAAGCGCGGTGGCGACTGGATCGAATACGCAAACGCAGCGGCACCGAGGCGGCGATTGCGTTCGATCGCATGCAGCGACGGCGGCACGTCAACGGTGTGGTCGTAGAACCACGCGGCGAGCTTCTCGCGGGCTGAGTTCCAGTCCGGCCCGGTGCGCGGACCGCGTGCCCAGCGCGCCACCCAGGCACTCTTGAGCAAGCCCTGGCAGTCGATGACTTGGTCGTACGGCACATCGCGCAGCTGCTGCCGCGCTTCCCGTATCTCCCGCCAGGTGCTGGCGGAGAGCAGTCGCTTGCGCCAGCGACGCAGCGCCACGGGAATCACGCAAGTCACCGCAGGATGCAGCCGCGGAATCGCGCTGAAGCCTTCCTCAGCCACCCACTCGATCCGCACGCCGGGCAGATGCGACGCAAGATCGGAGACCAGCGGCAGCGCGTGGACGATGTCGCCCATCGACGAGGTCTTGACGATCAGGATCCGAGGGCCGCTCATGTGTACATGCTCGGCCGCGATTCTATGCGGCAGCCATCAGCGAAGACGGCCACGACCCGCGCAAAGCGCACGACACCGGATGCGGATCAACCCGAACTCGCGCCGCGGGCCGCGGCCAAGTTGCCTAGAACGGCAGCTTCGCGTCCGGTTTCACGGCAAGCAACGCGCGCTTGAAGTCCGCCTGGATGCGTGCCAGGGCGGCGTCGTTGTCCGCCTCGAACCGCAACACCACGATCGGCGTCGTGTTCGATGGCCGCGCCAGGCCGAAGCCATCCGCATACTCCACCCGTACGCCGTCGATGGTGATCACCTCACGTGCGTCGGTGAACTTCGCCTCCCGCTTGAGGCGCTCCACCAGGGCAAAGTTTTCTCCCTCGGCCGTCTTCAACTGCAGCTCAGGCGTACTCGAGGCATTGGGCAGCGCATTGAGCACCGCCGACGGGTCGCTTTCACGGCTGAGCAACTCCAGCAACCGGGCACCCGCATACAAGCCGTCGTCGAAGCCGTACCAGCGGTGCTTGAAGAAGATGTGGCCGCTCATCTCGCCAGCCAGTGGCGCGCCGGTCTCCTTGAGCTTGGCCTTGATCAGCGAGTGTCCGGTGCGCCACATCAGTGGCTGGCCGCCATGCGCGCGGATCTGTGCGGCCACGTGCCGCGAGCACTTGACGTCGAAAATGATCTGCGCGCCCGGCACTTCGGCAAGCACGCCGCGCGCGAACAGCATCAGTTGGCGGTCGGGATAGATGATCTGGCCGTCCTTGGTCACCACGCCCAGGCGATCGCCATCGCCGTCAAAGGCAATGCCCAGCTCGGCATCGGTTCTGCGCAGGCACTCGATGAGGTCCTGCAGATTCTCGGGGTGCGCGGGGTCGGGGTGGTGATTGGGGAAGGTGCCATCGACTTCGCAGAACAGCTCGATCACCTCGCAACCAAGCGCGCGGAACAGTGCCGGCGCCATGGCGCCCGCCACGCCATTGCCGCAGTCGATCGCGATCTTCATCGGCCGCGCTAGCTTGACGTCGCCGGTGATCCGCTGCAGATAGGCCTGCGACACGTCGGCGGTCTCCAGCCGCCCCGGCACGGCAGCCCGGATCAGATCGTTGCGCGCGATCCGTTCGCGCAGCGCCTGCAGTCCGTCGCCGTACATGGCATCGCCGGCAAGCACCATCTTCAAGCCGTTGTACTCCGGCGGGTTATGACTGCCGGTGATCTCGACGCCCGACTGCGTGCCGAGGTGATAGGTCGCGAAATACAGCATCGGCGTGGCGACCATGCCGATGTCGATCACATGCGTGCCGGTGGACCGGATGCCGTCGCTCAGCGCGTCGCGCAACTTGGGCCCGGACAAGCGGCCATCGCGCCCGACAACGATCGATGCCATGCCCTGGTCGACCGCCTGTGAGCCGAGGGCCGCGCCAATCGCACGCACTGCCTCGGTGGTCAGGTTCCGATCGACGACACCGCGGATGTCATAGGCCTTGAACAGGGCAGGATCGAGGGTCGACGCGGCGTGGGCAGTCATGGTGGCTCGTTATGCGGAAAGGGTGCGGAAGGCTAGGCACAGGCAGCAGCGGCTTGACACCGGTCACAGCGCCGCAGGCGGAGAACCATCGGCGCCTGGTCGGCGCATACACAAATCGCCGCATGGACAAGTGGCAGAATCAGTCTAGCAGCGGGGTCGGCCCGATCGAGTCGGTCAAGGACCGCACGTTAAGCGCTGCGCATTCGGCCCGAGCGCTTCGGCCGTCGGTGAACCAGAACAACACGATCGAGAGTCAAATGAGTCGGCAGCGTGTACGCAAGGCGGTCTTCCCGGTGGGCGGCCTCGGCACCCGATTTCTTCCAGCGACCAAGGCGATGCCGAAGGAAATGCTTCCCATCGTGGACAAACCGCTGATCCAGTACGCAGTTGAGGAGGCGGCCGCCGCCGGCATCGAGCAGATGATCTTCGTGACGGGTCGCAACAAGCGCTCGATCGAAGACCACTTCGATCGTGCACCGGAGTTGGAGCAGCAGTTAGACGCCGGCCGCAAGCACGACCTGCTTGCCGCACTGATGTCGGCCACGCCGAAAGGCGTCAACTTCGTCTACGTTCGCCAGCCCGAGCCACTTGGACTGGGCCACGCCGTCCTGTGCGCGCAGCCGGTCGTCGGCGATGAGCCGTTTGCTGTGATCCTCGCTGACGATCTCATCGACGCGAACCCCGGCGTGACTGCGCAACTGGTGCAGACGTACGAAGAACACGGCACGTCGGTGCTTGCGGTCGAAAACGTTCCGCTCGCCGACACGAGCAAGTACGGCATCGTCGCCACCAACGTGCTCAACGCGCTGGAGGAACGGGTCACCGGCATGGTGGAGAAGCCCAAGCCCGAGGAGGCTCCCTCGACCCTCGCCGTGGTGGGTCGCTACGTGCTGCGGCCGGAGATCTTTGACGAGTTGCGCCGCACCGAGCGCGGCCGTGGTGGCGAGATCCAGCTGACGGATGCGATCGCGCGTCGGGTGCAGGCGGGCGAAGTGATCGCCCGGCGCTTTACCGGCACGCGCTTCGACTGTGGCTCGAAAGAGGGCTTTCTTGCCGCCAACCTGGCCTACGGACGCAAAGCGGGCCTGGTGGACTGACGCTCGGCGCGGAGTCGCTCACGGCGCAGCAGATAGCGCCAGTAAGACCTCGACAGCCAGTGCTTCAGCAGGCTAGTCAGATGCCATCGCAAGTGGACGGCCGATCGATGGCTGTCGCGCTGCGCCGCATGCGTGACGACCACGTCGTCCACGAACCGCAACCGGCCGCCGGCGAGTTGCAACCGCAGGCTCAGATCGGCATCTTCGCAGTACATGAAGAACCGCGGATCAAACCCGCCGACGGCGCGAAACGCTGCGTGGCGGACTAGCATGCACATGCCGGCCAGCCAGTCGATGTCGGGTGCTGCCACGGGTTCCCGGTGACCGGCCGCGCGCAGCATCAGTTGCCACGGTGTCAACAGGCGCCGGCGCGCATCGGCCGCATGTCCGTCCGCTTCAAGGATGCGCGGCGCCAGCAGTACGTCCCCGGGCTGCGCCTGAGCGAGCAGGCGGCCGAACGGATCGGCAGACCAGCGTAGATCCGGATTGAGCACCGCGAACCAGTCGGTCTCGCACAGCTCGAACGCCTGGTTCTGATTGGTGCCGAAGCCTAGCGGCCGTTCATTGCGCAGCACGCGCACATCGCAGCCCGGTAGCGCCGGAAGCACAGGAATCGGCTCATCGACGTTCAGCGTGATCACGAGACGCCGCAAGTCGGGTGCCCCGGCCGCGGCAAGGTCGGTAAGCAAGCGGGACAGCAACTCGCGCTGGCCGTGGCTGACAACCGACGCCGTTATACCCGAGGTGCCGGTCATGCCTGATCGCCCCGGCCGATGAGCCGGGCCACTGCGGCCTTCAGCCGCGGCTGGCGGTTCAACCACATACGCAGGGCGCCGACTCGATACGCCGAATGCGTGCGCAGCACGGACGCGAGGTCCTGCCCCAGGGTCGGCGGTGCCGTCTCTGCGGGCAGGTTCGCGCCGAAACCTAACGCCTCGCTGCGACCGCGGCGGACCCGATCGGTGGCGTGCAGGAAGCCGTGTCCGTGACGCTGGTCAGGTTCAAGGTGGCAACCTTCGGCCCATTCATTCCAAGCATTGATGAACACTAGCCGCTGCTCAGGCTCGCGCTCGGCGCGCGTGCGCTCGACTGCCCGGTGCAGCCACGACTCGTAATTGGCCGGCGTGCCATTGAGCAGCACCGTTGCACGCGCACCGGTACGCGCGCTGTTATCCCACGACGGCACAACCGTGCGGAATACCGTGTCGGTTCGATAATCGCGCGCCAGATAGTACTGCGCCACGTCGGCGTACTGCAGCACGTTTCCGGTGAACGGCGCGCGGAACGAAAGCGACCGGTTGACGTTGGGCACCTGCATGTTGTGAGGTGGAAACTCGACCCCACTGTCGAACCCGAGGCTGCGGTAATCCTGGTTGCCATGCGTCATCACCGCCGACAAGTGCAGTTCGCCAAGCCCATGGTCCCGCGCGTAATCGCGCCAGGTGCACAGCCAGCCGGCACAGTCGGGCATCTGCTGCGGTCGGTACACCAGCAGTAACGGGGCGCCGTCAATGCGGAGGTAGCGCGGATCGCGCAGGAACGGCGCGGCGTCTTCAATGAAGCGCACATCGTCACCAGGCAGGTAGCGCTGCTCAAGCAGGACTTCATGTTCTGCCGCGTTCCAGCGCCTGCTCCAGCTTTCATTAGCCCAGTTGAGGCAAAACGGCATGTCACTCGCCGAGTCGGCGAGCATGTCGAACAACGGCTCGTGCAGCAGGCGCCGCCCACTAAACCAGTAGTAGTGGTAGCAGAATCCGTCAATGCCGTGACGCCGCGCCATGACGATCTGCTGTCGTCGACTGGCGCGCAGCCGCAAGTCGTAAAAGCCCAGGTCGGCCGGCAAGTGCGGCTGGTAATGCCCTTCGAACAGCGGTCTCGCCCTCGTGGTGCTCGTCCACTCGGTAAAGCCCTCACCCCACCACGCGCTGTTCTCGGGCGTCGGATGGAACTGAGTCAGGAAAAATGCAATGAAGCGAAGGTCGTCGGTGGCCACAGCACAGGGGAGCGCGAGCCCACTAAGTTAGCGTCGGCGTCAAGTTCGCAGTCCGAGGCGGTTGGCCCAGAAGCGTATCTGACGCAGCGCACGGTCGGACAGCATGGCGCGCGCTCTCCCGCGCAACCACTCCTTCAGCGCGACCCGCAGCGGCCCGCGCTGCTGCGCTCGCTCACCGATCCGGTCTCGCACGCGATCGAGTAGCGCAATGGAGGGCTCCGACGATGGCAGCCCAGCCTTGACGATTACTTGGTACACGCAGCCGAACGGATTGGCGGCTTCAATCGCGGCGCGGGTAGCTGGAGGCAGCCGGCTCCAGCGCCGGGCGAACTCGCTCCGCTCAGGCGGACGCACCACGACTTCCACATCGACCACCCTGAAGCCTGCAGCATCAAACAGGGTCTGGACGTTCTTCAGTCCGAAGAAGCGGATGTGCGTGCGGTCGAGCAAGCCCCAGTCACGATACTCAAAATCCTCGTCTAGCAGGCAGGCAACCACGCCATGGTGCCCGACATGGGGGAGCGACACGACGACGTGCCCTCCGGGGGCGAGCAAAGCCTTCAAGCCGGCCAGCACGTCCCAGGGCCGCAACAGATGCTCGAGGACGTCGGCTGAAACGACGGCATCGAACCGTGCATCGGGTTGCAGCACCTGCTGCCACTGCGGATCGTTGAGGTCGGCCGGATAAACGTGCGGCACGATCGACTTCAGCTTTTCGATAGCTGTCGGGTCAAGTTCGACGGCCGCGAGTTCGCGCCCGCCGCCGCGCGCCAGTTCTCGGGTGATCGAACCCGGACCGGCGCCGATCTCAAGCACGCGCCGCGCGTCACCAACGAGTTTGAGTACGTGGGCGCCAGCTGTGTCGGCTTCGGTATCAACGGCGTAGTCGTAGGTGTGGCGTTGTCCAGACATCGCGGCTCGGTGAAAAGTTGGAGAAGCCCGCCACAAAGATCGCATGACGGTAGTCCACTGTCGCGATTGTCGCAAAGTCCTGCGCTGATGGCTCGACAAACCCCTCAGCGTCCACTGAGCCGACGCATCAAGCCCCGGACCTGGTTGCGCGCAAACGGCACCGTCAGGGCGGCCGCTCCCAGCGTGGCGAGCGCCATTGACAGCAGGACCAGCAGCCCTGCTGCACCTTCAGGGAGCACGGGCACGCCCAGCCGCATCAGTAACACCACCGCCAAGGCTGCAGCGGCGGGCGGCCAAGTATCCGACCACCATGTGCGCGCATGCGATGCGCCTTCCATCGTCGGGACCAGCGCCACCATGCCGGCCAAGTGGAACATGTTGTAGATCAGCCAGGCTGCGGCCGCGCCCACCGCACCCCACACGGATGCCGCCCACAGCATGCACGGCAGCAGCGATATGGTGCCGACCAGCAGCAGTCGCAGATTGATGTCCGGACGTCCGTGCGCCAGCAGCAACGCCAGTGGCTGCGCGGTCAGCGCATTGAGGCCAAAGCCTAGTGCCAAGAGCGATAGCAGTGGCGCGGCTGCGACTGCCAAGGCCCGATCCCCCGTCCACAACCGCAACACGTCTCCGGCGTAGGCTGCAAGCAGCAGTGACGCCGGCACGACGAGCGCGGTCGCCAACTGCACGCTGCGGCGGTACAGCGTGCGTAGGTCGTTCAGAGCAGCGGACCCGTGCAACTCCGAAAAGCGCGGATACGTGGCCGACATCAGCGGCATCATGATCCGGTGAAGCGCCGCGGCGGCGGCGGCGGCGACTGCATACCGCCCTAGCGCGTCGAGCGGGAGCATCCGCGACAGGATAATGCGGTCGGCCTGCACGACGATGAAGGACAGCAGTCCGATGCCGGCAACCGCACCCGCAAAACCCAGGACCGACCTCACCGCACCTGGGTCGAATCCGACCGGAACTGCCGGCAGCCGCGCCCAACAAAGAACAGCGAGCACCACCGCATGCAATAGAGTCAACGCAAGCTGCCAGCCGAAGAACACTGGCAGGGTGGCTTCGGCGAGCGCGAGCGGCAGCAGCACCCCCACTGCGCGCAAGGCGAGGAACACCGTGTTCACCACGTTGAGCAGCACTTGGCGCTGCAGGCCGGCCAGCACGCCTCCGTACAGCGCCGTTGGCCACATCGCCGCTGCCGTAGCGACCAGCAGGAGCAGTCCCATGGTCACCTCACGACCGGACAACTGCTGAGGGTTCAGCCAATGGGTGGCCACCCCGGGCGCGAGTGCCGCGCCAAGCAGCACCAGCGCCAGAGCCGCGCTCCACACCACCCACTCGAACGAACGGACAACGCGCGCCGCACGCTCCCGCGACGCATCGTCAGTGCTGCGCGCGAGCTCGCGGTTGACGGTACTGGACATGCCCACGTCCAGTACCAGCACGGCCGCCTGCAGAGTGATGAAGAGGCCAAGCACACCGTAGGCTTCAAGCCCCATCCAGCGCAAGTACACCGGCACCATGGCCAGTTGAATCAGGATCGCCGCCGCCTGACCAAGCGCGTTGGCCGCCGTATTCCGGCGCAGAGCAGAACTCAGCATCCCAGTAGCTTAGCGACCATGCGCGTCCGACCGGACCTGCCGGCTTTGTCGGACAGAATGATTGGTACGCGGGACCCTTCCACGTTGTGGGTTTCTTAGAAACACGTTGGTTTACTCGCCGACGTAGCGCGCGACGCGCCGCGCTTCGTCGAGCCGCACTATCCGAAGGGCGAAGGCCGCGGCCGCCCGCCCATCGGGCTCGACCGCATCCTGCGCAAGATCGTCGTGCAGCAGTGCCTGGGCCTGTCCGACTAAGGCATCGAAGACGCCGTCTACGACAGCCAGGCCATCCGCGATTTCACCGGCATCGCAGCCGCACGGTCGCGCTTCAGCCAGCGACCCGCCCGTAGAGGTCCTGGAACCGCACGATGTCGTCCTCGCCGAGGTAGCTGCCGCTTTGCACCTCGATCATCACGAGCGGCATCTTGCCGGGGTTCTCCAGCCGATGGCGGGTCCCGGCCGGAATGTAGGTCGACTCATTGGTGCGCACCAGGAACTCCTGCTCGCCGTTGACCACCTTGGCGGTACCGCTCACCACGATCCAGTGTTCGCTGCGGTGATAGTGCATCTGCAGTGACAGTGCGCGGCCCGCCTTGACTTCGATGCGCTTGATCTTGAAGCCGGGCGCCTCCTGCAGCAACGTGTAGGTGCCCCAGGGCCGGGATACGGTGACGTGATAGGTGTGCTTGTCACCGCCGCGCGCGCGCACCTGCTCGACGATCTTCTTCACGTCCTGCGCGCGGTTCTTGTCGAGCACCAGCAGCGCGTCAGGCGTATCCACGACATAGACGTCCTGCAGCCCGAGCGTGGCCACCAGGCGATCGTGCGAATGCACGAAGCAACCGGTGCTGTCGACGAAGATGGCTTCCGAGGCAGCCCGATTGCCCTGCGCATCGCCGGCATACTGGCCGGCAATCTCGTTCCAGGCGCCGACATCGCTCCAGCCAAGGTCGCCAGGCACCACGGCCACGCGCGGCGCCCGCTCGAAGATCGCGTAGTCGATCGAGATGCTCTCGCAAGCATCGAACGATTCGCGCACCAGTTCGATGCTGTCCCCACCGACCGCCTTGGCGCGGGAGGCCTCCCAGCAGGCCAAGCCTGCCTGATAAAGCGCCGGCTTGAGCGACTCGAACGCCTGCAGCATGTCCTTGGCGCGAAAGCAGAACATGCCCGAGTTCCACAGGTAGTTGCCGTCCTCGACGTACTGCTGCGCGCGGGCGAGGTCGGGCTTTTCGACGAACTGGCGGACGGCGCGGCCGCCGCCGTCGATGGCGTCGCCGCCACGGATGTAACCGTAGCCGGTTGCCGGCTTCTTCGCCGTGATGCCGAAGGTGGTCAGCCAGCCGTTGGCGGCCAGCACCTGCGCCTGCGCCACGCAGGCGGCAAAGGCAGGCTCGTTGTCGATCAGGTGATCCGCCGGCAGCACCAGCAGGCAGGCGTCGTCGCCGTGCGCGTCGGCCACTGCCAACGCCGCGAGGAGAATCGCCGGGGCGGTATTGCGGCCAGTTGGTTCCAGCAGGAAGCGCGTCCGGTCGCCGGATCGTGCGTCAGCCAGTTCATCGCGCGACAGGAAGTAGTAGTCACGGTTGGTGACGATCCACGCCGGACCCGCGCCCGGCAGTGCCGCCGCCCGATCGAACGTCTTGCGCAGCAGCGTGCGGCCATCCGGCATCTTCATGAACGGCTTGGGCAGCGCCTCGCGCGACACCGGCCATAGGCGGGTGCCGGCACCACCGGAAAGAATGGTCGGAACAAGGTCAGCAGTCACCGCATTGACTCCAGAAAGCCTCGGGGTTTGACTAGATCGCGATCATGCCGATTGCAAAGCGCAGTGGCAAACAGCCAAACGGCGCCCAGACCGAGCGACTGGGACTGCAATGACCACGGCCACTCATTGCTCTGGTCACACGTCGCTGCTACGAGCACGCTTACACGCGGGTTGATGCGCTGGCTCAAGAGATCTGCAGCTTCACAGCACGAGCGGAAGCATTCGTCCAAGATCATGCCGCCAAGCAGATCGACATCATCGGCCGTCGGACCGGTGATCACCGAGCGCGCGCGGGAGCAGACTCAGCAGCGTCGACAGCGCCCGCTGTGAGTCAGCACTTGAGCCGTCCAGTTGGAATAGCACGGCGCAAGATGGCTGTCGGATGGGACCGACAATTCAATGAGGTCCTGAAAGGGATCATCGGACAACCGCAGATCAGGGTTGAGCACCGCGAACCCGCGGTGTCGCCGCAACACCGAAAGACTCGTCTGCGGTTGGCGCCGAAACCGAGTGAGCGCTCGTTGCGAAGGCCTGTACGCGACTTACGACGGGGGTGGTTGCGCCAGGTTTTCGCAACTCAGATCCAGGTCGCTGTGCCGACTTAACACCAGACGCGCGACCACTGCTCGCAGCAGCCCCCAGCGCCAGGCCAGTAACTGTGCGAGCCCGGCACGCCGATGCGGCGAGGCATTGCCGCCGTGACGTCGGTACTTCATCAGTGGCCGATCTACATATGCGACCCGACCGCGCAGGCTGGCCAGCGCACCAATCCACATGTCGTGCATCGGCACACCCGTAGGAATTGGCAGGACATCAGTCAGCAGCTCGCGACGAAACGCCATTGCACAGCCAAGATAGCGGCTCTTCAAGAGCGTCGAGGCGACACTGCCGCGGAAGCCTCCGCGGCTGGCCATGAATGACGGAGCAATCTGTCGCCCGTCGGCATCGATCATGCTGGCATCGCACAACGCCAGCAGCGCGCCAGCCCGCAACTGCGCGACCAGTGCATCGCGCTTGCCGGGCAGCCAGATGTCGTCGTGGTCGCACAAGAATATGAACTGCCCACGACACGCTGCCAAGGCAAGTTCGAAACTCGCCCGCACGCCGCGATTGCCCTCGTTGCGCAGCAGTCGAATTCGCGGGTCATTGCGGCCGAGCAGCAGCGCTGCGGTACCGTCAGTCGAGCCATCGTCCACGGCGACGATCTCATCTTGGGGATTCAACTGACTTAGGACTGATTCGACTTGCGCACCGAGCCAGCGTGTCCCGTTGTACGCCGCGAGCGCGACCGACACCTCGACGCGCGGTGCATCAGCGACTTTCATGCGTGACCCGACCGAGGCAACGATCGCGCCGCCCGGAACTGCAACGTCCGGTCGACCAAGGAGAGCCGCAGACCGCTCGGATCGGCCGCTGGCCTGCGCTCGGTGAAGGACCGCAGTGGTCGCGAGCCGGGCTTGACCCTAGCCAACGTTCTGCTCATCTAAGCGTTTGCTGCACGGGCGCCGGTGGTACCCCATCGACGCGCGGCCGGTCTACTTCGCTGCGGCCGTGACGGCCCAGCATTCCGTCGATCGCGCCTCGCAGCATCCAGCGCAACCGCGCGTCGCGCGGCGCACACAGCAGCGTGTGGCCGACGAACTGGCGCAACGCGCGGCCCAGCAGGTGCAGGCGCCAGTGGCGCGGCAGGCTGCGCCGGCGCGCCAGCAGCAGGGCGTTGCGGATCAGGTAGTACTGGCGACGCGGGCGATGGACCACCACCTGACGCCCGAAGACAAGTCGCACCTCATCGCCCAGCTCGTGCGACATGCGGACCGAAGGCACGCCAACCACCCGCCAGCCACGGGCACGTGCCCGCAAGCACCACTCGTAGTCCACGTAGTCGATGAACAGAGCGCTGTCGAGGCCACCCACCTGCGCCACCGCCGCCATGCTGAGCAGGCTGCCGGAACTGATGAGGACATCGCAATCGAGCAGCTCATCGTTGGCGGCTGCGTCGATACGACGCACGCGCCCGGCGTCGCTGCGCAGGAACGGGAAGGGCCGGCTCGTGCGGGCGTCCACGAAGCTCGGACCAACGGCCGCGACCCGCTCGCCGCACTGCGTCAGCTGACGCAGGGTGCCGAGCAGCGTATCGATGTCGGTGCGCGACAGGCAGCTGTCCTGGTCGAGCAAAAGTGCATACGGCAAGCCGCGCGCAAGGACGCGGCGCAGACCCTGGTTCTGCGCTTCTGCCACGCCCAGGTTCTCGCCGTTGCAAATGAGTTCTGCCGTCAGGGTGTCCTTGGCGCCTGCGACGGCCTGTTGCGCTTCACGCGACTCGGAGTTGTCGACCAGGATGATGTCCACGGCCGGGTGGTCGTCAAGCGCCTTCAGGCAGGCCTGCAACCGTTCGATCGCGGGCTCAAAGCACACGACGATCGCAGCGACCCGTAATCCAGCGTCTGCCCTGCCCCGCTCTTGCGGCGCCTGCGAGCGATCCTCTTCCATGCTGGCTTCCATCACCTGCTCCGACGCGTCGTGCGGAAGAAGCGGGAGGCAAGCGCGGCGCCCGCCGCGAGTCAGTTCACGCAAGACGCACTGAGCAGGCGACGTGGCAAAAACGGCGAGGCGGCCGCTGTCCTTGCCGTCAAACTTTCCGATATATGGGAAGCCAGCGCCGCAGTCAGGCAGGCTGCTGGTGCAACTGCTGGTGTTGCCAGTCCATCACTTCCTGCGCCTTGCGACGGTCCTCCAGCAGGTCGCCGAAGGCCACGCGCAGCTGTGCCAGTTCATGGCGCAGCGCATTGGCATCTTCAACGCAGCGAGCCGTCCACTGCGCCAGGCCCGGCCGCGGTGGCAGGTCGGCGTAGGCGTTCGACGGCAGGCGCCAGCCGGCGGCACTGCCGAGCGGCGCAGGAGGTGCCGCCGGCGCAGCGTCATCGCCCACCGGCTGCAAGTCGAAGGCGGCCGGATCCACGGCGCGCCGGCTGCCGGCCGGGATCGCCAGCACGTTGGTTTCGCAGGCACCGCCGAACATGTTGACGTACGCGCCGTTGAAGTTGGCGCGGTTAAATGGGTTGGCCACGTGCCAGTAGAGCTGGTAGCCGAGGCCACGCAGCAGCGCGAAGATCTGCGCGCGGTTCCGGTCGGTCGCCTGCTCGAAGTACAGGTGCGGTGCGCACTCGAGCAGCAACCTCTCGGCCCCGCGCAGCACATCCAGTTCCATGCCTTCGACATCGATCTTGAGCAGCGCACAGCGATCGAGACCGAGGTCATCGAGCGCCAGCACCGCTACCGGCAGACGCGCGCCTACCGCGTGGCGGCGCTGGCCGTCGGCGAAGCTCACCGCACCGTAGTTGCCTTCAGGCGCGGCAAGATCGAGCGCGAAAGACGTGGCGCCGCTGGCATGGTCGGCCAGCGCGAAGACACAGCGTGCCCACGTCGCGCCATTCAAGGTCACGTTGGTCGCCAGCAGGTCGAACATCGCCGGCTGCGCCTCGATCGCGATCACGCGCCCCTCGCTGCCGACGAAGCGGGCCAGTGCCAGCGTATGGCAGCCGACATTGGCACCGGCATCGATCACCGTGTCGCCCGGCCGCACCAGCTGGTGCAGCAGGTGCAGCTCCTGCTCGGCCCACTCGCCATAGCGCGCAAGCGAGGCGCCGATCACGCTGTCGTCGGCAAAGTGGAACAGGTCGCCATGGCGTGCGGTGTGCAACGTGAGTCGGCTCATCGGGCCTCCTTGCGGTGTTGCCGCCGGCGCCCGCCGGCGGCACGGGATACGTGGGTCCGCGTCCGGCTCAGGCGGCCAGGCGCGCTTGCGCCTGGGCGTGTGTACGCGCGTGGTAGTCGGCCAGCACGCGTTCGAGCGGACCGGCGGCGATCAGCGATCCATGTTCGAGCAGGATGGCGCTGGTGCAGCACTGGCGCAGCAGGTCCTCCGAGTGCGAGGCCAGCACCAGGATGCCGGCGCTTTCCAGCAGGCGGCGCAAGCGCGCGTTCGCCTGTTCGAAGAACGCCGCGTCGCCGGCACCGATGCCTTCATCCAGGATCAGGATCTCCGGCAGCACGCTGGTGGAGATGGCAAACGCCAGACGTGCCCCCATGCCGGCCGAGTAGGTGCGCACGGGCATGTGCAGGAACGGCCCCAGGCCGGTGAAGGCGCAGATCTCGTCCATCCGTTCGGCAATCTCTTGCCGCGACATGCCCATCAGCAGTAGTCGCAGCGCGACGTTCTCGGCGCCGCTGCTTTCCGGGTCCATGCCGAGCGCCGGATCAAAGATCGAGCCGACCGTGCCGTGCACCTCGATCTCGCCGCCGGCCGGCTCGTAGATGCCGGCCAGCACGCGCAACAGCGTGCTCTTGCCCGAGCCGTTGTGGCCGATCACCGCCACGCGGTCGGACAGGCGCAGCTCGAGGTCGATGTCGTTGAGCGCGCTGACGACTGTCTGCGAACGCGCGTCCTGCTTGATGCGGCCGCCGGTGGTCGCCGCCAGCACACTGTTCTTGAGCGAGCGCGCCGAGCCCGACAGCAGCGGAAACTGCACCGACACCTTGCGCAACGAGATCGACGCCATCATCAGACCCTGTCGTTCAGACCCAGTAAGCGATGCGGTAGCGATAGCGCGCGAACACGACGAACGTGATCAGCGCGCCAACCACCGTGATGGCTACCGCCGTGGTCCAGCTGGACACTGCCGGCAAGGTCCCGAGCAGCGGCGCGCGCACGATGTCCACGAAGTGGAAGAACGGGTTGACCTCCACCACCCAGGTGTTGCGCGCCAGCTGGCCCGGCTGCCAGACGATCGGCGTGAGAAAGAACGACACCTGCACCACGCTGGCCACGAGCTGCGGCACGTCGCGATAGCGCGTGCACACCATGCCCACCAGCAGCCCCGCCCACAGTCCCGTCAGCGCCACCAGCAGCAGGCCGGGCAGCGCCGCCAGCATGTGCCAGCCCACATCCACCGGCAGCAGCATGACCACCACGGCAAAGATCAGCAGGTTGTGCGCGAACACGATGAGGTTGCGCCAGACCATGCGGAAGACGTAGAACGACAACGGCAGGCGGATCTGCCGGATGTAGCTCTCGGCGCTGACGAACACCGCACAGGCATCCAGCAGCAGGCCACTGATCAGGCCCCACACGATGAAGCCGAGCGCCACAAACGGCAGGTAGGTGTCGATCGGCTGCGCGAACAGGCGCGCATACAGCACACCGAGTGCGGCCACCGTGATGCCCATGCTCAGCGTGATCCACAGCGGACCCAGCACCGAGCGCTTGTAGCGCTGTCGCACGTCGTGCCAGCCGAGCGCGAGCCAGGTGCGCCACAGCCGCAGCCCACGCAGCAGGTCGTCGGCCGCCCGACCCACCCGCATGGCGGAGGCAACGCGGGAAGACGCCGGCGGATCGAAGGCGATGCTCATCGGGCGCCGTCCACGTCAGAGCGACTGCACCGCGTGCAGCAGCGCACGCGCGCGGCAGGCGTAGGTGTGATCGGACAGCGCTCGTCGCTGCGCGCGCTCGCCAATGCGCTGACTGGCCACCGGATCTCGCAGCAGCATCTGCCAGTGCGCGAGAAAACCGTCGACATCGTGTGCGATCAGGACTTCGCGGCCCGGCTCGAAGTACTCGGTGATCTCCAGGCCGTCGGTCAGCACGATCTGCGCCGCGCCGGCCACCGCCGCCTCGAAGCTGCGCGGACCCGGGGTCGAGGCCTTGATGCTGAAGCGCCGGTTGGCCAGGTTCAGATCGCGACCGAGGTTGGCCACCGCCACCGCGGAGGCGTAGTAGTCCGGCAGCGCGGCGTTGGGCAGCACCTGCGCAATCGCGCCGGGCACGCGCCGCGTGTCCCAGCCGGAACCGAAGATCTGCATGCGTGCTGCAGCGGCCGGATCCGCATCGCACAGCGTTCCGAAAAACGCCTGCCGGTTCTCGAACGCGTGGCCGCAGAAGAAGAGACCCGGTGCGCTGCGCGGACCCACAGCGCGCCAGTGCGCCAGCCGGCTACCCGCCAGCGGCAGGTGAAACACCGGCATCTGCGGCGGATAGTGATCGACCGAGGCGAGGTCGTTGGAGAAGATGGCGTCGGCGTACGGGTACACGCGCTCGTTCATGTCGAACTCGTACGGGTCGTCGTGCAGCCAGAACACCATCCGGCTGCCGTGCCGGCGACAGGCCTGTGCGAGCGCGGCGAAGTCACTGGTATCCATGATCACGCTGCCGAACACGATCACGAGCTGCGGCTGCCACTGCGTCACCGCCGCGACCCCCAGCTCATACGGCACGCCGAGCGCCAAGGCCTCCGGCAGCGCCTCGCGCAGGCCGTCCACCACGTAGGGGCGCAGACCGGCGTTGGCGTTCAGATGGTCCGGGCTGCCGCTGACGACCAGCGCACGGCGCAGCGTCAGCGGGCGGCCGCGCGTCGGCACGCGCGCGACGGCGGGCTCGCTGCGCTCGATCGGCGCCGCCGGCCCAGCATCGTCGACGAGGACGGCCATGGGCTGCGTGTCGTCGCCCACCGCATCTTCTTCGGCAAGCGCCACGCTATCGTTCATCGGTCCATCGATTTCGATCGGGTTCATCCCACCTCTCAACGGCTGGCCTGCAAGGCGATGCCGATGCGCCGGCGCGCCATCGCAAGCGCCGTGCGCAGACCCTCCGTGCGCTGCACTTCGACAAAGCGACGGACGAAGAAGCGCAGCTGCCGGCGCCCCCCCGGCAACATCGCGGCCAGCGAACGACGGTTTGCCGGATCCATGTCGGTCTGGGTCCAGGTCGGTTGCGTAAGGAACAGGCCGAGTTCCTCGAAGGTCAACGTGCGCTGCGGCGACTCATCGGGCGCAGCCAGGTCCACCGCAGCGAGTCTGCGTGGCGTGGCGAGCGAGAGGTACAGCGTCTGCACCTGCGCCGCGAACTCTGCTGCGCTCACGCCAGCGCGTTCCGGCAAGTGGCTGCGCAGTTCGGCCAGTCGGGCGCGATCGGCGGCAAGGTCACGCAGCCGCGCGGCCACCGCGTCGGCATCGCCGGGCTCGACCACGAAACCGTCCACGCCGTCACGCACCCGTTCGGCGGGCGCGCCGAGCGACGTGACGATCGGCACCAGCCCGGCGGCCTGCCCCTCGGACAGCGTGATGCCGTAGGTCTCCGGCCAGGTCGACAGGAACAGCAGCACATCGGCTTGCGTCACTGCGGCCGGCAAGGCGCCGCTCGCATAGCTGCCATGCACCTGCACGAGCGCGGCGTCCAACTGGCGCAGCCGCGGCGCGTACTCGGCATCGACACGGCCATGAATGTGGAACTCGATGCGCTGGCCCGCGGGCTGATCGGCGCAGCGTTCGATCACCTGCAGCACCGTCTCGGCGCCCTTGAAGCGGGTGAAGTTCCCCAAATGCACCACCCGCAGCGGCGGCGCGGGCTCGACCGGCGTCGGCCGCGGGGCGCGCTGCGGCATCTCCATCGGCGGTGTGACGGTCACGCAGCGCGCCGCCACCTCCGGATAGAAGCGCAGCAGCAGCGCGCGGGCTGCGTCTGATCCGACCAGGATCCGGTCCACCGCGCCGAGCACCTGCCGCAGGTAGCGCAGGCGGCGGCTCTGGCTGCCAGGCACGATGCCCTTGGCCTGCGCCAGACAGCCATCGCAGGCCGACAGCGCGCGGCGGTCGATGCGACAGTACGCGCCGCTCGCATCGGTCAGCGTGAAGGAGTCGCACTGCAGGAAATGATCGTGCTGCGTGAATAGCGTGGCGCAGCCCATCGCCTTCGCGTGCAGCGGTAGCGAAGGCGGATACGACAGCAGATGGTTGAAGTGGACGATGTCGATCCCGTGCCGCACCAGCAGGCGCTCGAACGCGTGTTCGATCGGCGGGTGGATCAGCAGCGGCTCGGCATAGGGCACGTCGACCTCGAACGCATCGATCTCGTTCAGCGTTCGGTCGAGCAGCACGTAGCGGCCGGCGTTCGTCGAGCGGCGATCCGGCGTAAGGACCAACAGCTCGCAATCAGTCACGTGGGTGCGCAGCCGATCGATGTAGACCTCGGCGCCGCCAAAGCCGCCAAAGGCGGAGACGTTGTGGGTGACGATCAACACGCGAGTCCGCGCCGCGCCAGCGTCCGCCGTGGTCGCCTTGCGGGCGACTGCCGCGCGCCGTGGCGTGTTCTGCACATCGTGCAGCAGCGCCTGGACGCGCTGCGCATAGGTGTGCTCGCGCAATACACGCTGCTGGGCGGCACGCGCAATCGACCGGATGCGGTCCGGGTCGGCCAGCAGCGCGTCGATCGCCGTCACGCAGTCGCCGATCTCGTGAAAGCCGACAAACTCCTCGCCCTCGGTCAGTGCGGTGGCCGCGACCGGCGTGGTCTGCGCGTCCACCAACTGGCAGCTTCCAGCCAGCGCGACTTCGAAGAAGCGCGGGCCAGGCGTGTCGCTGGCGGCGTCCTCGCGCATGCAGCCCGTGGCGAACTTGCGCGGCAGCGTCAGCGTGAGCTGCGACAGGCTCGCCAGGCGACAGAACTCGCGGATCGGCACGCCGGCCGAGAACGTCAGCCGGCGCGCGTATCGCGCCACGTGCGGTGCCAGCGCCGCGTTGCTGACGAGCAGCGTCCGGTAGCGCAGATGCGGGCGGCGCTCGCGCAGCTCATCGAGAAACAGCAACCGGTTCGGCCAGGCCGTGCCGGCGAAGAAGACGTCGAACGGCCGGGGCGCGTCCGTCAGCGCGAAGTAGTTGCGCGCCGGGTCAGCCGCCAGCGGCAGATGCCTCCCACGGTGGCCGTACGACGCGGCGCTGGCAACATCGTTGGAGAACGCCAGGTCGAAGTGACTTGCCAGTGCGCGGTTGCGCGTGGCTTCGTAAGGGTCTTCGGTGAACCAGATGGCGCTCTTGCTCGCCAGGCGCGCCGCCTTGTGGACCACCGCGTTGTCAGCCTCCTCGCCACCAAAGGCGAGGAACAGATCGAAGCGTCCGCTCGTGGCCAGTTCTGCCACCGACCGGTACTCGGCCCAGACACACTCGCGCACGCCGGGCGCAGCATGCAGTGCATCGAAGACACCGCGGGCGATGTAGCGATTGGGATTGAACGGTTTGGTGTCGAGGAAGAGAACGCGCATGCAGCCGCTTCAGACGGGTCGCCCGCGGCAGCCGGCAGGAAGACCGACGCGAAGCGCAACGACTCGGCAGGATGCCGGCGCAGGGCAAGGCTGTCCGCAGGGGACGCCGTACGCGGAAAGCGCGGCAAACCGGCGGTGGCCGGTCAGGCGACGGCGTGCGCGACGTAGTCGCGGTAGGACGCTGCGATGCCCTCGCGAAAGCGCGACGCTCAGCCGAAGTGCGGTCGACGTCAACTACGAAGCGCTACTCGTCAGATTCGGCGAACAACACGATTCTTGGGCGAGATGGTTGAAGCAGGAACTCGCGACGCCGCATGCTGCTGACTCACTAGAGCTTGGTTCGAACGAACAGCCGCTCGGGCACATGACGGATGATCAGCATGATCCAGCGCCAGAACCACGGCGTGTAGACAGATCCGAACCCCTTGTCGAGCGCTCGCTCGATGTCCGCCGCCACCCTCTCCGGCGACGCCCAGAGCGGCCCCTTGGCAAACGATGCGGTCATCGGCGTGTCCACGAAGCCCGGCAGGATGGTCAGCACGCGAACGCCCTTGGCTGCCAGGCGGTGGCGCAGGCCAGCTGCAAGAACTGTCACGGCTGCCTTGGCTGCGCCGTAGACATAGTTGCTGGCCCGGCCGCGATCACCCGCCGGCGAAGAGATCACCGCCAGCGCACCGCTGCCCTGCTGCTCGAATCGGTTGGCCAAGTCTGTCAACAGCGACACGACCGACCGCGCATTGGTGTCGAACGAGGCGAGTGCGGCTTGCGCATCCACCTCGCACTGCGCCTGGTCTGGCAGCACGCCATGGGCGACGAGCGCGTGATCGAAACCTCCCCAGGCCTGCCATGCCTGCGCCAGCGCGCCCTCATGACGCGCTGTGTCGTTGGCGTCGAGCACCGTTGCCTTGACCTCTGCCGCGCCACGCACCCGCAGATCAGCCGCCGCCGCATCCACTGCCTCAGCGCGTCGACCGACGAGGTGAATTCGCGCGCCCCGCGCCGCGTAGCGCCGAGCCACCGCAGTAGCGATCGCCGACGTTGCACCGATGATCAGCAGTCGAATCGTCATTCGGAACTAGGCTCCAAACAGGCGGCGCGACATCGCAGAGGAAATCCCAGGATCGCGATAGCCAATGAACTCGTTCAAGCGCGGGTAGCCATCCACGAACATCTGCGGCGGCATGCAGGCGTCCTTCGCCGAGTACAACCGACCGCCCGCCTCCTTCACCACCGCGTTCAGACGATCGAACAGGCGCAACGTGGGCTCGCCGCCATTGGGGAAGTCCAGCGCCAGGGTGGTGCCGGGCATCGGGAAGCTGATCATCCCCGGCGCCGGCTTGTCGCCGAAAGTCTTCAGCACGGCGAGGAACGACCCCAACCCCGCCTTGGCGATCTCATTGAGCATGGCACGCGGCGGTACCACCGCCTGGTACTGGAAGAACCCCTTCGGCCCGTAGACGCGATTCCACTCGAGCAGGTTATCCAGCGGGAAAAAGAAAGGAACGTAGTGCTGAATCCCCCGCCCCTGCTTGAGCTTCTGCGCCCGGTAGTAGGTGAAGTTGAAGGCGCGCAGCGACAGCGCGTTGATGAGAGACACGGGCGGGGTGAACGGGAACGTTCTCGGCTTTGCAGGCCGCACAGGTTCGGTCTTGTCGCAATGATTGCCCTGGAAGAACACGCCGCGGCCGCGGCCGCCACTGACGCAATCGATCCATGACACGGTGTACTCGAAGTTCTTTTTCGCCTCGACCGACAGGCGAAAGAACTCCTCGAGTGAGTCAAAGGGAATCGTCTCGGAATCCAGCCAGCCCCCCGCCACCTTGCGCAAGCGCAAGCGAGCCCGCGTGATCACGCCGGTCAGGCCCATGCCGCCGACCGTGGCCTCGAACCAGTCCGCGTTCTCCCTCGGCGAACATGTCATCACCTGCCCATCGGTGCGAACCAGCTCGAATGACAAGGTCTGGTGGCCAAAGCTGCCGGCCGAGTGGTGCGCCTTGCCGTGCACGTCATTGGCAATGGCACCGCCCACCGTCACGAACTGCGTGCCCGGCACCACCGGCAGGAACCAGCCGCGCGGCAGCACCACGTCGATGATGTCTTTCAGCAGCACGCCCGCTTCGCACTCGATGACACCGGCATCCGCATCGAACGCGATGAAGCGGTCCAGCCCGCGCATGCCCCACAGCACCCCGCCCGCATTCAGGCAGACGTCGCCATAGGAGCGGCCGTTGCCGTAGGCCAGCCCACCCGTCTTGATGGCGCCAGCGACCGCAGTGCGGTCCGACAGTGCGATCCATTCATGTTCGTCGGCGCTCAGGTTGCCCCACGCTGCCAGGCGTCGTTTCAATGTGTTCAAGTTGCCAGCCACAGTACGAGCAGAAACATCAGTCCGGAGATGATGCTGACCTTGTCCTTCATCGCGAACAGGACCGGGTCGTCATGCATCA
>LNFM01005181.1_pt1 | contig 22953 bp, 21 predicted proteins | sample 596031 | NCBI WGS metagenome assembly LNFM01 (sample SAMN04254537, study PRJNA301005) | activated carbon metagenome | isolation source: dual media filters at the Ann Arbor, Michigan drinking water treatment plant | place: USA: Ann Arbor | reverse complement strand
CGGCCGCCGCCGCCGGCTTGGCGGGCCCGGCCGCCTCGGCCTTCTTCTCGGGCTCGGGCGCCTTGGCGCCGCCGTCGCCGCACGCGGCCACGCTCAGGCCCAGCGCCAGCAGCAGCGCGGCGGGGAGGTGGGACAGCTTGGACATCAGATTTGGGTGCTGTGTCATGGATCATCCACAAGATGTTGTGTGAGTATAAAAGGTTCATGGAGGCGCCACAATAGTCCGCGGACGCCGGCTCAGTCTTTCCCGTCCGCCAGCAGGCGCCGTCCGAGGCGGCTCAGCGCATCCTTCAACGGGCCGGGTTTCATGCCTTCCAGGCTGTTCTCAAGCCCGGCTTCCGCTCCGGTCGGCAGCGGCTTTTCCGCCGCCGACGGGCGCGCCGCCGGACGCGGGATCGGACCTTGCTTCATCACCAGCTTCACCACCGCCCGGTAGCCGTAGAACGTGTTCACCCGTTCCAGGATTTGGGGGGTCAGGTGCTGGAACTCCAGCGCGAAGCTGCTTTCGACGCGGATGTACAGGGTGCCGTCGATTCGCTCGCCCTGCGGGAAGCGCAGCCGCTCGGGCATGGAACGCGACGCCAGCAGCGGCCCGACCACCTCGCGCCAGCGGGTGACGATCTCGTTCTGGGCGAACCCCTGCTTGCGCAGCGCCGGGCTCAGCAACGGCCGCGCCAGGTCGCCGAATCGGCGCGGTCCGTGGCCTGTGCGGTTGTGGGTCATGGCCCGAGTTCTGACAGCGCCCCGGTTGACTGGCAATGAATTTCCCTGACAGTGGGCGAACGATGACCTTACCGAAAACCCGTCGCCTGCAGGCCGACCTGCTCGCCTGGTACGACCGCCACCGGCGCGTGCTGCCGTGGCGCGCGGCGCCCGGCGAGCGCGCCGATCCCTATGCGGTCTGGCTCAGCGAGATCATGCTGCAGCAGACCACCGTGGCGACCGTGAAGGGCTATTTCGCGCGCTTCCTCAAACGCTGGCCCACGGTGAAGCATCTGGCCGCCGCGCCGCTCGACGACGTGCTGACTGAATGGGCCGGGCTCGGCTACTACGCCCGCGCCCGCAACCTGCACAAATGCGCGGGTGCGGTGGTCGCGCGCCATGGCGGGAAGTTTCCCGCCGATGAGGCGGCGCTGCTGGAGCTTCCGGGCATCGGCCGCTACACGGCGGCCGCCATTTCCGCCATCGCCTTCGATCGGCAAGCGACCGTGGTCGATGGCAATGTGGAGCGGGTGGTGAGTCGGCTGCACGCCATCGGGACGCCGCTGCCCGACTCGAAGCCGGAGATTTGGCGCCGCGCCGAGGCGATCACGCCGGAGAAACGCGCCGGCGACTTCGCCCAGGCCATGATGGACCTGGGCGCCACCGTCTGCGCGCCGCGCAATCCGCTATGCATGGTCTGCCCGTGGTCATGGGCCTGCGAGGCGCGCGCCGCCGGCATCGCGGCCGAGCTGCCGCGCAGGAAGGACAAGAAGCCGCGCCCCACCCGCTACGGCATGGCATTCTGGCTGGAGCGCGACGGACCCACCGGCCGCGAGGTGCTGCTGCGCCGGCGCCCGGAAGAGGGGCTGCTCGGCGGCATGATGGAAGTGCCGTCGAGCCCGTGGACCGAGGACGACACGGCCGACGTGTGGAGCCACGCGCCCGCGCAGGTCCAGTGGATGGCTGTCAACGAGCCGGTGGTACATGTGTTCACGCACTTCCGGCTGGAGCTGGATGTGGTGAAGGGCGAGGTTTCGGCCGGTGTCCGCCCGGATGGAGTTTGGGTGCGGCTGGATCGGCTTGGGGATTACGCCTTGCCCACTGTGATGACGAAGGTTGTAAAGGTCACAAGGGGTTAGCTTCTCTCCTTCCACCCCTTTGACGTCATCCCCGCGCACGCGGGGACCCAGTCGGGGCAGGCGCGGGGCTTGCCCGCCGCTCCGTCACGAAGAATCAGTTTTTCGTTGGACCGTGCCCGGCCGCCGTCAGCCAGCCCTACGATCGTCTGGGTTCCCGCGTGCGCGGGAATGACGATATATTTTAATGGTTTAGGTTAAACCACCTGAACAATCATCTCCGACCGCAGCTTCTGCCGCAGCAGGTCGATCGGGATCAGCGCCCCCTTGTCCTCGAAGTGCCAGAAGGTCCAGCCGTTGCAGGCGGGCGCGCCCTGGACGCGGGCGCCGATCTGGTGGATCGAGCCGGTGGAATCCATCGACGACAGCGAGCCGTCGGCGCGGACCTTGGCGCGGTGGCGGCGCGTCGGGTCGTAGAGCATGGTGCCGGGCTGCAGCAACCCCTGTTCGATTACCTGGCCGAACGGGATGCGCGGCTGGGCGCGCCTGGATTCGGTGATGTCGACCACGTCGTCGGGCAGGGTGCGCACCTTGGCCAGCCGGTCCAGCGCCACCTCGATGTAGCGGCGCTCGCGCTCGATGCCGATGTAGTGGCGGCCCAGCTTCTTGGCGACGGCGCCCGAGGTGCCCGAGCCGAAGAACGGATCGAGGATCACGTCGCCGCGGTGGGTGGTCGCCAGGATCAGCCGGTGCAGCAGCGCCTCGGGCTTCTGGGTCGCATGGGCCTTCTGGCCGTCGATCTTCAGCCGCTCGCGGCCCGAGCAGATCGGGAACAGCCAGTCCGAGCGCATCTGCAGGTCGTCGTTGGACAGCTTCATGGCGTCATAGTTGAAGGTGTAGCGCTTCTGTTGCTCGTCCTTGGCGCACCAGATCAGCGTCTCGTGGGCGTTGGTAAATCGGGTGCCCTTGAAGTTGGGCATCGGGTTGGTCTTGCGCCAGACCACGTCGTTCAGCATCCAGAACCCCAGGTCCTGCAGCGCGGCGCCGATGCGGAAGATGTTGTGATAGGTGCCGATCACCCACAGCGCGCCGTCGTCCTTGAGCACGCGCCTGGCCTCGGTCAGCCAGGCGCGGGTGAAGCTGTCGTAGTCGCCGAAGCCGGCGAACTTGTCCCAGTCGTCGTCGACGCCGTCGACCTTCGAGTTGTCCGGCCGGTGCAGATCCTGCTTGAGCTGGAGGAAATAGGGCGGGTCGGCGAACACCAGGTTCACCGACTTGTCCGGCAGCGAACGCATCACCTCGATGCAGTCGCCCTCCATGATGGTGTCGAGCCGCAAGCCCGGATTCGCCATGTTTCCCGCCCTGTTGTCGCGCAGCCTTGTGGCTGATTCGCGCTCATGGTGAGTCAGGCGATTCTTCGCGTCAACTATTAAGTTTCTGGATTCAGTTCGTGGAATCAACCACTTGACAGTGAATCCTGATTTATGAGTCGATAAACCGGCTCGAAACTTCTGCGATGATGGGGAGATATTCCTACCAGAGATAGCGCCCGCTGGTGCTCGGGCGTACCATATCCTGCGTTTCGCTCCCAACCATAGTGCGGATGGGCCAGCGCCAGTTCCGCCATGATCCGGTCGCGGATGACCTTGGCGATAATCGACGCCGCGGCGATCGACAGGCTGATCGCGTCGCCGCCGATCACCGTCCGGCAGGCGCAGGGCAGGGCTTTGGGCGCGCGGTTGCCGTCGATCAGCAGGTGATGCGGCGCGACCGGAAGCGCCTCGACGGCGCGCACCATGGCGAGGAAGGTGGCCTGCAGGATGTTGACGCGGTCGATCTCCTCGACGCTCGCCATGCCGACGCCCACATGTGCCGACGCGAAGATCAGGCCGTGCAGGTGCTCCCGGTGCTCGCGCTTGAGCTTCTTGGAATCGTCGATGCCGGTCGGGATGCTGGTGATGTCGAGGATGACCGCCGCCGCCACCACGGGACCGGCCAGCGGCCCGCGCCCGGCCTCGTCCACACCGGCGACCATGCCGCCGACCTCGAGCTCGATGGAATAATCCGGCATGCGAATTCTTTAGCACGGGGAGGGCTTCGCAGGGCAAGCTCCAGCAAACAAAAAATGTCATTGCGAGGAGGCGAAGCCGACGCGGCAACCCAGGGGGTTTTGCCGCTGCACCGCTGCTTCTGGGTTGCCGCGCCGCTGCGCGGCTCGCAATGACGTAGAAATTAAAACAACCTCAACTGGTCGCCCGGCGCGGGCGGCGGCGCGAACTTCGAAAAATCGACCGGATGCGGCGCCTTGTTCATGTCCAGCCGCCGGCATGCGGCGCGGAACCGCTGGCCGATTAGCTCGGCATAGGGGCCCTTGCCCTTGCCGCGGGTGAAGAACTCGCTGTCGTAGTCCTTGCCGCCGCGGGTCGAGCGGATCAGGTTGATGACCTTCTTCGCCCGGTCGGGAAAGTTCTCGGCCAGCCAGTCGCGGAACAGGTCCTTGATCTCGAACGGCATGCGCAGCAGCACGTAGCCGGCGCGGTGCGTGCCGACGTCGTGGGCGGCCTGAAGCAGCGCGTCGATCTCGTGGTCGTTGAGGCCGGGGATCAGCGGCGCGGTCATGATCGTCGTCGGCACGCCGGCCTTGTTCAGTGCCTCCAGCGTCGCCAGCCGGCGCGGCGGCGTCGCCGCGCGCGGCTCCATGCGCCGCGCCAGGTCCCGGTCGAGCGAGGTGATCGACACCGCCACCATGACCAGCTGGCGGCCGGCCATGTCGGACAGGATGTCGATGTCGCGCTGGATGAGCTGGGACTTGGTGATGATGCTCACCGGATGATTGAAGGCGCTCAGCACTTCGAGGAGACGGCGGGTGATGCGGTGCTCGCGCTCGATGGGCTGGTAGCAATCGGTGTTGACGCCCAGCGCGATCATGGCCGGCTCGTAGCCCTTCTTGCGCAGCTCCTTCGCCAGCAGTTCGGGTGCGTCGAACTTGGCGAACAGCCGGCTCTCGAAGTCCAGGCCCGGCGACAGGCCCAGATAGGCATGGGTCGGCCTGGCGAAGCAGTAGACGCAGCCATGCTCGCAGCCCCGGTAGGGATTGATCGACCGGTCGAAGTGGATGTCCGGCGACTGGTTGTAGCTGATGATGGAGCGGGCGGTATCGGCCTGCACGGTCGTGCGCAGCGGCGGCAGGTCCTCCTCGACGGTATCCCAGCCGTCGTCGAACACTTCGGTCCGGAACTTCTCGAACCGCCCGGCGGATTTCGTTGCTGCGCCGCGTCCGCGCCGGGCGTCCGGCTGGACGTTGTGCACGGTCGGCGGTGGTCTGTAGAGGCGGGGCATGGGATGAGGATACGGCAGCAATATGAAACATAACAAGAACAAATATCCCCTTAAGCTGTCATCCCGGCGAAGGCCGGGACCCAGACTCATGGGGTGCGGACGCTAAAGGAAAGGCTGGGTCCCGGCCTTCGCCGGGATGACAATATTATTTATTACGAAAGGCTTAACCCTTCCCGCGCCCCTTCACATGCTCCTGCAGCCGGGGCATCAGCTCGACGAAGTTGCAGGGCTTGAAGCGGTAGTCGAGCTGGTCCTTCAGGATGCCGTCCCAGCCGTCGCGGCAGGCGCCGGGCGAGCCGGGGAGGGCAAACAGATAGGTGCCGCCGGCGACGCCGCCGGTGGCGCGCGACTGGATGGTCGAGGTGCCGATCAGCTTGTAGCTGAGCATCCGGAACACCTCGCCGAAGCCCTCGATTTTCTTCTCGTAAACCTGCTCGAACGCCTCGGGCGTCACGTCGCGGCCGGTCACGCCGGTGCCGCCGGTGGAGACGACCACGTCGATCTCGGGATCGGCGATCCAGGTGCGGAGCTGGCCGACGATGGCCTCGACGTCATCGGTGACGATGGCGCGCGCCGCCAGCGTGTGGCCCGCCGCCGCGATCCGGTCGACCAGGGTCTGGCCGGACTTGTCGTCCTCGAGCGTGCGGGTGTCGGAGACGGTCAGCACCGCGATGGCGACCGGCACGAAGGGCCTGCTTTCGTCGATGCTCATTGCGCCGCCAACTCGCGCAGATCGTTGCGCGTGTAAGTCGGCGCCTCGCCTATGACCATGGCGTCGAGCGACGGCGACGGCTGGTTGAACCGGGCGCGGTAGACCCACAGATTCTCCAGCACATGCTCCACATAGGCGCGGGTCTCGAAGATTGGGATCGACTCCATGAACAGCAGCCAGTCGCCCAGCGAGTCGTCGCGGTCGAGCCACTTGGTCACATTGCCGGGGCCGGCGTTGTAGGACGCGGCGACGAGGATCAGGTTGCTTTGGGTCACGCCCTTGTCGAACAGGTAGAGCAGGTATTTCTGCCCCAGCATCATGTTGAACGACGGATCGAACAGCTTCTCGGCGTTGCGGTCCTTGAGGCTGGGGTCCTCCGAGATATAGGCGGCGGTCGCCGGCATCAGCTGCATCAGGCCGCGGGCGCCGGCCGAGCTCACCACCCTCGTCATGAAGTTGGATTCCTGCCGGGTGAAGGCGTAGATCAGCGCCCGGTCCAGCTTGAAACCGTCCTGCGGCCGCCAGTTGGGCAGCGGGAACAGCGCCGCCTCGATCACCGGGCCGCCCTTGCGTTCGGTCTGGCGCGCCAGGGTGACCGCCGAGCCGATGAAATCCATGCGGAACGCCACCCGCAGCAGCCCGGCGCGCGGCGCGTCGGGCGCGAGGCGCCGGATCACCAGCCGCATCTCGTCGTCGGCCTGGGCCTTGTCGCCTACCTGGGCCAAAGCCACGGCGCGGCGCACGCCCTGGTTATTGAGCGCCTCATTCAGATCGGCCTGGGTCAGCATGGGCGCCGACCAGTCATAGGGCGGCTTCATGCCGAGCTGGCGGCCGGCCAGGATGCCGTAGAACGTGCGGCGGTTCTGCACCGCCAGGTTCAGCATCTCCATGGCCTTTTCCGGCTCGCGGTCCTTCAGGTGGGCGCGCGCGGCCCAATAGGCGCCGGCCGAGCCCAGGTTGTTGCCGGCGTCGCGGGCGCGGGCGCACCTTTCGAACAGCTTCGCCGCCTTGCCATATTTTTGCATGCGCCAGGCCGACAGGCCGGCGACCCATGCGGCCTCGGCGATGTCCCCCTCATTGCGCTCGGCGGCGTCCTCGCCCAGGTCCAGCGCCTTCTTGTACTTCTGGTTGAAGTAGTAGGCCTTGGCGATCAGCGACATCTGGGTATCGAAGCCGGCCGGCAGGAAGATGCCCTTGCCCTTGGCGGCCATCAGCGCCCGCTCCGCCTTCTCCGGGTCGCGGTCGCCGAGCGCCGAGGCGATCTGCGAGCGGACGGCGGATTCCCGGCGGCGGCGCTCAAGCTCCTCGGGCGGCAGCGCCTCGCCCTCGCCGACGATTTCCGGCGGCACGTATCTCTGCGGCACCGGCGGAACCGGGGCGACGTCGCGCCTGGGCTTGCGCTTCATCGCCAGTTCGTAGATCTCGTCGGCCTCGGGATGGTCGGAATACAGCGTCATCCAGTCGCGCAGCTCGTAATAGGTCGAGCGGTACTTGGTCGGGTGCATGTAGCGCTGGTAGAGCACATGGCCCATCAGCGCCGTGTCCTTGATCTTCTTGATGTGCCTGTCGGCCTCGGCCCAGCGCCCGTCCTTTTGCAGCTCGAAAACCTGGCGGTAGGCCTCGGCGTCCTCTGGTGACAGCACCTTGGGTTCCACGCCGACGGGCACGATGACGCTGGCGGGCGAGGGCGGAGGCGCGGACGACTGCCGCGCCGGCCCATCCTGGGCGATTGCCGCGCCGCCCATCAGCAGGAGCAGGCCCGCCGCCGTCGTGATGCCCTTGAACTGCACTTTCATACGCCCTGTCGAGTTGTTGGTTCCGTCATACGCTATTAGTTGATTCTAGACGATTTTTCACTTCGAGAAAATCCCGCCACGCCTCGCGCTTGGCCGGCGCGTTGCGCAGCAGGTAAGCCGGATGGTAGGTGGGCATCACCGGCAGGTCGAGGCCGCTCCTGGTGTAGGCCTTCCATTTGCCGCGCAGCCGGGTGATGCCCTCGGCGCTCTCGAGCACCACCGTGGCCGCCTGCTTGCCCAGCAGCACGAGCATTTTCGGCCGCACCAGCTCGATGTGCCGCTCGAGGAACGGCACGCACAGCTCGGATTCCAGCGGCGTCGGCGTGCGGTTGCCCGGCGGCCGCCAGAAGATGGTGTTGGTGATGTAGGCGGTGGTCCGGTCGCGGCCGATGGCGGCCAGCATCCGGTCGAGCAGCTTGCCGCTGGCGCCGACGAACGGCAGGCCCTGGCGGTCCTCGTCGGCGCCCGGTGCCTCGCCGATGAACATCAGGCCACTGTCCGGGTTGCCGTCGGCGAACACCAGGTTGGTGGCTGTCGCCCTCAGCGGGCACAGGTCGAAGCGCGACAGCGCCTCGCGCAGCTCGTCCAGGCTGTTGCAGCCCTGGGCAATCCGCCGCGCGGTCGACACGGACTCCTGGACCGGCTGCAGCGGCAGCGCCTGCGGCGCCCTCGTCGCCTGTCGGGGGGCAGCCGCAACCGCGGCCGCGAGCGGCTCGGCGGCCTTTGGCGGCGGCGCCACCAGGCGGTTGACCGGCGCGTCGCCGATCGGCTCGTCCGCGCCCATCTCCACCTGCCAGCGCAGCAGGGCAAGGGCCAGGTCGCGGTCGTCGGTCATGGAGGCTCCGGTTGAGGGGTTTGTTGGCGGCGGCGGCGCGCGGTGCATATAGTAGGACAAATCCGGATGAAGGAGCACCACAATGGACAAGCAGACCCAGACCGAACTCGAGGCCGCCGCCTTCCGCCGCCTCGTCGCGCATCTGCGCGAGCGGTCGGACGTACAGAACCTCGACCTGATGACCCTGGCGGGCTTCTGCCGCAACTGCCTGTCGAACTGGTATCAGGAGGCGGCGAAGGAAATCGGCCTCGACGTCAGCAAGGACGCGGCGCGCGAGCGGGTCTACGGCATGCCTTACGAAGAATGGAAGGTGAAGCACCAGACCGAGGCATCGCCCGAGAAGCTGGCCGGCTTCCAGCCGCACAAGCACTAGGTTGTCTGGACTCCTGGGATTCCCCAGCACGGGAGCACATAGTGCCAAGGTACACGGCGTTTCTGAATGAGATCGATTCAAGTTCCGTCTCGCTTGTTGGCGGCAAGGGCGCCAATCTCGGAGAACTGACGAAGGCTGGCCTGCCGGTTCCCGTCGCATTTTGCGTTACGACCGAGGCCTATCGGGCGTTTGTCGGCGCCAATGATCTTCAGCAGCCGATTCTCGCTAGTCTCGATGGCTTGAACTATGACGATGTTACCGAACTGGAGCGCCGCGCGGCGGCGATCCGCAAGAGCATCATGGCGGCTGAGGTGCCAGCGGAAATCTCCGCGTCCATCCGCCAGGCCTATGCCGCGCTTGAAGCGGAACTGGGGACCAATGCGAGCGTCTCGGTGCGTTCGTCCGCCACGGCCGAGGATCTTCCGGGCACGTCTTTCGCCGGCCAGCAGGACACCTACCTTCATATCGCCGGCGTGGACGCCGTTCTGGAACATGTGAAGCGTTGCTGGGCATCGCTGTGGACAGACAGAGCGGTTTCCTATCGCCACCGGCAGGGTTTCGAGCACGCGGACGTGCTTCTGGCCGTTGTCGTCCAGGAAATGTTCCCCTCGGAAGTTGCCGGCGTCATGTTCACGGCCAACCCCGTCACCGGCGATACCCGCGAAATCTTTCTGAACACGAGTTGGGGCCTGGGAGAAGCCATCGTGTCGGGCCGGGTCAATCCGGACCAGTATATCGTCCTGAAGGACGGATTCGCGATCAAAGAGCGCGTCATCAACGACAAGCTGGTCATGACCGTCCGGCGGGATGATGGCGTGGGCAGCACCGAGGCGCCGGTTCCCGATCACAAGCGGAACAGCGAGACCCTCACCGACAGCCAGATCCGTGAACTGGCCAGGATCGGGGAGGGGATCGAAAAGCACTACGGCTTCCCCCAGGACATCGAGTGGGGCTTCTCCCAGGGACGCTTTGCCATCCTCCAGTCGCGGGAAGTGACCGCGGCGGATATCGATTTTCCGGAAGGCATCGAGGCCTGGCAGACGCCTGGCGCGTTCAAGGGCCTGTATGACGAGCGCTGGGTCTGGTCGCGCGCCTATTCCGACGAGGTGCAGACCGGACCCTCCAGCCCCTATTTCTATTCGATCCTCCAGCGCGGCATGACCATGCTCAAATGGAACCTGCTGGACTTTACCGATGCGCAGGAGTGGCTGGGCTACACCAAGGCCAACTTCCGCGACATGCCGCTCTACCGCTGGCACGGCGCGCGCGCCTATTACAACGCCCAGTTCGAACGCGAGAGGATTCGCCGGTTCATTCCCCACTTCGCCCGTGACGAGGCGGCGCTCTGGCCGTTTCCCGTCGAGGAACGGGCGGAAATCCGGAATATGCCGTTCAACTGGATGAAGTTCATCCAGTTGATCGTGCGCTTGCATTTCACCCGGCCCAAAATCGCGTTGCTGAACACGCCGAAGCAGGTTTTCGATAATTTGAAGCGCTGGACGGACTACACCCAATCGGTGTGGGATGAGCTTGATCTGGAGAAGGCGAGCGTCAAGGAGATATTCGATACGGAAATCCGGGCTGTGGGCGACAGCGAATTCGGCGCCAACGTCACCCTGCCCTTTACCATCTATCTGTTCGTGCTTCCGGCCGCGCTCAGGACACTGTGCGCGCAACTTTTCGACGACGAGGACCAGCGCATCTACAACAGCCTGGTGTCGGGCCTCTTCACCAAAACCAGCGAAGAGAACGTAGCGGTATGGAAGCTGGCGCTCGTCATTCGCCGGCATCCGGCCCTGCTGGAATTGGTCTCCACTGAGGAAGACCACACAAAGATACTGGCGTCGCTGGACCGCATCGAGGGCGGCGCGGCATTCCGGGAACATCTGGATGCGTTCCTCGAGGAATACGGCCACCGCGGCGGTGCCGAGCGCGACCCGATTCACCATCGCTGGCGTCACAAGCCGGAGATGGTTTTCCATTCCATCAAGCCGATGCTGAAGCTGGCCGAAGACGACGATCCGGCGGCCCACGAGCAGCGGCTTCACGAGCGCATGAAGCGCACTCTCGATGAGTGCAAGGCAACCCTGCGAGCGGAGCCGATGGGTTTCGTTCAGGTCTGGCTGTTCGAGCGCTTCGTCAAGCTGGTGCAGGACTATTTCTATTACCGTGACTTCGAGCGCTTCTACAACGACAGGAATATGGGGCGGCCACGCGACTTCCTGACGGCGATCGGCCGCAAATTCATCAAGCGCGGCCTGATGCAAAACGAAGAGGACATCTTCTTCCTCGGCAAGGATGAAATCCTGAGGGTCGACGACGGCGCGCTCAGCGCCAGGGATATCGACCTCAGGGTCCGGTCCCGGCGCCGTACCTACGAGCGTTATTCGTACAAGGAGCCGCCGAAATATATTCGCGGCTGGCAGACCTTCGATGACAACCAGCTGCCTGACGATGGCGAGGGGCTGCGCGGGATTGGCGCCAGCAGCGGCGTCGTCACCGGCCGTGCGCGTGTCTGCCGGCATCTCAGCGAGATTAGCAGGATCGAAAAGGGCGACATTCTGGTCACGGTCGCCACCGATCCAGGATGGACCACGGTGTTTTCGATCATCGGCGGCGTTGTTGTCGAAAGCGGCGGCGTTGTCGCTCATGCGGTGATGATCTCGCGCGAATACGGCATACCCTGCGTGGCCAATCTGGGCTCGGCTTGCGATCTCATTCCGGACGGCGCCACGATCACGATCGACGGCGGCAAGGGGCGCGTGCTCATCCATGACAGGGAACTCGAACAAGACGCGGCCTTGAGTGAGCGATGAGCAGGTTCGTCGACATCGGCGGCAGCGTGAATTTCCGGCATATGGGCGGGTACGAAACCGTCGACGGCAGGCGCACCCGGGCGGATATCTTGTTTCGTGGCGGGTGGTTCGACCTGGTCAGTGACCAGGACGCTGCCCGCTTCGCCGCGACAGGCATCCGGCGCATCTTCGATTTCCGCAGCAACCCCGAGCGGGAAAAACGTTCCCTGAGTGACCGGATACGACGGCAGGCAGAGGTTTATGAGTTGGGGATCAGTCCCGGCAGCATGGGGCCCTACCTGCAGAGTATTCGGGATCTGCCGGCGGCAGACGTCGACTGCAAGGCGGCGATGACGCGAATGCACTACGAGATGCTGGGTGAGGGAGCCCCGCGGTTCCGGGAATTCTTCATGCATCTCGTCGCGGGCGATGGACCCTTCATGATCATGTGCTCGGCCGGCAAGGACAGGACCGGCGTGGCGGCTGCCCTGCTCCTGTCCGCCCTCGGCGTGCTGCGAGAGACGATGCTTGGGGACTACCTGATCTCCGCCGACGTCTATCGGGACAAGGAGTTGATCTTTGCGCGCAATCAGGGGCTCGAAACCCTGGGCGTCGATCTCAATCTGGTCAGGGATGTCTTCACCGTTCACCCAGAGTACCTCGAGGCGGTTTTGCAGAGGATCGACGAGACAGCGGGAGGCATGGAGGCATTTATGTCGCAAACACTGGGGCTCGCCGCCGACTGTCGGCAAAGTCTCCGGGACGCCTGCCTGGACTAACGTGAATTCATCACCGACATGACCCAAGACCAGTCGCGGTCCCGCCGCTTGCGCAGGATGCCCGTTGTCGTTTCCATGAACGTCAGGGAAGGCACGCCGGATTTCGCCCAAGCGCGAGTTGTGTGTTCGCCGGTTTTTGGCTGGGTTTTGGCCGGAAAGCGCAGGCGGCGGCGAAATCGGCGGTGAAATCGTTGAGGCTGCGGGTCGATTCGACCTATCGTTGACCCTCGTGCCCGGCGGCGCATATAAGGCGGGCACCTCAGGAGCGGAAACAAGGGGCGCGCAGTATGGAACGTGAATCGATGGAGTTCGACGTCGTCATCGTCGGCGCCGGTCCCGCCGGACTGGCCGCGGCGATCCGGCTGAAGCAGCTCTGCCAGCAGAACGATGTCGATTTCAGCGTCTGCGTCATCGAGAAGGGCTCGGAAGTGGGCGCCCACATCCTGTCGGGCGCGGTGTTCGAGCCGCGCGCGCTCAATGAATTGATCCCCGACTGGAAGGAACGCGGCGCGCCGCTCGACACGCCCTGCGTCGAGGACAGGTTCATGTACCTGACCGAGAAGGGCTCGATCAGCTTCCCGAACTTCATCCTGCCGCCGGTGCTGCACAACAAGGGCAACTACATCGTCAGCCTGGCCAACGTGACCCGCTGGCTGGCGACCCAGGCGGAAGAGGTCGGCGTCGAGATCTATCCCGGCTTCGCCGCCGCCGAGGTGCTGTTCCACGAGGATGGCAGCGTGAAGGGTGTCGCCACCGGCGACATGGGCGTCCACCGCGACGGCAGCCATGGCCCCAACTACACGCCCGGCATCGAACTGCACGCCAAGTACACCTTCTTCGCCGAGGGCGCGCGCGGCTCGCTGACCCGCCAGCTCACCGACAGGTTCGGCCTGCGCAACAGCAGCGGCCCGCAGAAGTTCGGCATCGGCATCAAGGAGCTGTGGGAGATCGATCCGGCCAAGCACAAGCCGGGCTATGTCCAGCACAGCTTCGGCTGGCCCATGGACGCCAACACCTATGGCGGGTCGTTCCTCTATCATTTCGGCGAGAACCTGGTCTCGGTGGGCTTCGTCGTCGGCCTCGATTACGCCAATCCCTACCTGTCGCCGTTCGACGAGTTCCAGCGCTTCAAGAACCATCCGGCGGCGCGGCACTTCTTCGAGGGCGGCAAGCGCGTCGCCTACGGCGCCCGCGCGCTGACGGCGGGCGGCTTCCAGTCGGTGCCCAAGCTGACGTTTCCGGGCGGCGTGCTGATCGGCTGTACCGCCGGCTTCATGAACCTGCCGAAGATCAAGGGCTCCAACAACGCCATGAAGACCGGCATGCTGGCCGCCGAGGCCGCGTTCCAGTCGCTCAGGGAAGGCTCCGAAGGCCATGACGAGCTGACCGGCTACACCAAGGCCTACCAGAAGTCGTGGGTCTACGACGATCTGAAGAAGGTGCGCAACGCCAAGCCGGCCTTCGCCTACGGCCTGATCCCCGGCGTGCTGATGACCGGTATCCAGGGTTGGCTGGGCGGCCACCTGCCGTTCACGCTGAAGCACAAGAAGGCCGACCACGAGGCGCTGCGGCCCAAGACCGAGTTCCAGCCCATCGTCTATCCCAAGCCCGACGGCGTGGTGACGTTCGACAAGCTGTCGTCGGTGTTCGTCTCCAACACCAACCACGAGGAAGACCAGCCTGTCCACCTGACGCTGAAGGATGCGTCGGTGCCGATCGAGATCAACCTGGCCCAGTACGACGCACCGGAACAGCGCTATTGCCCGGCTGCCGTCTACGAGATCGTGCGCGACGAAAACGGCGGAAATCCCAGGCTGCAGATCAATGCGCAGAATTGTGTGCATTGCAAAACTTGCGATATCAAGGATCCGACGCAAAATATAGTGTGGGTGACGCCCGAAGGCGGTGGCGGCCCCAACTACCCGAACATGTAAGGCACGGAATGACCACAGCAGCCCGCGAGGGGCGAGCAAGAGCTCCAGGTTCACGGCCCGGCTTCCGGCGCTTGTGGCGGCTGCTGCTGGTAAGCGGGATGGCGGTGGCCGTCCCGATGACGTCCGTCGCGTCCCAGCAGCCTGCCCAGGGCGGCGGCCGTCCGTCCCGCGCGGCGCAGGACGCCGACGCCAAGGCGTTCGGCGACTATTTGGCCGGCCGTTTCGCCATCGTCAACCGCGACACCGAGGCCGCCGCCGACTACTATATCCGCGCCGTCCAGGGCGATCCCAACAATGTCGAGCTGCTGCACCAGGCGTTCTCCGTCGCGGTCGCCAGCGGCCGGCACGACGACGCTGTCCGGCTGGCCCGCAGGCTCGCCGACCTGAAGGAAAAGCCCACCGGCCTTACCGAGCTGGTGCTGCTCGCCGAAGACCTGAAGAAGAACGACCTGACCGGCGCCCGCGCCCGGCTGGAGGCCATGTCGAAGACCGGCATCGTCGAGCTGATGGCACCGGTGATCTCGGCCTGGATCGACGCCGCCGAGGGTAACACCGACAAGGCGCTCACCAGCCTCGACGCGCTCGCCGGCAACAAGGGCTTCACCTCGTTCATGAAGACCCACCGCGCCTACATCCTGGATTTCGCCGACCGGGTCGACGCGGCGACGGCCGCCTATGACGAAGCCATCGTGCTCCAGAAGGGCTCGGACCTGCGGCTGGTGCTGGCCTATGGAAGGTTCCTGGCCCGGCACGGCAAGATCGACCAGGCCAAGGCGGTCTACAAGACCTATCTGGAATCCTATCCCAGCAACGTGCTGATCGAGGCGGCCCAGAAGGGCGTCAAGGACGACGGTACGCTCTATCCGGTGATCCGCACCGCCGCCGACGGCGCCGCCGAGGCGTTGTTCAGCACCGGCCGGGCGCTGGCGCAGGAGCGGTCACGCGGCCCGGCGGTGATGTATCTGCGGCTCGGCCTGGCGCTGAAGCCGGAATTTCCGGTCGCCTACCTGCTGCTGGGCGACGTGCTCGACCGCGACGGCCAGTACGACGAGGCGCTGGTCGCCTACCAGGCGGTGATCAAGGATCCCGTGCTGGGCTGGGACGCGCGCTTCGAGGCCGCCCTGCTGCTGGGCCAGATGGACAAGCCCGACGAGTCCATCAAGGCGCTGCAGGCCATGCTGGCCGAGCAACCGGACAATCTGAACGTGCTGACCTCGCTGGCCGACACGCTGCGTGCCCAGGAACGCTTCCCCGAGGCGAAGGCGGCCTATGACAAGGTCGTCACCAGGATCGGCACGCCGGCCGCACGGCACTGGGCGCTGTTCTATGCGCGCGGCATCACGCTGGAGCGTCTCGATCGCTGGAAGGAGGCCGAGGCCGACCTGAAGAAGGCGCTCGAGCTGTCGCCCGACCAGCCGCTGGTGCTCAACTATCTCGGCTACAGCTGGATCGAGCAGCGCGCCAACCTGGACCAGGCGCTCGCCATGATCCAGAAAGCGGTGGAGCAGCGCCCCGACGACGGCTACATCGTCGACAGCCTGGGCTGGGCGCTCTACAAGCTGGGCCGCTACGCCGAAGCCGTCGAGTGGCTCGAAAAGGCGGCATCGCTGATTCCCGAGGATCCGACCATCAACGATCATCTCGGCGACGCCTACTGGAAGGTCGGACGCAGACTCGACGCCACCTTCCAGTGGCGGCATGCGGCGGCGATGAAGCCCGAGGCCGAAGCCCTCGCCAGGATCGAAGCCAAGATCAAGTCGGGTCTCGACACCGAAAAACGCAGCGAGAAGTGACACTTGGACGCCGCTGAAGGCCCGCTGGTCGAGACCGCCTGGGCCAAGCTCAACCTCTACCTGCACATCACCAGCATCCGCGAGAACGGCTATCACGAGCTGGACAGCCTGTTCGTGTTCGCCGGCTTCGGCGATACGCTGACGGTCGAACCGGCGGCCAAGCTGGGCTTTTTCGTCGACGGGCCGTTCGCCGACCAGATTCCCGCCGACGGCGATAATCTGGTGGTCCGCGCCGCGCGGGCGCTGTCGCCCGACGGCACGCGCGGCGCGCGCATCCGGCTGACCAAGAACCTGCCGGTCGCCTCGGGGATCGGCGGCGGCTCGGCCGACGCAGCAGCCACGCTGCGGGCGCTCAACCTGTTGTGGCGGCTGGACTTGCCCGCCATGCGGCTCGAGCGCATCGCCGAAGGGCTGGGGGCCGACGTGCCGGCCTGCGTTCGCAGCGTCCCATCCCAGGTGTCCGGGATCGGCGATGTTCTCGGTCCGGCCGCGCCGCTGCCGGAATGCTGGGTGGTGCTGGTCAATCCGCGCGTGGCGGTGTCGACGCCGGCCGTATTCCGGCGCTTCGACGCCGAGGTGATCCGCTTCCGGCTCCCCGCGCCGCTTGGTCCGTCGGGGTCGGCGGTGAAGCTGGCGGCGGCGCTGACCGAGCGGGCCAACGACCTGGAGCCGCCGGCGCTTGCCATGGAGCCGGTGATCGGCGAGGTGCTGGCGCTGATCCGCAAGACCACCGGCTGCCTGCTGGCGCGCATGTCGGGCAGCGGCGCCACCTGTTTCGGCCTCTATGCCGGCGAGGGCGAGGCGCGCACCGCGGCCGGAAGGATCGCCGACCACAATCCGTCATGGTGGACCACCCATGGCCCGCTTCGGAGTGGCGGCGCCTGAGCGGTCTGCGTATCATGCGCGGCCTGCGCACCAGCATTCCGGACCCGCCTTGAGAATTCTCCCTATCGCTTCGGCCCTTGCGGTCGCCCTGACGCTCTCGGCCTGTGCGAGCGATCCGACCCCGGCCGGCCGCATGTCCGACCTCGAACTGACCTGGCACCAGGCCCAGTCGGCGGTGCCGGACATGGTCGGCGGCGGCGTCACCTATCTCTCGGATCCGTCGCGGCGGGAATTGCTGGCGGGCGCCGGGCGCAAATTCCCGGTGGTGGTCTACATGCATGGCTGCACCGGTATCAGCGATTCCGACCGCCGCCTGATGCGGACCATCGCCAAGGCCGGCTACGTCGTCGTCGCGCCCAACAGCATGGCGCGCAAGTACCGGCCGCTGCAGTGCGCGTCGTGGAACAAGGAAGGCGGCTTCAACCTGTTCGTCTTCGATTTCCGCCAGGCGGAGATCAACTTCGCCCTCCAGCAGATGGCGGGCAGTCCATGGGCCGACTGGGACAACCTGTTCATCGCCGGCGTCAGCGAGGGCGGCCTCGCCGCGGCGCATTTTCGCGGCGGCCTGTTCAAGGCGCGGGTGATCACCCAGTGGACCTGCCACGGCTCCACCTGGGTGCGCGGCATCGATGGTCCCGAGGACACGCCGGTGCTGGCGGTGGTGCGCAAGGACGATCCCTGGTACACCAGCGGCTCCGGCAAGCAGGCGGGCGACTGCGGCACCTTTTTCGGCGACAGGCGCCCGGGCTCGGAATCCATCGTGCTGGAGGAGGGCAAGGGCCACGACGTCATCGACGACCCCGGCGTGGCGTCGCGCATCGTCGAATTCCTCGGGCGCTACCGCACCGTGAAGCCCGAGCCGCCGCCGGTTCAGCGCGGGAACAATGCCGACGTCCTGCCCTTGAGGTGATACGCCACCAGCGCCATCCATTCGCGGACGGCGAAGTCGAACTGCGCCAGCCGGTGGCCGACGCTCCCGAACGAGCCACTCACCGTACCGTCGGTGAAGTAGTCGACGGGGTAGGGAATGACCTGCCAGCCCAGCTCGCGGAACACGCCGACCGCGCGCGGCATGTGGAACGCCGACGTCACCAGCACCCAGGTCTGCCCCGGTTTCGGGCGGGCGACCTCGCGGCTGAGCACGCCGTTCTCCCAGGTGGTGCGCGACTTGTCCTCCAGCAGCATGCGGTCCGTCGGATGGCCCAGCGCGACCAGCAGGTCGCGGGCGATGTCGGCCTCGGGCAGCCTGTCGTCGGGATCGTAGTGCCCGCCCGATAGCAGCAGCGTCGCCTCGGGATAGCGGCGTGCCAGCGTCATGGCCTCGGTCAGGCGCTCCGCATGGTCGTTGATCTGCGGTCGGCGCCAGCGCTCGGTGGTGCCGCTGTCGAGCGCGCCGCCCAGGCTGATGATGCCGTCGACATGCGCGGGCAGCGCCGGGGCTGGAAAGCGGGTCTCCAGCCTGACCATCAGGTAATTGGACACCGGCAGCACCATGATGGCCGCGAAGATCATGAACGAGAGCGACATCACCCAGTTGGCGATCCGCCGCCAGCCGGCGAGCCGCAGGACGACACCCAGCGTGAACAGCAGGAACAGGCTGTTGCTCGGCTGGAGCACATCCCACAGCAACCTCAAGCGGGCAGTCCCCGCCAGCCGCGGTACCACTCGACGAACCGGGGCACGCCCTGCTCGAGCGGCGTGGCGGGCTCGAAGCCGTGGTCGCGTCTGATGGCGTCGATATCGGCATAAGTCGCCGGCACGTCGCCCGGCTGCATGGGCTCGCTCAGGATCCGGGCCTTGCGGCCGGTGGCCTGTTCGATGATCTCGACCAGCCGCGTCACCGGCTCCGGCCTGTTGTTGCCGATATTGTAGATCCGGTGCGGCCGTTCGCCCGCCGGTGGACCGTCCAGGACCGCGAGGACGCCGGCGACGATGTCGTCCACATAGGTGAAGTCCCGGAGCAGCGTGCCGTTCTCGAACAGCCGGATCGGCCGGCCGTCGAACATCGCCTCGGTGAACAGCCACACCGCCATGTCGGGCCGCCCCGATGGGCCGTAGACGGTGAAGAACCGCAGGCCGGTCTGCGGGATGCCGTAGAGATGGGCGTAGGCGTCGCTCATCAGCTCGTCGGCCCGCTTGGTGGCGGCATAGAGCGACACCGGATGGTCGACCGCGTCGGTTTCCGAGAATGGCAGCTTGGTATTGCCGCCATAGACCGAGCTGGAGCTGGCGTAGACCAGATGCCGTAGCCCGCCGATGCCGCGCGCCAGCTCGAGCATGGCCAGGTGCCCGGTCAGGTTGGCCGTGGCGTAGGCCATCGGGTGATCGATGGAATAGCGCACGCCCGGCTGGGCGCCGAGGTGAACGATCCGGTCGATCTGCGCCCACCCGACCGCCTTGCGCAGGCCGTCCAGGTCGGCGAAGTCCTGCTTCAGGAAGGTGAAGCCGTCACGCGGCCTCAGGTCGGCGACGCGGGATTCCTTCAGCGCGACGCTGTAGTAGGTGTTGAGGTTGTCGATGCCGATCACCTGTTCGCCGCGCGCCAGCAATGTCTTGCAGACATGGTAGCCGATGAAGCCGGCGGCGCCGGTGACGAGAACGGGCATGAAGCCTCCAGGACGGTCGGTCAGACTGGACGATACAGGAATCGCGTTGCGGATTCATGCGCCGGATCGGTAAGGTCAACCGCATGACCGCGCAGGCGAAATGACGCCCATGAGCCGCCGCATCCGCTTCCTGGCGGTGTTCGGGACACGCCCGGAGGCGATCGGGATGGTGCCGCTGATGAAGGCGCTGGAGGCCAGCCCGTTGCTCGACGCCTGCAGCCTGTTCCGCCGTGCGTTCTGGCGGTTGATCGGGTGCGCCTCTCGCACTATTGTCCGCCGCCTTGCTGGGGCGTAGCCAAGTGGTACGGCAACGGATTTTGATTCCGTCATTCGCAGGTTCGATCCCTGCCGCCCCAGCCAGAATCCCGCTCTATGCCTTCTTCGCCTTCGCCTTGGCGGCGGCCTTCTCGGCCTTGTCGGTTTTGGCCTGGGCCGCGGCTTCCTTGTCGGCGGCCTCCTTGGCGAGGCGCAGCGCCTTCAGGCGGGCGGTCTTGTCCATCAGTTCCTTGTGGGCCTTGTCGCGCGCCCTGATGGCGTCGTCCTCGTTGGGACGCAACTTGGCGAACTTTTCCTCGGCTCGGGATCTCGCTGGGTCAGCCATGGATGTCTCTCCTCGAATTCGTTGATGTCGCCGATGCGGCAGGCGCGGTCGGCGGGCTGGCCGGGGAACCGGAATCGGGACATCGCTCTCGGAAACGGCCGGGCGAGCCCGCGTGGTCTTTGGTCGAAGGGCCGCCCCGGTCCCCAAGAGCCGGCGCGGAAGGCGGCGTGGGCGCCGCCGCATTGTCATCCGGCACGCGGCTCGAAAGCCGCACCGGACGGTCTGAACCGCTAGCCTATAGGTAAATCGGTGCGGGGGGCAATCAAGTAAGGCAACGGGTAGCCAATCTCTCCGCCGGTCCATAGCCGTCGCCGGCGATCCGTTCGAGGCCGGCGCGATTGGTGATGACGATCACGCCGCGCCGGTGGGTGAGGAGCTTCGCGACCTGAAGCGTCTTCAGGGTGAGCGTGATGCCGGCCCTGCGGACGTTCAGCATCAGGGCGAGGACCTCGTGGGTCATCCGCAGTTCGTCGGCGGGCGACCGGTCGTGATACATCAGCAGCCAGCGCACCAGCCGCTCCTCGACCGTGCATGACGCATTCGCCAGGGTGGTGCTGGAAACCTGGAGCAGAAGCCCATGCGCGTACCGCAGCAGGATGCCGCGCAAGGTGTCGCTTTGCTTCAGGGAGTCCTGCACCGCGGTTACGGGAATCCGGTATGCCCGTCCCGGCGACTGCACGAATACCCGCAGCAGCGATTGGTTCAGCGTATGAAGCACGGCGACATCGACCATGCCCTCCCAGCCGACAAGCCCCACCTCGGTCTGGTCGCCGCGCATGGTGCCCGCGACGATCGAGGCGATGGCGGTCTCGATGAACCAGCAATACTGGATTTCCTCGCCGGGCTCGATCAGCACCTGATGCTGGAGCAGCTCGACGGAAACGAGGTGCGGCTTCAACAACGCGAAATCGTGGCTGGACAGCGCCGCCAGCAGCTGGTTCCGCGGAATCGTCGTGTCGAGCGAATCCATGGTGCCTCCCGTCTGCCCGGGCGGGAGGACCTACTCTCAGCCGGCTGCGCCCATTGAGCATCTGCAGCCGATGCCCTGATATAGTGCGGCTCACGGTAATTTCCCAAATCTCTTCTGTCGGTACGGACGCGTACACAGACGTTGACGATGAATCGTCCGGCTGGGAATCGTCCGGCTGGCGCCGCTCATGGGCGGGCGAGCGCCTCAGGCCCGGCGGCGGAACGCGAGCTGGTTGGCGATCACCACGGCGCTCGTCACCACCACGATGAAGATGGTGGCCAGCGCGTTGATCTGTGGGCTGACGCCCATGCGCACGCTGGAGAAAACCTCCATCGGCAGGGTCTTGGCGCCGGGGCCGGAGGTGAAGGTCGCCACCACCAGGTCGTCGAACGACAGGGTGAAGGCCAGCAGCCAGCCAGCCAGCATGGCGGGCCAGATCAGCGGCAGGGTGATTACCCGGACCACCTTGAATGGCCTGGCGCCCAGATCCATGGCCGCTTCCTCCAGGCTCATGTCGAGCTGGCCGAGGCGCGACTGGACGACGACGGTCACATAGGCGGTGGCGAAGGTGGCGTGGGCGATGACGATGGTCATCATGCCGCGCTTCGGCCCGCCGAGGACGCTTTCCATGGCGACGAACAGCAGCAGCAGCGACAGGCCGGTGATCACCTCCGGCATCACCAGCGGCGCGGTGACCATGCCGGCGAACAGGGTGCGGCCGCGGAAATTGCCGAATCGGATCAGCGCGAAGGCCGCGAGCGTCCCCAGCACGACGGCCGCGCATGCGGTCAGGAACGCGATCTGCAGGCTCAGCCAGGCGCCGCTCAGCAGCGCGTCGTTGTGCATCAGCTCGCCGTACCACCTGGTCGAGAAGCCGGCCCACACGGTGACGAGGCGCGACTCGTTGAACGAGTAGAACACCAGCGAGAAGATCGGGCCGTAGAGGAACAGATATCCCAGGATCAGCACCGAGATGACGAACCAGGGCGTGCGTCCGGTCATCAGCGCCCCCTGAAATAGCGGCTGGCGAACCGGTCGAACATCATCACCGGCACGACCAGCAGCGCCAGCATGGCGACGGCGACGGCCGACGATACCGGCCAGTCGCGGTTGCTGAAGAACTCGGCCCACAGCACCTTGCCGATCATCGGCGACCCCAGGCCGCCGAGCAGCTCGGGGATCACGAATTCGCCGACCGCCGGAATGAACACCAGCAGCGAGCCGGCGACCACGCCGGGCATGGACAGCGGCAGCGTCACCCGCAGGAACGCCTTCCAGGGTTTCGCGCCCAGGTCGCTCGCGGCTTCCAGCAGGCTCGGGTCCATGCGCTCGAGCGCCGCGTAGATCGGCAGCACCATGAACGGCAAGTAGGAATAGACGATGCCGATATAGACCGCGGCCGGCGTGTACATGATGGCGAGCGGCTGATCGATGATGCCCAGCGCCATCAGCAGGTTGTTGACCAGGCCGTTGTCCTTGAGAAAGCCGATCATGGCGTAGATGCGGATCAGGAACGACGTCCAGAACGGGATGATGATCAGCATCAGCAGCAGATAGCGCCAGCGCAGCGGACTGCGCGCGATCCCGTAGGCCATGGTGTAGCCGAGCAGCACCGAGATCAGCGTCGAGATCGCGGCGATCTTCACCGAGTTGACGTAGGCGACCACATACATGTCGTCGCGCAGCAGCAGGACGAAATTGGAGAAGGTCAGGTGGATCTGCAGCGTGGCGTTCTCGGCGAACGTCAGGATCGGCTC
>LNFM01005180.1_pt1 | contig 22954 bp, 27 predicted proteins | sample 596031 | NCBI WGS metagenome assembly LNFM01 (sample SAMN04254537, study PRJNA301005) | activated carbon metagenome | isolation source: dual media filters at the Ann Arbor, Michigan drinking water treatment plant | place: USA: Ann Arbor | reverse complement strand
CTACACCGACGGCTACTCCAACGGCTACACCGACGCCAACTCCAACGCCAACGGCTACGCCAACACCGACGCCGACACCAACGCCGACACCAACACCGACGCCAACGCCAACTCCAACGCCAACGCCGACTCCAACGCCGACGCCAACGCCGACGCCTACGCCGACTCCGACGCCAACGCCAACGCCGACGCCGACGCCAACACCAACGGCTACGCCAACGCCGACGCCTACGGCTACACCGACGGCTACGCCAACTCCGACGCCTACGGCTACACCGACGGCTACTCCAACGGCTACACCGACGCCAACTCCAACGCCAACGGCTACGCCAACACCGACGCCGACACCTAGTCCTTCGCCGACTCCTGCGGGTACACGGGCGATAAGGGCTTTGAATGCTTTCGGAAATCCGGGACAGACGGTAACGGTTGCGATCGTGCTGGATTCGCTTGGCGATGAGACTTCGACGAGCTTTACGGTTGTTCGGGCAGATACTCCGGGGCCGGGTATAAATGCACCTGAGGTGCTGACGAATCCTATCGTCAATCTTGGCATGGGAGTTCCGGCGGGTTCAAACCTGGGCACGAATTTGGCACAGGCTCCGGGACGTGTCGGGATCCTGGTCGATTCGGTCAACACCTACGTGGCGGGGACACGCGAGATCGTTCGGATAACGTATAGCATTCCCGCAAACGCTCCTACTGGTCTGTATCCGATCACGTTCTCGTCAACTCCTACCGTGCAGAGTGTCTCGAGTGCGAGCGGCAGTTTGTTGCCGACAACTTACGTGGCCGGGTTTGTACAGATAGGGGGGCCGATTACCGCTTCCGGAGTTGAAGTCTCGGGGCGCGTGCTTACGCCCGATGGGCGTGGGCTTCGCAATGCTCAGGTTAAGATGACGGATGCAAACGGGGTTGTTCGAACGGCAACGACGGGCTCATTCGGCTACTATCGCTTCGATGACGTCGATGCTGGGTCAACCGTCGTTATCGGCGTGATGTCAAAGCGGTATCGCTTCGCAACGAGACTCGTAAACGTCGTCGATACAATCACCGATGCTAACTTCATAGCTCTCGAGTGATCTTTACTCAGCTTGAGTTCTAAAGCAAAAAATGGCTGGGTGAGATTCGTTCTCATCCAGCCATTTTGTCGTAACCAGCACATCCAACCAGCATTTCTAGCAGTTGGTCTCCGTGATGTTATTAAAAAAGAAGCGATTAAGAATGGAGCCGCCCATCGGAGTCGAACCGACGACCTTTCGATTACGAATTGGCGGGGCGGGTTTGGGGGTGGTTGGGGGTTTTGGGGTTTTGGCGGTGGGTGTTGGGGTTTGGGGGTTTTGGTTGGGGGTTGGGGTTGGTGGTTTTTGGGGGTTTTGGGGAATTGTTCGGGAGTGTTGGGGGCATGGTTGGGGGCATAGTTTTCGGCTTTGATTTCGATCTGGATCGCGTCGGCGAGGCGTAGGAGCGTCTTTAGGTTTGGGGAATATTTGCCGGAGAGCAGGCGGGAAATGTTGCCTTGCTTGAGGCCGGAGAGTTCGGCGGCCATTTCGTGAGTTATGGCCGCCGACTTCATGTGATCTTTGATGGTAGTTAGTATTTCAGGTTCGGTCATTTTTCATCCCCAATTTTGAGGGTTAGAGAAATATGCAACCTGCTCATCGAGTTCGTCAATAAGCTTTTGATCGCTTTTCCGTGCACTGCGAAGCCTGCGAACTTCGTCTGCTAGTGCCGAGACCGCTAAGCAGTCTCGGACTCTTAATCGCTCTTTCCGCGTTCTGAGCATATTGTCAACCACGTCTAACGCGGTGTCGATATTGTTCGAGTAAAGGTTAGTCATTTCGCCACCTCTGCATTTTCAAAAGAAGGTTGAATGCCGCGTGAGTAATTTTTTAGCAATGTATTGACTTGCTGGCGGGTTTGATGCGGCAGTATTTTCAGGTTCACGCCGTCGCCGACCGCAACTTCCCAAGTCGTTTTGCCGTCGCCGTAATACGTTCCAGAGTTGCCTTTCCAGTCTGGGTCGTATGCGACTGATACATAAAACTTGCCGAATCGCTTGGTTGCGAGCATTCCGGGGCCGAAGGATTTAAACCTTAATGTGCTTATCGTCATTATCTTTTGCCGTTTTTATAGCGTTGCCGCCGCTGTGTTTGGATTTCAGCAAGTAGCTGATGAATAGAGACTATATCACTATTGATATATTGTCAAGCCACTTCGTCAAGTTTTTTTGCGATCTCGAAAATAGATTCCGGCGTTTGGTTGACGTATCTGAGAAATGTTTTTATTTGGGTGTGGCCGCTTATTTTCATGACAAGGGCTTGGGGGATGTTTTTTTGGAGCATCCTTGTGATCGCGGTGTGTCTTAGGTCGTGGAAGTGGATGTCGGGTAACCCGGCGGCGGTGCGGGCGGTGTGGAAGGCTTTTTTGGTGTCGCCGGTTTGGAAGACGCGGGCGTTGGGGTTTAGGGTGTTGCCTCGGAGCTGGACAAGGGTTTCGCGTAGGCGGTTGGTGATCGGCACAAGGCGTTCTTTTAGGGTTTTGGAGTTGGCGGCGTCGATCCGGATGGTGCGTTGTTTCAGGTCGACGGCGGACCATCGCAGGGCGTTTATTTCGCCGCGACGGCAAGCGGTTTCGAGTGCAAAGATGATCAGCGGCCGCAAGTGTTCGCGTTTGCCGGTGCAAGCGGCCAGGAGCCGTGTTTCTTCGTCGGCGGTCAGTATGCGGGTGCGTTCGGTTTCGAAACTGTTTTGAATGAGCGGCCGGCCGCGTTTGAACGGGTTGACGGTCAGCCAACCTTGCTCTATCGCAACGTTAAAGATGCGGCGGGCGTAGCGTAGAAAATGATTTGTCTCGGAAACCGAACGCGGGCGGCCGATCGGGTCGTCGTCGGTTACTTTGATCGGCGTCGTTTCGAGGTCGCGTTTTAGATCGTAAAGATCGGAATAGGTTATTTCGTCGATCCATTTGTCGCCGAAATGGTCGAGCAGGCCGTCGAGGTAATGCCGTATGCCTGAAAGCGTGGTTCGATAACCCGAGACGCGTTTGCCGCCGACAAAGCGGGCCGTGTGGACGTATTCGCGGCGAAAGTATTTGTCGAGATCGCGATAGGTCTTTCGCCCGGCGGCTTCGTTGGCGATCTCATCGATCAGGTCGCGTTTCTTGGTCTTCGCCTGGGCAAGCGTGTCGCAGGTCCGCTTTTTCTCACGCCGTCGACCGTCGCTGTCAGTATACCGAACGCGGGCAAACCAAACGTCGCCTTTTTTATAAACCGAGCCTTCGAGGGAACGGGTTCGCTTACTATCAGCCGCCTGCTCCGATGTATTTGATCTCGCCATAGACGGTTTTGTTATAGAAAAGCGATTCGTTGTAGAAAACTAAATAGTATTTGCCGGGATCGAGTCGCACGTTGATGTTGCCGACTGTGACGCGGCCTGAGTTGTAATAGGTCTGTGCCTGGTTGCCGTTCTGTAAATTCTGGTAGCCGTCGGGGTCGACGATATAGCAGTAAATGTCGTTATTGCCGCCGCCGCGAGCTTCGAAGCGTCCCCAAACCTGCCCGCCGTCGCGTCCGATCAGAAACATGCGGTATTCGTATTTACTGACCGCGATGCTTCCCTGCAAAAGATAGTTGACCGGCTTGGGCTTTGGTTTGGACTTCCGTTTAGTTTGAGCCGACGCCGCTCCCGCCATCATCGCGGCGAGAATGATTACAATCGCGATTTTTTTCATTTGCCTTTTATCCTGCCTTTTTCACCTTGACCGGAACTTCGTCGATCATCTTTTGCACTTCCGCACGGTCGACGGCGGGCGTGATCGTCGCGGCGACCTTTGACTGCTGCTGCTGAAAGCGTTCGTGAATCTGCTGCTCAAACTGCTTTTTGCCTTCGCGAAAGGCATGGATCATGTCGTTCATGTTCGCCATTAGGAATTGCCATTCCGTAACGTCGAGGTCGTCGGCGTTGAAGTGCTCGGCGAGTTGTTCGTAAATGTTTTGGCCGATCGACTTACCTTGCGAGACGCGAACAACGTCTTCGACCGACATTTCGAGGGCTTCGGCAATGGCCGCGAGCGTCGAAAGTTTTGCCTCATTTATATTGCCGTTAAGGATCCGCGTGATCGTGTTCGCGTTGATCTTGTTGCCGGATCGCCTCGCAATGTCATACGTGGAAAAGTTTTTTTCAGACATTTTTTGACGAATTAAATCTGCTAAGTCGCTGTAATACATATACTTCGTACTATGCTACATATATAAAGTACGAATTGTATGGATTATTTTGCATTATTTATGTTGACAAGGCAATCTTTTTCTTTTACTCTGCATACACAAAGCAAATTGCTACATCAATGTAGCAGGAGAATAACCAGTCATGACAGTAATCGATCATAAGAAAATAGCCGATCACGCGAAAGAAAATCGCTGGTCGGCGGCGGCGGTCGGTTCCGCCGTCGATCGTGCCGATCGAGGGATATTGATTTATCGTGTTGGCGTAGTCGTCGAAGATCGAGCCGAAAGTCGCGTCGCCTAGCATTGATTGTCCGAAAAACATAGGTTGCTCCTATTTGCTTGAATTAAAAACGAAAAACACGCCTGCGGCCGCTAGTGCGACTTGCCAGAGCGGGAAACCTAGAACCGTTGGCGGTTGGCTGGCGGCGGTTGGCTGTATCGGCGTTTGCTGGCCTGTGGTTGCGACCGTCGTCGTCGTTACGGGCAAAGCCGTGATGACCGGAGCGGCGGCGGCTGGCGTTTCGACTAGCCACGTTTGGCCGGGCCAAAGCCGGTTTGCGAGTTCGACTTCGAGCGGGTCGAGCGGCAAAGCTGGCGGTAACATTCCTTCGCTTGAACCGTATGGTGACGCACGATGCAGGTCGTAGATCTGCTGCCAGATCGGCGTGACGCGTTCGCGGATCGGGTTGATGAGCGTCGGGTTTTTGTCGTATGCCAAACCCATCAAGCCCGAAAGCATAAAGGCGTTATGAGCAAGCTGGCCGCGAGCTCCGTAAGTCGGGATCGCGGCGAGCAACTCACGCATCGCGTTTTCGATCCGGTTGCCAAAATCCACGGCCTCAGCCTGCGTCTCGGGAAGGTCCTCGAAACGCACCGGCGGATTACCGCCGAAGGCTGTATGCACGTTTGGAAATTGGTTGTAAGCACTCATAAAGGGCAAAAGGGCAAAAGTGAAAAAGGGGAAAAGTTATTTTTTTCCGCCTGAGAATAGGAACAATGCACCGACTGCGACGGCACCTAGCACCCAGGGCGAAAAGCCGAAGATCGTGCCGTCGGCTGCGACGAGATTGCCAAATATTGACGCGTCGCCCTGGTGTCCGATCGTTACCGTGCCGTCAGGGTTAGTGACCGCGACGAGCGGAACGGGCGGATCTATCTGCATACTTACGCCGCCGCCTGCGTCTTCGGCGGGCATCATGTCGATGCCGCGAACTATCGTTCCTGAGTCCTGATCGTCTTTGACTTCTTCAAACATAGAGATAAATCCACCTTGTCCGTCTGGTGCCGGACGCGTCGTTTCGGTCATGGTTATGACCGGCGGAGTCGTTGCGAACGTCGGAGCCGCTGAAAACGGCTGATAGCTGTAATTCTGCTGTGTCCAGGCGGACGAAAGCGGCGAAACACCCGGCGGAACGTCGCCCTTTGGCCATCGCGGTATTGCGACCGAGCCGCCCCATCCACGCGTAAACGTCGGAACGTTGTAGACGTTGCCAAACATCGACGACCACCAATCAACCTGCGACGGATACGCATAACCGCCGTTGCCGTTAAAATATTGCTGGCCGGTCGTCCAGTCGAAAAGCATCCAGGTTTGATCGATGTTTGCGATCCTGTAATTTCCCTTTTGATAAACCGGCTTTCCGGCGTAATGCCCAACGTAATCGTAAACGCCGTGAAACATCGGATCGCCGCCGCCCGAAACCGTGATCGACGCGGTCGAGGCGTTCCACGTTCCGAGGCCGCCATTTCGCCTAACCCAGTCATCGAGATACGCCCGGCGGATGGTCGGATTTGCCGACGGCTGCTGACCGTAAGGAAGTTCGTAAACGACGCCGATCTCGTCAAGCTGCGTACAGTATTCGCAGACCTGAAACATCGGGCCGAACTGATCTTCGCGGTTGTAGCTTTCCGTTGCTGGCATCTAGTCTTTCACCACCAAAAACAAGACCACGCCTGCCGCCGCGAGGCCGACATAGAGCGGGTCAAATCCAAAAAGTTTACCGTTAGCATCGAGCAGCGACGCGAGCGGGTTGGTCGACGGCGTTGTCGGCGTCGTATTCGTCGGCGTCGCCGTCGGTTCGTTCGTCACCGAAATAATGTCGGTTCCCTGCTGGACCGGAACGCAATCGCCCGAAACCGGATGCCACGCGTAACCCGGCGGGCAAGTCGTTGGTGCGGGTTCCATCGGCGTCGGAACTTCTTCGTAGGGCCGCGTATTTCTCACGCACTGATTGCCTACGAGCGTGTAACCTTCCGGGCAAACCTGCGTAACTGGTTCGCCGTAATCATAAATAGGTTCTTCGTCGATCGGCGGAGCGATGTAAACCGGCGGCTGAGGCGGCGGGATGCGGTCAACTGGTTTGTAATCGTAGACAGGATCGACATAAACGGGATAATCGTCGGCGATCGGCGGAGCGATTTCCTCAATGTAGATCGGCGTCGGGTCGGGCATCGGAAGCCCGCCGTTGACGAGTTCGACGCATGCAACGCCATTCCAGAACGTGCCGGGAATACATTGCCCCGTTACCGGGTCAATGTTCGCGATCGGAACGATCGGTTGCTCTTTGCCGACGTTGCCCATCGTGTCAGGCCATTGATTTTGTTGACAATCGCACATTTATTTTGTGATCAAAACCACCGCAAGCAATGCCGCACCGCCGTAAAGTATCCATTTCGGATCGATCTCGCCCGGTGCCGTTGTCGCCGTTCCCGTTGCCGGGTTTACCACGGCGGCCGGGGAAACTAAAGACTGTTGAGCGGCGAGTATTGATTCCGCCCATGCGACGATAGCGTCCGCCCGAGCCTTTGCCGCGAGTTTCGCGTCTTCCCTGATCGTCCGGCTGCGTCCGCCTATCGACTGATCAAAATAGAGCGGGTCGCTGAATATCCTTTCGATCTGCCGGGCCTGAACGATCACCTCGGCTGGTGACATTTGCGACGACATTATTTCGAGCTCATCGAATAAAGCCATGACACGCGGAACGCAATTCGTCATTGCTTCGTCGCCCGAAACTTGCCCTTGCAAACAGTTGCGGCCGCTTGGCTGTTGCCGGTCGCGGAGCCAACTAACGCCAAGCCCTGCCCCTGTTTGGACACCGGCACCGATCAGGCTGCCCCAATCGAAACCCATCGTGTCGGCGTCGTGTTGATATTGGTCGAAGTACATTAGCTAAAGATCGGAAACCACTTTTCTTCGAATATCTGGTCGGTTTTCCAGCCGAAAGGTGCTTCTTCCGGTGTGGCGTCGAGGTATATCCATTTGCCGTTTACAAAAACGACGTTAAAGACATGGTTAAAAGCCCGGGCGTTTGCCCGCTGTTTGATCACGACAAAGCAAGATTCGTAACCGATACATGCACAGCAAGACGCGATAAAGGTCGACTTGATACCGCAATCGCCTTCTGGCTGATAAACGACACCGTCGCTGCGACGCAAACCGTAAAGCGTCGACCAGATGTCCGCGACGCGTTCCGTGTCGACCGGATCTTGTTCGTACCGGATGCGGTCGCGGGCATATTCGAAAATAGCCTGTACTTGCCGTTCCGGTTCGTGTCCGTCGTAACCGCCGACGATCTCACGCAAAACGAACGTCCGCAGATCAGGATGAAGCCGGTCGGTCAAGACGATCTGTTTCATCGCCTCGAGCGTCTGCATGTTCCCTTGCTCGCCGGGCAGAAGTGGAATTGTCAAATAACTTTCATCGAGGCGACCGTCGCGGAAGATCTGCAAAGCTCGTCTCATAACTATTGGCGGCGGGATCGTGCTTATTTAACCTTTTGCCTTTCGACATTACGCGAGGATATCCAGCAAACTCGCCGCCGCCGTTTTGAGAATTAACACCTAAAAAACGGCTTGTCAACAGAAAAACTAATAACTACTTGACAACAAAAGTAGATTATCTTATATTTCTGCACAGAGAAAACACAGCTTTTTCACAGAAAGCACAGAGCGAAAACACACGGATTTTTATGAGAAAAAAACTTTCTACCGATGTCGAAGGAACGGCCGCAGTGTTGGAATTGGAGCCGGACGACGAATTAGTCACGACAACTAACGTAACGACGACCAAAACGATCGGACGCCGCAAACCAAAGCCCGCCGCCGAGTCAGAGCCGGAAGCGATAGCGACCGGGGCAACGTTCGAGGTTGACGACGATCTCGAAAACGTTATCGACATCGACGGCGAAGACGACGACCGCCCGGCGTTCTCGCCCGATTCGCTCGCCGCTTTGCTTTACGGCGAAGACGAAGACAATATCGAGTCGAAGTTTTGCACCGTCTTAGTTCGCCGCGAACCGGACGACCTGCGAGATCAATTTCTTATTCCGTGCAACAAACAGATGCGTTTGCCGCGTCTCGGCGGTATTTCGCTCGCCGCTAGCCGTGCCGATATCGAAGACCGCGTTCGCGACGAACACGGAAGCGGCGGAACGTTTACCTTTCAGCTGCATGTCAACGGCGGCCTCGGGCCTTCATGGACCGCAACGCTCGCCGACGACCCGCGAAAGATCCGCGAAGCTCAAAACCCAACCTTCACGCCGCCGCCCGCCGTCGCCGCGTCCGTACCGGCGATCGATCCGCAAGCCGCTTTTATTAACAGTCTCAAACAAGCCGCCGAGCTTCGCGGTCTTTTGTTTGGCGACGTAGAAGCACAATTACGGGACGAGATAAAGCGTTTGCGTGAGGAACGCGAGCAGCTGCCACCCGCCGCACCGAAGTCCGAAAAGCTGGAACTGCTCGAACTTGCCTTCAATTCCAGCAAAGCAGGCGTCGCCGATCGCGTCGTCGATGCACTGTTTCCAACCGAAGACGACCAGCCAAAGCGTCACTGGGCCGCCGAAATGTTTAGCGTCGCGATGGAACACAAAGAGGAAATAGCCGCGATCGCCGGGCCGATACTGGCAAGTTTCCTCGGCGGCCCGCGTCCGCCAATGCCGCCGCCGATGTTCCAGCAACCGACGCAACCGCCCGCACTAGAACCGCCGCCGATATTGCCAAATACGCCAATGTTCGGCCGCCGCAAATCCGAACCGGAAACCGAGTCAGAACCGCCTGCGTCAGCGGGCGGCAACACCGACGCACCAAAAACCAACGCCGAACCAACCGAAACCGACGAAACCACGGAAGCCGCAGCGTAATGACTGAACCGCCAAACCTACAATTTCAAGACATTCTTTTCGAAACCGGGCAAAAGCAGGTTGTCGAGTTTATCGCGGAGTTTCGCGAGACGCACGGGCCGCAGTGGCTGGCGGAGTTTCGCGAGGAATATCCTGATTTCTGCTTCATCATCGACCTGGTCGCCAACCACGACGCCGACCAGGCCTTAACCGAACTATGCCGCCAATGGCCCGCCTTGACACTGGTCAAATCGGTCTACGGCCAAACAATAAAAAATTTCCACGGCATCTTAGCCGCTGAGATAAACAAAAAACGATGATCCAATTTCTACAAATAACCGACGAGCTCGGGATAAATCTCGGGGCTTTAACATCCTGGGAAGTCGTTGACATCGATGTCGAAGGCGGCAAGCCCGGCGAGGTCGAAACCGTGCTCGAACTGACAACCATCCTCGGCGGCGTCCAACATTTCCGCGACGAACAAGCCGAACAGATCCTGCGACGCCTGCGACTTCTCGGCCTAAGCACCGAAGCCGCCGCCCGCAGCCTAACCGATTCCGCCAACATCCTCGAACAACAAGCCAAAGGAGCAAAATCATGATCCCGCTAGTCGTAACCAGCCGTGGCGTCTACAACGTCTCGCACATCATCCACGCCGTCGAAGTCGGCGAGTCGCTCCGCTGCCGATTCGTCGATGGCGAAACCGTGATCTTTGACGGCAAACCCAACGCCAAAGGCGTCAGCGACGCCGGTATAATTCGCGGCAACCTGGTTTGGCTGCAAGGCCTTTTCAACGAAACAATAGCCGCCTACGAATCCGCCAAACGCCAATCCGAAAGCGGCATAGTAACCGCTAACGGTTCCATCGCTTCGCATTAACGCTATGAAGAAAGTGAACGTTTCACGGTACCACCGCCGCCAAAAGCTGGTGAAAGCCCACTTCGGCAAAGACCACCGATATGGCTTTTATTATTACTGGCATCCTTATAGCCGACAAGATCGTAAGAAACGGGAAACGCTGGATATCCTAGTAAGTCCGGCCGACGCGTCACCCAAAACCAAGTACGCCGCCGCCGTCCTTCTGGTCGTCACCGTCCCGCCGATCGCGTTCTTGTTGATGTATTTATTTTTATGATCGTTAAACTGCTTGATTCTTTATGCTACTGGTGCGGACTGTATCTCATGGCCGCACTATTGGTAGGCGTCGTTTTCAGTTTTCACGACGTAGCCGTTAGGGGCAAACGTAGGGGCAAGCCCTTTTTCGCCTAAACCCGTAACTTATTGATTCTAATGGAGCCGCCCATCGGAGTCGAACCGACGACCTTTCGATTACGAATCGAATGCTCTACCAACTGAGCTAGGGCGGCTAATTTTTGTGGGCGGTGTAGGGCCGCTTTCGGTTTAGGCCGAAATTTTGAATATACGTCGGCGGGCGGGCGGTGTCAAGTAATTGAAGGTAAGTAGTTGGGCATTTGGCAGGGCCTTATAGTGATGATTCCTGCGATCTGTCTGGGTCTACTTGCTGCATCCAATGCGGATCTGGGTTTAGTGTCCTATTCCTCACGCAGAGACGCTTAGACCGCAAAGAAGACGCAGGCCAGCCTCGTGAGAAACCGGACGGACCGGGCTTCTCGGGTTTGTGGGGCTTTTGCGTATTGGAGAATGTGTCACACGTCGACGTTGCAATGGTTTTGTGTGGTAACATTTGGACATTGTTATTAAACAGGTGTTGCAAGGAACTGATTATGAGCAGGGAATTTGTTGAGCGGTTGAATCTGGTTTTTGAGCATGCTTCGATGGCGGATGTGGCGAGGCGGTTGGGGATACCGCATGCGACCGTTAGGAACTATTACCAAGGGCGGCTGCCGGCTCCGGAGGTTTTGATCAAGATCGCCAGGGAAACGAGCGTGTCTTTGAACTGGCTGCTCGACGGCCGGGGCGAGATGTATGCGGGAGACGCTCCGCGGCTTGGGATCGGGCGGTTTCTCGAGGGCAAGATCGCTGAGATCGTCGATCGGCGGCTGGCCGAGCGAGGGTTTTACCGGGCGCCGGAGTTTGATGTGAGCGGGGCGATCGCACGTCTCGGCGACCCGCAGAGCGTGATGGGCGAATGGTTGCGGTTCGAGGGCCGTGAGTATCCGTCCGATTACGGCGTCGTGTTTTTTAAGGGCTGGGACGGCTTTTCGCTTGACGAACGTGTCGCGGCGATACGCGATGCCAAGAAGGCTCTGGATGATGCGATCGGGAAGTAGTGTTTTTATCACTTAGAAACATAGGACACATGGACGCTTAAAAATCTATGATCTCTATGTTACTCTGTGGTAAATATCGGCTTGGCACGGCGTTGCATCTGTGATATCTTTCCACCGTGCGTTTTCTCCTTGAAAAAATCGCAAAGTTAGAGATCGACTGGAACGTTCGGGAGCTCGGTGAGGTTGACGCTTGGCGGCTGGCTGAGCGGCTCGGGGTCGAGGTGCAGATGCGGCCGATGTCGGTCGACGGGTTTTATTTCCGGGCGATGGAGCGTGATTTTATCGCCGTCAACCGCGACCTGCCGCGTGCCCTACGGCTAAAAGTGCTTTTCCACGAACTCGCCCACCTGCTCTTCCACGCCCCCACATCCGGCCCCGCCGTCGGCTTTCACCGCATCGGCAAACGCAGCCGCCAGGAGATCGAAGCCGACACCTTTGCCACCTGCGCCCTGCTTCCGTTGCCGGTTTTTGAGACCAAAACGATCGACGAACTCATCGACGAAGGCTACGATCCAGAAACGATCGCCGAACGATCTGAGATCTGGCAGCGATTTGGTTTCTAGGCGGATCTCGTACTTGACCGAGAATCGCCAGATCGCAGGAATAAGTGCTTACATTAAACCTTCTCCGCCGCTTTCAAAATCAAGTAAAATGGAGATGAGACTCATTCGCTTTGGCTGACGACTGAAGATATTTCTTATGAACCGTATTGTTTATGTCTGTATTTTGAACATGTGCATTGCTGTGATGAGCAGTATCAGCGGTCAGGCCGTCCCATCCGATTCCGATCCTAAACTCGTTAAAGGAACGAAATTCACTATCCCGCAGTCGGCGATCGATGCCGACATCGATGGCAAGGTGAGGGTTGGGATCCTCGTTGACGAGAAAGGTGCTCCGAAGCGGGCGGCGATGACCTTGGGCCCGGCGTGGCCGTGCGGCGCCACGCCGCTCAAGGCTATCGGCGACCTTGAGAAGGCCATTGTCGAGATGGCGATGGGGCTGGATTTTATTCCGGCGATCAAGAACGGTAAACCGGCTTCGGCAACGGTCGCCCTTACGCTCGATCTTAAGAATCCCAATCTAGCATCGCCGCCGCAGATCGATCCGGCGACCGGGAAGCCTGTTGCAAAGCTGGTAACTGGCGGTGTTATCAACGGCAGGGCACTAATACTCGAGCGACCGGCATATCCTGCCGAGGCAAAGGCAAATCGTATCGGCGGAGCTGTCAGCATTCAAATACTCGTCGGCGAAGACGGCAAGATCCTGCGGGCAGGAGCCGTCAGCGGTGCCCCAATGCTCCAATTCGCCGCCCGCGACGCCGCCTGCCGCTCCAAATTCAAACCAACCCTCCTCGCAGGCAATCCTGTAAAGGTATCGGGCGTGGTGACCTATAATTTCGTGCCCTAAGCTGAGAAGTTTCCCAGCTCCATTAGGAGCGGCATGTTTATAGAAAAAAGGGAGAAATGGAACACAGAAGCTCCGTAGGTGCGGCCCGGCCGTCGCCCCTAGCGAGATCGTTTTGAATTGCGACCCCGTGCTACAAACATTCGGCACCTAACGGAGCCGGTGAATGCAACTCTTTTCCATCCTCAAATCTCCAACAGACATTCGATTCTGATCTACAAAGAAAGAAGAATTCTCATGTTTAAGGTTCATCGTTTCGTTTTCGGGGTGGTTTTCGTTTTGGGATTGGCGGCGGCGGGGTATTCCCAGCCGGTGGCTCCTAGAGTTGGTTTGATCAATATGGCTGCCTTTTATGACGAGAAATCGGGGATTGCGACGTTCATCTCGGCGGAGAAGCTCCTCAACTACGAGTTTGCCAAGGAGATCAAGGAGCTGGAGGATGGCAATGCAAAACTCGCGTCAATCGCGGCCGAACTTCAGAAGGCGACCATTTCAGACGCGAACGATGTGACTTTGCAGGCGAAAAAGTCAGAGGGCAAATCGCTACAGCATTCGTTGGAGGTCAGTAAAACAAATCTTGACGCAAAAATGGACCAACGCCGCAAGGCCCTGATCACCTTCGAAATCGGCAAGGCCGTCGCCGAATTCAGCAAAAAGAATAACTATGCAGCCATCTTCGACGCGACAAAGGTAGCCGATGGCTGCATTTTCATCAATCTAGCGAATATCACCGACGTAACGAAGGATTTCATCACCTTTTATAATGCGAAAGCTGCGGCTGTGCCAGTGAAGTAGAGTCCGATGTCAATATTATTTTACTTGCTGTTTTAAGAGCAAAAAGAAAGCCCTTTAATCGACCGGTTTCTTCCGGTCGAGCGGAAAAGACAATGTATAAAACGCAAATGGAACCGGGAGTGCCTTGTTGCAAAAGTGCGGCTCGAATTGTGGTATACTCGCGGCCTATTCTGTACATGCCACAGGAGGCCTCGCCCATGGGACTTCGGAAATTAATTCACGCTTCGATCACGCTGGTATTCGTCTGTGCCTTTGCGCTGGGGCAATCTGCTCCAACCGATGCGGACAAAGAGAAAGCCGACAAGGAGCTTCGTGACCGTGTCATGCAGTTGCTCGACAAGGCGGTCGGTGAGGCGGTCGAGCTTCGATTACCGCAGAACCGGGCCATCGTCTACGCGTTGACGGCTGATATGTACTGGAAATTTGACGCGAAGCGGGGCCGAGAGTTATTTCAGAACTCGGCATCGGAGATCATCGCATTTAATCAGGAAACCGAAAAAGAAAAACGCGAGAGTCCGGCTTCGAACAACGCGTTCTTTGAAATTTCAGACTTCCGGGGCGACATTAGAAATGAGATCCTGCCGCTAGTTGCCAAACACGATGCCGAACTCGCCCTCGATATGCTCGTGCAGACACGTCCTGCGCGTCTGTCCGAGGCGATCGCCCGTTCGGCCGAGACCAAAGCAAGCTCCGATATGCTCACGTACAACCCCGACCGCATCCGCGTGAGTCAGGAATTGGCTCTGGAACAGCAGTTTGCACTGCTCGCCGCGGACGAAAATCCCGAACGAGCGATCAAGCTAATAAGAGATAGCCTCTCGAAAGGTGTTTCTCAAAATGTGCTGGCTCTGTTGCAGAAGCTGTTTAGAAAGGATGAAAAGAAGGCGACAGACCTTGCCGGCGAGGTCATCAAGAAGTTCGTCGATACCGACCTCTCAAAAAGTAACGAAGATATGCAGATGGCGATGATGTTTCTGCAGTTTGCGTTCAAACCGTCGGCGCCGATGGGCAACCCAAAAGAAAAACAGTTCAATTTCACAGAAAGTCAGGCAAAGGATCTGGCAGCGAAAATCGCAAATACCCTGTTAAATGGGCCGAAAACGTTCGCGATGACCGAAACCCTGTCGCGTGCGATGCCGATGCTTGAGAAATTCGTACCGGACAAGGTCGCGATGCTCAAGCAACGTAAGGCCGAGAATGACGCAGGCCTGCCGCCGGAGTTCAGACGGATGCAGGAGCAGCAGAAGATGTACGACCCAAACTCAACTCCTGAGGATATCATCGCTCAGGTTCCGAAGATGCAGAATGAGTTTGAGCGATCGATGGCCTATCAAGTGCTCTCGACGAAGATCGGCCAGATCGAAGACGAGGCTCGAGCAAAAAAACTGATCGATCAGATACCAGACGAGAAAGTGAAAACGTCGCTCATGGAGCGGTTTGAGTCTGCAAGGATCGATCGCAACGCTGTTGCTGGCAAGATCGATGACGCCCGCCGAACGATAGCTATCCTTACAAACAAGCGTACGCGCATCCAGAAACTCGTAAACCTTGCGATACAGATCCACAAAAAGGGCGGCGAGAAGGACATTGCGACAGCTGTGGAATTGATGACGGAGGCCACGGCCCAGACGTCCGAGTATCCGGAAACGCTTGAGGATATGAATGAAATAATGGAGGTCGTCCGAGGTTACGCGATCATCGACAAAGAGAGCGCCTTTCGCATGTTCGAGCCCATCGTCGTCCGGCTTAACGAACACATGCAGGCCTCGGCAACACTGGCCGGATTTAACCCGCAGAACAGCAATTTTAAGCGCGGCGAACTCATGCTGACCGTTGGCAGCCGAACGAATTTGTCACCACTCGTTGGCTTTATTCCTCAGATGCAGATGCTCGGCAAGGCCGACCTAGACAGGATGATGGCCGTCACCGAACGTTTTGCGCGCAGCGACGCCCGGGCAGTCGTCCGACTTTACGTGTTACAGGGTTTTCTACGCGAGGAAAAGAAACCCGATGCTGTTGCAAAAGATAAATAATTACGTCGTTTTCATGCTATAATCCCGCGCAATTATTCCTATGTCTCCGGAGGCCGCGCTTATGTCTTTTCGCAAGTTCACCGCTGTATTTCTGGTTCTTTTGATGATCGGTACTCCTGTTTTGGGGCAGACGTCGGCGGCTGAGGCGGCGGCGGAGAGGGCTAGGAAGCAGAAGGAGATGGACGAGCAGATCGTGACTTTGCTCGACCGGACGATCGCCGAGATCGGTGGTTTGAAGCTCGCTCAGAATCGGGCGGTGATCAGTGCCATGACGGGTGATCTTTACTGGCGATATGACTCGACGCGGTCGCGTGAGCTGTTTCGAAACAGTGCGGGCGAACTGCTCAATTATCAGGCCGAGTACGAGCGGGAAAAGCTTGAGAATTCGAATTCTGCTCCTGGATTTATGGTCGTTGAGCCCTTTGACCCGAACGACCCGCGGTTTGAGGTGCTCAATCTGATCGGCACGCGTGATGCTGAACTCGGGCTCGAACTGATGGCTCAAACGCGGCCTCCGGCAATAGCCGAGGCGATGGCCCGCATCGCCCAGCAGGCGGCGATGTACCCGGCTGGAACTGTAGCGGGTCAAGGGATGACGTCCGGGTCAGGAGTCGGCGGCGGGGCGGACTTTGATCGCGCACGAGCCCAGCAGGAGCTTAGCCTCGAACAGTCGCTTACGATGCGGGCGGCAATGAACGACCCGGAAAAGACCATCAAGGCTATCAAGGAATCACTCGCGAAGGGTATCGGCGTTGGCGTCACGACCTTGCTGCAGCAGTTGATGCAAAAGGACGAAAAGAAGGCTGTCGAACTCGGCGGCGAGCTCGTCTCAAAGATCACCTCGACCGACCTGACCCGCTCGCAAACTGACTTTAACGCAACGCTGACGATCCTTCAGTTCGCTACTCGGGTGGTGCCGCCGCGTCAGGCAAATGCGCCGAAAATGTTCGCGTTTACTCCCGAACAGTCGCGTGAGATCGCTTTGAAATTGGCGAATACGTTTATGCAGATGGGCACGCCGGCTTTTGTTAATAATTCGATCACCCGAGCACTTCCGGCGATCGAAAAACTCGCACCCGAGCGGGCAGCTCAGCTCAGGCAGCGTGATGCCCAGAACAAAAAAACAGCGGCCGCCGCCCCGCGGCCCACCGGCAACGCTAACCAGCCAAGGTGGAACCCGAATGACACGCCCGAGGCGATAATAGCCGCGGCCGCAAAGATCACGAATGCTCGTGACAAGAACGCTGCTCTCCAGGCCGCCGCAAACAAGATCGGTCAGATCGCAGACGAAGCCAGGGCGAGAAAGATCATTGACTCGATCCCCGACGAGCGTCTCCGTACGCAGGCACGTGAGAGATTTGAATCAAATCGGGCAAACAGGCTGACCGCCGAAGGGCGTCTCGAAGAGGCAAAGGCTTCGATCGCCGCCCAGCCCAACCGTCGCACGCAGATCCAGCAGACGGTCGCTCTCGCAACCAGCTTTTTCCGCAAGAACACAGAAGCTGACCGCGAAGCCGCTGCCGATCTGATGAACAACGCCAAGGGAATGACCAATCCCTACGTCGAAAACGAAGACGACCTCGCCGACCACATGAGCCTGATCACGGGCTACGCCATCATGGAGCCCGATACGGCGTTTCGGATGATGGAGCCGATAATGGATATGTTCAACGAAATGATCCAGGCCTCGGCAGTGCTCAGCCGTTTTAACAAGCGCGACCGGACGTTCAAGAAGGGCGAACTGGTCATGCGAGTCAATGGTGCCGGCGGCGGGATGCTGCCGTTCCGGTTCGTGCCGCAGATCCAGACCTTGGCGCGGGTCGATTTCGACCGAATGAGCTTGCTCGCCGACCGCTACCAACGAAACGACGCCAGAATGCTCGTAAAATTGCAGATATTGCAGGGATATCAACGCTGGTTGCCGCCGCCACAACGGCCAACCACATCTTTGAATTAACGCGAAAACTCCCCGCCTGGACCGCGAAGGGATCCCGCTTTGGGCGATGTGTTTGAGAGAGTTAGGTACTGCAAGTGATATCCGGCATCGGGAAAGTCACCGCTCTCCTTGTACTTGTTTGCGTTGAAGAACCCCCATCATCTCAACCACCCCGTCAGCCCAAAGCGGCTGCCACCCCTCCTGTCCAGGAGGGGATTTTTGTCGTTATTTCCCTCCTGGACAGGAGGGGTGCCCGCTTCGGGCGGGGTGGTTGAGAAGATCAGGCTCCGCGAATGTGACGGTGCACACGTATTTTTTTAATTGGAACGAAACGCATCAACCCAACCACCCCGTCAGCCCAAGGCTGCTGCAACCCCTTGCGGTCCAGGTTGGGAGTTTTCTAGCGAGATTCTCGGATAGGCTCCCAGCGGGCGTATTTCTCGCCGCGTAGGAATTTGTAGAAGGCAACGACTGAGGCGAGATTGGCCAGGACAAAATAGAGCGGCATGGCGAGTATCCCGCTGCGGCGGCCGGTACTTTCGACTATCCATCCGGCGACCGCCGTTAGATAAAATCCGGTTTGCAGGGCGACTAGCAGCAGATAGAATGGCGACTTTGCCGCGAGTGCGATGCTTGCGATGAAGGCAGCGAAAAGTATGAACGGCACGGCGTAACGCAGCAGTTTGTGCGATATCAGTTCTATCGCAAAGAAGCCACTTTTGAAGGGGTTCATCATGTCGCGGTTTCGCCAAAGGTCGGTGAACGTCTGCGATATTACCCTCACACGCATATTCAGTTCGTGATTCGCATCGCGGTTCGTCTCTTCGGTACACACAGCTTCCGGCGCAAAAACGCTCCTAAGGCCCTTTCGATACAAACTGGTGCAGATCAGGAAATCCGAACACGCTTCTGGATAAAGCGGCTCGTAAGCCGTACGCCTGACCGCATACAGACAACCCGATGCTCCGATCAGCGAGCACGTCCGGCTTTCGGCGATCTTTATAAAAGTCTCATAGCCCCAATACGACTGGGCGCCTTTGCCGACGTTCGTGCTTTCGTCGTCAACATAAATAAGGCGGCCCGCCACACATCCCACAGTCTCGTCAGCAAAATAGGGAAGCAGCGTGCGAAAAACGTTTGGCTGATAAGCGGTCGTCGCGTCAGAAAACAGGATGATCTCGCCGGTCGCTCGTTCGACGGCGGCGTTTTGGGTGGCAGTTTTCCCGACACGGCCTTCTTTGCGAACTAGTTCTACGCCGCGGTCGGCAAACTCGCGAACTATGTCGTCAGTACCATCCGTCGACCCGTCCGAGGCGACGATGATCTGAAACTTGTCACGCGGATACTCGATCGCCAGAGTATTTTCGAGTTTCTCGCGGATCGCATTTTCCTCATTATATGCCGTGATGAGGACGGTGACGGTCGGCTCGATCTCACCCGTCTTGATCGGTTTCGGAAATGCCCGGCTGAACAGAAAGACGAGAACGGGATAGCCCACATAGGCGTACCCCATCAAGGCGATGCACGCCCAGAAAACGATTTGTTCTATAGAAAAGATCATGTACTCGGAACCGCTTCGCGATGCCAGATCGGATCGGGCTTTACATTCTCGACCAAGCCATTTTCCAGCGAATATATTCTCCTGAACGCAACTGCGTAGGCGATCAGGTAGTAGATGAACCAATTATACGCAACAGATGCAAAGAAACTCGTCACCATATATCCGACGATGCTTGCCTGAATGCCGATCGCCATATAGTAATACCAGTTCGATTCGCCCGTTCGATAAATGATCCGCTCTATCGCCCCCAGCTTGCGCAGTGGGCTGACTATAAACACAAGATACGCAATCAGCCCTAAAATCCCGAGTTCTGCCGAAACTTGTGTAAAAGCATTGTGCGTCTGCAGATTATGCGAGCCGAACATCGGCGAATTGCCGATGCCAACGCCCCATGGGTTTCTCAGCGTCACGATGATCGATGTGATCAAATGGTCGCGGCGTCCACTCGCCGAACCGACCGGGTCAAGTGCCGGGATAAAGATCGAAAGCATCCTGAGCCCGTAATTTCCGGGTGCCGCGGCGAGAAAGATCGCTCCGCCGATCAGTCCGCCGATAGCGACATTCAGCCGATGCTTTCGGCCTAGCTTCCAGCCGAGCACAACTGCCACCGCCATCAAACCCAGAAACCCGCCGCGCGAAAATGTGAACATCGTCGCCGCAACGAAGAGCACCATCATCGTGAGATAGACGAGCTTCATCACAAAATTCTTTGACGCGAGCGCGAGCGCGAGCAGTATCGGAGACATCGTCACGAAATGGATCGCCATGTCGTTCGGATTGCCGAAGATGCCCTTAACGTCAGAAACGGCAACGCGATAGCCTTCGACCGCGAACTCGCCCGCCATGTAAAGCTGCGTCGTCTGGACCGAAAGATAAACTCCGATGCCCAGCGAAAGCCATATCAGCCCCATCAGCCGCGCACGCGTGCGCACGACATTGACCAGGATGATAAATACCGCGACCGCTTTTATAAATGTGTCGTTAAATGTTTCCCAGGCCATGCCCTGGTTTCGGGCAAGAGGCATAGTCAGCAATGCGATCGCCGTCATCGCGAGCAGAGCCTTGACCTCGGTCGTGAGCATCGAGAGATTTCCCTCGGTCATCAATTGGCTCGGCACGAACAAAGCGATCGCAACGAGCGCGAAATAGATCGTCGTTCCGCCTAGAAACCCTAGCCCCGGAAATATCTCGTACGGCCGAAAAAGCACCATCGCCGTAAACAGAAACAGCGCCGCATACGTCAGCGTGTGCCCGTTGCGAACCAGCCAGCGATCGCTCGTGAGTCGTTGCTTTTCCTTCGCGATCTTTCGGGTCTTCTGCGCCGAAGCTTCTGACGCTATGACTGGTTCTGACTTTTGCTCTGTATTTTGTTCCGGCTTAACGGTCGGCGGGTCGAATCCTCGTATCGGCTCATCGGGTTCTCGAGCGACTACCGGCTCGGCCGCTGCTTCTTTTTGTTTCGGAGGCCGCAAAGACGAAAAACCATCGCCGCCCGCAGAGGAACTTCCCGCGGGCGTCAATGGTTTGTAATCGGATCCTGTTGTTTTCCCCGATGGCATCGCCTATTATGCGTCCCCGCGTTCGGCTAGACTGCCAACTCCTTCTCGACGGTTATCATCGTCCGGACCTTCATTTTCAGGGCTTTTTCGAAATGACGTGCCTCGTTGACACCGCTGAATGAAAGTTCCTGCAGGTTTGCTTCGATGCGTTTGCGATAGTCCGAGACGAGCGAGTCGGAAACGCCGAGCATCTCGGCAACCTCGAGCTGCGTTCCGCTGTCCGAGATCAGGTAGCAGTGCCACAGGACGTTTATCATTCGATCGTACTGCTTTGCCTTGCCGCGAACCGACTTATTGAGTGCTTTCAGAAAGCCTTCGACAAAATTGGCGGCAGCGGTTTCAGCCTCATTTCTGAGCAGGTCCTGCTCAGGCGTTTCCCGTGTGTCGGTAAATTCGAACGGCATGCGATCGTCGTCATCGCTGTCGGTTCCGCTTCCGACCGGAACGAGATGAATGTCCATGATCGGCAGCCGCGACATCACGAACGAACGAAGCGAACGAACATCGACAGGCGAATCGATCGCCTTAAAGACTCTTACGATCAGTTTTTCGAGTTCCGGATTGCTGATCACGATCTGAGCATCGCCTGTGCAGCCGACCATGCGAGTGTCGCGGCCATAGAAAGAAACGGCTTTTACACGCTCGTCCATTTCCTGAACGTCGCGACGGGTCTTTTTCACCGTCCAGTCCGCAAGGCCATAGAGCCGGTCGGCAAGACGGCGATGGACATCCGGGTAATCAAGATTATCAAACCGCTTGAATGTCGGGCTCGACTGGATCAGTGTCGAAATGCGACGGGCGAGCCGATAGCTCTCCGGATATCGCTTGCGAAGCTCCGCCGTGAGCATATTTGTCAGCTCGATCTGGCTGATCTCAGCCTCGATCTCGGCGTCCGTCATCGCGGTGTCGATGTAATGTTGAAATCTATCCTTGCTCAGCAGAGCGACAAAAAGCTCCTGCGTCAGATCGGTATAGGCATTCTGACGGCCCTCTTCGACGAGGAAGCCGGCCCGTTTTGAGGCACGCACGAGCGGATGCGACGATACGATGCGGTGCAGTTCGGTCCAGATCTGGTTAACATCCGACGTCTTCAGACTGTCGTTCCATTTACCAACCTTGATCTGCCGGTAATTTGCCGGGCGTGGTTGCTTTTCCTTTGTTTTCACTTCATTCATAATCAGCCTATCCGATCCAGTTGTCCGAATCGCCGCTGACGCTAAAAATGGCTTCTCCGCTTAATTTAACTAGCCCCGAGCGGGCAAGTCCGGTTTTCGATGCGCACATGGGGCCATCCGGTTGCGGGACATTTTTATCTGCGTGCGATTTGTTGGGGTAGAAAGTGGCGCGGTGTTCGGCTCCCTAGCCTTTGGTGCCGATCCGTAATTGGGATTGTGAGAGCTTGGATGCCTCTCACTTCCTACAGTTAAGATAGTAGCAGAATTTCGGACTTGAGTACAACCGTTTTTTGTCTCGTTGTATATTGTTTATACACTTCTTGTAAACTGTTGTAAGTAAACACTTTATCGGCGTCTTTATGGCATTTTAGCCCAAAATAGGGAACATTATTTTGTTTTTTGTCTGACAAGTTTTGGAAGGTTTCGGCCATTACAGATTTACTTTTGATGTAGCAACAAAAGCGTGGGCTCCCGCGGAAACATCCCGGTGTGCCCAAAGGGTATGACCGATCTCGCCCAAAGTATGCATAAAGGTATGATGACAGATTTCTGCAAAAACGAAGATTGTCCGGCATCGAGCGAATTGCTCGATCATCAAAATGGCGATCTGCCACGGCTGCGATCAAGCGAGATCACCAAGCACATGGCCACCTGCGAATTCTGCGCCGCCGAGGCCGAGTTTTATTCGCACTACCCGCAGGCAGAAGGCACCGTGGAACCCGCCGAGATCCCGGCACCGCTGTACGAACTCGCGGAAGCGCTCCTTAAAAACAGACATTCGGACTTCAATTCCCTGAATTCTCTCCTAAAGGAAAACGAAGAACTTATCGGCAGATAGGCCGATACCCCTGCGTTCGGTTACTGACATAAAAAAAACCGCGTCGATCTTTCGAT
>LNFM01005179.1_pt1 | contig 22954 bp, 17 predicted proteins | sample 596031 | NCBI WGS metagenome assembly LNFM01 (sample SAMN04254537, study PRJNA301005) | activated carbon metagenome | isolation source: dual media filters at the Ann Arbor, Michigan drinking water treatment plant | place: USA: Ann Arbor | reverse complement strand
TCGGGCACCTAAGAGACGCTGCTGAGTCTTCATGGAAGGCCTTTCTTGACGGTTCTGCCGAACTGTTGCCGGACAACGTGTTGCGCGTTGCGTTGCTCCAACGCGAACAGGTCGAGGATTGGCGCGCGAGGGTACGCACAATCGCGGAGCACCTCTCGTCTCGGTCCGAGCGCGATGCCGCGACAGAAAGCGTGCGACTCCAACTGAACGTGATGCTCGACGAGCGAGTCGGGCAGGCGATCAACTACGCGTTGCTCGAAGAGCACGGAGTATTGCGGGCGGGGCCGCCGATCGAAGAGTTGGCCGAGCAATTGGCGAACGAGCGCGCTCTCGGGCAACTCGTTCATCACTGGTATCGACTCGGCAATCTGACGTTCGACGCGTTTTGCGCAGAGCGTCGAGTGCCGCCTTCGCGGGTCGTGGCGGCGTGTTTCTCGGACTCGCTGACGCCGCTGCCGTTGCTCAGCGCTGCGGTGTCGAAGGGCGATGTCAGCGATGCCACTCTTCGAGGCGTGACCGTGTACGTGGGGCATCTCGAGCTGCTGTTGCTTATCGAACTCGATTTGATGGATCGGTTGCTCGCGATGATCGGCGACGGGTGTCTGGCGACGAGCGGCGCGACGGTGAGCTCGATCGCTGAAGATGCCGCTCTCATCGCGCGGTTTCACGGAACCATGGACGCTCCGATCGAGTCCTGGCTCGAACAGATGCGTCGCTCGCCGAAGTTTGCCTTGTACAGCGATCCCGACGATCGCCTGACTAGCCTCGACTGGGCCCGCGCCCGCGGCTTGGTCCTCGTTTCAGCGGCGACTTCGGCGAACGACGCCCGTAGCGTCGCTGCGCTTGCTCAACATCTGCGCAAACACGTGCATATTTCGGACGAAGAGTTCGCGAAGCTGAGCCGAGAAGTCGGCGACGAACCGAACGCTGTCTCGACCGATGAGTGGCACCGAGAGGTCGTGCTCGACGACTACACTATCGGCGCGCTCGCAAAGTGTGGCGTGCTCGAAAAGGCTGCCAACGCGTTCGACCGCGTGCTCGTCGCGCCCGCAGCGCTGCGAGCGATGAACGCCAGTGAACGGGAAGCGAGGATCCTTCGACACAGTCTGTCGCTCGCTCAGCGCGCACAGCAGCGCGTCGGCCTATTGCGCGAGCAAGGGCGGATCCAGGAAGTCCCCTCGCTCCCAGACGACGCGAGCGAGCGAGACGACCCACGAGACGTGCAGCGATCGATGGTCGAGAGCTTGCGGCAGGCGATCGAAGTGCGGCGTTGGCTCGACGCAGATCCGCGACGCAAGGCGATCGTCGCAGACTGGTTCATCTTCGAGCCCAAAGCGCAGTTCGAAGCGTGGATTGCCACCAACGATCGAGCACAGACCGCGAAAGATCTCGACGTCGTCGCGCGGACGCAAGCACGCGTGTTCTCGATGGGGCTCTTTGTGCGACTGGCTCTCGAGTCCACAGATTCGGCGCAAACGCTCGAGCGGGTGGCTCGGCTGGGGTTCGTCGATGCGATGCTCCCCGCACAGTTCGCGGCTCGGCTCGTGGATGCACGCGGACTGAGCGCGCAGGGCATTCGAGCGCTGTGCGGCGACCTCGAACGCCAGATGCGACCGTTCGAGTTCGAACAGCCATTGGTGGGACAAACCGTGAGCTACCACCGGAGCCGAACACACACCGCGCTTCGACTGGGACAGCTCTATGCGCAGGCAATCGCGACCGTGCTTCGCGCGGGCGCAGAGAACTCGTCGGTGCCGTTGGCCGAGGAGCTGTTGGCTCATGTGTGGAAGCTCGGCGAAGACACGAAGCTCGACGCGTTTGGCGTGCTGCTGCAGGAGCTCGTTGGGGTGACTTCGGTGGTCCCGCTTCTGCCGTGGTTCAATCGCTCGGCCGCGCGCTTGCAGGCGCTGGAACGAAGCATTCCGCTGTGGCTCGCTGCTATGCGCTCTCCAGGCAAAGAGCGGGCGTCGTCCAACCTCGATGACCTGACGAAGCTTCGAGCCCGACCCGTCGACGGCCTCGTTCGGTTTATCGACGAACCGCTTCGAACCGTGAGTCTCGTCACGACGAGCAGCTCGACGCTGGAGCAAATGAAGCTCCCTGTGGCGAGCGAGGGTCGCTTGTCGATCGACGTGTCACTGGAAGAGCTGCTTCGACGCACGGCTGACGCCGTCGTAGCTGGAGACGCGACCGTGCGGCTCTCTCCGACCGTCGTATTCTATCCCGTGCTGTTCGAAGGAGGGGCTCACGTCGATGTGCTCGCCTCGCTGGAAGCGATCGTGCTTCGCATCACAACGCGTGAGCAGCGGCAAGAGTGGCTCGACGCATACCTGCGTTGGATCGGCCCTATCGATGGGCGAGTGACCGACGCGACGCGGCGTTGGATCGAGGAAGATTCGGACGACGCGAAGCGAGCGTGGATTCTGGCGGTTCAACTCGGGGCTTGGCGGCAGGTGTTGGCGCAGCCCACGTCGGTGCTGTTCTGGGGTGCGGGCAACGGAGTGTTGGCGTCGGTGCGCACGATCGACGATCTGCGCCGGATGCTGTCCGAAGAAGCGCTTCCAGTGCGGACGCCGCTCGCGCTGCAGCGCGTGCTACTGGACCGTGTCGGCGAGGGCGGTGCGTGGAGCGCTCGCCCAGAGCGGGCCGTATTGCTCGCCACGGCCGCAGGATCGGTCCCTGGATTGACGGGGTTTGCAGCTTGGGGTGCTGCAACCGCTAGCGACGGCGCGTTGATCACTGCCGCCACGATCGACGTCGAGTCGCCTTCGAACACGCCGATCGGTCGACTCGTGGCGTCGCTGTTGTCGCTCACGGCCGCCGCTGTCCAGCACGCGGTGATTCGTGTGAATCACAGCGAGGTCGATCTTCGTGCGATCGTCGCGACGGGTTGGGCGGAGGCGCTGCGAGGGGCATGCTCACCGTTGGGTGTCGAGGCGTTCGCGCCTGATCAAAGGGACCCATCGGAGCAGACCGCGATCGTTCGCCACGAAGCATCGATTCTACGCCTCTGCAGTTCGATCGTCAGCGCCCTTGGCGAATGGCAAGCGCTGCCGATGGCCGACGGCTTGTGGCTCTCGTGGAGGCTGTACCACTGGCTCATGGCTGTGCTTCGCGCAGAGCCGATTGACGAGGTCTCCATCGCGCTCGCGGAGCTGGCGAAGGTCGCTCCGTCACCCTCTTCGCCGTTGCCCAGCGATCGCGATCTCTGGCACCCCGCGGGGCTTCACGAGTTCGAGCACCGCGCGGTGGCGCTGCTCCAGGCGCTGCTCGCTCATCGCGCATGGAGCGCGAGCTTGGAGGGCGCTGCGACGAGCGGGCAGCGTCGCTGGTCCGTCGCTCTGCCGCTCGATGTGATCGCGCTGTTCGTGCAATGGGCAGGGCGCGAGTTCACTTCCTTCGAGCATCAGCGGCTCGGACGCGAAACGCCGAACACAGTGTTCGACTGGGTGGGCCCCGAGACGCTTCCAGAGCTCGCGCTCGCCGCGGCGCTCGATCAAGACGCGACGAGCCTGCTTCGGTTGTCGGTCACGCAACGCGGCCGATGGCTCTCGGTGCTTCCGCGCCGGCCAGGGCAAGCAGGGCGAGTCTCCCGCGACGTCGCTGAGGTTGTGGTGATGGCGTTTGCGGACAACGCGAAGAAGCTGAGCGCTCCCGAGCTCGACGCGTTCGAAGAGTTTCTGTTCGAGTGCGAGACGTCCGACTCTGCGGTCGCTGCGAGATGGAAGCTGCACGGGCTCGCGAGGCTCTTCGCCGCGGGGCGTTCGCACCTCGAGCAATGGGTGCGCGAAGGGCTCGCGGCGCTGTCGGATCGCGACGATGCACAGCGACTCTTCTCGCGCTATTTGCTGGGCGTCACGAAGGGCGCGCCCGAACGGCTCGACAGCGCGGTGCGAGAACTGCTCTCGCGAGTGGTGCCCGAAGCTCGCGTGTCGCTGGTGCTCGCGCCGTCGTCGCTGGTGCTCGAAGGGGACGAGCAACAGGTGCGAGCGGGGGCGGCGTGGCTTCGTCGCGTTGCGAGCGACGAGGAGTTCGCGCAGAATGATCGCGTGAAGGATGTCGTGCGGCGATTGGGGCTCACATGAGCGACACGTCACCAACCAAGCGCGTGGTGACGTTGCGTCAGTTTTGCTCGGCGAAAGGTGGCGTCGGCAAGTCGACGCTCGCCGTGGCCACCGCCAAGCTGCTCGCGAAGCAAGGCGCGAGCGCAGTGTTCTTGCTCGATACGGACCACATGGGGACGTCCTTGGCCGACGGGTTGGACCTCCGCGCGCCGCGAGTCACGACGACCGACGACGGCGCGATCGACTTCAGCAAACCAGCGGACGGATGGTGGTCACGAGCCGAGACCGAGCGACTCCGCATCGCCCGCGATCGCGCAGACGCCAGCACGATCGAGGACAGGCCGCCGCCGCCGCTCTTCCTCGCAGATATGCTTCTCGGTGACGAACTGTTGCGGCGTCCGAAACACATTCGTTCGCTGTTTTGGCGGCTGGGTGAGGATGACAGGCACGATGGCGTGCACTATCTGCCGGCGTCCCCGCTGAACCTCGACCTGCGCCTCGCGCTTCGCTGGCTGGTCTCTAACAACCTGAGCAACTGGACGCGCCGGTTCACGTGGCTGATCGACACCGTGCTGAGAAACGTGCCAGGAGACGTCGACTTCGTCATCGATAGCCCACCGGGGAGATTCGGTCTCGCCGTCGAAGTGCTGCGGTTGCAGCACCACCTGACGAAGTTTCGAGAGTATGTCGGTCTGCCTCAACATTTTCCGAAGTGGACCGCATCCGGCATTGGAGAACCTGTGGAAGTCACGTGGCGCACGGCGCCCGTGATCGTCACGTCATCGGACCGCAACGATCTTTGGAGCGTGCTCGATTGGTGGCTCAACGCTCGCGAAGAACTGCCGCAATTGCAGATCGTCGCCAACCGCGTGGGGCAAAACGATCGACCCTTGGCGATGGTCGTGCGCGAACGTCTGGCGCAGATCGATTTTTCATCGGCGCCCGAACTCCAGACCATTCCGTTGATTCCCAGCCTGGCCTCGGTCTTTTCGAAGACGTTCGACCTCCCCGTGCTCGATGGCGTCGAGGCTGTCCAGGCCCTGCTCGAGGTGCAATCGTGAGCGCGTACGACCTGAGCCAATTGAGTGTTCGTCCGGATTCGCTTTCGAGCGAGGGGCGATCTTCGCTCGGAGCGCCCGTTTCAGTGTCACTGCGGCTTGTGCTGGGCCCCCACCCACGCCCGCGACTCCAGTCGGACGAAGATGTACCTGCGTTCATTGAGGCGTTGCAAAACGAACTCGATGCCGCCAGCGACCAGGGTCGACTCGTGGCGCGAAAACTTGCGTGGTGCGTAGACGATGCGTGCGACACAGCGACGGCTCTTGGGGCGCTCGATTCTGTGCTTCGCGACCTCGAACTCGACCACTGGCCGAGCAAGCCGATCGTGGCGCTCGTGATGTCCACTCACTCGCTCGCCGACGATCTACGCCATCGGGCGTCGTTTCTTCGGCGGGCGCGCGAGCGCTTGCTCGTCCTCGGCCCGGATGCAGCGCGCGTGATCGAAGCATTGCGTGATTTGAAGGAGCTGGGGGATGTACGAGACGCTGAGAGTTCCAAATAGCGAGAGCTATTGCGGGTTGACGGTCCCGATCGCCGTCATGCTCGAGCAGCCGGAAGCAACGCAACGGCACATGGGGCTGATCGCCGAGCTATTCCCAGGTGAGCACTGGCTGATCGAGCACGGATCTCACCGCGATACGCGGGCCGCTGAGTTCAGCACGACCTCTCGCACCCAGTGCTGGTTGCCTGTGCGTCTCGAAGAAGACGTGGCCGAGCAGCTCGCAGAGGTGGCTCGTATCGTGCGCGACAAATACACCGGTCGTGATCGAGGGCTGCCGTACTCGATCCGCTACAAGGGGGGTGGCATTCGTCGCACAGGACCTGGTTCGTTGTGGTTCGACGAGTACGGCTTCACCTGCGCAACATTCGTCGTCGCCCTTTTCCGGGGTCAAGGCTTCGACGTGATCGACTTGATGACTTGGACGCCGCGAGGCGACGACGAGCTGTGGCAACGGAGCATGGTCGACCGCATTCGAGGGCGTTCCGTGCGTCAGCAACGTCAGGAAGACACCGAGCACGCGGACCGTGACGCCTCCGCAATCCCCTGCCTTCGCTATCGCCCCGAAGAAGTCGTCGCAGCGCTCGCGATCGGCCAGGGACGCGCTGTCTCATTTGAGCAAGCAGAGCCCGTAGCGTGCGGGTTCCTCGCGTTGCTGCCCGCTCCCTCGTCCCCCTGATACGCTCTTCACCCACACTCATGGCACGCCCCAAGAAGCCCGCTCGCAAGCCCGCGGCTCCCGCTGTCGACCCAGACCTCGAGAAGCTCTCCCCGCCGCTTCGCAAGCAGGCAGAAACGCTCGTTGCTCGCGCTCGAGTGAAGCTCGCAAAGCAGGGGCGCGACGCGATCGCTCGAGCCAAGGCGTCGCTCGCGGACGTCTCGCGCAACCTCTGGGACGTAGCGCTCGCGCTCGTGGAGCTTTCGCGACCAGGAGTGCTCGAAGCGCTCGAATACCCCTCCGGACGCGTGGGGCTCGACTCGATCGCGGCCAAAGAGCTCTCGCTCGAGCGCAACACGGTGGATCGCTTGCTGGTCGCCGCCAAACGCGTGGATCAAGAACAGTTTGCGCGGCTGGGTCTCGGGACGGTCAACGCTCGTTTGGCCCTCGCCGACGCGACGCCTGCGGACGACACCAAGACTATTCTCGCCGGCAGCGCGTTGAAGCTCTGGCCTGGCGGCCCCACAGTGGAGGTCGCTAAAGAGAGCGACCGGGCGCTGCTGCGCTACGCCTCGCAGACGCGAAAGTGGGTTCGAGAGCAATCCGGTTCCGACGAGGGCAAGCGACCCAGAGGCAGGACAACCACAGCAAAAGAGCGCAAGACCGCGGAACACCTCGCCGCAGCGCTGAAGAAGCAGGGCGTCGCGTGTGGTGTGAAGGTTCGTGCAACGAAACCCGGCAGTCCGAGCCTCGTCGACCTCGTGAGCATCTCGATTGCGGACGCAGAGGTGCTGCTCGCGCTCCTCACGGGAGTTCGAGTCAAACCGAAGCGCTGACCGCCATCACGGGCGCCCATGAACGGGATCACGGGCGCTCGTGAACTATCTTTGCGTCGTAGCCCTCTCGGCGCTTGTTGGTCCGACTCGCGATCCGGTGCGACAATGGACTCGATGAAGAATCTCGCGCCTCGCGCGTGGCGAGTTGTCGCAGCGCTCACGATGGTAAGCGCCGCGTCTGGCTGCGGTCTCGCGTTGGAGCCCCGCTTCTATCGCCTCGAGCCAACCCGAGACGCGAACGTCGCGCAGGACGTCGCGGCGTCGGACGGTGCCACCGACGGGGCGATCGAGTTTCCCGATGCGATCGTGTCGATCGACGCCGTCGAAGACACCGGCATCGGCCCGATCCTTCCGGATGCGACGCTCGGCGATGTCGTGGTGACTCCACCGCCTGACGGGCCGTTCGAGATGCTCGATGCGCCCGTGTCGATGACAGACGCTCGCTTCGACACGGGGGCCGATGTTCGCCGTGACACCGGCAACGTCGACACCGGCGTCGACAGCGGTTTGCCAGTGGACGCAGGGTCGCGTCCCGACGCAGCGCCAGACGCTCCCACCGACGCGCTGCGCGACACTGGAGGGGTGGGCTGCGGTTCCGGTCTCACGCGATGCGGCGCGGTGTGCGTCGATCTCGACAACGACCGTGGCAACTGCGGCGCGTGCGGCAACTCATGTCCTGCAACTGGGTATTGCAGCGGCGGGCGCTGTGCGTCGTGCCCGTTTCCGGGCGTGATTTGTCCAGTGGTCGGCGGCGGATCGTGCTGCGGCTTAGGTTGCATCCCCGGCGGCGGTTGCAGCGGCACCATGATCCGTGACGCGGAGTGAGCGCGAGCGAGGGGGACGGTCCTCAATAACTCAACTACGCAGTTTCGTTGGGGGCGGAACGTTGAAACAAAAGGACATTTCAAATACTTGAGTTATTGAGGACCGTCCCCAACGCTCTCTTCGCTCTTGGCGCGCTTGCTGCTGGGCTCTCTGCGAAAGCGCTCGATGTCCATGAGCCCGTACCACTGGCCGTCGTCTTCGCGCTTTCCGAGGCGGGTGCGCACGAAGCGCCCCTCGATGTTGTCGCCGAAGAGGGCGCTCAGCACTTCGCTGGGCTTGCACGTGCCGTTGGGCGAGACCTTGGTCACGAAGCGCACCGCCGCCAGCGATCCCACGTAGCCCGCGCGCGCGATCGCGTCGCGCCCGTCGTTGACGGCGATTTCGACCATGTGCGCGCTGACGTCGATCTTGCGCCCGAGGCCCTTCTCGACGGGGCGCGTCGCGCTCAATCCCTGCTCCATCGCGCGCGCGACGTGCGCCGCGAGCGCTTCTTCGTCCGCGATCCCGCGCTCGCGCAAGACCGTCCACGGCACCGCCGCGACGTACTCGGCGTGCTCGATGAGCTTGTTGAGCCCCGGGTCGTTGGGCCCGAGAAGAACGGCGCCGGTGAAGTGAACGCCCTCGGGCGTTCCGCCCTGCAAGCGCTCGCAGAGCGTGTCCATGGGCACGTCCTCGGCGAGCTTGATGTCCACGTACTCGTCCAAAGTGGCGATCCCGAGCGCCAGCGCGGGACCGAAGACCATGTCGGGCTTCGGGTGAAATCCCTGCGAATAATAGAGCTCGACGTCCGCCCGCCGAAACACCCGCGGAACGACCCTCACCAGATCCAGGTGCCCCTGAAACGCCGCTCTCCCCAGGCGCTCGAAGGACAGCCGCACCCTGCGCGCCTCGCCCTGCGAAAAACTGTGCTTGGGCTGGCGCTTGTTGCGCGGCTCGACGAGCGCCGGCGGCGCGGGGGTCTCGCTCAGCGCTCCCTCCGTTGAATTCGTGGGCGCGATGGGCTCCGCGCGCTTGCTCCGCTGCTTGGCGCCCAAGCGATCGAGAAACACGATGCGCTCCTCGCGCATTTCGGTAAGGTCGCAGGCGACTCCGCAGTCGTAGCAGACGAGCTTTCGCTTGTCGGCGTCGGCGTCCTCGATGTTGGTGTGGTGCACGAACATGCCCGCGGCTTTTCCGCACGGCGGCGACAGGCGCGAAGCCAGCGCCTTGCGATACTCGCGCAAGAGAAAGCCGTCCTCGAGGCCCACGTCGATGTGGTCCCACGGGAGCTTCGCGGTCACGGGAAAGGTCCCCAGGTACTTGCGCGTGTCGATCCCGAACCGCTCGAACGCCTCCGTCCACAGGTCGTAGCGCAGGCGCTCTTCCCACGAGTCGAAGCGAGCGCCCTGCAGGTAGGCCCACTCGAGCGCCGGTCCCAGTCGAGCGTCGCCGCGCGCGAGCACGCCCTCGACGGTCGAGCCCTTGCTCGCGTGCATGCGCAGATCGACCCAGGTGCTCTTCACCGCGGTCTTCAAGAGCGCCTGCTTGCGCAGGATCTCGTCGAGCCCGTCCATCGCGCACCATTGAAAAGGTGTGTGCGGCTTGGGGACGTGCGTCGAGACCGAAACGGTCACCGAGGGCCCCTTGCCCTTCTGCACTTTGCGGCCGACTTCGCGGGCCTTTTGCCCGGTGTTGATGATCTCGAGGACGTCTTCGTCGGTCTCTGTGGGCAGGCCGATCATGAAGTAGAGCTTCATCTTGCTCCACCCGCGCGAGAAGACGCGCTCGGCGGTCTGCATGAGCTGCTCTTCGGTGACGTTCTTGTTCACCACGTCGCGCATGCGCTGCGAGCCGGCCTCGGGCGCGAACGTGAGCCCCGTGGCGCGCACGCGCTGAAGCTCGTCGAGGAGGTCTTCGTCGAGGCCATACGCGCGCAGCGAGCTGACGGACAGAGAGACCTTGTCGCCCTCGAGCCGGTCCATCACGGTCTTGATCAGGGGCTTGATGGCCGAGTAGTCCGCGGTCGACAGGCACGTGAGCGAGGCCTCGTCGTAGCCGCCGCTCTTGACGGCGTCGACGATGGTCTCGATGACCTCTTGCGGGTCCCGCTCGCGCACGGGGCGATAGATCATCCCCGCCTGACAAAAGCGGCAGCCCTCGGTGCAGCCTCGCGCGATCTCGACCGAGATGCGGTCGAACACGGTCTCCGTCGCCGCCACCGGACCCGAGCTCGGAAACGGATACTGCGACAAATCCCCGACGAACGCGCGTTGAACGCGCGCGGGGACGCCCGGCACCGTCGGCGCCGAGACGTACTGCAGCCCGGTCTCGGGACACTCGGCGCGCTCGTAGAGCGAGGGGACGTACACGCCTTCGATCTTGGCGAGCTCGATCAATCGCTCGCGACGAGGCATGCCCGCGGCGCGAAGCGAGGTCCACAAGAGAGGAATCTCGACCGACAGTCGCTCGCCGTCGCCGATGACGAAGGCGTCGATGAAGGGCGTGAGCGGCTCGGGGTGCGTCGCCGTCGGGCCGCCCGCGATCACCAGGGGGTGCTCTTCGGTGCGCGCCTCGCTGCGAAGCGGAATTCGCCCGAGGTCGAGCATGAGCAGCACGTTGGTGTACGTGAGCTCGAACTGCAGCGAGAAGCCCACGACGTCGAAGTCGCACAAGGGCCGCGCGGACTCGAGGGACACGAGCGGCAGCGAGCGATCGCGCAGCTCGCGCTCCATGTCGGTCCACGGGGCGTACGCGCGCTCGGCGAGCGTCGAGGGGTGCCCGTTCAAGATCCCGTAGAGGATCTTGAACCCCAGGTGGCTCATCCCGATGTCGTAGAGATCAGGAAAGGCCAGCGCGACCTTCGCTTTGATGCTCGACCAGTCCTTGCGCACCGCGCCGTGCTCGCCGCCGAGATAGCGCACTGGCTTCTCGATCCTGTGGATGAAGCTCGCGTAGGGGTGGTCCTCGACGACATTTTTGTGTGCGCTCATCGCGGTCATGGCAATCGCGAGAAGCTGGCAAGCAAGCGCCGCCGATGCAAGCGCCGTCCGTGAGCGATTCGTGCGAAAGTCCGACGAGCATCGATGAGCCACGGCGACGAAGACGCGACCCTCGAGCTCGTGTGCAAGCAGCTGGGCGTCGAGTCGAGGCGCGCTGGCTACGGCGTTCCGCGAGGAAAATTCATGGACGGAACGCTCGTCTTGACGCCCGATCACCTCGTGCTGCGCATGCCGAGCGGCGCCGAGGTCCAGCGCTTCTCGCGCAGCTCGGTCGTCGGCGGCTGGTTCGCCCCAGGCTTCGAGCACAGGAGCTTTTCACACCCGATGTTGCCGTCGGAAGCTTCGTCGCGGCTCGACTACGAGCCCTGGCTGGTCCTGCAGCTGTCGTCGAGACAGTGGATCGTCGCGTCCGTGGAGCGCGACCTCGCGTACGAGCTGCTCGACGCGCTCGCGATCGGGCCGCGTCAGCGTTCGATGGACGCGAGGCTGTATCTGCCGAAGAGCCCCCCGTGGCTACGAGATCCCTCGGTCTCCCTGGCGAAGACGGGGCTGTTGGCGATCTCGCTCACGTGGATCGTTCCGGCGCCGATCATCACGCTCTTCGCGCTGATGGCGACGGCGTCGTCCCCGCCGCCCTTCGCGCTGTACGTCGTGCTGTCGATCGCGCTGTGGCTGACGATCACCTTGCTGCGCTGGGGCGTCGGGTTCGCATCCCTCCGCAGCACGCGCACGGAGCTCACGTCGTCCGCGGGAGGAGCGATCGCGTCGATACGCGTCGATTCGATTCGAAGCGTCGAGTACCACACATATGGGGCGATCCTGACATCGGGGATTACTGGTGAGGGCGTGATCCTGTCGATCCGTCCCCTCTCGACGCCGCTTCCCGCCACGGAGCCGACCTACGTCGATGGCCTTCGCCTCGGGCACGCCGTGATCGACTGGGCCGTCGCTACCGCAGAGTCGCGCGCGCAGCACCGCGCCCGGCTCGACGCCGCGAAGCACTCGTTGCCGTCGGGCGATGGGGTGGCTCGCCTCGAGGCGAGCCGCGCGCTGCTCGCGGGCGATGGGTATCGAGAAGTTCCCGCAGACGAGCGGGCCCTTGTGTTGCTCGCGACCGACGCAGACAGCGCCGAGTCGGACCGCGCGTGCGCAGCCGCGGCGATCGAAGCGTCGGGCAGCGCCGAGTCCCGCGCGCGCGTCCGCGCGTATCGAAGGTTATCGAAGCGCTGAGCTTCGTGAGAGCATCGCGCGCCGCGAGAGCGATCACGCCGCGCGGCACCGGCATTCGAGCATTGGGATTCATGACACCGGACGCAGAGCCAGTTGTCCCGCAGGACGTCTCTTCCGCATCGAAGCCGAAGGCGTACGTCCCTCTTCCAGAAGAGCCGATGACGACGCGGGCCGCGCGATTCGTGCGCGCGCTCGTCGTCGGCGCGTGCGCCACAGGCAGCGACCTCGCGATGTTCGCGCTCTTGCATCGCCTCGCGCACGTGAGCCCCGAGTGGGCGCGCCCCCCAGCGCTCGCTACTGGTGCGCTCGTTCAGTTCGTGGGAAACAGGGTGTTCACTTTTCGAGCGACCGCGGGCGACGTGAAGCGGCACGCGCGGCTGTTTCTCACGTACGAGCTCGGCGCGTACCTCGCGAACATCGTGATCTTTCGATACCTGGTGAAGTGGATCACCATCGTTCCGCCAGAGATCGTGACGTTTCTCGGGACGTTTCTGGTGTTTGCGTTTTACAGCTACCCCGTGCGGCGCCTCGTGATCTTTCGGCTGCTCAAGGACGAAGAGGCTCGACGGCGCGAACACCGGCTATCCTCTCGCTCGTGAACGAGCATCGCATTCGCACCGACGAGGCCATCACCCGAGTGCTCGCGTCCACGCGTCGCGTCGCGGTGCTCGGGATCAAACCCGAGACGCACGCGGATCAGCCCGCGCACTATGTTCCGCAGTATGCGCAGCGCGCGGGGCTCGAGGTGGTCGCTGTGCCTGTGTACTACCCCGACGTGACCGAGATCCTCGGCGCGCCCGTCGTGCGATCGTTGCGCGCGATCGAAGGCGCGGTGGACATGGTCGTCCTGTTTCGACGCAGCGCAGACGTCGCTCAGCACCTCGACGACATGCTCGCGCTCGCCCCCAAATGCGTCTGGATGCAGAGCGGAATCTCCAACGAGACCGTCGCCAGAGCCCTCGCCGACAAGGACATCGACGTCGTCGAAGACCGCTGCCTCATGGTCGAGCTCCGGCGACGCGGTCGTTGACCGAGCCGACGGCGCGGGAGCTGAGACTCCCGCGCGCCCATGCGCCGTCAGTCCCCAGCGCTCAGAGGCCCGTGACGTTGAGCGTGTACGAGCCGCTCGAGCCGCTGTAGCCGTCGAGCACGACGAAGTAGTTCGTCGTCACCGTCGGCGTGGGCAACGTGATCGAAGACTGCAGTCCGCACGTGGAGTCATCGTTGCACGTGACGTGCGTGGCTCCGCCGCAGGTCGTCGCCGCGTAGAGAACCGTGTCGAACGTCGAGCCGCAGCTGGTGACGGTGACCGCGCGTCCGGCGGGGACGGTGATCTGAAACACGACGTCGGGCGCGGTGTTCGTGCCGGAGCCGCACATCGTCGTCGAGTAGTTGTTCGCGCGTCCGACGGTGGTGCCTCGGTACGATCCGTTGCGGGTGATCACCGCCGGCGCCGCAGTCGTCGAGGAACACACGTCGTTGTTGACCTCGGCAGACTGCGACGACGTCAGCGTAAACGCCCCGCGGTTGCTCGACGGGGCCATGCCATAGCCGTCGGCGACGACGAAGTACGTGCCCGACGGGAGGATCCCAGTCGTGAACGAGCTGCGGTTGGTCATGCCCATGTCGTCGTCGTTGCAGGCGACCTCGTCGGCCATCGAGCAAGCGCTCGCGTTGTGCATGTGCAGCACGGTGTCGAAGCCAGTGCCCACCATCGTGAAGGTGTAGGTGCGCAGCGTTCCGTCGAGCGAGACGGAGTACGCGACGTCGTTGCCGCCGCCGGAGAAGCCGCAGCTCGAGCCATAGTTTGCCGCCGCGCAGTTGGTGTTGCCCGAAGCTGTCGCTCCGACGGTGTACGACGCCGGAGCGGTGCACAGATCGTTGGTCACAGCGGGGGTGCACGTCATACAACCCTCGTCGACGGCCACGTTGCAGTTGTCGTCGAGCATGTTGCCGCAGATCTCCGTCGGGTTGGGCAGAACCTGACCAGAGCAAACGCCGCTCCAGACGCGCATGGCGTTGCACACTTCGCTGCCCGCGCGGCAGATGCCTACGCCGACCGCCGCGGGAGGGCCCGTGAAGCACGTGCGCGTCATGCCGGGCGTGCACACGCCGCAGCCGTCATCGATCATCCCGTTGCAGTCTTCGTCGACGCCGTTGCCGCAAATCTCGGGCACAGGAACGAGCTCGCCCGTGCACGCCGTCATCGATCCCATCGAGCACACGCGGCTGCCTCCGCGGCAACGACCGACGTTTTGCGTCCCAGGCGGGCCCGAGTAGCACGGGATGGGAGCGATCCCGTCGTCCACGATTCCGTTGCAGTTGTCGTCCGCGCTGTTGCAGACCTCTGTGCTGGGAGTCACTTCGCCGAGGCACGAGGTCATCATGCCGCCCGCGCAGTTGCGCATACCCGCGCGGCAACGGCCGACGTCTTGTGTGCCCGCCGGGCCCGAGTAACAGGTGACAGGGGGCACCTCGTCGAGCATGCCGTCACAGTCGTCGTCGATCCCGTTGCAGGTCTCTGTGCCGGGGAGCACTTCGCCCATGCACGAGGTGAGCATTCCTCCGGGGCATCCGCGAGAGCCGGCACGGCAGCGACCGACGTCTTGCGTCCCCATCGGGCCCGAGTAGCAAGCGATGGCGCCGACGCCGTTGTCGACGGTTCCGTCGCAGTCGTCGTCCATGCCGTTGCACGTCTCGGCCATGGGCATGCCAGGCTCGCATCGCTGCGGTCGACCCATGACGCAGTTGTCGATCGTGCGCATGCAGCCGCCCATCCCACAGGACGAGCGGCCGAGCTCTTCGTCGACCATCATGTCGCAGTCGTTGTCGATGCCATCGCAGAGCTCGATCGCTCCGCTGTTGACCATCGGGTTGTCTTCGTTGCAGTCGGTGCCCCTGCAGCCCTGGCCCATTCCGTAGCCGTCACCGTCGCGATCGACGCACTCAGGAGCGGTGTCGGGCACGCCCGTATCGACGCCGGTGTCTTGCGTCTGAACGTCCGGCGCTTGCACGTCCGGGGTCTGCACGTCGATCGGCGCTTGGACATCGTTGGGGCGCGCATCGGTGATCGCTGCGTCGCGAACGTCCGCTCGCGCGTCGGTGCGCGCGGTGGGTTCTGGACCCGAACAGGCGACCGCCGTAGTCAGCGAGAACAAAGCGGGGACAAGCAAGCGACGCATCGGGGCTCCTCGTTGCGCGAAGGTGAGCATTGTGGGGGGCGGTGTTCGTCGGTGACGCTCACGCTGCGTCACGCCGCCATAAATGCTGAGCAGAGTTTGTACTCTGCCAGACCAACAGAACAATCGCACATTCCTGTGAATTTGCCACGCAACGTCGAGATGTGCTCTCTCGTTTGCGCGAACAGAGACGCGGTCTCGTGTTCAGCGAAGGAGCGACGGAGCTTTGAGGCAATATCACGACCTGCTCGAGCGCATCTTGCGCGAGGGAAAGCCTCGAACGGACCGCACGGGCACCGGGACGATCGGGGTGTTCGGGCACCAGATGCGGTTCGCGCTGGACGAGGGGTTTCCGCTGGTGACCACGAAGAAGGTGCACCTGAAGTCCATCGTGCACGAGCTCCTGTGGTTCGTCCGCGGCGAGACGCACGTCGCGTCGTTGCAAGCAGAGGGCGTGACGATCTGGGACGAGTGGGCGACCGCCGAGCAATGCGCGCGCTTCGGTCGAAGCGCTGGTGATCTCGGCCCCGTGTACGGGCACCAGTGGCGCAACTTCGGCGCGACGCTGCAGCCAGACGGAACGTACGCGCGCGACGGCGTCGATCAGCTCGCGAAGGTGGTGAGCACCATCCGCGAGCGGCCCGACTCGAGGAGGCTGATCGTCTCTGGGTGGAACCCCCGCGAGGCAGAGCAGGTCGCGCTCCCGCCGTGCCACACGATGTTTCAGTTCTACGTGCAGGACGGCGCGCTCTCGTGTCAGCTCTATCAACGGAGCGGGGATGTGTTCTTGGGCGTTCCGTTCAACATCGCGAGCTACGCGCTGTTGACCATGATGATCGCGCAGGCGTGCGACCTCGCGCCGGGCGAGTTCGTGCACACCCTCGGGGACGCGCACTTGTATTCGAACCACGTCGAGCAGGCGAAGCTGCAGCTCTCGCGCGAGCCTCGGCCGCTGCCACGGATGCGCATCGACCCTTCGGTGAAGGACGTCTTCGCGTTTCGCTTCGAGCACTTCACGCTCGAGGGGTACGACCCGCACCCGGCCATCAAGGCTCCGGTGGCGGTATGAACGACCCTCGATCGCTGCGAGAGCTCGTGCTGGTGGCAGCCGTCGCGCAAAACGGCGTGATCGGACGGGGCAACGCCCTTCCGTGGAAGATCCCTGGCGAGCTCAAGCACTTTCGCTCGGTCACCGTCGGCCACTCGGTCATCATGGGCCGCAAGACCTTCGACTCGATCGGAAAGCCCCTCGCCGACCGACGAAACATCGTGCTCACGCGCGACGAAGAGACACGACGCGACGGCATCGAGGGATGCGAAGTGGTCGCGACGTGGGACGAGGCGATCGCGCTCGCGAGGACCACGGACGACGCGCCGCGGGTGATCGGCGGCTCGCAGGTGTACGCGACGGCGCTGCCGTGGGCGACGGAGCTGCTGCTCACCGAGATCGCGCAGGACTTCGAGGGAGACGCGTTCTTTCCGCGCTGGGACGCGAGCGAATTCGTCGAAGTCTCGCGGGTCGCTCACAGCGAGCCAGGCGTGAGCTTCGCGCGCTACCGACGCCGCGGCCTCGCGACACCCTGAGGAGCATCGAGCATCCTACCAGCACCATGAGCGATGCGAAGCAGGTGCAGGTCGAGGTGTTCTTCGACGGCGATTGTCCATTGTGTGTGCGTGAAATCAACATGCTTCGCCGCATGGACCGAGGCCGAGGGCGCATCGCCTTTACGGACATCGCCCGCGATGACTTCGATCCGAGCGAGCTCGGCGTGTCCTGGGCGACGTTGATGGATCGCATCCACGGGCGGCTCCCGGACGGCGCGCTCATCGAGGGGGTCGAAGTGTTTCGCAGGCTGTACGCTGCGGTAGGATTCGGACCGATCGTTTCGCTCACAAGACTCCCTGGGATCTCGCGGGCGCTCGACTGGTTCTACCTGCAATTTGCGAAGAATCGGCTCAAACTCACGGGGCGGTGCATTCCGGATGCTCGAGGCGCCTGTGCGCTCCCCGCGCGATGAACGACACGAACGAAACGGAACTTTGAGCTTCCGGAGCGTTGTCTTGGATTCCAGACTTCGTCTACATTTTGTCGCATGACGAGTGAATCGAAGCGCGACGTTGCGTCGACTCAGCGCACTTCGAAGGTCTCTTCGGAGGTGATCGAATCAATCCTGGTCGGTCGCGTGGATGGCTCCCTCCTGCGCGACCTCGACCAGGACGGAACGCGTCACGGATGGGCGCCCAACTGGCTGATCGATGCGACTGAAGTATCTGGATTTACAGCAGATTCGGTGTCTAACGGCGTCCGCGTGCTCGAGTCTGGCCGCAGCCGCGGGCTCAAACGCATCGTGATCATCACGAAGCTCCCCGCGGCGCGCATGGCCGCTCGCACCATCGGCTTGTCCGCCGCGATCGAGCTGCACGTCGCCGACGATCGCTCGAGCGCGATGGAGCTCATTCGTCGACCGCTGCGCGGCTGAACGACGAACGAGAGGGGCGAGCGGCCTCGAGACGCGCCGGGGGAGTTTCCGCAGAGCTGCGCTCAGCGACCGACGCGCGCTGAGTTTCTCCAGAAACTTCGCAGGAGCATGCGCGGGGGCGCTTCTTCGTCGACCCCTCGGCTCCTCATCAGACACCAGAATTCAAGTTATCTTCGTTGAGCACGCTCAACGAAGGGCATTAATTAGCAGCAGTATTCAAGACAGCAAGCACCTTACTCATCGTGACAACTGCCCGAAACAATGGCGATTTTTGCTTGCGCGTCGTTCCTCACGGCTTCATCTCTGGCTTGTAAGCAACTCGCGTCGCCTCGAAGCGCGCGGGCATGAGGGATCTTTTCCGGGGTGTAACCAATGATCGACCTTCAACGGGTTTCGACGGCTCACGCGCGTCGTATTGCAGGGCTCGTGGCTCATCCGCGTTGGCGAGCCATCACCGCGTCGCTCGCAGATCGCACGAGGCGCGCGGCGCAGTGGTGCGCCGATCAACAGCGCGCCGACGGGAGCTGGCGACAGGACCCAGACCCGCGTCCGTTCGAGACCGCGGTGGCTGGCGTCGCGCTCTCGCTCGTGGACGATCCGCGTGCGAGAGCGGCGGCGGCGCGGGCGCGAAGCTGGATCGAGTCGCACCCGTCCGCCGCGAGGGACGAAGACACGAGGCTCTTCGACGAGGCGCTCGGACGGCTCTGGCTCGGCGAGGCGCTCGAGCTCCGCGCCCCCTTCTGGCAGTCGCCCGTGATGCTCCGCAAGACCTGGTCGCTGCAGGTCTTTGCGCTGCTGCTCGGAGCGTCGGTCGACACGGGCGTCGATGAGCCGTTTCTGCGGGCGCTCGTCTCGACCATCTTCGCCAAGCGCAACGAGCGAGCGCTCAAGCCCTGGCACCGCGTCGAGCTCGCCGCGATGAACGCCCTGCTCAGCGCGCGGGTCGGCGATCGAGCCGCGACGCGCGACGCGCTGACCGACCTCCGAGGAGCGCAGTGCGACGACGGGAGCTTCTGCTACCTCCCCGTGAGCACCGCGCTCGCGCTGCTGGCGCTCGACCTCGAGCCGCGCGACGCGGCGTTCGAGCGATGCCTCGACAGCGTGCTTCGCGCGCAGCGCGAGGACGGATCCTGGGTGTTCACGACGAACGAGCTCTGGGACACCTCGATTCTGCTTCGCACCTTCGAGGACACGAGCCCCTTTCGCGAGTCCTGCGCCGCCCGAGGCCGCGCGTTTCTCGTCGAAAACCAGTGCGACGACGGCGGCTGGGGCTTTCGCGTCGGCGTTCAGAGCGACAACGACACGGCGTCGAGCGCGCTGCTCGCCCTCGGTCGAGCGGACACCTACGCCCGCGCCCGCGCGCGCTGCGCTCAGTATCTCGCCGGGCAGCAGATGCCCAGCGGCCTGTGGCGTACGTGGCAAGACGTGAGCGACGAGGTCAGCGACGACGTACTCGCGCACGTCGTCCTCGCGCTGTCTTTGTGCGACGAAACCCCGTCCGCGGTCGACCTGAATCCAGCCCGAGAGTGGCTGGTCGATCAGTGCTCGCACAACAGCACCTGGAAGGGCTCTTGGTATCGAAACCAGGCGTACTCGGTCCTCGAGATCGCCAAGGCGCTGCCGAAAGGACACCCCGTCGTCCTGCGGGCGATCGAGGCGCTCGAGCGCGGTCGCAACGACGACGGAGGCTGGGGCGCTGCGCTCGGAGAGCGGTCGGTCGCCAGCGCGACCGGGCTCGCAGTGACGGCCATGCTCTTGTTTGCGCCCGAGCGGGTCGAGCCGATCGTCTCGGGGCTCGTGTATCTGATCGAGTCGCAAGGGACGGACGGCACCTGGCGCGGCGTGCCCGAGATGCTCGGGCCGCGCCCGCTCGTGAGCCACTACCAGACGCAGACGCACGCGTTTGCCGCGAGCGGGCTCGCCTTGGCCTCGAGGCTCGCGCGATGAAAGAAGAGCTCGCCGCGCTCCCAGGCTTCTCGCCGCGCGCGATCGAGCTCGCGGCGATGCTGCTCGAAGGGTACGGAGTGGCCGCGTGGGCGCCGCAGGCGAGCGCGATTTTGTCAGCGCAAATGGCCTTCTTCTTCTGGCTCGACGACCGCTTCGACGGCGGCGCGCTCGGCACCGAGGCCGCCGTATCCGTGATCGATCACCTGCACGGCGGCGCGCAGACACAACGCGCGCGGGACCGTGACGACGCGGGCGATGAGGGCCAGCGCGGGCCAGAGGCCGCGGGGTTCTCGCGGATCGAGGCGGCGCTGTGGGCCCATCGACCCTCGTTTGTGCGCCGCGCCCGCTGGCGCGCGAGCGCGGTGTCCGTCGTCGAGGCGATGCTCGCCGAGTCCGTGATCGACGCGCGAACGACGCTGTCCGAGTACGTGATCGTCGGCGCCGCGACCTCGACGATCGGACATCTGTTCGCGACCCTGGCGTGGCACGAAGACCTCTCGCTCGACGACGCGGCGACGGCGACCTTGATTCGACGACTCGCGCTGCACGCGAGGTTGCACAACGACAAGCACTCGATCGAGCGCGACGAGCGCGAATCGAGCCGAGCCAACGCGATCCTCGTCGCTGGCGGCGGCGTTGCGGGGCGCGCGGCGATCGAGCGCGAGCTCGCGAGGCTCGAAGAAGGGATCGGCGCGCTCTCTCGGGACGAGCGCGTGCACGAGCGAGTTCGGGCGATGGCTCCGCGGATGCTTGCGACGCACGAGGCGTTCTACCGGCGCGCGGGCGATCGCTACGCGAAGCAGGCAGAGTCTCTCTCCGCCGGTTGACGCGCTGACCGAGAAATCGCCACACTCCCGTTCGTGCCGACGCTCGCCGAGCTGCAACAATTTGCTCGTTATCACCTCGTTCGTCGCGTGTACGACCACCCGGCGCGCGATCCCGAGCTCGAGGTCGTGACGCTCGGCTACGACCCGAAGGCGTTCGAGGCAGAGGTGCGTTCGTTCGAGGGGCGCTTCGCCGTGCGCGAGGCCTTGCGCGGGAGCTATCGCGGCGCGTCGTGGCCGGTGCTCGAAGTCGAGAGCAAGCCGTCGAGTGAAGCGCGGCGGCGACGGGTGCTGGTGTTGTCGGGGGTTCACGGCAACGAGCAAGCGGGGATTTTGTCTGTCGTTCCGCTGCTCGAACAGCTGTACGCCGAGCGCGCGTCGCTGGCGAACGTGGCGGTGCGCGTGCTCACCCCGGTCAACGCCGTGGGCGCGGCGGAGGTGTCGCGGTTCAACGGGGAGGGCTACGACATCAACCGCGATTTTCGGCGGTTTTATACGGCCGAAGCGCGGCTGGTTCGCGACGCGCTCGAGTCGTTTCGACCGGACATCGTGCTGTCTTTGCACGAGGGGCCGCAGGACGCTTCGTTTGTCTTCGCCAACGCTCGGTGCGACGTCGAGCAGGTGAAGCGTTGGTTGTCCGAGATCGAAGCGAAGGGCACCACGCTCGCGCGCAAGGACTACTTCGGCTCGATGTTGCCGAGCCCCGGCCTCTCACCTTCGACCGCGGCCTCTCGCCTCGTCGTCCGCCTCTGGGCCAACACCCTGGGAATGATGGCTGCCAACGGCTACTGCGACGAGCGCGGCATCCCCGAGCTCACCCTCGAGAGCTCGTGGAAGAGCCCCGATCGCGCCGCGCGCCTCCGCGCGCACGTGGACCTGTGCATGGCCGTCGTTCGCACGCTCGCGAGGCAGTGAGCTTCGCGGGAGTCGCGCTACAATCGGCGCTGAATGATCACAGTGCAGCGCCGCGCAGCGTGGATCGTCTTGTCGCTCGCCTTTGCAGCGTGCGCGCCGATGGACGCGCTCGACGGCGACGGCGGCGGTGACGCTGCGCGCGACGGGCGCACGGACGCAAGCGATCGCGATGAACGCGATGCGCGCGGTGAACGCGCGGAACCCGCGGACGCGAGCGAAGACAGCAGCGCGGCGAGCGACGGGGGATCGATCGAAGACAGCGCCTTGCTCGTCGACGTCGCGCGCGTCGAGGACACCGCGGCGATCGCGGACAGCGGCGCGCTCATCGACGTCGCGCCGGATCGGACCGCGCCTCCTTCGGGGCCCACGCTGTATGCGGCCAACCAGACGCACTCGCCGATCACCGAGTCTGTGCAGCGCTCGATGCGCGCCATCGCGACGCGCGGAGGGATGGACAACACCTTCGCGAAGGTCGGCGACTCGCAGACCGTGTACGAGTCGGGGTTCATGGTGTGCTTCGGGGGCGCGTCGGTGGACCTCGCGGGCCGCGACGCGCTCGCGCCGACGATCGCGCACTTTCGCGCAGGGCGGATCGCGGGGGTCAATCCCTACGAGCGTCGTCCGCTGTCCGCGGTGGTGGGATGGAGCTCGGGGGCGCCCCTCGCGGGCTCGCCCTCGCCGCTCGATCAAGAGCTCGCCGCCGCGCAACCTCGATTTTCGCTGGTGATGTACGGCTCCAACGACTCGCAGGTGCGCAACCTGCCCGTGTACGGAGAGAACCTCTGGGAGATCGCCGAGCGCTCGATCGCGCGCGGAGCGATCCCTGTGCTGACGAGCGCGCCGCCGCGGGGGGACAGCATGATCGCGGACCAATGGATCCCGTGGTACGCGCACGTGGCGAGGGCGGTCGCGCAGGCGAAGCAGGTTCCTTTCGTCGACCTCGAGCGCGTGCTGCGAGCGGCGCCGTCCTTCGGGCTCAGCGGGGACAACCTGCACTTGAGCCGCTCGCCTCGAGGCAGCTGCGTGTTCGCGGCGAGCGAGCTGAGATACGGGCAAAATCAGCGCAATTTGCTGACGATCGAGGCGCTCGATCGTGCGCGGCGGTCGCTCGCGGCAGGGGCGCCGGCGCTCGATCCACCGGGCGCGAGCGCGACGGGAGACGGAACGCTCGCCTCGCCCATCGCGATCGCGACGCTTCCCTTCGCGGATCATCGAGACACGTCGCGCGGGGGATCGATGGCGTTCGATCGGTACAGCTGCTCGACGGCCAACGAGGGAGGGCGAGAGTATTTGTATCGTTTGGATCTTCGGGCGCCGGCGCGGATTCACGCGCTGGTGCTCGACCGAGGGACGGTGGACGTGGACTTGCACCGGCTCACGGGGCCGAGCGCCTCGATGTGCGCGGCGCGAGACGATCGCCAGCTCGTCGCGGATCTGCCCGCGGGAACGCACTATTTCGC